>Ga0247818_10001744_pt1 | contig 13923 bp, 13 predicted proteins | sample 13C_Glucose_Day1_FD_192424 | JGI IMG/M metagenome (GOLD analysis project Ga0247818, IMG submission 192424) | Soil microbial communities from agricultural site in Penn Yan, New York, United States - 13C_Glucose_Day1 | ecosystem: Environmental > Terrestrial > Soil > Agricultural land | place...
CCTTCAGGTAATGGGCGAAACGCGAGGCGGCAAGCACGTACGGCAGCATCGCCGAGATCCGCGCATTGGCGTTGGCCTCGTTGGTGTTGTAGACCTTGGACTTGTTGGTGGTCTGGCCGCCGAAGAACACCGCAACGTCGCTGTTTTTCTTGTGGCACAGGGCAATGAAACCGAGGTCGTTGAGCTCTTTTTCGCGGCGATCGGTGATCGCCACTTCGGTCGGGCATTTCAGTGACAAATCGCCGGAGCTGGTGCGGAACGTATGCGCTGGCAGACCTTCCACCGCGCCGCCGCCTTCAGCGCCACGAATCGCCGCGCACCAGCCGTACTTGGCGAAGGCTTCGGTGATGCGTTGCGACAGCGCCCACGCGGCATTGCCCCACAGGTATTTGCTGTGGTCGGTGCCGTTGACGTCTTCGACGTAGTTGATGCCTTCCACCGGCGAGGTGTCGGGGCCGTAGGGCAGACGCAGGAGGAAATGCGGCAGCACCAGAGACACGTAGCGCGAATCTTCGCTCTCGCGGAACGAGCGCCACTTGATCAGTTCCTGGCTCTCGAACACCTTCGACAGATCACGCGGCACGGCCAGTTCGGTGAAGCTGTTCATGTCGAACAGGCGCGGGCTGGCGGCGGCAATGAACGGCGCATGCGCAGCAGCGGCAACGTTCGACAGTTTCTCCAGCAGGCCGATGTCCTGCGGGTGACGACCGAAGGTGTAGTCACCCACCAGCAGGCTGAACGGATGGCCACCGAAGGTGCCGTATTCTTCTTCGTAGATTTTTTTGAACAGCGCGCTCTGGTCGAATTCGACGGCTTTTTCCAGGTCGTTCTGCAACTCTTTCTGCGTGACATTGAGCAGGCGCAGTTTCAGTCGCGTGCTGGTTTCGGTGTTCTGCACCAGCATGTGCAGACCGCGCCACGAGGCTTCGAGTTTCTGCAGATCGGGGTGGTGCAACACCTCGTTGAGCTGGGCGCTGATCAACTCGTCGATCTGGCTGATACGGTCGTTGATCATCGCCACGGTGTCCTTGTCGATGGCCATGCCTTCGTCGAGGACCTGGGTGGCGAACTCCGCGAGCATGTCGCGGGCGTAATCCTGCTGACTGTCATCGTGGGCCATGCGGCCTTCGGCGATGATTCGGTCAAGCAGCGACAAAGTCTCGGCTGCGGCGTTGTCGCTGGCTTGTTTCTGAGCTGAAGCGGGCATGGCGAATTCTCCCCTCGATTAAGTGGACGATCAGGCTTGCGGTTCGGCCGGGGCCTCGGCATCAGTTGCCGGGGTAGCGGTGTCCGGGCGGGCCGATTTGATTTCCTGCAGGCCTTCGGTGTTGGCGATCACGTCGCGCAACAGCTTGTCCAGGTCATCATTGCCGTCGAGTTTGGTCAGCAGATCGCGCAGGCGCTGGCGGGCCTCGAACAGGCGTCGCAGCGGGGTGACTTGTTCCACCACCTTGACCGGGTCGAAGTCATCGATGTGTTTGAAATTGAGCTCGATGTTGAGCTTGCTGTCGTCGCCGCTCAGGGTGTTGTTGACCTGCAGCGTGGCGCGCGGGCCGATCGAGGCGAGCACTTCGTTGAAGTTGTCGCGGTCGATTTCGGTAAAACGCCGGTCAGTCAGTTTTGCCAATGGTTCGAGCGGCTTGCCCGAGAGGTCAGCGAGGATCCCGACCACCAGTGGCAGTTCCTTTTTCTCGATGGCGTTGCCGATTTCGACGTCGTAAGTGATTTGCACTCGGGGCGGGCGCACCCGGTCGAGCTTGTGCTGAGTACTTTCTGCCATGACGGCGGACTCCGATGCGATGAGCGGGCGCAATGCATCGGGGAGGCCCGTTCATCGCTTTCCCTTGCTGGACCGTAGGTTAGAAAGGGAGGCAGATGACCTGTCGTTCCTTTGACAAACCTTCTTGATTCGGCTGTAGGAACCGAACTACCCAAGACGCTAGAACAGGTCTATAAAAAAGCAAGCAAAAACATTTTTGGACAGGCTCGTGAAAAGGAAAATTCATTTTGCGTAGACGACTTTTTCTAACACTGCTGTTTGCGTCCCTGGCCGGTTGCTCCCTCTTCGGGCCGAAGGTGGACCTCGACAGCCTGACCCTCGACGTCGCGCCCAAAGCCAACGACGACACGCCGATTGCCGTGGATTTCATCGCGGTCGCCGACCCTGATCTGCTCAAGCAATTGTCCGGTATCAGCGCCAGTCAGTGGTTCGCCGGGCGCGAGCAGTACCAGCGCGACTATCGTCAGTTGATGAGCGTGTGGGGACTGGAGCTGGTGCCGGGGCAATTCATCGACCGCCAACCCTTCCCGTTGGGGGGCAAGAAGGCCGCTGGACTTTTGGTCTTCGCCAGCTATAACACACCCGGAGCGCACCGATTACGCCTCGATGATCAACGCGAGGCATGGCTGAAATTCGACAGTCGCGAGATGAATCTGGTCAGCCGGGAAAATTGAAAACACCGCTCGCCGCCGGCTTGCGGCAGGGTCGAAAGGAGTCGTATGAGTCTGCTACCTGACGCGGTTTGCTGGCATGAAGGCATGCAATTGTTGCCGCAGCATTTTCAGTTGCAGGGGCTGCGGGCCGAAGCGCTCGGTGCGCACCTGGCGCAGGCGTGCAACCCGTGGTTCTGGGGCGTCAGCCACATGGAGTTCGATCCTTCGGCGCTGAGCGCCGGCATGGTGCGCGTGTTGTCGCTGCAAGGAACGATGCCCGATGGTCTGCCGGTGGACTTGCAGGCCGGCACCGGGCCAACCCTGGAGCTGGACGTCAGCGCGGCGATCGATGCCGCCGACGATGCCACCGTTACCGTTTACCTGGCGATCAGCCCGATGTGGCGGGCCGGGCAATTGCTGCCACTCAAGGGCCGCTTGCAGTCGGTGGTGGGCGACGCACTACCCGATCTCACCAGCGGCGAATTCCCTGAATCGATCACCGTGTGGCGCCCCAATCCGCGTTTGTGCACACAACTGAACAAAGCCGATTCAATCTGCCTGCCGCTGCTGAAAATCCGCAAAGAGGGTGGTGGGTTTCTGCCGTTGTCTTACACGCCACCGACGCCGATCCTGTTACCGGAATCCGCACTTGGCCGACGCATCGCCGGGCTCTGCGCGCGGGCACGGGAGAAATGCCTGTTTCTCGGCGGCCGTTTGCGTCAGGCGCAGCAGGCCGGCAATCAGGACGACGCGCTGGAAATTCGCCGGCAGTTGACCGCGTTATGGGTGCGCCTGCCGGAAGTCGAAGGCGCACTGAACAGCCGCATCGCCCATCCGCAAACCCTTTATGTGCATCTGCTCGGACTGGCGGGCGCGTGGTCGGCGCTCGATCCGCTGGCCGGCGTGCCGGCGTTTGCCCCGCTGGATTTTGTCGAATTGCAGCGCGGTTACGACGCGGTGCTGCAATGGCTGGAAACCACCCTGGAAATGATTCGGGCCGGTTATCGCAGCCTGCCGTTCGAACGCAGTGAGCAGAGCTTCTCGATTCAGTTGCCGGACGAGCAGCCGAGTCAGCGTCTGGTCATCGGTCTGCGCATGCCCAACGGTGCCAGTGAGCAAGCCGCGATCGACTGGTTGCGCGGCGCGATCATCGCCTCGGCGCCGCACATTGCGCTGCTCAGCCGTCAGCGCATGAGCGGGTTGTCCCATCAGGCCATGAGCCGCAGTGAGCAGGTTGCCTACAGCGTCGGCGAAGACACGCGCCTGTTTGTGATCACTGCCGCAGGCGCGTGGTTCGATGCGCAACTGCCGCTGATGATTGCTGCACCGGCGGCGAAGCTGACCAGCAGTCCATGGCAAGTGGTGCTGTTTATCGCCCAGAACAATGAAAGTGCCTGATCACACAAGGAATGCCGTATGTCGCAGGGAATTGCCGCAAGCCTTGGGTTGCAGGACGCACCGTTGAGCAGCGCGTTCCGCCAGACCTGGCAGCAATGGCAACAGGATTGGATGCAATTGCCCAAGGACAGCGAGGACGAAGCGGCGCTGGTCGAGACCGTTGTCGAACTCTCGACTCAGGCTTCACAGCGATTGTGGCGCACGGCCTATTCGCGGGTCGGCGATTCGGCGACCGAACAGGTCAAGGCATTGGTATATGCATTTGTCGCGCTGGTCGACGAAACCCTGCTGTTCACGCCATGGCCCGGCCAAGCGGCGTGGCAGGAAAAACCCTTGGAGTCGCGGCTGTATTCCAGCCGTCAGGCGGGCGAACAAGTACCCGCAGCGATTCAAACCTTGCTCGAAGAACAGCAGCCGACCACTCGCGATCTGGCCAACGTGTACCTGCAGTGTCTGATCCTCGGTTTCCATGGCCGTCTGCGCGGTGAACACAGTCAGGCGCAATTGGAGAAATGGCGGTTGGCGCTGTACAACCTGGCCTGGCAAGACGAAGCCAGTTACGCCGATGTCAGTCAGCGCCTGGTGCAGCCCTCACAAACACCGGCGCTGCAACTGCCGGTGCGCACGGCGCTGCCGGATGGCTTTCGTCTGGCACTGGGTATTCTGGCGATGGTGCTGTTGTTGACCGCGCTGGGGCATTGGTTGTGGCGGGACATCGGCCAGGAGTTGGCGCCGGCACTGCAAAGCGGCGATAGGGTGAGTGCGCCGGAGCAAGCCTCATGAGCCCGCTGACGATCGTTGCGTGGGGTATCGCGCTGCTGTTGTTGCTGGTGATCATCGTGGTGGCGGTGTGGTGGTTGCGCACCCAGAGTGGCGCAGCGATCCGCAGTTTCTATGCCTCCGTGCGCCATATGGAACGCGACCAGGGCAATCTCGACCGCTATCAGATGCCATGGTTGCTGATGCTCGGCGACGAAGTCCAGGGCACGCAACTGGTCACAGAATGGCGCCTGCAACCGACCGATAAGCCGGCGTGGTTCGGTCGCTGGTGGTCGGACCCCGAAGGGGCTGTGCTGGTGGTGCCGCAAGCATTGTTTCTGCCGGACGACGGCATGCACTTGCAACGCGGCAGTTGGTGGCGGCTGCTCGGCCTGATCCTGCGGCTGCGCAGTAAACGGCCGCTGGACGCAGTGGTCTGGACGGTGCCAGCCAGTAGGCTAAGTAATCTTGAGCAAGCGACTCAGTTGGGTCTGGCCGCGCGTCGGCGCTTTATCGACCTGCTGCAACGCTTCGGGCTCAGTGTCCCGGTGTATGTGATTGTCACCGGGCTTGAGGAATTGCCGGGGGTTCAGGATCTGATCAGCGCCTTGCCGCAAGAGGCGCGCGAAGCTACGTTGGGCTGGTCGTCACCCTATGCGCGCGATGCTGTCTGGCAAGGCCAGTGGAGCGATCAGGCGCTGGATCGTCTGCACCGTGCGGTGGCCGAAGCGGTGATTGAAATTGGCACCTTGTCCGGGCAGTTGAGTGCGGATCTGTATGCCTTGCCGGATCGTCTGGAAACCTTGCGGCGCGGTTTGCAGAACGTGTTGGAGCCGGTGTTTCAGGGCAATGCGCAAGGTGAGGCACCGTGTTTTCGTGGTGTGTATTTCACCGCCAATGTGGCCGGGGAGGATGCGCAGGACGGGTTTTCCGTGGATGACAGCGGCTTGCAGCGCAGCGCCTTTGCCCGACAGTTGTGGCGCCAGCGACTGGTCGGCGAGCGTGGTCTGGCGCACGGCGTACCGCGCCTGTTGCGTCTGCGCCAGCGTTGGCAGCGGCTGACTGCCGGGATCGCGCTGGTCGTCGGGGTGGTCTGGGCGGTGGCGATGCTGTGGGTCTGGCATGCGTCGGTCAAGGATGCTCACGAACTGGCGCGGCAGATGCAGGGCGCGCAGAAGGGCTACGTGGCGATCAGCGATGAAGCGCAGCGGGTCGACTCGACCCGGCGCAATGTGCAGACCTTCTGGCGCGTCCTGGAACGCGCGCCGCACTGGAGCTTTGTCTCGCTGGTGTTCCCGACGTCGTGGTTTTCTTCGCTCGACAACCAGCTCGAGCAGGAAGTCTTGCAATCCACCCAGCGTCATGTGGTGGTGCCGCTGCATGACCTGCTGAGCGCGGAGCTGGCGCAGATCAAGGCGATCCGCAGCACCGACCGGCGCAGCAGTGTCGAAAGCGACGACCCGGCGCAGTGGCAGAACTATCTGAAGGCGACCGATCTGGTGGATCGGGCACTGCGATTGGAGCAGCAGAATCAGCTGTTCAATCAGCTGCAAAACAATCAGCGCGCGCCACTGGACGACCTGGTGCAACTGAGCAACACCGCGCTGTCGCTGAACCTCAACACCGGCACCTTGCCCTACGCGAACTTCTACAATCGGTTGCTGGTGACGGGCGAAGACGGCAGCTTGCAGGCACTCGACCTGAGCGTCGACCGGCCGCTGATCGTCAGCAATTTTTCCGGATTGATGCAGCGCTGGCTGGATCAATATTTCCTCGCCGACAACTTTGTCAGCAAGGCCGGTTACCTCAAATTGCACCTCGATCAACTGGAGGCCGGCAGTGGCAACAGCCTGGGCGAGCTCGAAGAGCTGACCGCGCTGGTCGACGATCTGCAAGCGGCGATTGCCCTGACCAATGCAACGTGGAGCCGTGGCAAAGGCCAGGAATTGGTGCCCGGTTATGGTGACTTCCTCGCCAAAGTGGGCAAGAGCACATTGTTGGGCGCGCAAGTCCAACAAGACCTCGACACGCAAGCGTCACGCTTGCAGCAGAGTTTCCGCGATCAGTGGATCGCCCAGGTCGGCTCGCGGGACAATTTGCTGGTACAGCAAGTCAGCGGGCAATTGGCCTTGCAAGAGCAAGTGGTGAAACTCGATAACGCGATCCAGGCGCTGTTCAAGCGTGACTTCGTTTCGGTCGCCCTGCGTGCCAGCGAAGACAACGTCAATATGCAAGGCCAGACCGTGGACGGCGATGACCTCAATGAATCGCTGAAATATTTCGCCGACTACAACAGCTACATCGCCGAAGAACTGCCACGCATTCCACCGGACTATCGCGTTGCGGTGCTCAAAGCCGCCGAGCGCGCCGCCGCCCAGGCGATGTGGTTGAGCCTCAAGGATCACAACGATCAGGCGCATCCTTACGCTGTGTTCAATGTGCAGGCCGAGCAAGCCATGGCCCTGCAAAAGGCTTTCGTCGAGGTGCATCGCCCGGATCTCGCCACGCGTCTGCAAACGGCGCTCAACCGCCGCGCCATGGCGCAGCTTATGGGTGGTCTGGATGAAATCACCGCGCAACCGCTGTTCGGCGGAAGGGCCGAAATCAGCCAGTGGGACGGCTCGAAAAATCTCGGTCTGGAACTGTTCGGCGCCAGCGACGTGCAGGATCTGAAGCTGAGCCTCAAGCAGCAGTTCAATACCATGCTCGGCATCACTGAGCGGCGGACGTCATCGTTGCAGTGGCTGACAACGCAGCAAGCCAATCTGTCGGCACTGGATTACGAGCGCGTGACGCAGTTCAGTGCGCTCAACGACGAACTGCGCAAATACAAAGAGGCCAACCCGGCCAGTTCGCCGGCACAGATCGAGCAACTGGTCAGCCGCGATTTCGTCGAGATGGACGTCAATTCCTGCCTGCAAATGTTGCAGACCGCCAACGTCGCCGGCGGACGCGGCACGTTGGCGATGCGCGCGGTGGAGTTGCAGCAGGAGGCCATGCAGCGTTGCCAGATGCTGCAAGTGCAACAGGCCGCTGCGGCGTGGAATGAGCTGGCCAACTACTTCAATCAATATCTGGCGGATCGTTTTCCGTTCGCCAACGGCGTGCAGATGCAGGATGCCGATCCGGCGCGGGTTGAATATTTTCTGCAACTGATCGACAAAAAACTGCCGATTGCGCAGGCCGGCCTAGCCACCAACCAGACCCCGGAACGCCTGGCCGCGGCGGATTTTCTCAACCGCTTGAAGCAGGCCAGCACTTGGCTGACGCCGCTGTTCGTGCGTGACAAGAGCGGCATCCTTGGCGTCGAGCTGGACGTGCGCTGGCGCACCGATCGCGATGATGAACTGGGCGCCGATCAGGTGATTGCCTGGGGCTTGCTCGCCGGCAATCAGCAAATCAACTATCCGGCAGCCGAGCAGCCGAACCTGCGCTGGATGGTCGGCCAGCCTGTCCGCCTGACCCTGCGCTGGGCGCGTAACGGCAAGGAACGGCCGGTCAATGATCCACTGCAACCGAATCTGGTGGTGCGTGATCTGGAGGCCGGTTGGGAGTACGGCGGGCCATGGTCATTGCTGCGCCTGATGCGCGCGCATTTCTCGGTGCAGCGTCAGCCAAACGTGGATTACACCGATTTCCCGCTGACGTTGCGGTTACCCGTGACCGGGGCGCCGGACAGCGTCACCAGCGACTTCACGCGAATGTTCGTGCGCCTGTCGCTGATGAGCCAGGGCTCGAAACTGCCGCTGTCGATCGCGCCGTTGCCAACCCGCGCGCCGCGTTCGCCGTTTCAGGTGACCGGCAGCACCGCCGCCCTTGAATCGCAGAAGGAAGACTTGTGAGCCTGCCATCGACGACGTTGCCGGACTTGATTGACCAACTGCTCACACCGCTCAGCGCGGATGCGCCGTGCGGCGTCGATCTGCGCTATGAACGTGAGTTCGACCAGTTGCGCGACCTGCGTCGCGAAGACGACGCCAGCCTGCCGACCGGGGTCTGGCAATCGACGCTCAAGCGCGCGAACTGGCCGGACGTCGAAAAACTCACGACGACGTTATTGCTGGAACGCAGCAAGGACCTGATGCTCAGCGCCTGGCTCGGCGAGGCGTGGCTGCACTTGCAAGCGCTGGACGGCTTGCCTGGGAGTCTGGCGCTGGTCGCCGGGTTGTGTGAGCGCTTTCCCGAGCATCTGCACCCGCAGGCCGAGGACGGCGACCAGTCGTGGCGAGTGATTCCGCTGGAATGGCTGGTGCGCCGGTACAGTGAAATATTGCTCACGCGGGTGCCGTTGTTCGGTAGCCGCAACAGCGATTTCGAGGCTTACACCCTGGAAGTCTGGCGGCGCTTGCAGGTGCAGCAAGTGCAGACCAACGACAGCAAGAACGCCAAGACCTCGGCGGAAACCGCACGCAATGAACAGAAGAAGCTCAACGAACAAATCCGCGCCACGCCGCTGGCATTCTGGCTGCGCACTCAGGGCAATCTGCTCCTGAGCCTGCAACACTTGCAACGGCTCAACACCTGGAGTGATGGCTATCTGGGGGATCAGGCGCCGGGATTGCGCCCCTTGCAGGACACTATCCAGGCGTTGCTGAAACTGGTTCAGGAGTTTATTGCCATGCACCCACAACAACCGGCACCGCCACCGCCGCCAGTCGAAGCCCCCGTCGCCGTTGCGCAGCCGGAAGAACCCGCACCGGTAGCCTTGGCCTTTCGTGAGCCGGCCAATCGCGAAGAGGCGTATCGCCAATTGCTGCTGATCGCCGAATACCTCGCCCGTACCGAACCCCACAGCCCGGTGCCGTACCTGATCCGGCGCGGGGTCGAGTGGGGCAACAAGCCGCTGAGCGAATTGCTCGGTGAATTGATCAGCGCCGACGCTGAATCGCGACGTTTGTGGACGTTGCTAGGCGTGCTTTAGTGCACGCGCTGGTTGTTGAGTTTTGGTGGCAGTGCGATGGGCGTCAGCACCGGTTCGCCGGAGAAGAACGCGACGAGGTTTTTGCCCACCAACTCCACCGTGCCTTGCGTCGCTTCCGGTGACAGGCCGGCAACATGTGGTGTCAGCAACACGTTGCTCAGGGTTTTCAGCGCATCCGGCACTTGCGGCTCGTGGTCGAACACATCCAGTGCGGCACCGGCGATCCTGCGTTGTTCAAGCGCGGTGATCAGATCCGACGTGGCGATCACACTGGCGCGGGCAATATTGACGATAAACCCTTTCGGACCGAGCGCATCGAGCACCGCGCGGGTGACCAGATGCTGTGTGCCGATGCCGCCGGGCGTGGCGACAATCAGGAAGTCCGACGCTCGCGCCAGTTCGGTCGGCGTCGAGCAGAACGCGTACGGCACATCGTTGCGCACCTGACGGCTGTGATAGCTGATCTGCATGTCGAAGCCGAGGTTTGCGCGTTTGGCGATCGCCATGCCCACTGCGCCGAGCCCGAGAATCCCCAGGCGTTTGTCGGCCAGCGACGGGCGCATGATCTTCGGCCACTCCCCACGGCGTACGGCAGCGTCGCAACGCGGGATGTCACGGACCAGCGCCAGCAGCATCGCCATCGCATGGTCGGCCACCGATGAGGCATTGACCCCGGCGCCGTTGGTGACGGTGATGCCGCGGTTGCTCGCGGCTTGCAGGTCAACATGCTCGTACCCGGCACCGATCACCGTGATGATTTTCAGCGCGGGCAGGGCGGCGATTTCATCGGCGGTCAGGCCCAAAGGGCCACGGGTCAGCACTGCATCGATGCGACTACCGTGGGTGGCGATGGCTTGCGCACGTTCGGCGGGTGTGGGGGCGAGGATCAGGTGGAAGCCCTGATGTTCGAGGATCGGCAAATAATCATTGATGGTTTCAACCAGTACCAGAACGGTTGCGGGCATTGCGCGGCTCCTGTGAACGTCTGCGGGGTGGTCGCGAAAGTTGTTTCAGAGTGCTGAATCCGCAGCGACTTGGCAATCGTTGTCATTCGCGCAGTAGTGCTTTGATTCTGGACGGCTTCGGACAAGAAGCAAGGCTGGCAGCACACCGGTGATCCGGTGTGCTGTCGGTATCATTGGGCCGCTTGGGCTTTGGCTTGTTCAGCCATCGCGAGTGGCTTGATATCGTAGGTCGGATAGAACTCGGTTCGGTAACTGCCCCATGCGGTGTTTTCCAGCGCAAGGTTCACTTCCGCCAGACGCGAGACAGGAAAGCGTACGGTCACGACCTGGCCGATACCCATCATGATGTTCCAGCTCACCACTTCGACTCCGGCCGGGGGGAACGTTTTATGGAAACCCTGTTGCGCGAGCTGGGCCTTGAGTTCGCTTAACGGGCGGGTTTGATCATGTTTCAGAAACACGGTCAGCATCATCGCGTTGTCGGCAGTGGCGACGGCATTTCTTGCGGGCTGGGTGGCAGCTTGTGCGCTGACCCCGGCGCAATAGACAGAAGAAATCAGTAACGTCGACATCAGCAGGGTTTTAAGTGGCTTTTGCATAGCGAACTCCTGGTTTTATTGTTTGATGGCGGACTTGGTTTCTATTGTTCCGGTATAGGGCGCGTGAACGACATGAATGCGCACAAGAGGATTGTTGTCGACCATGTCGCGGGGGACTTCACGAGAATAAGTGAACTCACGGTCGTTCAATGTTTCCAGGCGCCTGACAACTGTTTTGCTCGGGCCGATATCCGGCACAAGAATGTGCTGTTGCTGATCGCCGGTGACAAAGAAATAACCGCCACCACCGTTGTTGTACTTTGATTCGCCGGTATCGGCGTAAAAGAACTCGTATCGATTACGCTCGGGATCCCACGTCGATATACCGACGACGCCGGGGTACTTCGCTTTGACGTCGGTTTCCGGGGCGCCGTCGATGTAGACCTTGGTGGTCAGCCATCGCGGTGAAGAAGCCAGCTCGCGGACGTCGGCATTGGCGCTGGCGAGCGGGGCAAGCAGGGCGGCCAACAGCAGGCCGGTCATCATGTTCTTTTGCATGCTGTGTCCTCTTGATCACACTTCAATTATTAGTCTTCGAATTCAGGGCGATAAAAATATAGACCTGCCGTGGAACATTGTTCAATGGCTGGGTAGTTGTTTGTAACAAATGGCTGATATTGGGTTTTTAGTAATGTTTTGTTGTGAATGTTTTTGGCTGTTTAAGTTGTAGGAATATTCTGAAAGGTTGTTGGTTGATTCACTTGTTTGCTGGTGTTTTCTGTAGTTGCCGTCGCTGTTGTAACTGACTAATTACACGATGCTGTAGGACAAGGGATGCCGTAACAAGTATCTGGGTTGACGCAACCGCAGCAAGTCAGGTTGCGTCAATTGCAGGGGAGGCTTCCTTAGAACGTCACTTCAGCGCTGTCGATTAATCGTGCAAAGGCAGCACCGAGCGTAGCGTTGTGATGTTTGATGATTGCTTCGGCCGATAGCTCGGCAGTGTCCATGCAAGTGTGGGCATCGGCGACCAGCAAGGGGTTGAAGCCCAGATCGGCAGCGCTGCGACAGGTGCTGTCGATGCAGAACTGACTTTTCATGCCGACCACATAGAGCTCTTCTACCTGTGCGGCCTGGAGTTGCCGCGCAAGGTCAGTGCCATGGAAAGCATTGGGTCGGAATTTATCGAAGAGGGTGTCGATGTCAGCGTCCAGTTCAAGCGCTGGCAGCAGTTGCCAGAATGGACTGCCGGCGGCAATCGGTGAGCCCTGCGGGCCAGTGTGGCGCACCGCGAAGATCGGTACTTGATTCGTGCGGGCCTGAGCGACCAGGCGCTGGATGTTGGCCAGAACCCGTTCGCCCTGGTAGGGCTTTTCCGGTCCGTGGAACAGACCGACCTGCATATCGATGATCAACAGTGCTGCGGGCATGGTGTTTCTCCTTGGGTGCTGCAGATGCCGCACGGACGGGAGAAACAACAAGGCCCCGTCCATTGCTGGCGGGGCCTGGGGTTTGCTGCGCTGGGTTTACCTCAGACAGAAACACCACGACCCGCCGGTGGCGGTCGTGGTGGTACGGGTGAGTTGCAGCGCGCGAATGTTCATGGGCCGATCATGCTGGCCCCGGTATCGGGCTGTCAATGAGCGGCTCAAGTGACGTACTGCGCGACGCCATTGCCGAATGACCAGTTCTCTTTTTTTACCTCGACCAGATTGATGAAAACGTCTTCCAGGCGCACCGCCAATTGTGTGTGCAGGCTTTCGGCGATGGTTTTGAACAGCAACTGCTTTTTCTCCACCGTGCGTCCTTCGCTGATGGTGATCTGAATGAACACCACGCCATCGCTGCGCTGGATCCCCAGATACTGCGGGTCATAGACGAAGTGCTGGCTGTCGTGCTCGGTGAGGATCTGGAAGTTGTCGTGCTCGGGCACATCGATACAACTGCGCAGGGCGATGTAGATCTGCTCGCCGATGCGTTTGGCGAAATCGGGATCGGGGTTTTGCTGGATGTCGACGCGAACCAGTGGCATGGGAAGGCTCCGCAGGGCAGGGGACTCATCTCACGCTAGATCAAGTGGGGCAAATTGAAAGGCACGGGTACTTGATCGCGAGGTGTTTTTCTAAAAGGTCTCTGTATGAGGCTGCCTACCTGACTCGCGGATTTTGCCTACGAAAACGCCGGATTCATCCGCTATCTGGCGCGAGATGATTAGGAAATCATGAGGGCACAAAGCAGTCCGGCCAGTCACTGCCAATAGCCAAGGAAGGCGCATGCTTCAGGATGATCGCGAAAACCTGGAGCTCCAAAGGCTCCTGAATGAAACACGGAAACTCGTGGCGGAAAGACAAAAGCTTCTGGCGGAAGCAAAAAAGCTAAAGAGGGAGACGAGTTTTTATCCACTCGCAGTATTGGCTGGAGTGGTGACCGCAATCACTGCAGTAGTAGGCGTTTTTTTCAAGTTTTGAGTGTTCACGCTTCACAACAGTCAGACCCATGACCCAAAAAGGAAATCAACATGAGCACATTTGACCGCAAGGCTATGATTGAACTATCGGATCGGGAGTACGATGAGTCGGTCGAAAGAATGCGTATCAAGGACAAGGACGATATGTATCCAATCTGGGGGATGCTGGCGTTCGGCATTTTTTGCATGTCGCTCGGATTCATCCTGGCACGATCAATCTGATCAAGTCCTCGCGATTGCATCAAACATTGGAGCTTGCCAGAAAACGACACAGTACCTACCTGTCACCGACAGTTATTTTCCCAAAAACGACACCCCACTGACCTGCTCCGCACAACCATTCCTCAGCTAAGCCTTTGCTTATGCTCATTTATCACGGAGAATCGCGCCCCTGTTTCGGCCGGAGCATGTCTGTCGGTTTTTTCCGACGCGTCCTGTCCG
>Ga0247818_10001747_pt1 | contig 13905 bp, 8 predicted proteins | sample 13C_Glucose_Day1_FD_192424 | JGI IMG/M metagenome (GOLD analysis project Ga0247818, IMG submission 192424) | Soil microbial communities from agricultural site in Penn Yan, New York, United States - 13C_Glucose_Day1 | ecosystem: Environmental > Terrestrial > Soil > Agricultural land | place: USA...
CGTCCGAACCGGGCGCTTCGCCGAGGTCAAGCATTCCGGCCCTGCCAAAATATTCCTCCACCCAAGCATGGAAAGCGGTGCCCTTCCGGGCCGACATGCCCGGTTCCCGGGGCACCGGCCGGCGCAGGCGCCCCAGCACCGCCTCAGGGTCATCCCCGAGGTCAACCAGGGTGGAAGCAGAGATGTGGGTAGGCAGGTGCACATCCTGCCCACTGGATCTTCTGGCCCTGCGCTCCAGCAGCAACGCGGCTTCGCGTGCCCAGCCGGCCGCTGCTCCCGTCAGGCCGGGCTGCGGCCCGGACCGCTCCGCGGGCACCAGCGCTCCCCCGCCGGTGGACAGGATCCCGAGCACCCGTTGGGCCGCCGACTCCATGGCCGTCCTTCGCCCGCGGGCCAACCGAAGGCGCTCACCGCTGCGTGGGTCCACGGGCCCTTCAAGGGGGTCGTACGGCCAGGTTGCTTCTTCTGTTTCCAGTGTCAACGGACTCTGCAGGGGCAGCGCTGCCTCCTCCAGCGACAGCGGGTGGACCACAGCCTCCCGACTTCCCGCGCCGTCAGCCGGTTGCGCCAGGACTTCCAGCTCCGCAAGGAATGGAGACATCTCCGCCCGCCCCGCCCGTGAGCCCACCCAGGCGGCACTGGACACCCACAGGACATGCTTGGCCCTGGTGTAGGCGACGTACGCCAGCCGCCGTTCCTCCGATTCGCCGTGGGCCTGCACCCCGGCCTTGTAGTCCTTCTCCGCGTCCAGCCAGCCTTTCTGGTCCGGTTGGTCGAGGTCCCACTGCGGAAGGTCGGCCCGGTCCCCGCGCAGCGGCCAGGGCAGCGCGGCGGAACCGCTGCTCCAGCGGGAGTCCCTGTCGCTGGGGAAGGCGCCGGCATTCATCCCGGGGACAAACACAACATCCCATTCCAGGCCCTTGGAAGCGTGGACCGTCAACAGCTGCACGGCCTCCCGGTTCACGTCACTGGCAGGCGCTTCCAACCCGTTTTCTTCCGCTGAAGCAGCCTCCAGCCAGGACAGGAAAGCGAGGATATCCACTCTCTGGGAGGTGCGCAGGAACCCGGCGGCGGCATCCTGGAACGCATCGAGGTTGCGGCGGGCCTGGTGGATGCTGATCCCCGGGCGCGCTGCCACTTCGATGTCCAGCAGCATGGCCCTCTCCACCTCGCCCAGGAGCGTGGTGAGGTCATCGCCGAGGTATCCGCGCAGTTGCCGCAACTCGGCAGACAGCCGGGCCAGCCTGCTGCGGGCCGCAGCGCTGAGGATGCGGCCATTCTGCGACGTCCACCCGTCACGCGGCAGGAAGTCCAGGGCCTCCACCAGGCTGGCGCCGTCGGTAAGGTCACCCTCGAGGACGGGGACGCCTGCTTCATCGCTGTCACCGTCCCGGGTGTCGGCGTCGAACTCCTGCGCAGCCCGCCCCCGCCTCCTTGCCAGCTGGCTCGACCAATCGCGCAGGGCCATGAGGTCGGCAGGACCTATCCGCCATCGGGCACCCGCGAGCAGCCGCATCAGGGCATCAGACCGCCCCGGATCGGCAAGCACGCGGAGGGTGGCCACCAGGTCAACAATCTCCGGGGTGTCCAGGAGTCCGCCAAGACCGACGATTTCGTAAGGGATCCCCCGGGCCTCGAACTGCCGCCGGACGGTTTCCATCTGGGCGCGCCTGCGGCACAGCACGGCGAGGGCCGGCGGCTCGGGCACACCGTCAGGTTTCAGTTCGAAGTCTGTCACCCGGTATTTCAGGACATCGTCAGCCAGGGCTGCAGCTTCCTCCACGTCGCTGGCGAAACGGCCCAGCACCACCGTTCCGTCCACGGCATGGGGGCTCGGCTGCAGCGGGGGCACGTCCGCAGCTGCTGCCCTGTCCCCGGCAGGTCCCTTGTGGGCCGCTGACCGGCCGAGGGATTGCGACATGACGTTTGCTGCGGCCAGGATCGACCGGCCGTTCCGCCAGGCCGTTGTGAGGTATGAGGTGGGGGCAGGCGCCCAGCCCGGTGCCTCGTCCGGTGCGCTGGTCCGGACGGGAAATTCGCGGACGAAGTGGAACAACTGGCCCGCGGAAGCGCCACGGAAACCATAGATTGACTGGTTGGGGTCCCCGACCGCTGTCACGGCGTGGCCGCCGCCGAACAGACGGGAAAACAGCACCAACTGCGCGTATGAGGTGTCCTGGAACTCGTCGAGCAGGACCACTTTGTACCGCTGGCGCTCCATCTGGGCAGCCAGCGGGACCTCCTGCGCCACCTTGGCGGCGAGGGCCACCAGGTCGCCGAAATCGAGTGCGCCGCGGGCCCGTTTGGCTGCGGCGTAGCGGCCCACCATGTCAGCGACGCTTGCCCTGGTCCGCAGCATTCCACCCAGGTCCAGTGCCGCCTTGGGCGGGTTCCTTTTCTTTCCGGCCACGTAGGGCAGTGAATCAAACTCCGAAAGGCGGGCCATGAGCCACGCTTCGACGTCCTCAGGCTCCTGAAGGTGTTCCGCGCATTCCCCCGCCAGCTGAATGACGGCCTTCACCAATGTGGACTTGGCGGCCCGGAAGTGGGCGTATTCGCCGTCGTAGGCCTCAACCACCTCACTGGCCAGCTGCCAGGCCTGCGCGCCGCCCAGCAGAACCACGTCCCGCTCCACCCCGAGCCGCAGCCCGTAGTCGGAGACGATGCCGCTGGCGAACGAATGGTAGGTGGACACTTTGGGCTCAAGGGCGTCACTGCTGCCCAGGGCCTCCGGAAAGACGCCTTTCCCGGCCTCCTTCGCCGCAAGACGCTGCAGGGCCAGGAGCTTTGACCGGATCCGGCTGGCAAGTTCGCCGGCCGCCTTCCGGGTGAAGGTCACGCCCAGGACCTCCTCAGGGGTGACCCACCCGTTGGCCACGAGCCAGACCACCCGGTCCGCCATGGTGGCGGTTTTTCCCGATCCGGCTCCCGCGATGACCAGCCGCGGAGCAAGCGGCGAGGAGATGATCGCTGATTGCTCAGGCGTTGGGGTATTTCTTTCTCCGAGCAGCGCAGACAGTTCTTCGGGGCTGAAGCGCACCGCCGGAGCGGCTTCCGCGGCTGCCGGCACCCCACTCATTCGGTCACCTGCCTTCCGCGCGCGCACAGGGGGCACACCTCAGGGAGCCGGCAGCCATGGCCGCCATGGCTGCCCTTGGCAGGGTCATGCCGTGCAACGAACTCCTTGCCGGCCATCACGGCGGCCGCCTCCTCCACCATGTCCAATGCCCAGTTCTCCTGCGGGTCGAGTGGTTCCTGCTGCTGGATGGCTGGATTGATGGCTCCAGTCCCCAGCTGTGCCAGCACGGCCCCGCCGGACCTGGGGCGGTCCCCGTCAGCGCCGGCATCGAAACCGCCCGCCAGTACTGCCGCCTGGTATGCGCCGAGCTGTGGGTGGCGGGACAGATCGTCCTTGCCTGGCTGCCGCTTCCCGGTCTTGAGGTCCACCACCACCAGCCGCCCTTCGGCGTCGATCTCCAAACGGTCCACCTGGCCGCGGAGCACCGCTTCACGCGGCGGAGCATCGTCCACTGCCACCTGACCAAGGGCCACTTCAAAGTCCTTTTCCACGCCCAGCAGGCTGCGGTTTCCGCTCCTCATCGAAAGCACGTACTGCGCAAGCTTGCGCACCATGGCTTCAGCACGCTGGAAGTCCAGCTTTCCCTCCCAGTTGTCCTTCATACCCAGCGCAGGCCAGCGCCGCACGAGTTCAGCAACGTACTCTGATCCGGACGCGTCCGGCATGTCCTGCGCGATCGCGTGCACCAGGGTGCCCAGGCTCCGGGCGAAGTCCGTTGCTGCTTCCCCGCCGGCTGCCTGGACGAACCAGTCCAACGGCGACTTTTGGACGGTCTCCACCTTTGAGGGGGAAACGGACACCGTCCCGCCGGGCGGGACCACCGCCTCCGAGGAGGTCAAAGGGGCAAGTCCCCACCAGCTGTCCGGGTGCGCTCCGGCCACGGCAGGCTCCTGCGCAGCGAGATGCGCCAGAACCCTCGCGGCTTCCGCTGCCTGGGCTGTCCCCTCCAGCTGGACATGTTGCCGGAGCTCGGCGACCAGGGCGCGCAGCGTCATGGGCCGTTCCACCTGGGTGAACGCCCGCCCCTCCTCCCCCGGGTCCAGGGGCGCAACGAAGTCCAGGAAGGATGACGGCTGGCAGTCCTCCGACGAGACTGCCGTACAGACCAGCAGCTCCCGTGCCCTGGACACCGCCGTGGAGAAACTCCGGAGTTCGTCGTAGCGGATGTCCCGGAGGCGGCTCAAGGGGTCCCGCTGGAGGGCATACTCCGGACCATGTTCCACGGCATCCGCATACAGCGTGCTGCCGAGCAGTTCACCGCGGAGCCTTGTGTTGGGCCACACCCCCTCCTGCAGCCCCGCAACGATCACGACGGGCCATTCCCGCCCGGCGGCACTGGCGGGGGTCATCAACTCCACGGCATCATCCACCTGGGCGCGGGCGGCGAGGGTGTCCATGGGAAGCTCCTGGTTCAGGAGGTACTCCAGGAACTGTTCGGGGCCCGCGCCGGGCATCTGGTCCACGTAGCGCTCCGCTGTGTGGAACAGCGCCATCATGGCGTCCAGGTCGCGGTCAGCCCGGGCCCCGTGCGGGCCGCCCGACAAAGCGGTGGCCGTCCACACCGATGAGAGCCCCGTGGAGTTCCAGAGCGCCCACAGCACCGACTCGGCGTTGGCACCGGGCAGGTGGGCGGCTTCCCGCCCGGCCTGGATCATCCGGGCAGTCCGGCGGGCGGCGCGGCCCTCGATACCCAGTGCACCCAGCGCGCCGGGCTCAAGCAGTGCCTCGACCAGCAGCACATCGCTGGCGCGGCCCCCGCCGCCCAGGAGTTCCTCGCGCCGCAGCGATTGCCGGAGCCTGCGCAGTTCGATGGAGGTGGCACCACCGATGCGGGAGGTGAGAAGTGACACTGCGGCCTCGGGTGTCAGCAGCTTGGGATCCAACGCAATGGCGAAAGCATCCAGCAGGGGCCGGACAGCCACCTCGTCCCGGACCGCCGATTCGGCCACAGGCACCCGCACCGGAATGCCCTGCCCGGAGAGATAACGCTGCAACTCGCTGACCTGGCCGCCGTTGCGGACGATGACTGCAATATCCGCGAGACCGCGGTTGTGGTTGATGTGCTGGTCCAGGATCCGCTGTGCAACATACCGGAGCTCATGCACCGGAGTGGGGACCAGATGGGCCTCGACGTTCCCGGGAACGGCAGGTCCGGGGCGCGCGGGGCCTTCGGCCTGTCCAGGCCACACCGGCGGTTCAAGGCGCCGTGCCAGCTGGCCGCCTGCGCGCTGCGAAATGCGGCCCGCGACGTTTTGCCACGCCTCGGCCAGGCTGGGCGCCAGGCCGTGGGCGTGCCACAGCGGGCGCTCCAGGACAGGCGTCCGGGTTGACAGCAGCCGGGGCAGCTCCGCCACCAGGTCGGGACGGGCTCCCCGGAAACCCTGGACCACCGTGTCCGGGGACGATGTCACGTAGCAGTCCTTGCCGGCGGCGATATCTGCCAGCAGCTCAAAGATAGCGGGGTTTGCTTCCTGGATATCGTCCACCAGGACAACCTGCAGCCGGGCACGTTCCGCGGCGAGGAAATCCGGGGCGTCCTGGAAGATCTGCCGGGCGGCCGTGATGATCCCGGCGGGATCGAAGGCCTCGGGCATCCGCAGGTCAAGGACGTCGCGGTACTCGGCATACAGCGCAGCTGCGGCTTTCCAATCGGGCCGGTTGCATTCATCCGCCAACCGGACAAGGTCCCCGGCCGTGCGGCCGGATTCGATGATGCGGTCAAAGAGCTGCCGCACTTCCTGGCGGAAGCCGCGGGTTTCCAGTGCCCCCTCAAGATCGGCGGGCCAGGGCAGTTCAAGGCCGGGAAGCCTGTGGCCTTCGAGGAGTTCCCTGATGATGAGGTCCTGTTCCGGGCCGGACAGCAGCCGTGGCGGCCTGGAAAGCGGGATGACGCCCTCGGCCTTGGCACGGCGGATCAGGTCGAAGGCGTAGGAGGCCCACGTCCTGGCGGGGGTGGTGCTGAGGCTCCTGTCCAGCCGGGCGGTAAAACGGTCGCGCAGGAAATCGGCAGCAAGGCGGGTGGGCGCGAGAATCAGCATGCGCTCGGGGTCGACGCCGTCACGGAAGACCCGCTGGACGGCGGCCTCGACCAGGACGGTGGTTTTTCCCGTGCCCGGTGCGCCCGGGACCAGGACGGGCCCTGAACCCTGTGCCACGTCAACTGCGGCCTGCTGGTCCGGCGTGAGCCGGAGGGCTTCCACGTGCACCCGTCGCGGGGGCAGCAACCGGAGGGCAGGGACAGCAGGCAGGCCACTGCCGCTGTCCGGGGTCCCTGCGTCGGGAAAAGCCTGCTCCTGCCCCGTGTGGGGCTGGCCTGTCCCCGGCGCCTGCCGGTGCGGGTCCCAGGGGCCGGTCAAAGGAATTGTTACGGTCACAAAATCATTCCATCATCAGCCACCGACAATCTGTGGAGGCTGCGCTCAAGCTGCCCGGCAATTGCGTCGATACTGTCAAAATCACTCTCCGTGGGTGCCCAGCGGGCGGCCGCCAGGTCAACCCGCCACCGGCCCTCCCCGGTCCGGAGGTACGAACTGAAGTCGCCAAGGAGCGCGGTGCCCTCTTCAAGGTAAAGGAGGAGGGCCTCGGCCTCATGCCCCTCGGGCGCGTGGCCGCTGGCCTTCAGGACGCGCCACCAGGGAACGCCGCCGCCATGGTGGCTCATGACGGAACCGATCTGGCGCGGTCCGCCCGAACCCAGGAGCTCGGCCACATCCCCGTACGACACTGCGGACCCTGGCGGTACCAGCCTTACGACGGCAAGGACCGCTTGGACGTACTCATTCCGCATTGATCCAATCTAGCCGCAGTGGCGTTCCACGGATTTGTCAGTGGGTCCCTTTAGCGTTGAAGCATGAGTTCCTGGAACACCCTTCCCCGCGCAGCCTTCGACCTGGAAACCACCGGCCGCAATTCGCGGGCGGCAAGAATCGTCACCGCATCAATCACCGTGGTGGACCACCAAGGCCAGGTCATCAAGGAACACGAGTGGCTGGCTGATCCCGGCGTGGAAATCCCCACCGAGGCAAGTGACGTCCACGGCATCACCACCGAACAGGCCAGGCGGGACGGCCGCCCGGCGCACGAGGTCACCCGTGAAGTCGCCGCGGTGCTCCAGGAGCTCTTCGATTCCGCCATCCCGGTGATCGCGTTCAACGCGAGCTACGATTTCACGGTCCTTGCCGCTGAATCCGCCCGCTATGGGATTCCCCAGCTCAGCCGCTTCCCGGTCCTTGACCCCTACATCATGAACAAGCAGGTTGACCGGTTCCGCAAGGGCAAGCGCACGCTCACCGCATTGTGCGAGGAGTACGGCGTGGTCCTGGACAATGCCCACACTTCGGCCGCGGATGCGCTTGCCACCCTGCGGGTCCTCGATGCGATGGCGGGCAAGTTCCCCAAGCTGGTGATGCCGGCAAGCCAGCTGCACCAACTGCAGGTGGACTGGGCGGTCAGCCAGGCGGCGGACTTCCAGGGGTACCTCCGAAAGACAAAGCCGGCCGCCGTGATCGAGGGTGACTGGCCGGTGCTGCCGCCGCAGGATGCAACGGCAGGTGGCTTCTAGGCGCAGCCGCGCCACTCCAAACTGGGAGGCATGTCACAGTCATGCTGCTTCACAAACCGCGGAGTCCCTGCACCTGCATCCTTCACCGGAAGAGGGTAACCGCGCGCAAGCTGCTCCAACTTCCTCATAAAGGGCGGAATTTCATTTGGCAGAACCGAGATTGGGCTCGCGCTTCTTCGGCAAGGACCCCCACTTCACGCTAGTGAGACAATAAAGTTTTGCGGTCACCCCTGCCCCGGACGGCTCGACCAGCACCGGGCAGGTGCCAGGCGCCACAGCGCTGCCTTGCGGCCCGGTCGACTTATGACTCATATGAAAGTGACAACCTGATGAAAATCAAAGCGATGAAGTGGCTCACTACCGCTCCCGTTGCACTTGCCCTCGCGGTTTCCCTCGCAGCCTGCGGCGGCGGGTCTTCCCAGCCCAGCGGCACCCCCACCGATGCCCTCGCCGGCAGCGACCAGCAGACGCTGGACAAGTACACCACCGCCAACGTCACCCCGGTGGACAAGATCGACAAGACCAAGCTGGGCCTCATCACCGAGGGCACCCTGCGCGTGGGAACCCTCTCGGACGCCCCGCCCAACATCTTCATCGACCCTTCGGGCAAGTTCACCGGCTACGACAACGAGCTGCTGCGCGCCATTGCCGACAAGCTGGGCCTCAAGGTTGAGTTCGCCTCCACCGACTTCTCGGCCCTGCTGTCCCAGGTGGCCAACAAGCAGTTCGACGTCGGATCCTCCTCGATCTCCACCACCGACGCCCGCCGCAAGACCGTTGGCTTCACCAACGGCTACGACTTCGGCTACATGGCTGTGGTGACCAAGAACGGCTCCAAGGTCAACGGCTTCGCCGACCTCAAGGAAGGCGTCCGGATCGGCGTCGTCCAGGGCACCGTCCAGGACGACTACGTCACCAACACCCTCAAGCTGGAGCCTGTCCGTTTCCCGGACTACAACACCGTGTACGGCAACGTGAAGAACGGCCAGATCGACGCCTGGGTGGCACCCTCCCAGCAGGCAACCGGCCAGGTCAAGGAAGGCGACAACACCAAGATCGCCGAGAAGGTTGTGAACACCCAGAACTTCACCGCCTACGCCGTCAACAAGGACAACCAGCCCCTGATCGACGCCCTGAACTCCGGCCTGGACGCGGTCATCGCGGACGGTACCTGGGCCAAGCTGACGTCCGAGTGGTACAAGGACCGCCCCACCGCCGCTGAACAGACCCCGCAGGGCTGGAAGCCGGGCAGCAAGGCCGTCCAGATCCCGGCCGCCAAGTAACCAGGGCGTTCCATGGATATCCTCAAGCAACTCGCTGACACCTTCCTTGACTGGAAGGCGATGGGCGAAGTCATCCCCAAGATGTTCGCCGTCGGCCTGCCGAATACCCTCGTGCTGGCCATCATCTCGGGCATCATCGGGACAGCCCTGGGGATGCTGCTCGCCCTGATGGGGATCTCCCGGAACGCAGCAGCGCGCTGGGTCGCGCGGATCTACACGGACATCCTGCGCGGCCTCCCGCCGGTCCTGACCATCCTGGTCATCGGCTTCGGGTTCGGGCCGATCGTCCGCGAATTCACGGGTTCCACGAGCCCCTACCCGATGGCTGTCGCGGCGCTTTCGCTGATGTCCGGCGCCTACATCGGCGAGATCTTCCGCTCCGGCATCCAGAGCGTCGACAAGGGACAACTCGAGGCTTCCCGCGCCCTGGGGTTCGGCTACGGTGCGTCCATGCGCCTTGTAGTGGTGCCCCAGGGCATCCGGCGGGTGCTTCCGGCCCTGGTCAACCAGTTCATTGCGCTGATCAAGGAATCATCCCTTGTCTTCCTCCTGGGACTGCTGGCAAGTGAGCGCGAGATCTTCCAAATCGGCAAGGATGCGGCGGCCACCACCGGCAACCTGTCGCCCTACGTGGCGGCAGCCGTCTTCTACCTGGCGCTGACCATCCCGCTGACCCACTTCGTGAACTGGATCGATGCCCGGCTGCGCACCGGCAGGCCCGAAAAGAAAGAACCGGACGAGGCCGCAGCGGTCGTTGGAAAGGGAGCCCAGGCATGAGCGAATTTGCGTCGGGAACACTGAGCGCCAAGAACATCCACCTTTCCTTCGGCAGCAACCACGTCCTGCGGGGCATCGACCTGCACGTTCCCCAGGGCACCACGGCGTCCGTCATTGGACCGTCGGGTTCGGGCAAGTCCACGCTGTTGCGCGTCATGAACCGCCTGATCGAACCGGACCAGGGGGACATCCTGCTGGACGGGCGGTCAGTCCTGAAGGACAACCCGGACGAGCTGCGGCGCCGGATCGGCATGGTGTTCCAGCAGTTCAACCTGTTCCCGCACAAGACGGTGGAGGAAAACGTTTCACTGGCCCTGCGGAAGCTGCGCAAGCTCTCCAAGGAGGAGGCGCGCAGTGAGGCACTGGAGCAGCTGGACCTGGTGGGCCTGAGGCATAAGGCCGATTCCCGCCCGGCCAACCTCTCCGGCGGCCAGCAGCAACGCGTGGCCATCGCCCGTGCGCTGGCCATGAAGCCGGAGGTCATGTTCTTCGACGAGGCAACCTCTGCCCTGGACCCGGAGCTGGTCAAGGGCGTGCTGTCGCTGATGGCGGACCTCGCCAAGGGCGGCATGACCATGGTGGTGGTAACCCACGAAATGGGCTTCTCCCGCAACGTGTCCGACGCCGTGACGTTCATGGACGCCGGTGTTGTGGTGGAGTCCGGTCCGCCGGAGCAGCTCTTCACCGACCCGAAGACGGACCGGCTCAAGGGCTTCCTCTCGGACGTCCTCTAGGGCCGAAGGCACGCACAGACAGAAAATCCCCGCTTCCCGGACTTTCCCCTCGCATGCAGTGGGATTTGTCCGGAAGGCGGGGATTTTTCGTCCCGGCGGCAGGTTCACGACGCCGGGACGCGCCTTTTCGCTGTTCCTACCCCTGGGCGGCGGCTGCGGCCCTGGCTGCCGCGGGAAGGGCGTCGTAGATCCGGTTCATGGCATCATCGTCGTGCGCGGCGGAGAGGAACCAGGCCTCGAAGACCGACGGCGGCAGGTACACGCCGGACTCCAGCATGGAGTGGAAGAACGGCGCGTAGCGGAACGCCTCCTGGGCCTGGGCGTCGGCGTAGTTGTGGACGCCGTGGGCCGAGGTTCCGAAGGCCACCGAGAACAGGTTGCCGGCGAACTGGATGGAGTGGTCCACCCCGGCGGCATCCAGGGCGTTGGACAGCGCGGAGGACAGTTCGAGGGACCGGACGTCGATGAAGGAATAAACGTCCCGCGTGGCGTGCGTCAGGGTTGCCACACCTGCCGCCATGGCCACCGGGTTCCCGGAAAGCGTTCCGGCCTGGTAGACCGGGCCGGTGGGGGCCAGGTAGTCCATGACGTCGGCACGTCCGCCCAGTGCCGCCGTCGGCATTCCGCCGCCGATGACCTTGCCGAAGGTGAGCAGGTCCGGAGTCCAGGGGTCCTCGGCATCCGGCGCGCCTCCGGTGAGGCCCCAGTAGCCGGAGTAGCCGGTGCGGAAACCGGTCAGGACCTCGTCGACGATGAGCAGCGCGCCATGCTCGCGGGTGATCCGGGAAAGCCCTGCATTGAACCCTTCGGCGGGGGTGACCACACCCATGTTGGCGGGCGCCGCTTCGGTGATGACGGCCGCGATATTGGATCCGTGCGTGGCGAAGGCTTCCTTGACGGCCTGGAGGTCGTTGTAGGGCAGCACCAGGGTTTCGGCGGCGGTGGCTTCCGTGACGCCGGCGGAACCGGGCAGGGCGAGGGTTGCCACGCCGGAGCCTGCAGCGGCCAGGAGTCCATCGAGGTGGCCGTGGTAGCAGCCGGCGAACTTGATGATGAGGTTGCGGCCGGTGAACCCGCGGGCCAGCCGGACCGCCGTCATGGTGGCTTCGGTGCCGGTGGAGACCATGCGGAGGCGCTCGACGGCGGGGACGCGCTCCTTCACGATTTCGGCCAGGTTCGCTTCGTCCGGGGTGGAAGCGCCGAAGGAGAGGCCGCGGTCGACGGCGGCGTGGACGGCATCCAGCACGGCCGGGTGGGCGTGCCCCAGCAGCGCCGGGCCCCAGGAGCAGACCAGGTCCACGTATTCCTTGCCGTCGGCGTCGGTCAGGTAGGGCCCCTTGGCGGAGACCATGAAGCGCGGCGTCCCGCCGACGGAGCCGAAGGCCCGGACCGGCGAATTGACTCCGCCCGGCATCAGCTGGCGGGCGCGGTCGAAGAGTGCCTCGTTGCGAGGATTGCTGGAAGTCATGGTTTCTATTCTCTCAGTTAGCCGGAAGCGCAGTCAGCCGGCGAGCAGCTCTGCCACCCGGGGCGCCACCGCGGTGCCCATCAGTTCGATTGAACGCATCATGGCCGCGTGCGGCAGCGGTCCGTTGCTGTATTTCAAGTCGAAGCGGTCCACACCCAGGTTCCGCTTCAGCCGGACGATTTTTTGGGCCACCGTTTCCGGCGATCCGACGTAGAGGGCGCCTTCCGCGGAGCACAGGGCGTCGAACTCTCCCCGGCCGGCCGGTCCCCATCCGCGTTCGGCGCCGAGCTTGTTGCGCAGCTTCAGCCAGTGCGGGAACAGTTCTTCCCGGGCCTGCTCATCGGTGTCGGCCACGTGCCCGGGCGAGTGCGTGGCCATCTGCTGCATGGGGTGCCCGTACTTGGCCATCGCCTCCCGGTAGAGGTCGGCAAGCGGCCGGAAGCCGCGCGGCTGGCCGCCGATGATGGCAAAGATGATGGGATAGCCGTACTGGGCGCAGCGCAGCACCGATTCTGGTGTTCCGCCCACCCCGATCCACGTGGGCAGCAGGTGGTGCTCCAGGGGCGGATAGACGCTCAGGCCGTGCAGCGCGGGCCGGGTGCGGCCTTCCCAGTGCACGGGCTTTTGCGCGCGGACCTTGTCGAACAACTCGAGTTTCTCTTCGAACAGGACCTCATAGTCGGCCAGGTCCAGGCCGAACAGGGGGAAGGATTCGATGAAGGATCCGCGCCCCAGCATCACTTCGGCGCGGCCGTTCGAAATGGCGTCCACAGTGGAAAAGCGCTGGAAGACACGGATGGGGTCATCCGAGCTCAGGACCGTTACGGCGGAGCCCAGCCGGATGCGGGTGGTGCGGGCGGCAGCGGCGGCCAGGAAGACTTCCGGCGCTGACACCGCGTAGTCCTTGCGGTGGTGCTCACCCACGCCAAAGGCATGGAGCCCGACGGCGTCGGCAAGTTCCGCCTGTTCCAGCAGTTGGCGCAGGACCTGGGCGTGCGGCTGCTGGCTGCCGTCCGGAGCCTCGCCAACGTCACCGAAGGTGTTCAGGCCGAGGAGGATGCGGTCCTCCCCCACCGGCGCGGTGGGTTCCGCGGCCTGCCCGGCTGTCACCGGGCTTCCTTCAGCCAGCCGGCCAGTTCGGCGGCCCAGTACGTGAGGACCATGTGGGCCCCGGCCCGCCGGATGCCCAGGACGGACTCGGTGATGGCTGCGCGGCGGTCGATCCAGCCGTTGGCGGCGGCGGCCTCGATCATGGCGTATTCACCGGAAATCTGGTAGGCGGACACCGGGACGGGACTCATCGCGGCAACGTCGGCCACGATGTCCAGGTAGCTCATGGCCGGTTTGACCATGATGATGTCCGCGCCCTCGGCGAGGTCCAGTTCAACCTCGCGGAGGGCTTCGGTGCGGTTGCCGGCATCCATTTGGTAGGTCCGCCGGTCGCCCTTGAGCTGTGAGTCCACCGCTTCGCGGAACGGCCCGTAGAACGCCGAGGCGTACTTGGCGGCGTAGGCGATGACGGAGGTGTTGGCATATCCGGCTTGATCCAGGGCCGACCGGATGGCGGCGATCTGGCCGTCCATCATGCCCGAGGGGCCCAGCATGTGCGCGCCGGCCTCCGCCTGTGCAACGGCCATCCTGGCGTAGATCTCCACGGTGCGGTCGTTGTCCACGTACCCGTCGGCGTCGAGGACTCCGCAGTGGCCGTGGTCGGTGAATTCGTCCAGGCACACATCGCTCATGACCACCAGGTCATCGCCCACTTCGGCGCGGACGTCCCGGATGGCCTTGTTCAGCACTCCCTCCGGGTCGAGTGATGCCGAGCCTTCGGCGTCACGGGTTTCCGGGATGCCGAAGAGCATGATGCCGCCCAGGCCGAGCTCAACGGCCTCCGCCGCGGCCCGCTTGAGCGTGTCGGTGGTGTGCTGGACCACCCCCGGCATGGAAGTGATGGGGTTGGGTTCGGTCAGTCCCTCGCGGATGAAGGCCGGAAGGATGAGTTC
>Ga0247818_10001752_pt1 | contig 13891 bp, 10 predicted proteins | sample 13C_Glucose_Day1_FD_192424 | JGI IMG/M metagenome (GOLD analysis project Ga0247818, IMG submission 192424) | Soil microbial communities from agricultural site in Penn Yan, New York, United States - 13C_Glucose_Day1 | ecosystem: Environmental > Terrestrial > Soil > Agricultural land | place...
GGTCAGCCCCCAAGCCTCGCTGAAATCAGCGAGGCTTTTGGTTTTGCCTCGCGCAGCGTGGCGCGCAAGCACGTGCTCGCGCTCACCGAAGCCGGGTTTATCGAGGTTAATCCGCATCAGGCCCGCGGCATTCGCCTGCTCGGGCAACCGCCGCGCCCGGAATTGCTCGACATTCCGGTGCTCGGCCGCGTCGCTGCCGGTGCGCCGATTGGCGCCGATGCTGACATCCATAGCCGCTTGCTGCTCGACCCGGCGCTGTTCTCCCGCACGCCCGACTACATGCTGCGGGTGCAGGGCGACTCGATGATCGAGGACGGCATCCTCGATGGCGATCTGGTCGGCGTGAAGCGCAATCCCGAAGCACTCAACGGCCAGATTGTCGTGGCGCGCCTCGACGGTGAAGTCACCATCAAACGCTTCGAACGGCTCGGCGATGAAGTGCGGCTGTTGCCGCGCAACCCGGCGTATCAGCCGATTGTCGTGCGCGATGATCAGGATCTGGCCATCGAAGGGGTGTTCTGTGGTCTGGTGAGGCAAGGCTGATGGGCGCCGTCGTTGCGTTGGATACGCTGTTCAATGGCGGCCAGGTCTGGAAGGGCCGGCCTGCGCCCCCGGCCGCCAGTCCGCAACCGACCGGGCACGCCGCGCTGGACGCGGCACTGCCCAGCGGTGGCTGGCCGGAAGCTGCGCTGAGCGAAATCCTTTTGGCCGGCCCCGGGGTCGGCGAACTGCAACTGGTCTGGCCGACGCTGGCGCGGTTGTCGGCGGCGGGCGAGCGCATCGTGCTGGTGGCGCCGCCGTTCGTGCCGTACCCGCAGGCGTGGGAGAACGCCGGGGTCGATCTGCGTCAGTTGTCGGTGATCCAGGCCAGTGAGCGCGATGCCTTGTGGGCGGCGGAACAGTGCCTGCGCTCAGGCAGTTGCGGCGCGGTGCTGTGCTGGCCGCACAAGGCCGATGATCGCGCATTACGCCGTTTGCAGGTGGCGGCGGAAACCGGCCAGACCCTGGCATTTGCCTGGCGGCCGTTGAGTGAAGCGGTCAACCCGTCACCAGCGGCGTTGCGCATTGCCATCGACGCCAAACCTGCGCAGTTGCGCGTGCTCAAGTGCCGTGGCGGTTTGGCGCGTGCGGCGCCGATTGCCTTTGCCGTGGGTCATTGAGGTCGTCATGCGCTGGGTGTGTATTCTGTTTCCGCAATTGGCCCTCGACGCCGTGCTGCGTCAGCGTCCCGATCCTGATGAGCCATTGGTGCTGCTCAACGGCCCGGCCCAGCGCCGGGTGTTGCAAGCGGTCAACCCGGCGGCGCGCAAACTCGGTTTGCGTGCCGGCCAGTCGATGACCGCCGCCCAAGCGATGAGCAAAGGTTTCGCCACAGCCGATTACGAGGCCGCCGAGGTCGAACACTGGCAGCAGTTTCTCGCTGCGTGGGCCTACCGTTTCAGTTCGCAGGTCAGCGTGCATTACCCACGCACCGTGGTCTTCGAGATCGAATCGAGCCTGGGTCTGTTCGGTTCGTGGGCGCAGTTCGAAGCACGACTGCGCCAGGAACTGACCGAACTGGGCTTTCGTCATCGCATCGTCGCTGCACCGAATCCGGTGGCGGCGCGAGTGCTGGCCAATGCTTATGACGGCTTGGTGGTGCCGGACGGCGAGGCCTTGCAGCATCACCTCGGTCAGTTACCGGTCGACCGTGTCGGTCTGGAGCCAAGCGTGGCCACGGCGTTGTCGCGCATGGGGCTGCGTAATCTTACTCAGGTGCAGAGCCTGCCGCGTCAGGCACTGGCGCGGCGTTTCGAGGCGCAGATGCTCAAACATCTCGACACCTTGTTTGGTGCGCGACCTTTGGCGCTGGCGTTCTACCTGCCGCCGGATCGTTTCGACGTACGCATCGAACTGAATTTCGACGTGCAATCCCATCAGGCGCTGCTGTTCCCGTTACGCCGTTTGACCGGCGATCTGTCGGCGTTCCTCTGCGGGCGCGACAGCGGCGTGCAGCGTTTCGACCTGCATCTGGAGCACGCCGGGCTGCCGGACAGCGTGATCAAGGTCGGTTTACTCAGCGCCGAACGCGATCCGGCGATGCTCTTCGAACTGGCCCGTGGGCGTCTGGAGCAAGTACAGGTCGAGGCACCGGTGCGTGGCTTTCGCCTGCGCGCCGAGGACCTGCCGAGCTTCGTGCCGCAGTTTCAGGAACTGTTCGACGACCGTCCGCAACAGACCTTGCCGTGGGAGCAATTGCGCGAACGCCTGCGTGCACGCTTGGGCGATGACGCCGTGCAGGGGCTGCGCTTTCAGGCGGATCATCGGCCGGAGTGCGCGTGGCAGCACGGCGTCGACAAACAACGCTGTGCAGGCTTGCCGAGTGTGCACCGTCCGGGCTGGTTGCTCGGCGAGCCGCAAAGCGTGGCAGAAGGTTCGGCGCGGATTCTCATGGGCCCGGAACGTATCGAGTCCGGCTGGTGGGACGGTGACGATGTGCGCCGCGATTATTACCTGATCCAGAACCGTGCCGGTCAGCAGGGTTGGGCTTATCGCGCGGTGGGCGAGGGCGGTCCGTTGTGGCTGCAGGGCTGGTTTGCATGAACGACGGTTATGCCGAACTGCACTGCCTGTCGAACTTCAGTTTTCAGCGCGGTGCGTCCAGTGCGCTGGAACTGTTTCAACGGGCAAAAAAGCACGGTTATCAGGCACTGGCGATCACCGATGAATGCACGCTGGCCGGGATCGTCCGCGCCTGGCAAGCGGCAAAATCGGTTGAGCTACCGCTGATCATCGGCAGTGAAATTCGCATCGAAAATGGTCCGAAACTGCTGCTGTTGGTGGAGAATCTGGCGGGTTATCAGGCCTTGTGTGGCTTGATCACCCGCGCCCGACGACGCACGCAGAAAGGCCAGTATCAGGTGCTGCGTGAAGACTTCGCCGAGCCTTTGCCGGGGTTGCTGGTGTTGTGGGTGCCGGATTCACTCGATGACGTGGAAGAGGGCCGTTGGCTGCAGCAGACCTTCGCCGAACGCTTGTGGCTGGCGGTGCAATTGCATCGCGGTCAAGACGATCAGCAACGGCTGGCGAGCTTGTTGCGTCTGGCCGCCGAGTTGCAGATTCCGGCAGTGGCCAGCGGCGATGTGCACATGCACGCCCGTGGCCGGCGTGCCTTGCAGGACACCATGACGGCGATCCGGCATCACGTGCCGGTGGCTGAGGCGGGGTTGCGTTTACACCCCAATGGCGAGCGGCATTTGCGCAGTGTCGAGGTCGTGCGCGAGTTGTATCCGCAGGCTTTGCTGGATGAATCGGTGAAGCTGGCCCGACGCTGCACCTTTGATCTGGGCGAGTTGCGTTATCAATACCCGAAAGAGTTGGTGCCCGAGGGGCACAGCGCCAGTTCCTGGCTGCGTCATCTGACCGAAGAAGGCATTGCCTGGCGCTGGCCCCAAGGCCCGCAAGCCAAAGTGCTCAAACAGATCGACGATGAATTGCAGCTGATCGCCGAACTCGGCTACGAAAGCTACTTCCTCACCGTACACGACGTGGTGCGTTTTGCCCGTGAGCAAAAAATCCTCTGTCAGGGCCGTGGCTCGGCGGCCAACTCGGCGGTGTGTTTTGCCTTGGGCATCACCGAGATCGACCCGGATCGCACCACGCTGCTGTTCGAGCGTTTCATGTCCAAGGAGCGCAATGAACCGCCGGACATCGATGTCGACTTCGAGCACGAACGCCGCGAAGAAGTCCTGCAATACGTGTTCCGCCGTTATGGCCGTGGTCGTGCGGCGCTGACGGCGGTGGTCAGCACCTACCACGCTGCCGGCGCCGTACGCGATGTGGCCAAGGCTCTGGGCCTGCCGCCCGATCAGATCAATGCACTGGCCGATTGCTGCGGACACTGGAGCGATGAAACCCCGCCGGTCGCGCGTTTGCTCGAAGGCGGCTTCGACCCGGACAGTCCGGTGCTGCGCCGGGTGTTGAGCCTGACCGGGCAACTGATCGGTTTTCCCCGGCACCTGTCGCAACACCCCGGCGGCTTCGTGATTTCCGAGCAACCGCTGGACACGCTGGTGCCGGTGGAGAACGCGGCGATGGCCGAGCGCACGATCATCCAGTGGGACAAGGACGACCTCGACGCGGTCGGACTGCTCAAGGTGGATATCCTCGCCCTCGGCATGCTCAGCGCGATCCGCCGTTGCTTCGATTTGCTGCGCCGTCACCGCAATCTGGATCTGAGCCTGGCGACGATTCCGCCTGAAGACAAACCGACCTACGAGATGATCAGCCGCGCCGACACCATTGGCGTGTTCCAGATTGAATCCCGCGCGCAGATGTCGATGCTGCCACGCCTGAAACCGGCGAAGTTCTATGACCTGGTGATTGAGGTGGCCATTGTCCGCCCGGGGCCGATTCAGGGCGGGATGGTCCATCCGTATCTGCGCCGCCGGAACAAGGAAGAAGAGGAGACTTATCCGTCACCGGAGCTGGAAGTGGTGCTCAAACGCACCCTCGGCGTGCCGCTGTTTCAGGAACAGGTCATGCAGATCGCCATCGTCGCTGCTGATTACAGCCCCGGTGAGGCCGATCAATTACGTCGCTCGATGGCCGCGTGGAAACGCCACGGCGGACTGGAACCGCACAAGGAACGCCTCGCCGCCGGCATGAAAAAGAACGGCTACACGCCGGAGTTCGCCGCGCAGATTTTCGAGCAGATCAAAGGCTTTGGCAGCTACGGTTTTCCCGAGTCCCACGCCGCCAGTTTCGCCCTGCTGACTTACGCCAGTTGCTGGCTCAAGTGCCACGAACCGGCGGCGTTCGCCTGTGCATTGATCAACAGTTGGCCGATGGGTTTCTACAGCCCGGACCAGATTCTCCAGGATGCGCGCCGGCATCAATTGCAGATCCGCCCGGTCGATGTGCGCGCCAGTGACTGGGATTGCAGCCTGGAAACCACCACGGCGGTGCAACCGGCGATTCGCATGGGCCTGCGGATGATCAAGGGCTTTCGCGAGGAGGATGCCCGGCGCATCGAAGCGGCGCGGGCGGGCGGGGCGTTTGCCGATGTCGCCGATCTGGGCGAGCGGGCGGCGCTCGACAGTCGGGCGCAGGCGTTACTCGCCGACTCCGGGGCGTTGCGCGGCTTGGCCGGGCATCGGCATCGGGCGCGCTGGGAAGTCGCCGGGGTGCAGAAACAGCTGGGCCTGTTTGCCGGGTTGCCGAGTCAGGAGGAGGCCGAGGTGGTGCTGCCCAAACCCAGCGTTGGCGAGGATCTTCACGCCGATTACAGCACCGTCGGCACCACGTTGGGGCCGCATCCGCTGGCGCTGTTGCGTGGCGAACTCAAAGCCCGGCGTTGCCGCAGTTCGCAGGAGTTGCTTGAGGTCGAACACGGCCGACCGGTGAGCGTCGCCGGGCTGGTGACGGGACGCCAACGACCGGGCACCGCCAGCGGTGTGACGTTTGTGACCCTGGAAGACGAATTCGGCAACGTCAACGTGGTGGTCTGGCGCGATCTGGCCGAGCGTCAGCGGCAAGTGCTGGTCGGTTCGCAATTGCTCAAGGTCGATGGCCGCTGGGAGCGCGAAGGCGAAGTGCGCCACCTGATTGCCGGCCGGCTGAGCGACCTCAGCCCACTGCTCAATGGCATCCGCGTGCAGAGCCGCGATTTCCACTGATCCCAGCCAAACACAAAACCCCTGTAGGAGTGAGCCTGCTCGCGAAAGCAATCTATCAGTCAGAGATGATTCGTCTGACATACCGCTTTCGCGAGCAGGCTCGCTCCCACAGTGGATTTGTGGAAGGCCAATCCAAGCCAATTCACTGGCGTCAAAAAAATCTGTCACGAATGATGGCACTTTGTCATAATGCCGGCCCTTTTCAGCTCCCGCCGCGCATTGTCGTGTCGGGACATCCCCGTTTTTCAAAGGAATACTCAGTGAGAATGATCTCCCGGATGCTGGTCTCAGGCGTCGCGATTGCTGTGCTTGGCACGATTGCCGGCACGCTCGCCGGTTGCGCCACCGAAAGCTCCCGTGCATTGCCGGTGGCCAAGGTTGAAAGCGCCACACAAGTCTGGACCGGCGTTCGCGTGCCAATGGCCGTGGGCAAGTTCGACAACCGCTCCAGCTACATGCGCGGGATCTTCTCCGACGGCGTTGACCGTCTCGGCGGTCAGGCCAAGACCATCCTGATCACCCACTTGCAGCAGACCAATCGCTTCAGCGTGCTGGACCGCGACAACATGGGTGAAATCCAGCAGGAAGCCGCGATCAAAGGCCAGGCCCAGCGTCTGAAAGGTGCTGATTATGTGGTCACCGGTGACGTCACCGAGTTCGGCCGCAAAGAGACCGGCGATCACCAGTTGTTCGGCATTCTCGGCCGTGGCAAGACTCAAGTGGCCTACGCCAAGGTCAACCTGAACATCGTCAACATCAGCACTTCCGAAGTGGTGTATTCGACTCAGGGCGCCGGCGAATACGCCTTGTCCAATCGCGAAATCATCGGCTTCGGCGGCACCGCTGCCTACGACTCGACCCTCAACGGCAAAGTACTGGATCTGGCCATGCGCGAGGCGATCAATCGTCTGGTCGATGGCATGAACGCCGGTGCCTGGAAACCGGGCAACTGATCGACGCCCATTGCAAGGAGCAACACCCATGACTCTGAATTTGTCGCGCGCGTTGATGGCGCTGACGCTGGCCGCCAGCGCCTTGCTGACCGGTTGTGCCCCCGGCCCGCAAACCCTGTACCAGTGGGAAGGCTACGAACCCCAGGTCTACGAATACTTCAAAGGCGAAGAGCCGAAAGAAGCCCAGGCCGAAGCGCTGGAACGTGACCTGCAGAAAATCCGCTCCACCGGCAAAGCCGTACCGCCGGGCTACCACGCGCACCTTGGCCTGCTCTATCTGAGCATGGGCAAGGACGACCAGATGGTGCAGCAGTTCAAAACCGAGAAAACCCTGTTCCCCGAGTCCGGCACGTACATGAATTTCCTGCTCAAGAACGCCAAGAGCGGAGACGCGAAATGATCGCGCGTACCTTGAAAATGCTGGCCGCCGGTCTGGCCCTGACTGTGCTGGGTGGCTGCGTCGCGCCCAAGACCGTGGATTACTCGGCCTACAAACAGGCGCGGCCGAAGACCATTCTGGTGCTGCCACCGCTGAACACTTCGCCGGACGTGAAGGCGTCGTACAGCCTGTTGTCGCAGGTGACGTTTCCGTTGGCGGAAGCCGGTTATTACGTGCTGCCGATTACCTTGGTGGACGAGACGTTCCGCCAGAATGGCCTGACCACCCCGGACGATATCCATCAGGCACCGGCAAACAAACTGAGGGACATCTTCGGTGCGGACGCGGCGCTGTACATCACCGTGACCGAATACGGTACGCGTTACATGGTGATCAGCAGCGAAACTGCGGTCACTGCGACGGCAAAACTGGTTGACCTGAAAAGCGGCACGACGCTGTGGACTGGTTCGGCGCGGGCGTCGAGCGAAGAGGGCGGCAACAACGGCGGTGGCGGTCTGATCGGCATGCTGATCACGGCGGCTGTGAAGCAGGTCATCAACAGCGCCACCGATGCCGGCTACCCGATCGCCGGCGTCGCGAGCAATCGTCTGCTCTCGGCCGGGCATCGCGCAGGCCTGCTGTACGGCCCACGCTCGCCGAAGTACGGCACGGACTAAGAAACGACATAAATCCCTGTGGGAGCGAGCCTGCTCGCGAAGACGGTCTGTCATTCAAAGATTATTTGTCTGATATACCGCTTTCGCGAGCAGGCTCGCTCCCACAGGGGTGATGAGTTTCTCTGTTGGGGTATTTCGCGGCCGGCCAAAACCGCTCACCACCCCCAATGCTTCCGGCCACGCTTGCAACGAGCGGGTCGGCAGATCGAAGTAATCGCGGGTTCGCGCATAGCCATGGCCACCCATGCGCCCGATCGCATCCAGGCCCAATTGACCGATGTTCAGCGCCATCCTCCGTCGGTATGCAATATATGAATGCAATTTGCCAAGGCCCGGATTAACCTGCGTCTGCCGCCCTTTTCCATGGCCAGGCATCGCCAGGGGCTGGTTGCCTGACGCTAAAGGAGTGTTCGAATGACCGAGAAGAAACCGGAAACCACGGTCGACCGCGTCTACCAAGGGGTTTACGAGGCGATCAGCAAGCGCTCGTTGCGCCCGGGGATGAAGCTGGGCGAGGCCTCGTTGGCCGAGTTATTCAATGTCAGCCGCACGTCGGTGCGCGCCGCATTGAAGCAACTGGAGGCCGACGGACTGGTCACCACCGAGCCCAATAAAGGTGCATCGGTGTCGCTGCCGAGCAATGAAGAGCTCCGCTCGCTGTTCGAAACCCGCCGGCTGATCGAGATCGGCATCGTCACCGAACTGTGCCGGCGCAAGGACGGCGCGGCGATGCACGACCTGCGCGAACACCTGTTGCTCGAAGATCAAGCCCACGCGGCGGGCGATCATGAACGCTTGATTCATCTGCTCGGCGAGTTCCACATCAAACTGGCGCGCAGCCTGAACAATCCGGTGCTGCTCGACTGGTTCCAGAAGCTGATCTCCCGCGCCTCGCTGTACGCCGCCGCGCTGGATGACGACAGCCATGAAGTCTGCCGCGACAACGAACACCTGCGCCTGATCGAGTACATCGAAGCCGGCAATCAGAGCGCCGCCATCGAGCTGACCTGCACCCATCTCAACGGCATCGAGAAGGCCATTCTCGACGTCGCCGCGAAGATGAAAACTGGCTACCATCCGCTCAAACACCTGATCGGGGTGTAGGTTCCGGGCAGGGATTAAATCGGCTATACCTCATATGAAACCAATACGACTGCAGACGCTCGAAACAGACGGGCGTCGCGTCGTTATGGCGTCGCGATTTCTCGGGCAACCACCTAAGGACACTGAGTCAGTCGATGCAGTTTTTATCCGATAGCCATGGTTGTGACGGCTGGAAAGGCGAAATGGCCGGGCGCATCAGTGCGTTCGACTGGAGCCACACCGAACTTGGCCCGCTGAACAGCTGGCCGGCCAGCCTGTGCAGCGCGGTGCAACTGATGCTGGCGTCGCCGCTGCCGATGGTCATGCTCTGGGGCCGCGCCGGCTACATGATCTACAACGATGCCTATTCGATATTTGCCGGTGGTCGCCATCCGTACCTGCTCGGTTCACCGGTTGAGCTGGGTTGGCCGGAGGTCGCCGAGTTCAATCGACATGTGGTCGACACTTGCCTGGCGGGTGGCACCTTGTCCTTTCGCAATAAAGAACTGGTGCTGTTGCGCGACGGCGTCCCCGAAGACGTCTGGATGGATTTGTATTACAGCCCCGTCGCCAACGATGACGGCGTGCCGGCCGGGGTGATGGCGATGGTGGTGGAAACCACCGAATTCATGCACTCCGAGCGCCGCCGTCAGGCCGCTGAAAAGGCCTATCGCGCCGACAACGAACGGGTACGTCTGGCGCTGAATGCCGGCGCTTTGCTTGGCTCGTTTGTCTGGGACGTGAAAAACAACACGTTGTCGGCAGACGAACGGTTCGCCCGCACGTTTTCTTATCCGCCGGACCATGACCTGAGCAATCTGGCCCAGGACATTGCCGAATCGCGTATCCATCCCGATGACCACGCCTGGGTCCAAGAGCGCGTCGCCCATTCCGTGCAGACCGGCGAGCCGTATAACGCCGAATATCGCGTCCGGCGCAGTGACGGCAGTTATCTGTGGGTGTTGGCCAGTGGCGGTTGCGAGTTTGACGAACACGGCAAACCGTTGCGCTTTCCCGGCGTACTGATCGACATTCATGAACGCAAGATTGCCGAAGAATCCCTGCTCAAATTTACCCGCAACCTCGAACAGCGCGTCGGCGAAGAAGTCGAGGCGCGGCTGGCGGCTGAAGAGCAGTTGCGCCAATCACAGAAGCTCGAAGCGATTGGCGGGCTGACCGGCGGCGTCGCTCACGACTTCAATAATCTGCTGCAAGTGATCGCCGGCAATCTGCATCTGCTTGCACGTCACGAGCCGAACAACGCCAATGTACAGCGCCGGGTCAGTGCCTCGCTGGCGGCGGTCGAACGTGGTGCCAAGCTGTCCTCGCAATTGCTCGCGTTTGCCCGGCGCCAGCCGTTGTCGCCGGCAGTGTGTAACCCGCGACAGATTTTCGAAGGTGTCGGCGAATTACTGCAGCGAGCGCTGGGTGAAACCATTCAGATCGACGTGCAGTTGCCGCAGCAACCGTGGCATATCAACGTCGACCGCAACCAGTTGGAAAACTCCATTCTCAATCTGGCGATCAACGCCCGTGATGCGATGAAGGGTGAGGGCACCATTGCGCTCAGTGCTGCCAATGTGCGACTCGAACGCGAGTTCTGTGCCGGTAAAGGCATCGTCCCCGGCGAGTTTGTCCGCGTTGCGGTCAGTGATACCGGTGCCGGTATCCCGCCAGACATTCTCGAGCAAGTATTCGAACCGTTTTTCACCACCAAGGCCGATGGTCAGGGCACCGGGCTGGGCCTGAGCATGGTGTTCGGCTTCGTCAAGCAGAGCGGCGGGCATGTCGAGATCACCAGCGCTTTGGGCGAGGGCACGCGGGTGCAGTTGTACTTCCCGCGCAGCCTGCGGCCGATCCTTGATGAGGCGCCCAATCTACAAAGGCAGCAGAGCGGCGGCCACGAGACGATTCTGGTGGTCGAGGACAACGACGCCGTGCGTAATTCGGCGGTGGAATTGTTGCGCGAGGAGGGCTATCGCGTGTTGACCGCCGGCCACGGCGATGCGGCCATGCAAATGCTCCTCGAAGGTGTCGAGGTCGACCTGATCTTCACCGACGTGGTCATGCCGGGGCTGATCAAAAGCTCCGACCTGTTCGCCTGGGCCAAGGTGCAGACGCCGCCGGTGGCGGTGCTGTTCACCTCCGGGCACACCCGCGACATCATTTCGCGCAATCACCAGTTGAGCCCCGACACCCATTTGCTGAGCAAACCGTATAGCCCTGAAGCCATGTTGCAGATGATTCGGGTGGTGCTCGGTAGCTGAGCGTTGAACATTCCTTCACCAAGGCAGGTCGATGACTTCCAAACGCACCTCCAAAGCGCCCACCGGCATGGTCCGGGTGCGCGGCGCCCGTGAACATAACCTGAAAAACGTCGATGTCGACATTCCTCGCGATGCGCTGGTGGTGTTCACCGGCGTGTCCGGTTCGGGCAAATCCTCGTTGGCCTTCTCGACCTTGTATGCCGAAGCCCAGCGCCGCTACTTCGAATCAGTGGCGCCGTATGCGCGACGGCTGATCGATCAGGTCGGCGTGCCGGATGTCGACTCCATCGAAGGCTTGCCGCCGGCCGTGGCTCTGCAACAGCAACGCGGCACGCCGAGTACGCGCTCGTCGGTGGGCAGTGTGACGACGTTGTCGAGCCTGATCCGTATGCTCTATTCCCGCGCCGGCAGTTATCCGCCGGGGCAGCCGATGTTGTACGCCGAGGACTTTTCGCCGAACACGCCGCAAGGCGCGTGCCCTGAATGCCATGGCCTCGGCCGGGTGTATGAAGTCACCGAAGCGCTGATGGTGCCCGATCCGAACCTGACCATCCGCCAGCGCGCCGTGGCGTCCTGGCCGTTGGCCTGGCAGGGCCAGAACCTGCGCGACATCCTCGTGACCATGGGCATTGATGTCGACATCCCGTGGAAGAAACTGCCGAAAAAGCAACGCGACTGGATTCTCTTCACCGAAGAAACCCCGACCGTGCCGGTGTACGCCGGGCTGACCCCGGAAGAAACCCGCGTCGCCCTCAAACGCAAGATGGAGCCGAGCTATCAGGGCACCTTCACCGGCGCCCGCCGCTACATCCTGCACACCTTCACCCATTCGCAAAGTGCGCTGATGAAGAAGCGCGTGTCACAGTTCATGCTCGGCAGCCCTTGCCCGTTGTGTGACGGCAAACGCCTGAAGCGTGAGGCGTTGTCGGTAACCTTTGCCGGGTATGACATCGGTGAGCTGTCGCAGATGCCTTTACTGCAAGTGGCCGAAGTATTGCGGCCGGTGGCGGCGGCCAGTTATCTGCAGCAGGCTGAAGAAACCGGTGAGACGTTGAGCCATGCGCAAACCCGCGAGGCCCGCCAGCAACGCGTGGCCCACGGTGCCAGCGGCCACGGCTCCGCGCCGGATGTGCGCCACACGCCGAACCTGTCGCTGGAGAAACGCCTGGCGGCGCAGCGCATTGCCGAGGACTTGCTGGAGCGGGTCAGCACCCTGACCGATCTGGGCCTCGGTTATCTGGCGCTGGAGCGCAGCACGCCGACGCTGTCGTCCGGCGAGTTGCAGCGCTTGCGTTTGGCGACGCAGTTGGGCTCGCAATTGTTCGGGGTGATTTATGTACTCGACGAACCTTCCGCCGGTTTGCATCCCGCCGACGGCGAGGCGTTGTTCGAGGCCTTGCAACGCTTGAAGGCTGAGGGCAACACGCTGTTCGTGGTCGAGCATGATCTGGAGACCATGCGCCGCGCCGACTGGCTGATCGATGTAGGCCCGGCGGCGGGCGAGCAGGGTGGTCAGGTGCTGTACAGCGGCCCGCCGGCAGGTCTGGCCGCGATCGAAGCGTCGCAGACGCGGGCTTATCTGTTTGCTGAGTCGCAACGCCAGACAAGAACGGCACGTAAACCGACGGCGTGGCTGAAACTCGAGGGCATCACCCGCAACAACCTGAATAACCTCAGCGCCGAATTTCCACTGGGTTGCTTCACCTCGGTGACTGGCGTGTCCGGCTCGGGCAAATCGAGTCTGGTCAGTCAGGCCTTGCTGGAACTGGTCGGCGCGCAGTTGGGGCGGCCGACGGTGGAGAGCGAGCCGGAAGAACTCAGCCTCGAAGACGACGCACCGCAGGTCAGCAGCGGTCAGGTCGTATCGGGGCTGGAGTCGATCAAGCGACTGGTGCAGGTCGATCAGAAACCGATCGGCCGCACGCCACGCTCGAATCTGGCGACCTACACCGGGTTGTTCGACAACGTCCGTAAGCTCTATGCCGCGACCGATGCTGCTCGGGCCGCAGGTTATGACGCCGGGCAGTTTTCCTTCAACGTCGCCAAGGGTCGTTGCGCCACCTGCGAAGGTGAGGGCTTTGTCAGTGTTGAATTGTTGTTCATGCCCAGTGTTTATGCGCCATGCCCGACCTGCCATGGCGCACGCTACAACCCGCAGACCCTGGCGATTCTCTGGGAGGGTTTGAGCATCGCCCAAGTGCTGCAATTGACCGTCGATGAAGCGGTGACGGTGTTTGCCGGGCAACCGGGGATTCGCCGTTCACTGGAAGTGCTGCGCGATATTGGCCTGGGTTATCTGCGTCTGGGTCAGCCGGCCACGGAGCTGTCCGGCGGTGAAGCGCAGCGGATCAAACTGGCCACCGAGTTGCAGCGTAATCAACGTGGCGCGACGTTGTACGTGCTGGACGAACCGACCACCGGGTTGCATCCGCGGGATGTCGATCGGCTGCTGGAGCAGTTGGATACGCTGGTCACGGCGGGGCACACGGTGATTGTGGTCGAGCACGAAATGCGCGTGGTGGCGCAGAGTGACTGGGTGATCGACATCGGACCGGGGGCAGGGGATCAGGGCGGCCGAATCGTGGTCGCGGGTACGCCGCAGAAGGTTGCGGCGAGCAAGAAGAGCCGGACGGCGCCGTTTCTGGCTCGGGCTTTGAGCCGATAATTTCGGCGCTCCAATTGGCCCAATGAACTGGATATCAGTACACAAGCCCCCTGTGGGAGCGAGCCTGCTCGCGAAAGCGGAGTGTCAGTCACAGTTGAAGTCACTGATCTGACGCCTTCGCGAGCAGGCTCGCTCCCACATTGGATCTGTAATCTACAGAAATATCTGTGGGAGCTTGCTCGCGAAAGCATTGGCTCAGGCACCATCGAG
>Ga0247818_10001754_pt1 | contig 13884 bp, 16 predicted proteins | sample 13C_Glucose_Day1_FD_192424 | JGI IMG/M metagenome (GOLD analysis project Ga0247818, IMG submission 192424) | Soil microbial communities from agricultural site in Penn Yan, New York, United States - 13C_Glucose_Day1 | ecosystem: Environmental > Terrestrial > Soil > Agricultural land | place...
TCGTCTCAACCGAGGCGCGCATTCTACAGCAGCCTCTGTTGCTGTCAAGCGGTTATTTTCAGAAGTTTTCAAAGTTTCGCTTGGAAATCTTTAACAACTTCAACCACTTGCGCTTTCGATCTCTCGTTAGCGGGAGGCGAATTCTACAGCGATCCAATATTTCGTCAAGCATCTTTTTGAACTTTCTTGGCATTTCCAAATATCTGTACCGCGAAGGCCTTTCCGCGCCTTAAGAGTGGGGGGCATTACCTGAAACCGAAGATCTCCACATCGTTAAGGATTGGGTAAACCAGCGCCGTTCCTATTCGGTCGTCCAGTCAAGATCGTCGCCCCACTCTTCATCCTCTTCAAAGTCGTCGTCCTCATCAACCTCCTCAGCCTCCGGTTGATTAAGGAGGAACTCCTTGCGACTCTCAGTAATTGCCCGCCTTAGCTCCTCCCCTTTCACGGGGCAGTTGAGCATTTGGGCGATGCGATCGATTTTTTTCGCCACGGCTTCCTCCAACGCATCGGCTATGGCCCGATAGTGCGCGCTTTCAGGCGCAGATGCCAAATGACTGAATGTCAGCGGTGATAACGGCGCACCACACTGCTGTTCTTCAATACATGGCCTTTGATGTTTTCCAGCAATTGCGCGCGCGTCAGGCCGGCAGGCAAGGCGTCCGGAGCGAGGTCCAGCGCGTAAAGCTGAATAATGTAGTGATGCGCACTGTCGCCGACTGGCGGGCAAGGCCCCACATAACCGCTGGTGCCTTTGCTGTTGGTGCCACCGATACCTTCAAGGGCTGATTTTGCGCCAACGCCGGCCGGGATCTGGTGAGTGGTGGCTTTGATGCCGTAATGCACCCAATGATCGGCACCCTGCCCCTTCTGCCCATCAGGGTCATGCATGACGACGGCATAACTCAACGTACCCGTCGGCCCAACGTTCCAGTTCAGCGCGGGTGACGCGTTGTGCCCGCCACAACCCGGAGCATCGCTGGCGGCAGCCAAGGTAAACAGCCGGTCATCCGTAACACCCGGGATGTTCAGGGTGAAACGTTCCTGTGCCTGTGCCGGAAATTGCACGCACAGGGCGACTGCAACAGCTGCAAGCCAAGGGCTAAAAGAGGTCAATCGGATCATTGCGGAGCACCTTGTGCGTGTAGGGCCGTCGTAGGCTTGCGAACTATAACGATACCGTTGGGAGGTGGCATCGGGAATTGGCTGAACCTCGCGTAACGGGCCAAACTCTTAAGTGAAACGTCTGCCTGGAGAACCACCATGGCACTGCACCGTGTAGCCCATTTCTCCGATGTGCCCGAAAACAAAGGCCTTGAAGCCCGGATAGCGGACACCCACATTGTTTTGCTGCGGGTGGGCGATCAACTACGCGCCTATCAGGGCGAATGCCCGCATGCCGGGGCACCGCTGGCGGAAGGTGCGTTGTGCAACGGACGCTTGATTTGCCCGTGGCACAAAGCCGAGTTTCGGATCGAAGACGGTGCACTATGCGAGCCGCCGGCCCTGGACAGTCTCAAGCGCTATCCGCTAGAGGTTCGCGACGGCGATATCTGGGTCGACGACCAGCCGATTGCCGATGCCCACACCCCGCCGGCTGACGATGGACGGACGTTTGTCATCGTCGGTGCCGGTGCGGCCGGTACAGCGTGTGCGGCAGCGTTACGCGAAAAGGGCTTCGGCGGCCAGATTCAGTTGATCGATCGCGAAGCCGACGCTGGCTACGACCGCACCGTTCTGAGCAAATTTGTCATTGCCGGAGAGATGCCGCCAGAAGAAATCCCGCCGCTGCGTGATAACGGGTTTTATCGTGAGCAGCGCATAGAGCGCATCACCTGTGAAGTCGCCAGCCTGGATTCGGCGAACAAAACCCTGGGGCTGACCAATGGCCGGTCGCTGAACTATGACGCCGCGTTACTTGCCACCGGCGGCAAGCCCAATCCACTCACGCTGTCTGGAGCCGATTTGCCGCAAGTGTTCTTGCTCCGCTCAAAAGAGCAGGCGCTGCGAATTCTGCAGGCAGCAAAGCCTGGCCAGCGAGCGGTAATCATCGGTGACAGCTTTATTGCCATGGAGTCCGCTTCAGCCCTGCGCCAGTTAGGGTTGAAGGTCACCGTCCTCGCTCGTCATGCCATTCCTTTCGCTGCGCAATTTGGTGAAACGGTCGGCAAGGCGATTCGCGCCTTACATGAGGCAAATGGGGTGGTGTTTCGCACCGAGGGCGAAGCCAACTATATAGAAGGAGCAAACAAGGTCGAGGCGGTGCACCTGGACAACGGTCAACGCTTGCCAGCGGATCTGGTGCTGGCGGGCATTGGCGTCAGCCCCGCAACCGATGCGTTTGCCGATTTGCCCAAGGAAAAAGACCGGTCGCTGAAGGTCGATGGGGGAATGCGCGTCACAGACGGGTTGTGGGCGGTCGGTGATATCGCGACCTTCCCACTCAACGGCCAGCCTCAGCGTATCGAGCATTGGCGCCTGGCCCAGCAACAGGCGCGGATCGCCGCTGCGAATATGCTTGGTGCTGACGAGCGTTACCTCGACGTGCCGTATTTCTGGACCTGGCACTTTGGCAAAAACTACGACTACCTCGGCCACGCGCAAGCCTGGGACGAGGTCGAGTTCAAGGGTGATCCTTACCATCCACCCTTTATAGGCCTGTTCGGCAAAAACGGTGTGGTGGCGGCAGCGGTAGCCTGCGATGAAGAACGGGCCATGGCGCTGCTCGCCGAACGCATGAAGCAGCCGTTGTCGGTGGAGGAAGCGTGGCAGCTGATTCGGGACATTGGTTAGCGCACAAACACCCGACAGCAAAACGCCCGGCTCCTGCGTTCAGCAGAAGCCGGGCGTTCCTTTGAATCCTGGGTTTTATTCCTGGATTTCTACACCGCCACCGAGTTTGCTCATCACGAAGCCTACAAACTCTTCAACGGTCATTTTCTGGCCGTTGAATTCCACCTGATTGTTGGCGTAGTGCAGTTTGCTGACGACGTTGTTGCCGTCCAGCTTGGCGAGTTGCGAGCCGACTGCCATGCTGCTGAACATGTCAGCAGTGGCATTAGCCTGATCAGCGATGACCTTGGCGTCAGTCTGGCCGTCAACTTGGCTTTGCACGGTGAGCAAGTCGACGAGCATCGGCTTGGACACTTGTACGTTGAGATCCAGCAGCGCAATCAACTGCAGGGTCAGTTGATCGGATGGCAGGTCCATGGTCTGCGGCTTGGTCAGGTCGAGCACCAGGTTAGCGCGGCTTTCACCGTTAGCGGTTTTGAATGACAGATTTTCCAGAGCCACCTGCGGGCCGGCCGCCAGCAGTTTTTCAAGGCCAGTTTTGACTTGCGCCTCTTCGGCCGGGGTCAAGACCAGTTCTGGAGTTGGCTCACCGGCCGCTACAGCCTCGGCGGCAGCTCTCTCGTACGGCTGCAGCTTGGTCTGGTAAATCTGCATCAGCGACATGGTCGCCGGGATGTCGAGGTTTTTCAGGCTCACGGCCATTTGCGCAGCACCGACAGCCTTGCCGTTCATCGACACTTCACCCACCTTATAATCGGCACGCCCCGAAGCGCTGGTGCCCGACTCCGCCGTCAGGTTCTTCATTTCGAACTTCTTGAGGCCCAGTACCGATTGCTTGGCACCAAAGGTGGTTTTGCTGTCGGTCAGCTCGAGAGTGTTCTCGCCGGTGTAGTAGCCGTAAGGACTTTTTACCAGATTGCTGGCCAGGGTCAGGCCATTGAGCTCGACCTTCAACGGGGTTTGATCTTCGGCCACGGTACTCAGCGTCAGGCTGTTCATGTAGCCGTTGGCCTTGACCTTCTGGGCCTGGGCGCTGGCGGCGACGTCGAGGTTCAAACCAGAGAATTTCAGGGTGGATTTGTCATCCAGCACGACGTCCAGCGGTTGCAATTCGAGGGTGCCGCTGGTGGAGTTGTCGTAACCGATGTTGACCACGCCCGTGAGCGGGGATTTGTCTTTGGCGGCGGCAAACCATTTCTCGGTGAGCGAGGTGCGTTCCAGTTCGTAGTGACTGGTGGCCATGACCGGCAACCACTTGAAGGAAACGAGGCGCGAGAACGGCAGCGGACCGTGTTCGATGTGGTCGGCAAACAGCAATTCAACCGGGGTTTCACCAAACATCTCGCCTTCGCCTTTGAGGCGGTAGTGCGCGGTGCTACTGAACACATGACGCTCAAGCGACACCAGCTCCAGCGATGCCGTGCCATTGGAGCCAACCAACGCGGCGTTCAGCTCTGTGTTGGCGTCGACGATGGCGGTGTTCAATACGCCTTCGATTTTGGTCCCGGTGTACCAGGCACCGCCCGCGCTGACTGCACCGATGGCTACGACGATTCCAAGAAGCACGCCTGCTGATTTGTTCATGAATGACCCAGTCAATGTCCGTTGTTTGAAGGTGTTGTCGTCTTCCCTGAACCCGCGACGGGTTTACGGCTCGACTCCGCTAAAAGTGCGATGGAGATTAGCATTGAGCACCCCGGGCGGCCCAATGATTAAAGGTTAAAGAGTGTCTATGGATTGCGCATCGGGGTTGAGAGTTTCGCCGGACATGAAATCGCCATCGCGAGCAGGCTCGCACATTGGTTATCTGTTGATCACAGTTCCCATGTGGGAGCGAGCCTGCTCGCGATGGCGTCAGTCCAACCCACACAAATTCAGGAGTACTGAACTTCCATCTCATCCAACTGATGATCAAAGCTCTTGAGCCGCGCTGTCCATGTATACACCAGCACTTCAAAGTCCCGATTGATCACCGCCCCGCCCGTCACTTCCGAACGCGGGTCACAGACATCCAGTTGGTAGCGTTCTCGCGCCATGGCAGTGGCGACATCCGAGAGTTCGCGGGCGTTGTTGAGCCAATGCCAGCCCTCCTCGGACACCTGTTTATCGAGGGCCACGCATTGCTTCTTCAAGGTATCGAGGCTTTTTTCCAGCGGTGTGCCCGTGAGCTCGCCCATGACTTCCTGAAACGTACGTCCCGGCTGCCAGTAACTGCCCCAGAAATATTGGTCAAACACCGTTTCGACACGACGCAACGCCACCTTGGTGTCCCAGATCAGCACCAGGGTCTTGCCTTGTTCGAGCTGTCTTTTTTTGATGCGCTGACCCTGGACTGAAGACCAGGCCACCACCACGATTGCCATCACGGCAATCAGCGCACTGGCGCTGTCGAGAAACACCAGAGCCTTGTCGATCTGGTGGGCCAGCATGATGCCGTAGAAATAGGTGGCCGACAGCAAAACCAATGCCGCAATAGCGCACCAAAAGCCAGGAGCATAAGGGTTTTTCATTATTTTAATCCCCATGACCAACGCGAGCCTTGATCGATGAAGTCGATGTGCGACTTCATCAAATCAAAGCATAGCAACGGCCTCAGGGTTTGCTGGTGTTCGTGGCTTGCGTTCGTCCGCTTTCCCAGCCGCCGCCCAGTGCGAGGAACAGATCGATCTGGCTCATGGCAACTTGAGTGTTGGCGGAGGCCAGTTGCGCTCGCACATCGGTGTAGGTGCGGGTCGCTTGCAGATCCGCCAGGAACGACTCGCGACCGGCCTGGAAGAAACGATGCGTCTGGTCTGCCGCCAGTTGTGCCGATTGTTCGGCGTCGGCCAATGCATCCCGGCGTTGCAACAACGCCGTGTACTGGGCCAGGCCTGTCTGGGTTTCGCGAATGGCGTTGAGTACCACACCGTCAAAATGCGCCAGCGTGCCTTGCGTTGTGGCTTCGGCCTCACGGATTCGCGCTCGGGAACCGTTGGACGGTACCGTCCAGGTCAACAGCGGGCCGAAGCCCCAGCGATTGGTCGACGCTTGCCCGAGGTTTTCCAGGATACCGACGGTTCCGACGCTCGCTCCAATACTGATGTCCGGGTACAACTCGCCGGTGGCAATGCCGATTCCGGCAGTCGCCGCCGCCAATCGGCGCTCAGCCTGTCGCACATCCGGCCGACGTTTGAGCAAGGCTGCACCGTCACCGACTGGCAACAATTGGGTGATTTTCGGCAGTTCGGCGCATTCGCGGGTGCCTGCCGGTAATTGGTCGACCGGTTTGGCGAGCAACATCGACAAGCGGAATAAACCCGCCTGACGCGCCGCCTCGTAACGCGGCAAGTCGGCGCGCAAGGATTTGAATTGGGTTTGCGAACGGGTGACCTGGGTTTCATCGCCACGCCCGGCATCACGCAAACGCTGGATCAGCGTTGTGCTCTGGGCCTGCAAATCGAGAGAGTGTTGAGCAATTTCCCGTTCTTCATTCGCTGCGCACACTTGGGTGTACGCCCGCACGACATCGGCTACCAGGGTGATCCGCGCCGTGTCCGAGGCGGCTTGCGTTGCGTCGGCATTGGCCTTGGCCGCTTCGATTCCGCGCTGCAAGGTGCCAAACAGGTCGAACTGGTAAGACGTGGTAATGCCGATATCCCCGACGTTAGCCACCGGTACTTTTTCGGGTAATAAAAAGGCTTCGCCGGATTCCTGCAAACGCTGGGCGCCAACCCTCACGCCGCCGCTCCAGCCGCCCGCCGCCTGGGCTTCATCGACCTGGGCCCGCGCACGGGCAAGACTCGCCGCCGCCACGCGCAAATCGGTGTTGGATGCCATGGCTTGCTGCACCAGTTGGTCGAGGCGTGGATCTTTGTACAGGCGCCACCAATCGCTGGGTACCGGCGCCGAAACGACATTTTTGTCGTTCGCCGCCAAGTCGCCCTGCAAGTCTTCACGGTGGATGGCCGCTTCGTCAGGCAGGTGATAATCCGGGCCAACCACCTGACAGGCCGACAGTAGCAAACCTAATCCGGCAACCGCCAAACCCGACGCCCTGTTCATTTCGCGGGCTCCTGCGGTTGATCGTCAATGATCGATACGGTCGCGGTGCGCCCGGCGATCATGCGGAAATCCGCCGGGACATCATCGAAGGCAATCCGCACCGGAATCCGCTGCGCCAGCCGCACCCAGCTGAATGCCGGGTTGACGTTGGGCAGCAGGTTGCTGCCAATGGTGCGGTCGCGGTCTTCGATACCGGCGACGATGCTTTCCACATGTCCGCGCAGCCGCGCACGATCGCCGATCACCCGGATGTCGACGCTCTGGCCGACATGAATGCCGTCCAGTTTGGTTTCTTCGAAATAGCCGTCGATGTGGAATGAGTTGCTGTCGACCACCGACAACACCGGCCGCCCGGCCGTGACGAATTCCTGCACACGTGGTGCGCGGTCGTTGATGTAGCCGTCGACCGGGCTGCGGATCGTCGAACGGTCGAGGTTCAATTGAGCACTGTCCACCGCCACTTGAGCTTCCATCAACGCGACTTCGGCGCGAGCCACCCGGGATTGGCTTTCTTCCAGTTGCTCGCCAGGCACCAGATTGCCGAGCCCACGGTTACGCTTGGCTTCGCGTTGTGCCTGAGCCAGGGTTTCCTGACGGTCGGCGATCGCCGCCTTGGCCTGGCGCAGGGCCAGTTTGAAACGGTCCTGATCGATGCTGAACAGCACCTGGCCGCGTTTAACCAATTGGTTGTCACGCACGTCCACTTGCTGAATCAAGCCAGAGACGTCAGGGGCGATTTGCACGATGTCGGCACGGATATGCCCGTCGCGGGTCCACGGTGCAAACATGTAGTACATCACCATGCGCCAGACCACGACGACGGCGAAGGTCACGATCAACAGGGTCAGCACCACGCGCCCCAGGGTCAAAAAAGGTTTTTTCATGTCATCAGGTATCGACTGAGTGAGTCCACGGCGCCGAGCAGCAAAGCGTAGAGAGCCACGTTGAACAATGCCCGGTGCCAGACCAGACGGTAAAAGTGCAGGCGCATCAGCAACCCGTGCACCAGCAGGTACAACACATACGTAATGCCCATCAGCACCAGCAGCGTGGGCAGAAACACACCGCTGAGATCTACATCACCGATCATAAAGGGGCTCCATCGATGCCATGGGGCAGCGGTTCTTCGAGTTCGCCCGAGCCGACGAATTCCACGCCAGGCAATAACGCCAGACGCAGGCCACTCAGGGCATGCAGCAAATTCAGACGTGCACCCTCTTCGCACTCCGTATCCAGTGCACGGCGGGTGCGATCGAGGGTCATCAGCAACGGGGTCGGAGCCGGCAGTCGCTCTCCCGCCTTGAGGCAGTCCTTGAAATACTCACCGACTTCCGCCACTACCTGGTGCAGCAACGCTTGCGGCACCCCGACCACGCGCGGTGTGTAAGCCAGCAGGTCGAGCAGATTCAGCGCCACGCGCACTTCGCGCAACGCGATGCCGGTGTCCTGGCCGGTCATGGCCAGGCGCGGCAAGTGCTGCATCAGACGATCGAGCACCTGTATGCCCAATCGCCGGTGTTCGGCCAAGGTGGCCGGTTCGGTGAGGCTGACAATGTCGCGCCAACTGAATCGGGTGAGCCGCTTGGCTGCCAGTTCCGCACCAAACGGCCGGGCGATCAGGGTCCAGACGAAGGCAAACAACAACCCGATGGGACCGGCCAGGTTGGAGTTGGCAAAGCTGAGGAAGTCCGCGTCGTAGGCGCCTTGAATACTGATAAAGGACGAGGTGTTGACGAGGGTCAGTAGCATGCCCAGGTAAAACTGCGGCTTGACCGTCAGGGTGCCGATGCAAATGAACGGTACGGCAAATGCCAGCACCAGCATCGGGAAGTCGTGCAGGTTGGGCAGCACCAGAAACAGATACAGGCTGGCGAACACCACCGACATCGCGGTCCAGAAAAAGAACCGGTAAATCTGCGGCGCCGGGTCATCCATCGAGGCGAAAAAGCTGCACGCTACAGCAGCAAGAATCACCGCGGCCCCGCCATCAGTCCAGCCAAGCAGAATCCACAGCACCGAGGCGACGATAATGGCGCTGACCGTGGAGACCGCCGAGTAGAGCATCAGCCCACGGTCGAGAAATGGCGACAGGCGCCCGAGGCGCCAGTGGCGATAAACCGCGCGCCAGCTGTCCTGACTTTCGCACTGGATGGCGTATTGCAGGCTGCGACAGTCTTGCCACAGATCAATCCACTCGCCGAGGCGATACAACGCGTTGGAGAACAGCAGCTGTTTGCGATCACTCAATGCTTCGGCGGACGGCTGCAGCGCTTCGAGCTGGTCTTTCAGCGCTTGCCAGCGAACGAGGTCGGCGTCTTTGTGATTGAGCCATTCGGTGGTGGCCGTCAGCAACGGTGCAAACTTTTCCACCAGCTCGGGCGTGCGCCGTTCAAGGGCATACAGCGCATCGTCGAGGGCGTCGATTACCGGCAACAGGTGAATCATCCGCCCACGCAGTTCCTTGGTGTTGCGCACGGTTTGCCGGTGCGCGCCCTCGTGCGGTAACTGACCGATCATCAATTCCAGAGTGTTGAAGGTCGCCACCATGGCGGAACGCAGCGCGCTGACTTCATCCGGCTGCACCTGACGGCTGAGGAAACGCAGGCTGTAGGTCGAGGCATCGGTAAACCACTTGCTCACCGCGTCGTTGAACACCGGCGCCAGCCGTCGAGGCCAGAACATGGCGCCGACCACGGCCGCCACGGCGATGCCGAGGAAAATTTCTTCAGTCCGCGCCTCTGCGACATCCCACACTCCCAACGGGTTGTTCACCACAGGCAGGGCGATCAGCGGCAAGGTGTAACCGGCCAGCATCAAGGCGTAGTTGTTGGCGGTGCGCAGGTGTAAGGACAGGAACAGCAAAATCCCGGTCCACAGCGCGATGACCACCACCAATACGTAAGGACTTTGAACAAACAAGGGCACGAACAGAACCGCAGCCGCCGCCCCGATAAAGGTGCCGACTGCACGGTAAAGCGCCTTGGAACTGGTTGGGCCGACAAAGGGACTGGAAACGATGTAGACCGTGGCCATCGCCCAGTACGGACGGGGCATTTGCATGAGCAGGGCGATGTACAACGCGATCATCGAGGCGGCAAAGGTGCGCACACCGTAGAACCAGTCTCGCGCCGCGGGCATTCCGGTGAAAAATCCGTTCAAGGGTTGACCACCGACGGCGCATTCGCCGCTTCAAAGGCTCTCAATACCCGTAGCGTAGCTTCCAGATCGCTCTGATCGATGCCTTCAAGCACCTCATGACGCAATCGCACCAACTCGATCTCGACCGCCTGCACCAGATCGCGACCGGTTTCAGTCAGGCTCAGACACTTGGCGCGCCGGTCATGGGCATCTTCGGTGCGGCAGACATAACCCGAATGACACAACTGATCGAGTAAACGCACCAGGGACGGACTCTCCATCCCTGCCGCCTGCGCCACCGTCACCTGCCGCACGCCCTCACCCAGGCGTCCAATCATCAACAACGGGACGGCACAGGCTTCGGAGATTCCATAGTTGACCAGCGTGGTCTGGCAGATCTTCCGCCAATGCCTGGCGGCCACCACCATGGAGCTGCTGATGTTCATCTGGAGAGCATCGAGGTTTTTCGGCACGAGGGGAAACACACATTGTTAGTTTGCTAACTATCAATATCGCATTTAGAGGGAAAGGTGGTCAAGTTTTGAAACAAATTGGCAGAGTTGCCACCCCATCCATTGATGAGGAGATCGACGTGATATGTCGCTATGAGAGCGCAAGCGGCAGAAATCAAATATTGTCCGGTCGCTAGCGTTGTTTGGCTCGGTCGTATACTGCACTACGCTCTCGTTTTCCCACTGCTACAACAGATACGACTACGCGCTCCTCTATAACTTCATACACCAGCCTGTACCCAGCTGATTTCAACTTGATTTTGTAGCAGTCAGGCATTCCGTGCAGCGCATCGGAAGGGATCCGGGGTACCTCAAGTCTCTCCGCCAGTTTCTTTTTGAATTGCTCACGCAACGTATGCCCAAGTTTGTCCCACTCCTTGCGTGCGGACGGCAGGAATTCAAGTTTATAGGTCATCCAGGTTTACCGGGACCGGCGTCTCATGACGGCGAGACCGAACAATTTCCGCCAATTCAAGATCATCGAGGCGCTCCATCATGGCCTCAAAAACATCTGCAGGAACCATGTATCCCATCACCCGATTGTGATTGAGCACGGCAACAGGCCCACCATGGGCTCCGCTCAAAACTGCAGATGGGTTTTTCTTCAATTCGGACACACTAACGGCCATGTCGGCCAGAACATTCTGCATATATAAGACCTCAATTTAGGTCTTTATACTGGTCTATTAACACCTTATGGGCAACCTGAAAATTATCACCCCTGCTCAACCCTACCCCCCACGCCCCTTCCTCAACAACACATCCAACTGATCCACCACCTCCGCCCAATCCGCATCATCCAAAATATCGTCACGCAAAAACTGCGCCTGGCTCTCGCTCCAGAAAAATGCATCCGCAAGGTGCAATTCGGGCTTGAGCGGTGAGTGGGTGGCGATGAATTTATCGATGCTTTCGGCGTCATCCGCCAGACCGAGTTGCTTGAACAGGTTGGGCAAGGTGTGGGTTGGGGATTCCATGTCGGGCTCCTGATGAAATGAGAAATTTATCGCGAGCAGGCTCGCTCCCACAGTAAACCGAGTGCCCATGTGGGAGTGAGCCTGCTCGCGATGGCGGCAGTAGTGAAAACACAACACTCAATGACTCAATTCCCGCACCTCGGCATGCGGCACCATTTTCAAAAACTGCGGCATGTCCATCCGCAGCAGATTGGTGTGATTGCCGGCTTCAAGGTAGATGTCTTTCTGCCGGGTCAGCAGCGGGTCGATGACCACGTCCAGCCCATAGGCTTCACCCAGTGCCGGCACAGCACCGCGTTCGCAATCATCGAACAGGTGCGGCAGGTTACTTTCCCGGGAGACCTGCCATTCGCCGCTGCTGCGCACTTTGCTCAGGTCCAGGTGACGGCTGGCAGGCAGTACGGCCATCAGGTAATGCCCATGGTGATCGTCGAGGATCACCGATTTGGCTACACGTTCGGCAGGGATGCCCGCGAGGCGTGCCGTTTCCAGGCTGCTGGCGGAATGGGGGTGGGTAACGATGTCATATTCGCAGTGAGCCGTATCCAGGCTTTTCTGCACGGTTCTTGCCATACGCATGATGCACCTCGGTGTCCGCAACAGTGACGGGCGGACGATGGTTAACGCTTTTCTTCGTACTAAAAGTCTAGGCCGGCCGGCACATTCCGGCGGGAAATCCGCCCATCGGACGCCGTCGAAAAGTGAGCAGAAATCAGATACGCCGGGGCTCAACTAAACTGTGTACAGAGCCACCTGATGACTCTCGCGGAGGGTCAAGTGAATACTCGTTGCTGTGCCGTTGCGCTGTTGTTGGCGTTGAGCGGATCGGTGTTCGCAGCCGATACCGTTATGCTGCTGATGCCTAACCCGATCGGGATCTGGTTGATCACGTTCGGTATCGCCTTTCTGATCGCCGAGGCCGCACTGCCCAATTACGGGGTGATCGGTTTGGGCGGCATTGTGATGTTCGTGATCGGCGCGGTGATTCTGACCAACACCGAGATGCCTGTTCCCCTGATGATCGGCCTGGGGCTGGTAAGTGCGCTGCTGCTGATTTTCTTGCTGATCCACGCCCTGAAAACCCGACCACGCCGCACTGTCAGCGGCGATTCCGGGCTGCTGGGCAGCGTGACACCTGTCTTGTCGTTACTGCCCGGCAATGCCTGCAACGGCTGGGTGCATCTGCAAGGGGAGCGCTGGCAGGTTTCAAGCTCGACACCGCTGCAGCCGGGGCAACACGTCCGGGTGGTGGCGCGAAAAGGGTTACTGTTGCAAGTGGCCGCGGCTGACGCGGCGCCGCTGGGAGAATAGTCATGGGCCTGCAATTAGGTTTCGCCGCGCTGCTGCTGTTACTGATTGCACTGGCGGGGTCGACCTTTCGCATCCTGCGTGAATACGAGCGCGGCGTGGTGTTCCAGCTCGGACGTTTCTGGCAGGTCAAGGGCCCCGGTTTGATACTGCTGATCCCGGTGGTCCAGCAAATGGTTCGCGTTGACCTGCGGACCATCGTCCTCGATGTGCCACCCCAAGACGTCATCACCCGCGACAACGTCTCGGTCAAGGTCAATGCGGTGCTGTATTTCCGTGTGCTCGACCCGCAAAAGGCGATCATCCAGGTTGAAGACTTTCTCTCGGCCACCAGCCAATTGGCCCAGACCACATTGCGAGCAGTGCTCGGCAAACATGAACTCGACGAACTGCTGGCAGAGCGCGAACGGCTGAACATCGACATCCAGCAAGTGCTCGACGCCCAGACCGATGCCTGGGGCATCAAGGTCGCCAACGTCGAGATCAAACATGTGGACCTCAATGAATCAATGGTCCGCGCCATCGCCAAACAGGCCGAAGCCGAACGTGAACGCCGGGCCAAGGTGATCCATGCCGAAGGTGAATTGCAGGCCTCGGAAAAACTCATGCAAGCCGCCGAAATGCTCGGCCGCCAGCCGGGGGCCATGCAGCTGAGGTACATGCAGACGCTGAGTTCGATCGCCGGGGACAAGAGTTCCACCATCGTCTTCCCGCTGCCGATTGAATTGCTCAAGGGAATGGCGGATTTGTCGTCGAAACCGTGAACCTTCGCAACAGCATCACGCCAACGCTTTCAATGCAGCACAAACAAGCGTGCACTAACCGCTCCTGCACGCGTTTCGCCAGCGTTCTGCCAGCTCGATGGCAACAGCGCAAACTCGTCCGGCGCCCCAACGGTGCCGATAAGCCACACACGGCGAGTGCCTTTGGGCAAGCTGTCGAGGCGGTCCAGATAAATGTCCTGGGTGACCAGCGTGCCGAAACCATAGGCGTTTGGCCGGCTTGACCCGCCATTGGCCAGCGGCGGGGTGTACAGCAGCGGTTGGGTCGCGGCGCGGTTGTAATAGACATAGGGAAGGTACCAAAGCATGTCGCTGGTAACGATCCGGTCGCCA
>Ga0247818_10001756_pt1 | contig 13869 bp, 11 predicted proteins | sample 13C_Glucose_Day1_FD_192424 | JGI IMG/M metagenome (GOLD analysis project Ga0247818, IMG submission 192424) | Soil microbial communities from agricultural site in Penn Yan, New York, United States - 13C_Glucose_Day1 | ecosystem: Environmental > Terrestrial > Soil > Agricultural land | place...
CCCCCGTCGCCCTGCGTCCCCCGCCCCTCAGCCGGAGACGCTCGCCCTGCCGTTCTCGATGTGGCCCATCAGCCGGCGACGGAAGGATCCCGCCTCGTCCGCCGTCACCACGAGGTCGTACCAGCCGTGGGCGTCGGCCGCCGAGTGCACGACCGTGCGGCTGCGTCCCGGCTTGACCTTGACCGTCCGGCTCCAGTCCCGCAGGTCGTCCTCGTCGACGTATCCGAGGGGCCGCACGGTGAAGGTCACCGTGCGCCTGCCGGTGTTGCGCAGCGTGAGGTGCAGGTCCCGCTCGTGGGCGTCGATGCGGGAGGAGACCTCTGCGCCGCCGTCGGCCGCTCCTTCGAACTCCCGCCGGAAGCCGTTCGGGCCGGTGACCGTGAAGCGGTACCCGTGACCCCTCAGGGGCACCGTCCACCGTGCCGCGCCCCTGACGTCCCGGTGCTGCGGGGCGGGGAACTCCTGGGCGTAGGGGTAGAGGACGAAGTGGGCCGAGGACCGGCCGGTGTTGCCGAGGTCCACCCGCAGTCCCCCGTCCACGAGCGTCGCCCGGGCGTCGGGCTGGTACGGCAGGGGCCGTGCCGGGCGGGTGCCCGGCTCCTGGACGGGCATGTGCTGGACGGCCGGCGGCCTGGGCTGCCAGCGGCCGCCGAACGGCGGTATCGCGGCCGGCGGTTCCGTCGCCGGCTGCCGCCGGGCGCGGGTGAAGTCGAAGGCGGAGGTGAGGTCACCGGTGACCTGGCGCCGCCATGCGCCGATGTTGGGTTCCTCCACCCCCGTCCAGCGCTCCAGGAGACGGATCACGGAGGTGTGGTCGAAGACCTCGGAGCAGACGTATCCGCCGACCGACCAGGGGGAGACGACCAGCAGGGGCACCCGTACCCCCAGTCCGGTGGGCCGGCCCTCCCAGTGCTCCTCGGTCACCTCGGGAGGGGCGACCGGCGGCGGCACGTGGTCGAAGAAGCCGTCGTTCTCGTCGTAGTTGATGAGGACGACGGTGCGACGCCATACGTCGGGGTGCTTGCCGAGGGCGTCCAGGATCTTGTAGACGATCGTCGCGCTGTGCACCGGCGAGGAGACGCTCGGGTGCTCGGAGTCCACCGCGGAGGGAACCAGGTAGGAGACCTCGGGCAGGGTTCCGGCCGCCACGTCCCGGGCGAACTCGTCGGCCAGCGTGCCCGTCGGGACCCGGCGCAGCCCCCGCTCGAACAGGCTGCGCTCCGCAGGGGTCAGTGCGGCGACGCCCTCGTCGAGCAGGCCGAGCAGCCGCTCCCGCTCCCCCTCCCCGTCCGCGTCCCGCACGGTGGCGTAGAAGGACTCCATGTACGTGTGCCCGCCGGTCCTGACCAGCGCCTTGCGGGCGACGGCCTTGAAGGTGGCGAAGAACTCGATCTGGTTGTCGGTGAAGTTCTCCCACTCGGTGTAGGTCTTCCAGCTCCGCCCGGCCTTCTCCAGCCTCTCGGCGTACGTGCCCCAGTCGTATCCCGGGTGGGTGCCCTCGTCGTACGCGTCGTTGCCCACGGCCCGCCTGCCGTCGGCCTCGTCGCCCGTTCTGCCGCTCCACAGGTGGTTGCGGTTCGGGCTGGTGGAGCTGTGGATCGAGGAGTGGTAGGCGTCGCAGACCGTGAAGGTGTCGGCGAGTTCGTGGTGCAGCGGGATGTCGGCGCGGTCGTAGTACGCCATGGTCGCGGCGGTCTTCGCGGTGACCCAGCCGTCCATCCAGCCTTCGGACCAGGCCTTGGCGCCGCCGCTCCACGAGTGGTCGAGGGCGCCGATGTACTGGAGGTCCTTCTTCTGCGCTTCCGCCGCCTCGCGCACCGGGAACGGAAGGACGGCGGAACCCGCCGGTCCCGGCTGTTCGAAGACCGTCCTGCCGGAGGGGAGTTCGATCGCGTTCCGGTCGCCGAAGCCGCGCACTCCGCGCAGGGTGCCGAAGTAGTGATCGAAGGAACGGTTCTCCTGCATCAGGATCACCACGTGCTCGATGGCGTCCAAGCCCGCACGACCGGGCCGGCCGGCCGCGGGTCCCGCGGCGATAGCCGCCTGGAGCGACGGTGGCAGGAACGATCCCGCCGCCGCGGCGCCGAGTGCGCCGCCCCCGAGGGCGAAGAGCCGCCGCCGTGACATGTCCGTCGTCAAGTGAGCCTCCCGGTTCCGTGTCTACGCCTGGGAAGCTAGTCACGCCGGGTGGCGACGGGAAGACGGCCGGACGGCCCGGCGGTGAACGTCCGAGAGGCCCCGCCCACGAGCCACGTCGCGGGGCCGGCGGTGGCCGGTCGCCGAGGGGCGGCAGGCGGCAGAGAGAAGAAGGGTGGTGCTCCCGTGACGGGAGCACCACCCCTCGGGCGTGCCGGGTGTCAGCCCTCGACGCCGAGCTTCTCCAGGATCAGCTCACGCACACGGGCGGCGTCCGCCTGGCCGCGGGTGGCCTTCATGACCGCTCCCACGAGCGCTCCGGCCGCCGCGACCTTGCCGCCGCGGATCTTGTCCGCGATCGCCGCGTTGGCCGCGATCGCCTCGTCGACGGCGGTACCCAGGGCACCCTCGTCGGAGACGACCTTCAGACCGCGCTTCTCGACGACGGTGTCCGGGTCCCCCTCGCCGGCGAGGACGCCCTCGAGGACCTGGCGGGCCAGCTTGTCGTTGAGATCGCCCGCGGCCACGAGTTCCGCCACCCGGGCGACCTGCGCCGGGGTGACCGGCAGCTCGTCCAGGCTGCGGCCCGTCTCGTTGGCGTTGCGGGCCAGCTCGCCCATCCACCACTTGCGGGCCTGGTCGGAGGGTGCGCCCGCGTCGGTCGTGGCGACGATCAGGTCGACCGCGCCCGCGTTGAGGATGGACTGCATGTCGTGCTCGTTGACACCCCACTCCTCCTTCAGCCGCTTGCGACGCAGCCGGGGCAGCTCGGGAAGCCCCTTGCGGAGCTCCTCGACCCAGTCGCGGGACGGGGCGACCGGCACCAGGTCCGGCTCGGGGAAGTAGCGGTAGTCCTCGGCGTTGTCCTTGATGCGGCCGGCCGTGGTGGAGCCGTCCTCCTCGTGGAAGTGCCGGGTCTCCTGCACGATCGTGCCGCCCGAGTTCAGCACCGCGGCGTGGCGCTGGATCTCGAAGCGGGCGGCGCGCTCGACGGAACGCAGCGAGTTCACGTTCTTCGTCTCGGAACGCGTACCGAACGTCTCGGTGCCGTTGGGGCGCAGCGACAGGTTCACGTCGCAGCGCATCTGGCCCATCTCCATACGGGCCTCCGAGACGCCGAGCGCCTTGATGAGCTCGCGGAGCTCGGCGACGTACGCCTTGGCGACCTCGGGGGCGCGTGCTCCGGCCCCCTCGATCGGCTTGGTGACGATCTCGATGAGCGGGATACCGGCGCGGTTGTAGTCGAGCAGCGAGTGGGAAGCGCCGTGGATGCGGCCCGTGGCACCGCCGACGTGCGTCGACTTGCCGGTGTCCTCCTCCATGTGCGCGCGCTCGATCTGCACGCGGAAGATCTCGCCGTCCTCCAGCTGGACGTCCAGATAGCCGTCGAAGGCGATCGGCTCGTCGTACTGGGAGGTCTGGAAGTTCTTCGGCATGTCCGGATAGAAGTAGTTCTTCCGGGCGAAGCGGCACCACTCGGCGATCTCGCAGTTCAGCGCGAGCCCGATCTTGATGGCGGACTCGACGCCGATCTCGTTGACGACCGGAAGCGCGCCCGGCAGTCCGAGGCAGACCGGGCAGGTCTGCGAGTTCGCGTCCTGCTTGAGCTCGGTGGAGCACCCGCAGAACATCTTGGTCCGGGTGCCGAGCTCCACATGGACCTCGAGGCCCATGACGGGGTCGTACGTCGCGAGGGCGTCCTCGTACGACTCCAGGTCGATGACAGTCACTGAAACTTTCCCTCTCAGCCCAGCAGGACGTCGTCGTCGCCGAGACGCTTGAGCTCGCGGTAGAGGATCGCGAGTCCGGTCACGATCGCGGCGGCGGATACGGCGGCGTCGATCAGCCGCAGGGTGTCGTTGTCCTGGCGGGCCATCTTCACCTGCTTGTAGACACTGAGCGCACCGAAGGCGGTGGTGCCCATGGACACGTATGCGCCGGTCTTGGACTTCTTGAAGTTCTTGGCCTTCTTTGCCATGGCACTCACAGTGACGGAGCCTCCTCGAGCAGCGGGTGCCCCCACCTTTCCACGAAGGCGGCCTCGACGGCGGCTCCGACCTTGTACAGCCGGTCGTCCTTCATGGCGGGGGCGATGATCTGCAGCCCGACCGGCAGCCCGTCCTCCGGGGCCAGGCCGCAGGGGAGCGACATGGCGGAGTTGCCGGCGAGGTTGGTCGGAATGGTGCACAGGTCCGCGAGGTACATCGCCATCGGGTCGTCGGCGCGCTCGCCGATCGGGAAGGCGGTGGTGGGCGTCGTCGGCGAGACGATCACGTCCACCTGCTCGAACGCCTTCTCGAAGTCCTGCGTGATGAGGGTGCGGACCTTCTGCGCCGAGCCGTAGTACGCGTCGTAGTAGCCGGAGCTGAGCGCGTACGTACCGAGGATGATGCGGCGCTTGACCTCGTCGCCGAAGCCGGCCTCGCGGGTGAGGGCGGTGACGTCCTCGGCGGAGCGCGTGCCGTCGTCGCCGACCCGGAGTCCGTAGCGCATGGCGTCGAAGCGTGCCAGGTTCGAGGAGCACTCGGACGGCGCGATCAGGTAGTACGCCGAGAGAGCGAGGTCGAAGGACGGACAGTCCAGCTCGACGACCGTGGCGCCGAGGGACTTCAGCAGTTCGACGGACTCCTCGAAGCGCTGGACGACACCGGCCTGGTAGCCCTCGCCAGAGAACTGCTTGACCACACCGACGCGCATGCCCTGCACGGAGCCGTTGCGCGCGGCCTCGACGACCGGCGGGACCGGTGCGTCGATGGACGTCGAGTCGAGCGGGTCGTGGCCGGCGATGACCTCGTGCAGCAGGGCCGCGTCCAGGACCGTGCGGGCACAGGGCCCGCCCTGGTCGAGGGAGGACGAGAAGGCGACCATGCCGTAGCGGGAGACGCCGCCGTAGGTGGGCTTGACGCCGACGGTGCCGGTGACGGCGGCGGGCTGGCGGATGGAGCCGCCGGTGTCCGTGCCGATGGCGAGCGGCGCCTCGAAGGAGGCCAGCGCGGCCGAGGAACCACCGCCGGAGCCGCCCGGGATGCGGGTGAGGTCCCAGGGGTTCCCGGTCGGGCCGTACGCGCTGTTCTCGGTGGAGGACCCCATGGCGAACTCGTCCATGTTGGTCTTGCCGAGGATGACGACGTCCGCGGCCTTCAGCTTCTTGGTGAGGGTCGCGTCGTACGGCGGTACCCAGCCCTCGAGGATCTTCGAACCGACGGTGGTCGGCATGTCCTGCGTGGTGAAGATGTCCTTGAGCGCGAGCGGGACGCCGGCCAGCGGGCCGAGCTTCTCGCCCGCCTCACGCTTGGCGTCGACGGCGCGGGCCTGCGCGAGCGCGCCCTCGCGGTCGATGTGCAGGAAGGCGTGGACCTTCTCGTCGATGGCGTCGATCCGGGCCAGGTGGGCCTCGGTGACCTCGACGGCCGTCAGCTCGCCGGAGGCGATCCTCGCGGCGATCTCCGCCGCGGTGAGCTTGATGATGGTGCTGATGTCCGTCATGGCTGTTAGTCCTCCCCCAGGATCTGCGGCACCTTGAAACGCTGCTGCTCCTGGGCAGGGGCGCCGGAGAGCGCCTGCTCGGGGGTGAGCGACGGACGGACCTCGTCCGCCCGCATGACGTTGGTCAGCGGCAGCGGGTGGGAGGTCGGCGGTACGTCTTGGTCGGCGACCTCGGAGACGCGGGCGACCGCGCCGATGATGTCGTCGAGCTGACCGGCGAAGTGCTCGAGCTCTTCGCCCTTCAGCTCCAGACGCGCCAGCCGGGCGAGGTGGGCGACCTCCTCGCGCGTGATGCCAGGCATGCAGCGATCCTCAGGGTTTGGTGTGTGGTTTTGGCCCAATCCTATGGGGTCGGCGGACACCTCTGCGGCGGGCGGATCGAGCCCGGCCGTCGATTGAGGACAAAACGGCCGTCGAGGGCCGTCCTGCCCCTCACGGTCCCGGCCCGGCGGGGGCTCAGGCCGTGGCCGGGCCGGGGTTGAGCGCGTGCCCCGCGGACCTGGGCGCCGGCTCGGGTGGCGCCGCCTGCGCCGCCGCGGCCTCCAGCTCCGACGGCCTGCGCCAGCCGTGCTCGCCCCGCGCCCGCAGCCAGGCCGTCGTCTCCTGCGGCGGCATGGCCGCCGCGACGAGCCACCCCTGCACCGCGTCGCAGCGCAGGTCGCGCAGCCGCTCCCAGGTCTCGTCGTCCTCGACGCCCTCGGCGACGACGATCAGCCCGAGCGAGTGGGCCAGGTCGATGGTGCAGCGGACGATCTCGGCGTCCTCGTTGTCCACGGCCAGCCGCGCCACGAACGACCGGTCGATCTTGAGTTCGCTCACCGGCAGTTTGCGCAGATGTACGAGGGAGGAGTAGCCGGTACCGAAGTCGTCGAGGGACATCTTCACCCCGTGCCCGGTGAGTCCCGCCAGCGTGTCGGCGGCCCGCTGGGGGTCCTCCAGCAGGACGTGCTCGGTGATCTCCAGCTGGAGCGCGCCGGCCGGGACGCCGTGGCGGGCGAGCCGCGCGGCGACGCTGCCCGCGAACCCCGGGGTGTGGACGTCGCGCGGCGAGACGTTGACGGCGACGGGGACGAACAGGCCCTGCGCCCGCCACCGCGCCACCTGGGCGAGCGCGGTCTCCAGCACGTACTCGGTGAGGTGGGGCATCAGCCCGGAGGACTCGGCGATCGCGATGAACTCGTCCGGGGGGACCCGTCCGCGCTCCGGATGCACCCAGCGCACCAGCGCTTCGAGGCCGGCCACCTGCCCGTCGAAGCGGACCTTGGGCTGGTAGTGGAGTTCCACCTCGCGGGCGTCCAGGGCGCGGCGCAGATCGCCCAGCAGCCCGAGCCGGTCCGGGGTGTTGCTGTCGCGCTTGGACTCGTAGACCTCCACGCCCGTGCGGTCCCGCTTGGCCTGGTACATCGCCACGTCCGCCCGTCTGAGCAGGCCCTCGGCGTCCAGCGCGTGGTCGGGGTGGACGGCGACCCCCGCGCTGGCCTCCAGCACGAGGGTCAGTCCGTCGAGGTCGAGGGGCGAGGAGAGCTCGGCGACCAGATGGCGGGCGATGCGCTGGGCGCTGGTGATCGAGTCCGCGGTCGGCAGCAGCACGGCGAACTCGTCGCCCCCGAGCCGCGCGGCCTCCGCACCGCGCGGGAGGGCGAGCCGCAGCCTCTCCGCGATCTGGAGCAGGAGCCGGTCACCGGCGAGATGGCCGAGGGTGTCGTTCACCGCGCGGAACCGGTCGAGGTCGATGAGGACGAGGGCGGACCGCTCGCCCGTGGCACCGGCCTCCTCGAGCGCCGTCCAGGTCCTCTCCAGGAGCCACTGACGGTTGGGCAGGCCGGTGAGCGGGTCCCGCAGTTGTTCCTCGGCACGCGCGCGGGCTATCCAGAGCGTGGAGTCCAGGGCGATCAGCGGGACGGCGAAGAGCGGCAGCAGCACCGGTGTGGCCGATGCGACCACGCAGATCAGCGGGGCGATGCCGAGCAGGGCGACCGCGACGAGTCCCTGGCGCAGCAGGGCCGTGCGGGCGATCGTCGGGAGCCCGCCGGTCTGCGACGCCCTGGCGTACCAGAGCAGGACGCGGGTGACGAGCAGGTACGTGCCGGCGGCGAGGAGCACTTCCGGTACGGCGGCGATGCCCCAGTGGAGCGGCAGCCAGGGCGACTCGACGGTCGGCACCTCGCCGAAGACGGCCAGGACGAGCGCCGCCGCCCCGATCCCGAGTATGTCCACGGCTCCGTGCAGCAGCCCCTGCCACCACCGGTGGCGCCTGGCCGTACCGACGAGCACCACGACGACGAGGCTGACCAGCCCGGCGGCCACCCAGCCGTAGAGCAGCAGGACGGCGAGGGTGAGGGCCGCGCCGGAACCGGTGCCGCCCCACCAGCGGTCGCGCCCCAGGGCGACGAGATGGCCCACGATGATGCCGGTGAGCACGGCGAGCGACCAGCCCGCGGTGCCGGACGGGAAGAGCGCGTGGCCGTCGTCGACCGTCCGGTAGAACCCGATCGCGAGCTGCAGCGCGGCGACCGCCACGACGGCGGCGCCCACTCCGGACGTGAGGCCCACGAAACCTTGCAGCCGCGACACCGGTGCGGCGCTCTCGGTCGGTTTCATTCCGTCCCTCTCACAGCCGGCGGTACCGATGTCCCACGGTGGCCCCCGCCCCCATGCCACCACGAACCGAATCCCACCACGCGGCCGGGCACGGCAGGTGCTCGTTCAACAGTAGGCCGACGAGGGCCCCCACGGGCAGCGCTCTGCAGGTCTTGCCCGAATGGGGCCCTGGTACCACCGACTGTCTGATATGCGCCGAACAGGTGGTGCCGGGGGACGGGACCGGGCCTCCCGGATCCCTGCCGCCCGCCTCGTCGGCATACTTCCCCCCTGGCCCATGACCACGCGACCGGCCAGGTCTCGATCCCGCCTCGATCACTCCTCGGCGGGGACCGCGGCCTCCCGGGCGGCGTCCGGCCCCTGTTCGAGGAGGACGGCGAAGCCCTCCTCGTCGAGCACGGGCACCTTCAGCTGCATCGCCTTGTCGTACTTCGACCCCGGGTTGTCGCCGACCACGACGAAGGAGGTCTTCTTCGAGACGGAGCCGGTGACCTTCGCCCCGAGGCTCTGGAGGGCGTCCTTGGCGCCGTCCCGGGTGTGCGCGGCCAGCGTGCCGGTGACCACGACGGTGAGGCCCTCCAGGGGCCGGGGCCCCTCGTCCTCGCCCGCGCCCTCGTCCTCCATGCGGACCCCGGCCTCCCGCCACTTGCGCAGGATCTCGCGGTGCCAGTCCTCGGCGAACCACTGTTTGACCGAGGCGGCGATGATGGGCCCCACCCCGTCCGCCGCGGCGAGTTCCGCCTCGGAGGCCTCGTCGATCCGCTCGATGGACCGGAACTGCCGGGCCAGTTCGACGGCGGCCACCGGCCCCACGTGCCGGATCGACAGCCCGGTGAGGATCCGGGCGAGCGGGGCCTGCCTGGCCGCCGCGATGCCCTCCAGCATGCCGAGGGCGTTCTTCTTCGGCTCGCCCTGCTGGTTGGCGAAGACCGTGGCGATCTTCTCCTCGCCCGTCTTCGGGTCACGCTTGGGCAGTCCGCTGTCCGGGTCCAGGACGTACGCCCGGATGGGCAGCAGTTGTTCCACCGTCAGGCCGAAGAGGTCCCCCTCGTCCAGCAGCGGTGGCTCCTCGGGCTCCAGCGGTCGGGTCAGGGCGGCGGCGGCCACATAGCCGAAGTGGTCGATGTCCAGGCACTTACGGCCCGCCAGATAGGCCACGCGCTCCCGCAACTGGGCAGGGCAAGAGCGTGCGTTGGGGCAGCGGAGGTCGATGTCGGCCTCCTTCATCGGGCGCAGCGGCGTCCCGCACTCCGGGCACTCGGACGGCATGACGAACGCGTGCTCGCTGCCGTCCCGCAGGTCGACGACCGGGCCGAGGATCTCCGGGATGACGTCGCCCGCCTTGCGGAGCACCACGGTGTCACCGATGAGGACGCCCTTGGCCTTCACCACGTTCTGGTTGTGCAGGGTGGCGAACTCGACCTCGGAGCCCGCCACCTCGACCGGCTCGACCTGGGCGTACGGCGTGACCCGGCCGGTGCGTCCGACGCCGACGCGGATGTTGACCAGCTTGGTGTTGACCTCCTGCGGGGCGTACTTCCAGGCGATCGCCCAGCGCGGCGCGCGCGAGGTGGAGCCCAGCCTGCCCTGCAGGGGGATCTCGTCGAGCTTGACGACGACGCCGTCGATCTCGTGCTCGACGGACTGGCGGTTCTCGCCGAACCAGGCGATGAACTCCCGGACCTCGTCGAGCGACTCCACCACCTTGTTGTGTCTGGCGGTGGGCAGGCCCCATTCCCGGAGCAGGTCGTAGGCCTGGGAGAGCCGGTCGATGCCGAAGCCGTCGCGGGCGCCGATGCCGTGGACCACCATGTGCAGCGGGCGGGTGGCGGTGACCTTCGGGTCCTTCTGCCGCAGTGATCCGGCCGCCGCGTTGCGCGGGTTGGCGAAGGGCTTGTCGCCGGCCTCGACCAGCCGGGCGTTGAGCCCTTCGAAGGCCTCCATCGGGAAGAAGACCTCGCCCCGGATCTCGACGAGCGCGGGGATGTCGTCGCCCTTGAGGCGCAGGGGGATCTCGGCGATCGTACGGACGTTGGGGGTGATGTCCTCCCCCGTCCGGCCGTCACCGCGGGTCGCCGCGCGCGTGAGCCTGCCGTGCTCGTAGGTCAGGTTGACGGCGAGACCGTCCACCTTGAGCTCGCACAGGAAGTGGTATCCGCCCCCGCCCACGTCCTTGGCCACGCGCTCGGCCCAGGCGGCGAGCTCCCCGTCGTCGAAGGCGTTGTCCAGGGAGAGCAGGCGTTCACGGTGTTCGACGGAGGTGAACTCCGTGGTGTAGGGGCCCGCGACCTTCTGGGTCGGGGAGTCCGGTGTGCGCAGCTCGGGGTGTTCGTGCTCGATGGCCTCCAGCGCGCGCATCTGCCGGTCGAACTCGGCGTCGTCGACGACCGGCTGGTCCTTCACGTAGTACCGGAAGCGGTGCTCCTCGATCTGCTCGGCGAGAAGCGCGTGCCGTTCGCGCACCTCCGCCGGCACACCGGTCAGCTGCTGCGCCTGCTGTTCGCCGGCCATCGTCTGTTCCTCCGTTGCCCCGTTGACTTCCGACCTCGACGTCCCGTCACTCAGGGTTGTCCGCGAGCGACTTCGCGGCCCGGGCGCAGTGGGCGAGCGCGGCGCGCGCGTACGCGGGCGACGCCCCCGCCAGACCGCAGGACGGGGTGATCACGACGGACTCGCCGAGAGTCCCCGGATTCAGCCCCAGCCTGCTCCACAACGTCCTGACCTCCTTGACGCTACCGCCCGGGTCCGACAATGCGGCCGAGGCGCCGTCGAGGCCGGGAACCACGCCGAGGAAGAGCTGGGTGCCGCCTTCGACGGCTTCCCCGATCGCCTCCTCCTCACGCTCGGTGAGCAGCGAGAAGTCGAAGGACACGGCGCCCGCCCCCGCCCTGCGCAGCAGCGCGAACGGCACCTCCGGCGCGCAGGAGTGGACGGCCGTGAGTCCCTCACCGTTCACCGCGAGCACGTCGCGCAGCGTTCCCTCGACGACCTGGCGGTCCACGGCGCGGTAGGTGCGGTAGCCGCTCGCCGACCTGACCCGCCCTCGCAGCACGGCGGTCAGGGACGGTTCGTCGAGCTGGAGCACGACCTCCGCGCCGGGGATCCTGCGCCGTACCTCCGCCAGGTGGGTGCGCAGGCCCTCGGCCAGCGAGCCGGCCAGGTCACGGCAGGCCCCCGGGTCACCGAGCATGGCCTCGCCGCCCCGCAGCTCCAGCCCGGCGGCCAGCGTCCAGGGGCCGACGGCCTGGACCTTCAGCAGCCCCTCGTAGCCCTGGGTGAACTCCTCAAGGGCGTCGAGGTCCTCGCCCAGCCAGGAGCGGGCCCGGCGGGTGTCGCGGCCGGGGCGGTCGCTGATCCGCCAGCCGCTGGGCTCGACGTGGCCGTACATCTCGACGAGCAGACCGACGGTCCGCCCGATCATGTCCGCGCCGGGGCCTCGCGCCGGCAGCTCCGCCAGGTACGGCATGCCCTGTCCGTCCGCGAAGGACCCGGTGACGGTCCTGGCCGCCTCCCGGGCGTCTCCCCCCGGCATGGAACCGATCCCGGTGGCCGCACTCGTGCTGAACCCGCTCTTCTCGCTCACGCGGAAAGCCTACGGGCCCGGGGGCACGGCCTCTCAGCGGCCGGGGCGGACCGTCAGGTCGTTGATCTCGGCGTCGCGCGGCAGATCGAGTGCCAGCAGGATCGTGGTGGCGACGGACTCCGGGTCGATCCAGCGCGAGGCGTCGTACTCCTTGCCCTCCTGCTGGTGGACCTTGGCCTGCATGGGGCTGGCGGTGCGGCCCGGGTAGACGGAGGTGACCCTGACGCCGTTGCCGTGCTCCTCGTGGCGCAGGGAGTCGGCGAGTGCCTTGAGCCCGTGCTTGCTGGCGGCGTACGCGCCCCACTGGGCGTGGGCCGCGAGCCCCGCCCCGGAGTTCACGAAGACGACGTGGCCCTGCGCGACGCGCAGCTGCGGCAGCATCAGACGCGTCAGCTCGGCCGGGGAGACCAGGTTGGCGTTGAGCTGGTGGTGCCAGGCCTTGGGGGTCAGGTCACCGACCGTGCCGAGTTCGACGACCCCCGCGATGTGCAGCAGCGAGTCGAGGTGCTCGGGCATCGGCTGGTGGCCGAAAGCCCAGGAGAGCCGGTCGGGGTTGCCGAGGTCGCCGACGAGCGTGCGGGCCCCGGGGTGGAGTGCGGCCAGTTCCTTGGCACGTCCGGCGTCGCGGGCCAGCAGCACGAGGTCGTCGCCGCGCTCCAGGAGGCGGCGGGCGACGGCGGCGCCGATGCCGGAGCCGGCACCGGTGATGAGGTGTGTAGGCATGCCCTCATGCTCGCACCAGGGCGTCCCGGCATCGGAGCAGGCCTGCCGGTCGCCCCGGGGCCGGGGGCATCCCGGTCAGAGCAGGCCTGCCGACTCCTCCAGGTAGGCCAGCGCGCCGACAGCGTCCTTGGCGAAGAAGACCAGCTCGGTGAGGGGCAGTGGCAGGAAGCCCTCGTCCTCCATGCGCTGGAACTGCTGGCGCAGGCCGTCGTAGAACCCCGCCGTGTTCAGCAGCACGACCGGCTTGGTGTGCTTGCCGTGCTTCTTCAGTTCCAGGATCTCCGTGGCCTCGTCGAGCGTGCCCGTGCCACCCACCATGATCACGATCGCGTCGGACTTCTCCAGGAGCAGCGCCTTGCGCTCGGCCAGGTCCTTGGCGATCACCATCTCGTCGGCGTTCGTGCGCGCCTTGGCCGCCAGGAAGTCCACCGACACCCCCACGAGCCGGCCGCCGGACTCCTGGACGCCGTCGGCGACGACCTTCATCAGCCCGCTCTCCGACCCGCCCCAGACCAGGGTGTGCCCGCCCCTGCCCAGCAGCTCGGCGAACTCGCGGGCGGGCACGGTGTAGCGGTCGTCGAGGTCGGCGGCGGAGAGGAAGACGCAGATGTTCATACGGACACCGTACGACCGCTCCCTGGTGCGGGGAGGAACCGGTACGGGAAGTGACCGGCACGGGAAGAAACCGGCCTTCCGCGGGGCTGAACCGGGTATGACCTCCCTCACCGGACACACCATCACCGTCGAACCCTCCACTGCACACGTGCGCGCGGTGCACGACGGGCAGGTGCTCGCCGAGAGCCGCCGCCCGCTGGTGCTGCGCGAGACGGGCTGTCCCGACCGCTACTACCTGCCGCCCGAGGATGTCCGTACGGAGCTGTTGTCACCCTCGGACACCCGTACGCACTGTCCGTTCAAGGGGGACGCGTCGTACTGGTCACGGCCCGGAGCCGCGGACCTCGTCTGGGCCTACCCGGAGCCGAAGGAGGAGGTCGCGGCGATCAGGGACCACTTCTGCTTCTACGCCACGGACGTCGTGCCCGACTGACCGTCAGAAACATTTTCTCGCACCGGCGATGAGTTCCGGGCGGCCCGGCGGTCCACCCTCACATGGACAAGACTCTCTCCCGTGACGGCACGTCGATCGCGTACCACCGCCACGGCGACGGGCCACCGGTCATCCTGGTCGGCGGGGCCCTGAGCACGGCGGCCGACGAAGGGCCTCTGGCCGCCCTGCTGGCCCCTCGCTTCACGGTCCTCACGTACGACAGGCGGGGGCGCGGGGCGAGCGGAGACGGCGGTCCGTGGTCGCCGCGCCCCCGCCTGTCGTACGTGAGGAC
>Ga0247818_10001757_pt1 | contig 13869 bp, 14 predicted proteins | sample 13C_Glucose_Day1_FD_192424 | JGI IMG/M metagenome (GOLD analysis project Ga0247818, IMG submission 192424) | Soil microbial communities from agricultural site in Penn Yan, New York, United States - 13C_Glucose_Day1 | ecosystem: Environmental > Terrestrial > Soil > Agricultural land | place...
CAGGTGGCCATGCGGCTGGCGGAGCACCTGGGGGCGTCACCGGCCGAGACGCTGCAGCGGTTCCGGAGCATCGTGCCGAGCACGACGAAGCCGCCGCTCCCTGTCGTCGCCATGCTCGGAGAGTCGATCGTGCACGCGGAGGACATCCGGCGCCCGCTGGGGATCCACCGCGACCACCCGATCGAGACGGTCACCCGGGTCGCCGACCACTACCGGAGCTCGGACCTCGTGCTTCCCGCCAAGCGACGCGTCCGTGGGCTCCGGCTCGTCGCGTCCGACGGCCCCTTCACGGCCGGTGCCGGACCACTCGTGTCCGGCACCACCATGGCTCTGGTGATGGCCATGGCCGGTCGTGCCTCGTACCTCGGGGAACTGGAGGGCGAGGGAGTCGGCCTCCTCCGGGAACGCTGTGGGACGGCATGACGTGCGTCGTCGCAGCCGGGACGTACGGAACGCGAGCACCTTGCACCTCGGCAGCCGGTGGATCCGCGTCGTCGATCCGCCGAACCGGCCGGAACACCGAGTAGAAGAGAGGCATGGGTGAGTACGAGATCACGACCGCCGGAATCCGCGAGATGACGATCTTCCTGCGGTGGGCCGAGGACGAGGGATGGAACCCGGGGAGAGGGGACCGGCTCCCTTTCCACGCCGCCGACCCGCACGGGTTCCTCCTGGGCAAGCTGGACGCCGAACCCGTCACCTCCGTCTCCGCCGTACGGTACGGAGCGCGGTACGGGTTCATCGGCTTCTACATCGCGAAGCCCCCGGTCCGCGGTCAGGGCTACGGGATCCAGGCGTGGCGGGCGGCCATGAAGCACCTCGAAGGCCGGAACGTGGGCCTCGACGGCGTGGTCGAACAGCAGGACAACTACCGCAGGTCGGGATTCCGGACCGCCTGGAACCACGTGCGGTACGCGGGAGTGCCGCACGCGGAGGAGACCCCCGGAGACATCACGCTCGTCGACGCCGGAACCGTTCCCTTCGGAACGCTGGCGTCCTACGACCGCCGATTCTTCCCCGGGCCTCGTGACGCCTTCCTCTCGTTGTGGGTCGCAACACCCGGCCACACCGCTCTGGTGGCCCTGCGGGACGGCGAACTGAGGGGGTTCGGGGCCGTGCGACCGGCCGGGACCGGGGCACGTGTCGGACCGCTCCACGCCGCCTCCGACGACGTCGCACTCGCCCTGCTGAACGGCCTGTCGGCAGCTCAGCAGGGCGAGCCGGTGGCCCTGGACGTGCCCGATGCGAACGGAGCGGCGATCAGACTGGTGGAACGTCTGGGGCTCGAACCGAACTTCGAGTGCGCCCGGATGTACACGGGGGGCGTACCCGAGATCGACCTGCCCGGCATCTACGCCGCCACCACCATCGAGCTCGGATAGCGGCCTAGGACGGAGCGGGCTCTACAACTCGTCGGCGAACGCCCCGGCGAGCTCACGCCACTCGGTCCGGGGCAGGCCGCTGCCGCCCTCGTCGGCGGTCAGGATCTGCAGGGCCACGTGATCGGCCCCGGCATCGAGGTACTCAAGGGCCCGGGCCCTGACACGCGCGGTGTCACCAAGGGCGAAGAGGGCGTCGAGAAGACGGGCACTGCCGCCCCCGTCGAAATCACTCTCGGTGAATCCCAGGCGCAGCAGGTTGTCGGTGTAGTTGGGAAGCCGGAGGTACATCGACAGCATGTTCCGTGCGGTCGTGCGGGCCCTCTCGACGTCGGTGTCGAGGACCACCGACAGCTCAGGGGCGAGCAGCGCGTCGGGTCCGAGCGCGGCGCGTGCCTCCGCGGTGTGCTCGGCGGTGACGAGATAGGGGTGGGCGCCCGACGCCCGGTCGGTGGCGAGCTTCAGCATCCGCGGACCGAGCGCCGCGAGGACCCGGTGCCCGGAGTCCACCGGCGGTGTCGCCGCGTCGAGAGCGTCGAGGTAGGCGACCATCGCGCTGTAGGGCTTCGCGTACTGGGGCACCATCGGGCCGTGGCTGACGCCCAGACCGAGTACGAACCGTCCCCGCGCGCTCGCATCGATCGCGGCGACCCTCGCCGCCACGTCCTCGGCGGAGTGGTCCCAGATGCTCAGGATGCCGGTCGCCACGGTGACCGCGCGGGTGGCGCCGAGGACCGCTGCCGCGTCCTCGACCGACGGGCTCCCCCCGATCCAGAGGGTGCCGTACTTCATCTCCTCGAGTTCGGCGACGGCTTCCGCGATCGCCCCCCTGCCCGCGTCGTCCGTCCGCGACCCGTGCAGGGCGCTGCTCCAGATGCCGATCCGTCCGAATGTCCCGTGTTTCTCAGAAGTCATGTCGAGGCCAACCACGTACCGTCCCCGCTATTCCCGGCCGGACGCGGGTTCATCCGAACGGCAGCGGACGGCGAGCACGGTGAGGCCCCGTGCTCGCGGGACGCGGGCGACCGGGCGCCGCCGGCCACGGCATCCGCGGACGCCTGCCCGGGAGAACCGGTCACACGGTGTCCGCCGCCTGGTGCCGTGCCTGCACGCGTGCCACGACACGCTCCTTGCCGATGCGCTCCGCCCGGCGGAGCTTCGCCTCGGCGGCGAACAGGGGTACGTACAACAGCCAGCCCCACAGACTGAATTCCAGGGCTCCGCTCCACACCAGTGCCTTGTTCAGCCCGAACGACAAGGCGAACGTCAGAACGTACGCCGCCACGCGGTGGGCGAGGAGCAGACGCAGCGGGGCGTTGCGGGCCCCCTGCAACAACTCGACCGCGGCGGCGACCGCGGCCGTGTCGAGATCCTCCCCGGCCTCCTCCCGGGATTCGCCGCGTGCGTCGCGCCGCAGCGCATCGGTGACCAGCACGCTCCGTTCCTCCGTGGCCGCCCGCTGAGCCCGCCCGCGTGCCGCACCGGCCATCAGGTCGTCCCAGTAGCCTCTTCCGGCCCAGCCCGTCGCGTCGTCCACGCGCTCGCGCTCGGGTGAACCGGGCGGGGCCAGCTCTTCGACGCGCTTCTGCAACTCGACCGCACGGCGTGCGCGCGACGGGTGGTCGAAGGAGTCCGAACGCAGACACAGCTCCATGTACGACACCAGCAGCCCGAGATCGTGCGGCGCCAGGGCGAGGCCCTTGCGGTAGGCGGTGTCGGCCTCTCGGTCGTGATCGTCCTCGTCCTCCGCGGCATGGGCCTGGCCGAGCCATCGGAGAAGAACCGGATCCGGACCGTACTCGTCCAGTCCTGCCTCGGCCGTCTCCCGTACGGCGGCGAAGCCGCCCACGGCGAACAGTTCCGAACACCGCTCCGCATACCTCTGACGTTCCACGTCCGCCCCACCCCAGTCGTCCGGGCAGCACCTTCCGGCACGCCGTGTGCGGATGTCAACATGGTTCGTCCGAGGTCACCGGGCCGCATCGGGCCCGGGCACGACCGCCTGAGCGGGGCTCCCCACACGCGCCGGCCTTTCGCCGGCGTTCACGAGGTGCTTACCGTGGGTCTCCGTGCGGGCCGTGTGCCCGGGGTTGGCTTCCCGGTGTCCTGCTCGACGTGACAGACGAGGCACTCATGTCCTTGAGGCGCGTAATCGCCGGTTTGGCCCTTCTTCCCGTCCTCGCCGTCCCGGCGACCGCGCACGCGGCCGTGGCGCCCCACCGGCACCAGCCTGTTCACCGGGCCGCTTTCGACCTCCAGGCCCATCGTGGCGGCCTCGGCCTGACCACGGAGTCCTCCCTCGAGGGCTTCGGCAAGGCCATACGTCTGGGTGTCAGCACCCTCGAGCTGGACACCCAGATCACGAAGGACCGGCGAGTGGTGGTGACCCATGACCGTCAGGTCAGCGCGCAGAAGTGCAGGGACACCGGCCCGTCGGCGTCGGACGATCCGATGTACCCGTATGTCGGCAAGTACGTCAAGGACCTGACGCTCGCCCAGATCAGGACCATGAACTGCGGATACCAGCAGTTGCCGGGCTTCCCGGAGCAGGAGCGGGTCGAGGGCTTCCGCATGGTCGAACTCAAGGACGTCCTGGGGCTGGTGAGGGCCTACGGAGCGAAGAGGCTCAAGCTCAACATCGAGACGAAGGTGGAGGCCGGGGCTCCCGAACAGACAGCGCCACGCGAGCTTTTCGTCCGCCGCGTCTACGAGGAGATCCACCGCTCCGGCATCGAGGACCAGGTCTCCGTCCAGTCCTTCGACTGGGGGGCGTTGAAGGAGATGCACCGACTCGCGCCGCACTACCCCCTGGTGGCGCTGACCAACTTCGACTTCCTCCAGGTGGGGAAGCCCGGAGCCTCCCCCTGGCTCGGCGGGATCGACGTCGACGACCACGACGGAGACTTCGTGAGGGCCGCCGCCGCCGTTCGCGGCGTGACCGCACTCTCCCCGAACTACGGCTTCCCGCAGAACGGCACGGTCACGGACCCGGGCTTCCGTTTCTACCCGGACAGGAAGATGATCCGCGACGCGCACCGACGCGGACTGAAGGTCATCCCCTGGACCTGCGACGACCCCGCCACCATCGAGGCCCTCCTGGACATGGGGGTCGACGGGATCATCACCGACTACCCGGACCGCGTCCGGGGCATCATGGCCGCGCGGGGCATGCCGCTGCCGAAGGCCTACCCGGCGCCACGCCACTGACGTGCCGCAGGCCTTCCGGAACGTCCCGCGCCCGGACGGGTTTCCTACGGGAGGACCCGGTCGGACCAGGGCGGGTGATGCCCCTGAGCACCGCCTTGACGAGGAAACGCCTGAACGGGGCCCGGCCGGCCGCGACAGCCCCTACGGGAATGCCGTGACGGCCGGCCCGTGGGCGGCGTCGTCCACCTGGCGACGGGCTTCGGCTACTTGGCCGGCGTTCCGGCGGCCGTCTCGACGTCCGCGGCCGGGACGGGGCTGTAGTAGACGGAACGTCCTTGCTTGGAGCGCTCGAGCAGCCCATGTGCGACACCCTGCTCGAGGGTGTTCCGCACGACGGTGACCTGGGTCGTGCGCTGGGGGTGAGCCTCGGTCAGTGCCGCGGCCACCTCGGCGGCGGACTTCGGTTCCCTCTGGTCCGCGAGATACCCGGTGACCAGTTCGCGCCAGGTCGGCTCGCCGGCCGCCTTGGACGCGGCGTTCCTCCCGGCAGGGGCCTTCTGCCCGGCACGCGCACGGGCCTTCGGGGCACTCCCCGCCTTTCCGGCCGCAGCCCCGCTCTTGGCCCGCCGCGCGGCGGGCACGGACACCGACGCCTTGCGGGCCTTGCCCTTGCGCGGGGCAGGCGTCTCGGCGGCACCCAGCACCTCTTGCATCTTGACCAGGATCTGCTCACCCTCCTCCAGCTGGACGAGCTCGTCCTGCAGACGGGTCAGCTCGGCACGCGCCCGGTCCTGCTCGCTCCGGTTCGCCGCGAGGTCATCCGTGATCCGCTGCGCGTAGTCCGCGCTGATGCCGGATGTAGGTGTGTTTTCGGACATGCAGTCCTCGTCCTTCGGTCGTTGTGTCTGAAACAGGTAGGGCGGTTGATGCTACCGACACCGACGAAGGCGGGGCGGCGGTAGATGCGGATTGGCCATGTTCCGGCCCTCGGGCCCGGTAGGGGCCGTTCACAGCCGACGGTGTGCCGGTCCCCAGAGGTGAGCGAATCGGACACGGTGTCAGTGGATCACGTACTGCCCGTGCCCTGCGTAGGAGTGAGTCGAGCGCACAAGTCCCACACATCCCGTCGTTGCTCTCTGGTGGGGGCCGGTTTCGCCATGTAGCGTCACTGCCAGATGCCGTGGTTCGCCGTACCAGCCCGCGCTTCGGTGCGGGCGTTGTGCTGTTCGGTGCGGACCACGGCGCCTCCGGGACCGCGTGGTGCGGATCCGGATCTCAACGGGAAGGCACGAGCATGGCCAGCGGAACCGTCAAGTGGTTCAACGCCGAAAAGGGTTTCGGCTTCATCCAGCAGGACGGCGGCGGGCCGGACGTCTTCGCGCACTACTCCGCCATCAACGCCACCGGCTTCCGTGAGCTCCAGGAAGGCCAGGCCGTCACCTTCGACGTCACCCAGGGCCAGAAGGGCCCGCAGGCGGAGAACATCACGACCGCCTGACGGTGTAGGTCGAGATCACCCAGGCCCCGGGGAGCACGATCCCGGGGCCTGGTCGGCGTTCACGGTCCGGTGCGCGCGACGGACGGCGTCGGTGAGTTGCCCTCTGCGGCCGAAGCGGGTCGTACGCACGCGGCCCGGGGCCACATCACACATCCGGTCACGTCTTCGCCACCGGCAGCGGGAGGATGCGCCCGGCTCCCACCGGGTAGGTGCTCCGTGCGCAGACCCGGAGCCGGGTCTGCCGGACCGATCGCGATCCCGGTGCCGCACCGGACCGCCGGCCGCCCGTCTCATCGAGGAGCCAGGACGTGGAGTCAGACGAGGGTGTGGGTAACGGCGACCATCAGGCGCAGGTGATCGTGGTGGGGGCGGGCCCGGCGGGTTCGGCCGCGGCGCTGCACCTGGCGAGGGCCGGAGTGGACGTACTGCTCCTCGAGAAGGGCACCTTCCCCCGGGACAAGGTGTGCGGCGACGGCCTCACCCCACGAGGCGTGCAGCAACTGGTCCGTATGGGAGTCGACATCGACGCTCCGGGCTGGATGCGTACCAAAGGCATGCGGTGGGTGTGCGGCGGCCGTCAGGTACACATCGACTGGCCGCGCTCGGGCAGTCACCCGGATTTCGGACTCACCCGGTCACGGCACGACTTCGACGACATCCTGGCCCGCCACGCCGTGGCCGCCGGGGCGCGGCTGTGCCTGGAGACCAGGGCGACGGGCCCCCTGACCGACCGGGCCGGCCGTATCGTCGGTGTCAGCGCCGTCACGGGAGCTGACAAGCAGCCGAGGACCTACCGTGCCCCCGTGGTGATCGCCGCCGACGGTGCCTCCGCCCGCACAGCCCTGGCCATGGGCCTGGAGCGGGACCGCGGCAAACCGATGGCCACGGCCGCCCGGCGCTACTACCGCAGCGAGGCCCGTACGCGCGACCCCTACCTCGAGCTCTGGGCCGATCTGCGCTGCTCCCGGACCGGACGTGATCTGCCGGGATACGGATGGATCTTCCCGCTCGGCGACGGCCGGGTGAACGTCGGCCTGGGCGCGCTGCCGCACCGCGGCCACGGGACGGTCGACCTGCGGGCCACCATGGACCGGTGGATGGCCCGCATGCCCACGCACTGGGAACTGCGGGAGGAGAACGCCGAATCGCCCCTGCGGAGCGCCGCCCTGCCCATGGGGTTCAACCGGAGGCCCCAGTACGGCCGCGGTCTGCTCCTGGTCGGCGACAGCGGGGGCATGGTCAGTCCGTGGAGCGGTGAGGGCATCGTCCAGGCCATGGAGGCGGGTGAGGTCGCCGCCGAGACCGTCGCCCTCGCCCTGCACCGCCCGGAGGGTCCCGGGCGTGAGCAGGCTCTGCACCAGTACGCGAGCGAGGTGAACCGCCGCTGGGGGCGCTACTACCGACTCGGCAACACCGTCGCGGATCTGGTGTTCGCCCGCTACGGCTACCGGCCGCTCCTCAACCGGCGCGTCATGGCCTCACCCGCGCTGGTGCGTACCCTCGCGCGACTTCTGACGCACGGCAGCGACGCTCCCACGGACGACCTGATCGACAGCGTCGTACGCGGCGTCGTGCGGATGGTTCCCGCGTCGGGCCGTCGCGCACGGGACCTGGAGACGCGCCGCCGGTGACCTGAGCTGCCCTCAGCCGAGGGTCCCGTCCGTCCTCGTCCTCGTCGTGAGGGGCGTCCCGAGGCCGTCCTGCACCTGTTGCTCCGCTCCGCCGCCCTGCTGAGCGTTCTCGGCGGCACCGCCGGGCGTGTGTTCCCCGCGGGCACTGTCGTGCCGCGCGCCGTGCTCCTGGGACGGGACCGGCCGCTCCTCGGCCCCCCGTCGAGGCGGACGGGGGAGTTCTGCGCTCCGGATCGCCCCGGACGTCAGAATGACGGCCACGCCCAGGCAGGCGAAGGCACCGCAGCCGACGAACACCGGGGCGCTGCCCCAGGCGCCGATGGCGGCGCCGACCAGCGGGTAGCTGAGCGGGGCGAGACCGACCATGGCGAGCATGACGACGGAGGTGACCCGGCCGAGGTAGGCGGGAGCGGTCGCGGTCTGGACGAGCGCGTTGTTCAGACCGCCGAACACGCCCGCGCACGACCCGGTGACCAGGGCCATGACCACCGCCATCCACAGGGAAGGCACCAGCGCGACGGAGACGGCTCCCGCGGAACAGACGAGCAGCGTGCCTGCCAGCGCGAGGCCGGCACGGGGCAGCCAGCCGGCGACGGTGAGCAGCGCGGCACCGGCAACCGCCCCCGCACCGAAGCCGCTCACGATCCAGCCGTAGCCGGAAGGCCCCCAGCCGCGCTCCGCGTTGAGGAGGACCATGCCGACGTTCAGGGTGCTGATGAGCCCGAGTTCGCAGAGGGCGCCGGCCACGACGAGCGGACCGACGAGGCGGTGGCGGCGGATGTAGCGCAGCCCTTCCAGCAGGTCCTGACGAGCGGTGCCGCTTTCCGGCTGTTCCCCCTCGCTCCTCTCGAGGGGGCGTACGCGCGTCGTCCACAGGAACGGCAGGGACAGCGCGAACAGCAGACCGGCCACGGTGAACGCGGCTGCCGCGCCTCCCAGCCCCATGGCCAGGCCGCCGATCGGCGGGCCCGCGATCTGGCTGAGGCGCATCGACAGGGAACGCATGCCGGTGACACGGGCCAGCTGGTCGGGGCTGGTGATCCTCGGCGGGAGAGCCCCGATCGCGGGTACGAACAGCGCGTCCACGGCGCCGAAGACGAGCGCCACCGCGACCAGAATCCACAGAGCCGGTGCGGTCAGAGCGATGCCGGCGGCCACCGACAGGATGAGGAGGCAGCGCAGCACGTCGCTGCCGAGGATCACGCGGCGCGGGTCGAACCGGTCCGCCACCACGCCCCCGACGAGCATCAGTAACGCCCGTGGCAGAGCTCCCGCGGCCATGACGAGTCCGACTTCGGCGGGCCCGGCGGCCTTCTGGGCCGACCAGCCGAGGGCGACGAAGTACACGCTGTCGCCGACGAGCGAGGCGGTGTGCGCGGTGAGCCACCGCAGCACGTTGCCGTCACGGTGGGCCGGCCGGGTGGCGTGTCCGGGCATGCTGTGGTCGGTCGTTGTCATACGGGGCTCCTGCGCGTGGGCGGCGGGCGGCGTCATGGCCGGAACGGGAAGCTGTGGAGGTGCACGGACACGTGTTCGCGGTCCTCCGTGGCCCCGGCCTTCTTGGCTTCCTCGCCGCGATCCCGCCAGCGCCGGGCCACCGCGGTGAACTCCTCACTCATCTCGGCGAGTTCGGCGGGGGTCAGGTCGAGAAGCCACTCGGAGCTGAACGCGGCATCGGTCCACGCCTTGCCCCAGGCGGCCGACTGGTCCAGATAGGTGCGGTAGTGGGACACGCGGGTCTCGAAGATGCCCCGGGCCAGAGCGCCGGTGACGGCCGCACCCTCGGGTGTGTCCGCGAAGTCCGAGCTGCGGAAGCCCCATCCCTCCTCGGTCGCCACCTGCCACCAACGCTCCCGGCCGTCGGTGCCCCGCCCGTTCGCCTCGTGCACGAATCCGTGCTCGGCCAGCTTGCGGAGGTGATAGCTGACCAGCGAGGGGGCCTGGTCGACCTGTTCGGCCAGCTGGGAGGCGGTCGCGGTGCCCGCCGCGTACAGCAGTCGGTAGAGCTGCATACGCAGGGGGTTGGTGAAGGCCTTCAACCGGCTCAGGTCGGTGATCTGTTCGGGCTCACGCTTCTCGGGCATGCGCTCACCGTAGATAGGAAAGATTTGTTGCGCAATAATTTTTTCGCATTTTTCTCCGGATGCGGTGCGGGGCCGGGCACCTGCCCGGCCCCGCGGCAGGCGACCGCGCTCGGACACGCGGGGTGGAATCGCCGTGCATGACCCGACAGGACCGGGGGAGCGAAATACTTCGGTCAGATATTTCGGTCCACGATGTCGAGAAACGGCATGCGGCTCCGTCCCCGCAGTGAACGCGACCACGACGGGCCGCACCGCACGGAGGAGCAAACCGATGGCCAAGTACCTTCTGCTCAAGCACTACCGAGGCGCACCGGCTCCGGTCAACGACGTACCGATGGACCGGTGGACGCCCGAGGAGATCTCGGCGCACATGACATACATGCGGGACTTCGCCACCCGGCTCGAGGGCACCGGCGAGTACGTCGACGGCCAGGCGCTCTCCCAGGAGGGCACGTTCGTCCGGTACGACGGCGAGGGGCGCCCGCCGGTCACGGACGGGCCGTTCGCCGAGACGAAGGACCTCATCGCCGGCTGGATGGTGATCGACGTCGACAGCTACGAGCGCGCCGTCGAACTCGCCGGGGAACTGTCCGCCGCGCCGGGTGCGGGCGGGAAGCCGATCCACGAGTGGCTCGAGCTGCGTCCGTTCCTGGGCACCCCGCCCACCGTCACGGAATGAGCGCAGGGGTGGACGAGGCCCGGATCCGGAGCCTCACGCCGAGTGTGCTCGGAATTCTCGTCCGCCGCGGAGCCGACTTCGCGGCGGCCGAGGACGCCCTCCAGGACGCACTGGTCGAGGCGGTCCGCGTGTGGCCGGCCGACCCGCCACGGGACCCCAAGGGCTGGCTGGTCACCGTGGCCTGGCGCAGATTCCTCGACGCGGCCCGGGCGGACGCCGCCCGGCGCCGGCGAGAGGACCTCGCCGACGAGGAGCCGCCGCCCGGTCCGGCGCCCGCGGCCGACGACACGCTCAACCTCTACTTCCTGTGCGCCCACCCGTCGCTGACGCCGTCGTCCGCGGTCGCACTCACCCTGCGCGCCGTGGGCGGTCTGACCACCCGGCAGATCGCTCAGGCCTACCTCGTGCCCGAGGCCACCATGGCGCAGCGCATCAGCCGGGCCAAGCGCACCGTGTCCGGCGTGCGGTTCGACCGGCGCGGCGACGTCGCCACCGTGCTGCGCGTCCTCTACCTGGTCTTCAACGAGGGCTATTCCGGGGACGTCGACCTCGCGGCCGAGGCCATCCGGCTCACCCGGCAGCTCGCCTCGTCGATCGACCACCCCGAGGTGTCCGGGCTGCTCGCGCTGATGCTCCTGCACCATGCCCGGCGCGCCGCCAGGACCGCTCCCGACGGGAGCCTGGTGCCGCTCGCCGAGCAGGACCGCACGAGGTGGGACACCGGTGCGATCGCCGAGGGTGTCCACATCCTGCAGGCCGCCCTGGCCCGGGACCGGCTGGGGGAGTTCCAGGCCCAGGCAGCCGTCGCCGCCCTCCACGCCGACGCGCCCACCGCCGAGGAGACCGACTGGGTGCAGATCGTCGAGTGGTACGACGAACTCCTGCTTCTCACGGACAGCCCGGTGGTCGGGCTCAACCGCGCCGTGGCCGTCGGCGAGGCCGACGGGCCGCGCGCGGGTCTGGCGGCGCTCGCGGCCCTGGACGACTCCCTGCCCCGCTACGACGCGGTGGCGGCGTACCTCCACGAGCGCGACGGCGATCTGACGGCCGCGGCGCGTCTGTACGCCGTGGCGGCCGGGAAAGCCCACGACCTCGCCGAACGCGATCACCTGACGCGCCAGGCCGCCAGGCTCCACACCCTCCTGCGCGGCTGACAGGCATGAGGTCCGCCTCGGTCCGAGCACCGGATCCGCCCGGCCGGGCCGCGCACGGCATCCCTTACGCTGAGGGATTCGAGAACGGCTCGGCTACGGGGACACGGTGCGGACATGACGGCGGCAACCCGATCGGACACTCCCGGTGCGGCGAACCGCGAGACCCGGCACGGCCCACTGATCACCACCCTGTTCGGGCTCTACGCGCGGGGTGAGGCCAACTGGCTCTCGGTGGCGTCCCTCGTGCGCATCATGTCCGACCTGGGCGTGGAAGCGCCCGCGGTGCGGTCCTCCGTCTCGCGCATGAAGCGCCGCGGCATCCTGGAAAGTGTGCGGCACGGGAGCACGGCGGGCTACTCCCTCGCCGACTCCACGCTCGGCACCCTCGCCGAGGGCGACGTGCGGATCTTCGAGCGCGCGCGGGCCACGGTGGAGGACGGCTGGCTCCTGGTCGTGTTCTCCGTCCCCGAGACCGAGCGCGAGAAGCGCCACGAACTCCGCACCAGCCTGACCCGGCTGGGCTTCGGCACCGCCGCCCCCGGAGCATGGATCGCCCCGGGAAACCTGGGCACCGAGACACGGCGAACGCTGGAGAGCCGTCGGCTCACCGGCTACGTGGACATCTTCCGCGCGGATCACCTCGCGTTCGGAGACCTGCGCTCCAAGGTCAGCACCTGGTGGGACCTGGACGAGCTCGCCGAGATGTACGCGGACTTCCTCCGCCGGCACAGCCCGCTCGCCGACCCGTCCTCCTGGGCCCGGGCCACTCCGCGGGAGGCGTTCCGGGCCTATGTCCCGATGCTCACCGAGTGGCGCCGGCTGCCCTACCGTGACCCCGGCATCCCCCTCGCACTGCTCCCGGACGACTGGAAGGGGAGCACCGCGGGTGCGCTCTTCGACGAACTGGACGACATCCTGAGCGAGCGGGCGCGGGAGCACGCCCTCACGGTCATCCACGGCGCCGCCCGCTGACCCACCACGGCGCTCGCGGGCCGGGAAGCCGAATACTTACTGCGAGGCGATCTGAATCAGGTTTCCACAGGTGTCGTCGAAGACCGCGGTCGTCACGGGACCCCTCTCCAGGGGCTCCTGGGTGAAACGGACACCGAGCCCGCTGAGACGCTCGTACTCCGCCTGCACGTCGTCGACGGCGAACTGGGCGAGCGGGATGCCGTCCTCCACCAGCGCGTCGCGGTAGGTCGCCGCAGCCGGGTGCCCGGCGGGCTCCAGGAGGAGTTCGGTGCCGTCGGGTTCCTCCGTTGAGACGACGGTCAGCCACCGGGCCTTCCCGCCCAGCGGGACGTCGTGCTTCTTCGCGAAGCCGAGGATCTCGGTGTAGAAGTGCAGGGCCTTCGCCTGGTCGTCGACGAAGACGCTGGTCAGATGGATCCTCATGGGGCGCTCTTCTCCGGTCCTGGGTGCGTCGGGCACGAGCCGCCGCCCGGTGATCTGCCATAGCGGGGCCGTGCTCAGGTCATGGAATTCGTAGCGGCCCTCCCGCCTGGTCCCGACGAGGCGCGCCGCACGAAAATACGGTGGATCGGGAGCGGCCCCGGTGTCTAGGGTCGCGGGATGAGTACTCGTACCTTCCGGATCACGGTCCGTGGCGTGTTCGACGGGCTGGGCGCCGATCAGCGTGCCGAGCTCCTGCGCCATGCTGCGGAGCACGACGTCCTGCGGGCGGCCTTCACCCCCGAGGGGCACCTCTCCTACGACGTGACCGCACGGTCGGCCTTCACCTTCCGTTTCTCGGACTCGGGGGACGAGGAGGAGGACATCCTGGAGGCCACCGAACGCGCCGAGGCCGCGGCGAAGGCCTGGCTGGTCGAGCGAGGCTACGGCTACAAGAACCTCAGGAGCAGTGCGGAGGACCTTTCGCAGGCGCCCCTCGGGAAACGCCAGAAGCGCGCGGCCGCCCAGGGGAAGGTCTGAGAGGGAGCGAGCCGGCCCGGTCCGGGCCGACGCATCCTCCCGGACCGCTCGGTCGGCGCCTCTCCCGCCGGCGCTGCGCCTCGCCGTCTCGGCCCCCGTGGTCCGCACCGCGACCGACGGGCTCAGAAGGACCAACGGGTGTGGCTGTACACCCCGTCGTCGCGGCCGAAGCCGTACGCGGTCGACGGAGTCACCGCGAAGACCACCGCGTCCCCGCTCCGGAACGCGTCTCCGATCCCGTGGAAGGTGCCGTCGGGTGAGGTGATGTGCTGGCCGTACTTCGCCTCGTACGCCGTGATCACCTCCTCGATCACCGTCGGGTCGGCAATCCGCTCCGCCTCGCCCTCGACGACGATGTCCAGTCC
>Ga0247818_10001758_pt1 | contig 13860 bp, 11 predicted proteins | sample 13C_Glucose_Day1_FD_192424 | JGI IMG/M metagenome (GOLD analysis project Ga0247818, IMG submission 192424) | Soil microbial communities from agricultural site in Penn Yan, New York, United States - 13C_Glucose_Day1 | ecosystem: Environmental > Terrestrial > Soil > Agricultural land | place...
GCCGATGTTCCTCCTGGGCGTGAGCGACGAGGGCAATGGGCGAGCGATCGTCTCGTACGGAAACCCGGATACGTCTAAGAACGTGGCTGCGTATGTTCCGGGACTGAATACTTCGCTGGATGAGGACTTCGCGAAGGGCGACCTCAAGCGTGCGCGTGATACCGCGATCGGTGCCCGATATCACGACCCGTCCAGCGCGGCAATTGCGTGGCTCGGTTACGACGCGCCACAGCTCGTTGACGGCTTCAGTAGTTTGGCTGTGGCAGGTGATGGGCGGGCAGTGGACGGTGGGGCTCGTTTGGGTGAATTTACCGCCGGGATCGCTGCGACGAATGAAAACAGTGATCCTCACTTGACAGCCATCGGGCATTCCTACGGTTCCCGGACAGTAGGTGCGGCTACGCAGCAAGGAGGCGGAATCCCTGGTATTGATGACATCGTGTTGGTCGGAAGCCCTGGGGTGGGCGTTGATCGCGCCGAGGACCTCGGAGTGGGGAAAGATCACGTATTCGTGGGTTCGGCCGAGAACGATGTGGTGACAAAGATGCCGTCCAAGCAACAGGTGGCAGCTGGCGCCATGACCTCTCTGTCCGGACCTTTCGTTTATGTTGTGGGAGACATCGCCGATCAAGGAGACGACGACCTTTGGTTCGGCAAGGACCCAGCAAGCGAGGCATTCGGCGCCAGACGGTTTCCCGTTGACGATGGTCCAAGTGTCATTGGCCGCGGGGGAGTCTCCATCGATGCGCACTCTCAGTATTTCGATCCAGTTCGAGATCCTGCATCGGCAAATAGCATTGCCCTTATCGCGGCAGGGCGACCCGGGAAGGTCAAAACCGAGGAGTATCGGTGATTCGCTCACTCTGCTACGTGGCTGCCGTTGCGGTGGTTTTTTGTGCTCTGCCCGGTTGCTCGCGCGGTCCGGCGCCATCTGCCGGGAATGAGGGGTCTGAAATGAATATGCAGGAGGCGGCGACTCGTGCTGACAAGATGCTGGACGAGACGTTCGATCAGGTTCATCCGGAGGTGCGATGGACCCATGGACCTACCACTACCGGCAGCTGCGACGTAACCAGGAGGCGCGCCGTCATGACCATCGTGTCCCCGGAACGCAGGGGTAACTTCCTGGGAGTGGTTGATCGCGCCTGGCGGGCCAGCGGGTACCGGATGAAATCCATCAACAACGATCCGGACGTTCCGGCCATCTTCGCCCAGACTGAGGACGGATTCGGTGTCAGCCTGATCGTCGGAGGCGAGGGGCAGGTGTTCTTCGAGGTCGACACCCCCTGTGTCGAGGAGTCCGAGGTAGCGGAATCCACCACCCAGGCCACCGCGCCCACCTACGAGGGCATGGAGCACATCCCCCGCCCCAACATCCGCTCCCCCTTCTGGTCCGCCGGCGCCCCCTGACCCTTCGCAGCCGCCCCTGACGCCCCCTCATGCACCCGTCCACCCGTACACACCAGCGAATCGTGCGGTGAAGCGCGCCCGAATGGGGGATGGTTGGGGTGTGCGGAAATACTGGGTGTTCGTCGGCGGTGGGATCGGGCTGGGCCTGTGCTTCATCGCCCTGCTCGTCGTCGGGACGTACTCCGCCGCCGCCGGGATCGCCGGGGCGAGCGGGGCTGTCGGGCTGGCCAAGGGGGCGGTGCCCGCGCGGTACCAGCCGCTCGTGGAGAAGTGGGGCAACCTCTGCCCCGCCATCAACCCGGCTCTTCTGGCCGCACAGTTGTACCAGGAGAGCGGCTGGAACCCGCGCGCCCAGAGCCACGCCGCCGCGCAGGGCATCGCGCAGTTCATCCCCGGTACCTGGGCCTCGCACGGGATCGACGGGGACAACGACGGGGACCGTGACGTCTGGGATCCGGCGGACGCGATCCCGTCCGCCGCCTCCTACGACTGCGAACTCGCCGGTTACGTCAAGAAGGTGCCGGGCGACCCGACCGACAACATGCTCGCCGCGTACAACGCGGGCGCCTACCGGGTGATCCAGTCGGGCGGGGTGCCCGCCATCAGCGAGACGCAGAACTACGTCAAGATCATCCGTTCCCTGGAGAAGAGCTTCGCCAAGCCGATCGGCAGGGTGCAGCCCTCGCAGCAGGCGGCGGGGGCGATCTACTTCGCGCAGAAGAAGCTGGGTACGCCCTATCTCTGGGGTGGGAACGGCACGGCGGACCAGGGGGGCAGGTTCGACTGTTCCGGGCTGACGCAGGCCGCGTACCGCACGGTCGACATCGAGCTGCCCCGGGTGGCCAACGACCAGTACAACGCGGGACCGCACCCTTCCCGGGACGAGCTCCTCCCCGGCGACCTGGTGTTCTTCTCGGACGACCTCAACAACTCACGGGCCATCCGGCACGTGGGGCTCTACGTCGGAGGGGGGTACATGATCAACGCTCCGTACACCGGTGCGGTGATCCGGTTCGACAAGATCGACACCCCGGACTACTTCGGTGCCACCAGGGTGACGAAGGACGGTGCCGCGGCGCTTCCGACCGCGCTCCCGGAGAGCTGACGGCCGGCCGTCCGTGGCCGGAACTCTCCGTGAAGCCTGGGCCCTGAGCTGCGACGATGAGTCACTCTTCGATAACGTCATGGTGATCATTCGGTGGAGAACGGAACGTCCGTCCCTGACAGGTCGTTCCCTGGACCGGGACAGCATGCGCACGTGACCATGCGTGACTGCCCGGACCGGTCGGGCGTGACGGCATGATGGCGTGACGCGGCACTGAATCCGCACCGACCACGGGGGTCAGACCAGGGCGACGCACACCCATGTGCGTCGCAGCAGAAGACAAGGCAAGGGGCCGCGGCAGATGGCTGGACTCGCACTCGATGGGTCGAACCCCGATGTCAGCCTGCTCTACGACATCAACGGGCTGGCGAAGGCCGCTCCTACCTGGTTCGACCGGGTCATGGAGTTCGTCGGTGAGTTCGGGATCATGCTCGCCATGGTCCTGGCGGTCCTGTGGTGCTGGTGGAGCGTGCGCCGACGCGGGACGACCGAGGACTCGGTGACGGCGGTCGCCGGGCTGGTGTGGGCGCCTCTCGCCGCCGGGATCGCGTTGCTCATCAACATCCCGATCCGCGGCTTCGTGGAGAGGCCGCGCCCGTTCCTCGACCACGAGGGGCTCGAGGTCCTGGTGCAGGGCAAGACGGACTTCTCCTTCGTGAGTGACCACGCGACGATGGCGATGGCCATCGCGGTGGGGCTCTTCGTGGCCAACCGGAAGTTCGGCCTGGTGGCCATCGGGCTGGCTCTCGTCGAGGGCTTCTGCCGCGTCTACATGGGCGTGCACTATCCGACCGACGTGATCGGCGGCCTTGCCCTCGGCACGGCCGTGGCGCTGTTGCTCGCTCCGCTCGCGATGATGCTGCTGACCCCTCTGGTGGGCGCCGTGGCCCGTACCCGGGCCACCGGTTGGCTCGTCCGCGCGGGCGGCGCGTCCGCGGTCGCCGAGGGCCGGGGCGAGTCGCGCGGGATTCCCGAGCCGAGCCGGGGTTCCGGCCGCGGCGCGCCCGACGAGAAGGACCTCGCCGCGTAGAAGGATCCGTTCGCCGGCTGAGGGGGTGTCCCGTGGGGCACCCCCTCACGCATGTTCCGATAAATGGCTGATTTCTTTCGATCCGTCATCGGTCCTCCGGTGACGGGGCATCATGTGCGGGGACCGCGGGGGTGGTGCATGTGGCCGGTCGGCGGCCGTCACGTCAGGAAGTCAACCGACGGCGCGAACGCACGGGGTTCGTGGGGCGTCGCGGTGAGCTGGCGGTGTTCCGGGAGACCTTCGCCAGGGACCCGGAGGAGGCCGACTTCCCGTTCCTCTTCCACGTGCGCGGCAACGGCGGTGTGGGGAAGTCGACCTTGGTGCGGCAGTGGGAGTCCACCGCCCGCGAGCAGCCCTCCGTCGTCACGGCGTACGTGGACGACGAAGTGCACGACGCGCTGGAGGCGATGGAGGCCGTCAGTGCCCGGCTCGGCCGGCAGGGGCACCCTCTCAAGAGGTTCGACAAACAGCTGACCACCTATCGCCAGCGCAGGCACCAGGCCGAGAGCGCCGTCGCTGCTCCGCAGTCCGGCCCGGGAGAGCCGGGAGCGGCGGCAGCCGGCCCGTCGCCGTCCAGCACGGTGGCGGCCCAGGTGGGCCTGGCCGGTCTGGGCGCGCTGGTGCCCGGGGCCGCGTTGTTCACCGGGGCCGTCGACCCGCAGCAGGTGGCACTGGGCGCGGACCGGGTACGGGCGATGCTCAACACACGTCTGCGCAGCCACGACGACGTGCAGCTGGTGATGAACCCGCTCACGGGTCTCGCCCCCGTCTTCCTCGACGACCTGGCCGAGGTCGCCGAACGGTGCGAGCGGGTGGTGCTGTTCTTCGACGTGTACGAGAGGACCGGGCCGGTCCTCGACACCTGGCTGCGGACCATCACCTTCGGGGACGAGTACGGCAGCCTCCCCGTCAACGTGCAGATCGTGCTGGCCGGACAACTGCGCCTGGACACCCGGGTCTGGGGCGATCGGCTGGGGCAGGTCACCGAGGTGTCCCTGGAGGTCTTCTCCGAGGAGGAGGCCCGGACGCTGCTCGCCACCCACGGGGTCACCGACGAACCCAGCATCGAACTGGTGCTGCGCCTGTCCGGACGGCTTCCGCTGCTCGTCGACATGCTGGCCCGGAGCGATCCGGGAGGCGGCGCGGCCACGGGCGACCCCTCCGAGACGGCGGTCGAGAGGTTCCTGAAGTGGGAGCCCGATCCGGAGCGGCGCGAGGCCGCCCTGGCCTGTGCGCTCCCCCTGCAGACCGACGAGGACATCTACCGTGCGGTCGTCCCGGAGTCCGCCGCCGGGAGCTACGCGTGGCTGCGCGGCCTGGCCTTCGTCTCTCCCCAGGCCGGCCGCTGCCGCTACCACGACGTCGTACGGGCCGCGATGCTGCGTCTGCAGCGGACCCGGTCACCCGCCCGCTGGCAGCAGGCGCACACCCTGCTCGCCGATGTGTTCCGGCAGCGGCGGCTCGCGGTGGAGGCGGACCTCGGCACCGATCCCGAGGACCTCTGGAAGGAGGCCGTCTGGCGGGAGCACCGGCTGAACGAGACGTACCACCTGCTGTGTGCGAATCCGCGTACGGCCCTTGCCGACGCTCTCCGTGAGAGTGCCCACGCCATCGGGCTCGACGTGGCCACGTTGCGCCGCTGGGCGCAGATCCTCGGGGGCGCGGGGCTCGACACCGACACGGCGGCCCTCGTCTCCTGGGGGGAACGGCTGGAGGCCGCGGCGGAGCAGGAGCAGCCGGGTGCGGTCGTGCTGACCCTGCTGCTGAACGCGTCCGAACTCGACGCACCCGGAAGGGCGTTGGCCTACACCGTCCGGGCCGAGGAGTACCGGCACGTGGGTGATGCCGGGAGCGCGCTGGCGGACTGCGAGGCGGCCGTCGCCCTCGCGCCGGAAGCCGCCCGCCCCCACGCGGGGCTGGGGGAGACCTACCGGGTGCTGGGCCGCTACGAGGAGTCGGTCGCCTCCTGCACCCGTGCGGTGGAGATCGACCCGGGATACGCCCTGGCGTTCGGCAGCCGAGGCGATGCCTACCGGAACCTGGGCCGTCACGACGAGGCCTTCGCCGATTTCGGCCGTGCCATCGAGATCGACCGGCGGTACGCCTGGGCGTACGGCAGCCGTGCGCGGGTGTACGAGGCTCTGGAGCGGCACGAGGAGGCCTTGGCGGACTACGACCGTGCGTTGGAGATCGACCCGTTGTACGAGTGGGCCGTCGGGAGCCGTGCCCAGCTCTTCGAGCGGATGGGCCGGTACGAGGAGGCGCTGGCCGACTACGACCGCGCCGTGGAGATGGACCCGCAGTACGCCTGGGCGCGTGCCGGACGGGCGCAGGTCCACGAGGCGATGGGCCGCCACGAGGAGGCCCTGGCGGACTACGACCGTGCGTTGGAGATCGACCCGTTGTACGAGTGGGCCGTCGGGAGCCGTGCCCAGCTCTTCGAGCGGATGGGCCGGTACGAGGAGGCGCTGGCCGACTACGACCGCGCCGTCGTGATCGACCCGGAGTACGCCTGGGCCCTGGGAAGCCGGGCGCGGGTCAAGAAGGACATGGGCCGGCCGGAGGAGGCCGTCGCCGACTACTCCCGGGCCGTCGAGATCCTGCCCGACTACGCCTGGGCCTTTCAGGGCCGCGCGCAGGTGTACGCGGGAATGGGCCGCCATGACGAGGCCCTGGCCGACTTCGCCCGCGCCCTCGAGCTGCGACCCGGGTACGGCTGGGCCTTGGGCAACCGGGGGGAGCTGTACGAGAAGCTCGGCCGTCGCGAGGACGCGGTCGCCGACTTCACCCGGGCCATCGAGATCGATCCGACCTCGGACTGGGTGCTGGGCGCCCGGGCCCGGACGTACCTGTGTATGGGCAGGCACGAGGACGCCCTTGCCGACTGTGCCCGGACCGTCGAGATCGATCCGCGGGACGGCTGGAACCAGATGCTGTACGGCGTGGTGCTGCGGGCGGCGGGTGACGCCCCGGCGGCGGAGGCACGCTTCGCGGACGCCCTGCGCCTCTTCACCGAGGAGGGTGCGGGGGCCGGGGACGCTGCCGTGAACGCCCGTCAGGGCCTGCTCGTCCTCCACTGCGCCCTGTTCGACCACGGCGCGGCGGCCTCCGTGGCCGATGCGCTGATCGCGCTCGGTCCCGGGAGGAACCTGATCGAGGAGGCCGTCGAGGACCTGTCGCTCCTTGGCACGCTCTGTCCCGAAGCGGGGCCGGGCATCGAGCCGGTCACGCGGAGGCTGCGGGAGACGCTCCGGCAGGGTTGACGGCCGAGCGCCATCCCGGCCCAGCGACCCCGGCCCAGCGTTCCGGCCGCTGCCGCCCTTCGGCCACGGAACCGTCCTCAGTCCTGCGGTTCCGGTGCCCCGAGGTGTTCCCGCGCGTCGGTGCGGGCCCGGTCCCGGGAGCGCCTGGCGGCGCCCGACCAGCCGCAGCTGCAGCGTGCCAGGCAGAAGGAGCCCCGTTCGACGGTCGTGGTGGTGTGTCCCGGAGAGGGGTTGTGGACGGGGGGGTCCGCAGGGTCCTGATACACGCGTCCACGGTACCGGGGGTGCCCTGCGGAGGGTGCGCAGTGGGCCGATCGGCTGCCGTGAGGGGGCCCGTGGCGTGACGGGGCGCCCCGGCCGTCGTTAGGCGAGGCGGGCGGGAGTTCGGTCAGGTGTACGTCGTTGGGGGTTGGCAGGCGATGGTGGTGCGACAGCAACGGCGCGGAGGCGGGGCACTTGCTGTGTGCGCCCTGGCCGTCGCCGGCGTGATGACGTTGGTCGGCGGGTGCTCCGGTCCGGGCGGTGACGGCAAGGACGGCGGAGACGGTGGTGACGGGGCCGGTCGACGCGCGGTCGCCGTGGACGACCCGGCCGGTCCGCCCGTGGCCGTCGTGCGGCGGGCGGCCGAGAAGCTGACCGGTGCGGGCAGCGCCGGGACACGCACGTCGATGGAGACGGCGGCCGGCGGTACCCGGGTGACGATCAGGGGCGAGGGCGCGTACGACTTCCGCAGGCAGCTGGGGCGGATCAAGGTCGTCCTGCCGAAGGACGCCGCAGGGTCCGACGAGCACCGGCCGATCACGGAACTGCTGGCACCGGGTGCGCTGTACATGAAGAACCGGGGTGCGGGGGTGCCCGCCGACAAGTGGGTGCGGATCGACACGACCACCCTGGAGGACGGCAATCTGGTCACCGGCGGTGTGACCGATCCGATGGCCTCCGCCGAGCTGCTGCGCGGCGCGGACGAGGTGACCTACGTCGGGACGACGGAGCTGGCCGGGGTCACGGTCCGGCACTACCGCGGGGTCGCGGACATCGGGCGGGCGGCGCGGGCGGCCTCGCCGTCCTCGCGCGGGGCGCTCGGCGCGGCGGCGAAAGGGTTCAGCACGGACTCGGTGCCCTTCGACGCCTATCTGGACGACGAGGGGCTGTTGCGGAAGGTGCGCCACCGCTTCACCTTCGCGACCGAGGGGCCGGCGGTGGCGGTGGTCTCGACGATGCTGCTCTACGGCTTCGGGGTGCCGGTCCCGGTGCGGCTCCCGCCCGGGGCGGACATCTACACGGGACAGGTCGAGCAGGGCCGGAGTGGCCCGGAAACGCCGTAGGGAGGGGGGCCGAAATGGTCCGTCCGTGCCATGCGCGGGGCCTACCGCGCTCCCTACGCTAGGGAGTCGGTGCGCCAGGATTCGGCGACGGCAGAGAGAGGTGACGCAGGTGGTGACGCTCAGCGCTCCGAACGCTCAGGACCGTGTGGCCCTCGCCGAGATCGAACTGTGCGCCGAGCTCATGATCGCGGCGGCCGACGCGCGCGAGGACCGGCTCAGTCCGGACCGGATCGACGAGGTGCTGAACGTCGGGGCGGAAGCCGCCGAACCGGCACCGACGATCCCCCGGCAGGCCCGCCACCGGGGATGATCCGTCCCTGACCACGCGGCCGCGGCCCGTACCGAGGCCCATGTCCGCACCGCTGTCGCCGCGCGCGTCGCGGCCCTGCCCACCCCGCCGTTTCCGTGCACCTCAGGTACGCAGGAGGCGGGCGATCGCCTTGGTGGCCTCCTCGACCTTGGCGTCGATCTCCTCGCCGCCCTTGAGCGCGGCGTCCGCGACACAGTGGCGCAGATGCTCCTCCAGCAGCTGGAGCGCGAAGGACTGCAGGGCCTTGGTGGACGCCGAGACCTGGGTGAGTATGTCGATGCAGTAGACGTCCTCGTCCACCATCCGCTGGAGGCCGCGGATCTGGCCCTCGATCCGGCGCAGGCGCTTGAGGTGCTCGTCCTTCTGGTGGTGGTAGCCGTGGATTCCCCGGTCGTGGTCGGTGACGACCGCGTCCGGACCGGCCGCGTCGGCGGCCTCGGTGGTGGTCATGGGGTCCTCCCGTTGTCCTCTTGGCCTGCGGTGAGCGTGCCGTTCTGTACCGTCTACATACCCCTGCCGGGTATATCGTACCGAATCGAGCCGAAACGTGACCGGGGGGCCGTGCTGATCACTGTGCCCGATGCGCGACACTGAAGAACGCCGGTTAGCCGTGGCCGGATGATGCGCCTAGCATCAGCCTGACCGAATCCAAAGCACCCCGAGGACCCCACGTGCGCTTTCGTCTGACCCCCAGGGAGACGAGCTTCTACGACATGTTTTCCGCCTCCGCGGACAACATCGTCACGGGCTCGAAACTCCTGATGGAACTGCTCGGGGCGGATTCTGCCTCCCGAGTCGAGATCGCGGAGCGTATGCGGGCAGCGGAGCACGCGGGGGACGATGCCACCCACGCGATCTTCCACCAGCTGAACTCCTCCTTCATCACGCCGTTCGACCGCGAGGACATCTACAACCTCGCGTCGTCGCTCGACGACATCATGGACTTCATGGAGGAGGCCGTCGACCTGGTCGTCCTGTACCAGATCGACGAGCTCCCCAAGGGTGTCGAGCAGCAGATCGAGGTCCTGGCCAGGGCGGCGGAACTGACCGCCGAGGCCATGCCGAGTCTGCGGACCATGGAGAACCTCACCGAGTACTGGATCGAGGTCAACCGTCTGGAGAACCAGGCCGACCAGATCCACCGCAAGCTGCTGGCCCACCTGTTCAACGGCAAGTACGACGCCATGGACGTGCTGAAGCTCAAGCAGATCGTGGACGTGCTGGAAGAGGCGGCTGACGCGTTCGAGCACGTCGCCAACACGGTGGAGACCATCGCGGTCAAGGAGTCCTGAACCTCGTGGACACCTTTGCGCTGATCGTGACCATCGGTGTCGCGCTCGGCTTCACGTATACGAACGGCTTCCACGACTCGGCGAACGCCATCGCCACCTCGGTCTCCACCCGGGCGCTGACCCCGCGTGCGGCTCTGGCGATGGCCGCTGTGATGAACCTCGCAGGCGCCTTCCTGGGCCAGGGGGTCGCCAAGACCGTCAGCGAAGGCCTGATCGCCACGCCCGAAGGCCAGAAGGGGATGGGCATCCTCTTCGCCGCGCTGGTCGGCGCGATCATCTGGAACCTGATCACCTGGTACTACGGCCTGCCGTCGTCGTCCTCGCACGCCCTTTTCGGCGGCATGGTCGGCGCGGCCCTGGCCGGCGGGACGATGGTGCACTGGGACGGGGTGCTCGACAAGATCGTCATCCCGATGTTCCTGTCCCCTGTCATCGGCCTGGTCGGCGGCTATCTGGTGATGGTCGTGATCATGTGGATATTCAGGAAGGCCAACCCGCACAAGGCCAAGCGCGGTTTCCGTATCGCGCAGACGGTATCGGCCGCGGGTATGGCCCTCGGGCACGGTCTGCAGGACGCCCAGAAGACGATGGGCATCGTGGTGATGGCGCTGGTCATCGCCGATGTCGAGGGTCCGAACGACGAGATCCCGGTCTGGGTGAAGATCGCCTGTGCGGCGATGCTGTCCCTCGGGACGTACGCGGGCGGCTGGCGCATCATGCGGACGCTGGGCCGCAAGATCATCGAGCTGGACCCGCCGCAGGGTTTCGCCGCCGAGACGACCGGCGCGTCGATCATGTTCGGTTCGGCGTTCCTGTTCCACGCACCGATCTCCACGACTCATGTGATCACCTCGGCGATCATGGGCGTCGGCGCGACGAAGCGGGTGAACGCGGTCCGCTGGGGCGTGGCCAAGAACATCATCCTGGGGTGGTTCATCACGATGCCCGCCGCGGCGCTGGTCGCCGCGGGGAGCTACGGGATCGTCGTACTGCTCTTCGGCTGAGCCGAATCCCGGCGGCGGGTTGCCGCCGCAGCCTCCGTAGGACACGGAATGGGTCCGCCCCTGCTCTCCACAGAAGAGCAGGGGCGGACCCTTTCGCCTTGCGGTGGCACCGCCATGCAGCACCCCAAGGCCGTCTGTGGTTATCCGAAGCGGCCCGAGATGTAGTCCTCGGTCGCCTGCACCGACGGGTTGGAGAAGATCCGCTCCGTCTCGTCGATCTCGATGAGCCGGCCGGGCTTGCCCACCGCCGCGAGGTTGAAGAAGGCCGTACGGTCCGAGACGCGTGCCGCCTGCTGCATGTTGTGCGTCACGATGACGATCGTGAAGCGCTCCTTCAGCTCGCCGATCAGGTCCTCGATGGCGAGGGTCGAGATCGGGTCGAGCGCCGAGCACGGCTCGTCCATCAGGAGCACGTCCGGCTCCACCGCGATCGCGCGGGCGATGCACAGGCGCTGCTGCTGGCCGCCGGAGAGGCCGGAGCCCGGCTTGTTCAGGCGGTCCTTGACCTCGTTCCAGAGGTTGGCGCCCTTGAGGGACTTCTCGACGATGTCCGACAGCTGGCTCTTGCGGTACGAGCCGTTCAGCCGCAGTCCCGCCGCGACGTTGTCGAAGATCGACATGGTCGGGAAGGGGTTGGGGCGCTGGAAGACCATGCCGACCGTGCGGCGCACGGTGACGGGGTCGACGCCGGGGCCGTACAGGTTCTCGTCGTCCAGCAGCACCTTGCCCTCGACGCGGCCGCCGGGGGTGACCTCGTGCATGCGGTTCAGGGTGCGCAGGAAGGTGGACTTGCCGCAGCCGGAGGGGCCGATGAAGGCGGTCACGGAGCGGGGCTCCACCGTCATCGAGATGTCCTCGATGGCCTTGTGGGAGCCGTAGTAGGCGGTGAGTCCGCCGATGTCGATGCGCTTGGCCATGTGAATCACTGCTTCTTTCGGGAGGTCGCTGATGGCCGCGTCAGCGACCGGTCTTGGGGGCCTTCCAGCGGGCGATGCCGCGGGCCACCAGGTTGAGGATCATGACGAAGGCGATCAGGACCAGGGCTGCCGCCCAGGCGCGGTCGTAGGACGCGGCCTCGCCGATCTTGTACTGCTCGTAGATGTAGAAGGGCAGCGAGGACTGGGCGCCTTCGAAGGGGTTCGAGTTGATCAGCTGGCTGCCGAAGACCAGCAGGATGATCGGTGCCGTCTCTCCCGCGATGCGGGCGATGGCGAGCATGACGCCGGTGGTGATGCCGCCGATCGCGGTGGGCAGGACCACCTTCAGGATGGTGCGCCACTTCGGGATGCCGAGGGCGAGGGAGGCCTCGCGGAGCTCGTTCGGTACGAGCTTGAGCATCTCCTCGGTGGAGCGGACCACGACGGGGATCATCAGGATGGTCAGGGCCAGCGCGCCCATCAGGCCGGAGGGCTCGATGCTGCCGATCAGCATGATCGACAGGATGAAGAGGCCGGCCACGATGGACGGGATGCCCGTCATGACGTCGACGAAGAAGGTGACGGCCTTGGCGAGCGTGCCCTTGCCGTACTCGACCAGGTAGACGGCGGTCAGCAGTCCCAGCGGTGCCGAGATGACGGTCGCGATCCCGACCTGTTCCAGGGTGCCGATCAGGGCGTGGTAGACACCGCCGCTGGCCTCGGAGCCGAGGACCCCGGCCATCGAGTGGCTGAGGAAGTATCCGTCGAGGCGCTCGGAGCCGCGGCTGATCGTGGTCCAGAGCAGCGAGGCGAGCGGGACGACGGCGACGAGGAAGCACACCCAGACGATGCTGGTGGCGAGGCGGTCCTTGGCCTGGCGCTGGTTCTCGACCACGGTCGTGGCGACGTACGAGATGGCCAGGAACAGCAGGGCGGAGATCAGGCCCCACTGCACGCGGCTGTGCCAGCCGGCCGCCAGGGAGATCCCCACACCGAGGGCGATTCCCAGGGCGGCGAAGCCGAGGGGGGCCCAGCGGGGGAGGCTGCGGCTGCTGAGGCCGTCCTTGCGGGGTTCCGGCGAGGTCTCAGGACGCTGGTCCTGGACGTCGGTGGTGGTGGCGTGGCTCATGCGTTGGCCCCCGAGTACTCCTTGCGGCGGGCGATGATGAGCCGGGCCGCGCCGTTGACCAGCAGGGTGAGGACGAAGAGGACGAGGCCCGAGGCGATCAGGGCGTCACGCCCGAACTCGTCGGCCTCGCCGAACTTGGCCGCGATGTTCTGTGCGAAGGTCCCGCCGCCCGGATTCAGCACGTGCAGCGAGATGAGGAAGCTCGGCGACAGGACCGTGGCGACGGCCATCGTCTCGCCGAGTGCCCGGCCCAGGCCCAGCATCGAGGCGGAGATGATGCCGGAGCGGCCGAAGGGCAGCACCGAGAGGCGGATGACCTCCCAGCGGGTGGCGCCGAGGGCGAGCGCGGCCTCCTCGTTCATCTTCGGGACCTGGAGGAAGACCTCGCGGCTGACGCTGGTCACGATCGGCAGGATCATGATCGCGAGCAGGATGCCGACGGTGAAGAGCGAGCGGGCGACGCCGACCTCGGTCTTCTCGAAGATGTACGTCCAGCCGAAGAACTGGTCGAGCCAGAGGTTCAGGCCCTCCAGGTACGGGACGAGGACGAGGGCGCCCCAGATGCCGTAGACGATGCTGGGCACCGCGGCGAGCAGGTCGATCACGTAGGCGAGGGGGGCGGCCAGCTTGCGCGGCGCGTAGTGCGAGATGAACAGGGCGATGCCGACAGCGATCGGAACCGCGATGAGCATCGCGATGATCGAGCTGACGACCGTGCCGAAGAGCAGGACCGCGATGCCGAAGACCGGCGGGTCACCGGCCGGGTTCCAGTCGAAGGTGGTGAGGAAGTTGCCCTCGTCCTTCGAGATGGCGATGACCGAGCGGTAGCTGAGGAACACGGCGATCGACGCCATGATCACGAGCAGCAGGATGCCTGAGCCCCGGGAGAGGCCGAGGAAGATCTTGTCGCCGGCGCGCCCGGTGGACTTGGGGCGGCCGCGCGTGGCCGGCGGAGCCGGTGGGATGTCGAGCGGTGTCGTGGAAGCCATGGTCTTTCCGGTCTGTGTGGGGGAGCGGCTGGCTCCCCTGGCGGCGGTGCACCGGATGGGTCGGGCGGTGGGGGCCGGTCCGGAGG
>Ga0247818_10001759_pt1 | contig 13860 bp, 5 predicted proteins | sample 13C_Glucose_Day1_FD_192424 | JGI IMG/M metagenome (GOLD analysis project Ga0247818, IMG submission 192424) | Soil microbial communities from agricultural site in Penn Yan, New York, United States - 13C_Glucose_Day1 | ecosystem: Environmental > Terrestrial > Soil > Agricultural land | place: USA...
GGGGCGGGGGCGGCCCCCCACGGCCCGGGTCCTCCTCGCAGTCCGGGTACGGGTCGTCGTACGGGGCGTCCGCGTCGTCGTACGGCGGCTCGTCGTACGGCGGCTCGTCGTCCTCGAAGGGGGGCGGCTCGTCGTCGTACGGCGGCTCGTGTGCGGGTCGCGGGCGCCCGCCGGGGGCGGTCCGCCCGTACTCCTCCGGCACGGTGTCCGGGACGGGTGCGGCCGCCAGGGCCTCCAGGTGCGCCAGCACCGTGTCCCTGGCGGCCCTGCGGCGGGCCATGGCGGTGTCGTCGAGCGGGAGCGGCCAGGGCTGGTCGGCGCCCTCGTCCCGCAGCGCCGGGTTCTCCTCGTCCTCGCCGGGTTCGTCCGCCCACACCTCGATCTCGCCGTGTCCGGCCGCGCAGTGCTCGTACAGCGCGTCCAGGAAGACGGACGGGCCGCGGGGCTTCTTCTGGGACGGGCCCCACCAGTGGCCGGAGCCGAGCAGCAGGCTGCGGGGCCGGGTGAAGGTGACGTAGCCGAGGCGGAGCTCCTCGGTGTGCTGATGCCCCTTCATCTCCGCCTTGAAGGCCGCGAGCCCTCTGGCGTCGAAGGTGTCGAGCACCGGCAGCGTGGGCGCGTCGCCGCGCAGGGCGTGCGGGAGGACCTGGGACTGCGAGGTCCACGCGTCCCGGGACCGGGTGCTGGGGAACTGGCCGCCGACCAGGCCGGGGACGGCGACGACGTCCCACTCCAGGCCCTTGGACTTGTGCGCGGTGAGGACCTTGACGGTGTTCTCGCCGCCGGGCAGGGCGTTGTCGAGGCCCTTCTCGTACTGGGCGGCGGTGCGCAGGAAGCCGAGGAAGGCGAGCAGGGTCGCTTCCCCGTCCACCGCCGCGAATCCGGCCGCGACGTCCAGGAAGTTGGCGAGGGTCTCCCGGCGGCGTGCGGCCAGGGCGTGCGGGGACGCCGAGAGCTCCACCTCCAGGCCGGTGGTCGCGAGGACGCGGTGCAGTACGTCCATGAGGGGGTCGGCCAGCGAACGGCGCAGGTCGCGCAGTTCGGTGGCGAGACGGGCGAAGCGGACGCGTGCCTCCGCGGAGAACGGCAGCCGGTCGTCCTCCGCGCCGCCGGACTCAAGGAAGGTGTCGAGGGCGTCGGCCAGCGAGATCACCTCGGCCGGGTCGGTCCCCTCGACGGCATCCGCCAGACGCCGGTCCGGATCGGTGTCCTCGTCCCCCGGGGCGGTGCGGTGGACGAGGACGCGGGCGCGGCGCCCCAGCAGGGCGAGGTCGCGTGGTCCGATGCGCCAGCGGGGTCCGGTCAGCAGCCGGACCAGGGAGGCGTTCGCCCCGGGGTCCTGCAGCACCTCGCAGACGGCGACGAGGTCGGCGACCTCGGGGAGGTGCAGGAGTCCGGAGAGTCCGACGACCTCGACCGGGATGTCTCGGGCGACCAGGGCGGCCTGGATGCGGGGGAAGTCTCCCGCGGTCCGGCACAGGACGGCGATCTCCCCGGGAGCCGTACCGGTCCTCACGAGGTGGGCGAGCGAGTCGCCGAGCCAGTCGATCTCCTCGGCGTGGGTGGCCAGCAGGGCGCACCGGACCGTGCCGTCCCGTTCGGCTCCGGGGGCGGGGCGCAGTGCCTCGACCCCCTCGTGCATGGCGCGCAGGGGTTCGGCGAGGCCGTTCGCGAGGTGCAGGAGACGGCCGCCGCTGCGGCGGTTCTCACTGAGGGAGTAGCGGGTGGCCGGCGTGCCGTCGGCGTGCGGGAAGTGGTGCGGGAAGTCGTCGAGGTTGGCCACGGAGGCGCCGCGCCATCCGTAGATCGCCTGACAGGGGTCGCCGACGGCTGTGACGGCGTGTCCTGCCGTGCCGTCGCCGCCTCCACCGCCGAAGAGCGCGGCCAGGAGCAGCCGCTGGGCCACGGAGGTGTCCTGGTACTCGTCGAGCAGGACGACCCGGAACTCGTCGCGCAGGAGGGTGCCGACCTCGGGCCGGGTCAGGGCGAGCTCGGCGGAGAGGGCGATCTGGTCGCCGAAGTCGAGGAGGTCCCGGCTTCGCTTGGCCGTCCGGTAGCGCCGGGTCAGTCCGAGGAGTTCGCGGCGGGCCCCGGCCGTCTCGGGGATCTTGCGCAGCTCGGCGTTGGTGAGCCTGGCCGTCTCCAGTCCCCGCAGGAGTTCCGTGTCGTACTCCAGGAGCTCCTCGGGGCGTACGAGGTGCTCGGCGAGCTCCGCGTCCAGGGCGAGCAGGTCGCTGACGAGGGTGGGGAAGGACCGGGTCAGCGCCGGGTAGGGGCCCGGCGCCTCGCGCAGCACCCGGGCCGCGAGCTGGTAGCGGGTGGCGTCCGCGAGGAGACGGCTGGTGGGTTCGAGGCCGATCCGCAGACCGTGGTCGGTGAGGAGCCGGCCGGCGAAGGCGTGGTACGTGGAGATGCTGGGCTCGCCCGGGGGGTTGTCCGGGTCGAGGACGTCCGGGTCGGTGACGCCCGCGGCGACGAGGGCCCTGCGGACGCGTTCGGCGAGCTCACCGGCGGCCTTGTTCGTGAAGGTCAGGCCGAGGACCTGCTCGGGGGCGACCTGTCCGGTGCCGACCAGCCACACCACCCGGGCCGCCATCACCGTGGTCTTCCCGGAACCCGCTCCGGCCACGATCACCTGCGGGGCGGGCGGCGCGGAGATGCAGGCCGTCTGCTCCGGGGTGAAGGGGATCCCGAGGAGCTCCTGGAGCTGCTCGGGATCGGTGATTCGGGAGGACACTCCACAGAGGCTAACCGGACGGACCGACAACGCCGTCCCGCACGGATTCCGCCGGAAAGATCATTCGATGATCTGACGTCCTTCAGGCTGCGCGCTGCACGACGCCTTGAAGGCGCAGTGGGTGCAGTGCTGGCCGGTCGTGGGGGTGAACCGTTCGTCCAGGACCCGTCCCGCCGCCGTGGCCAGCAGGTCGGAGACCCATGCGCCGGAGAGGGGCTCCTGGGCCTGCACCTTGGGGAGGGCGTCGCCGCCCTCCTTCTTCGGGGCGGGCTGCCGCAACTGGACGAGTTCGGCGCCTCCGGCATCCGGGCGCCGGCCGTCGAAGACCTCGTCGACGGCCCCTTCCCTGACGGCCAGCTGGTACACGGCGAGCTGGGGGTGCGCGGCCACCTCGTCCTTGGTCGGGGCCCCCTTGCCGGTCTTGAAGTCGACGACGTACGCCCGCCCCTCGGCGTCCTGCTCGACCCGGTCCATGGAGCCACGGATGCGTACGGCGTACTCGCCCGCTTCGAGGGTGACGTCGAAGTCGTGCTCGCTGGCCGTGGGGGTGCGCCCGGCGCGGTCCATGACGTGCCAGCGCAGGAAGCGTTCCAGGGCGGCCCGGGCGTGGTCCTTCTCCTGCTGCGACTTCCAGGGGGCGTCGAAGACGAGGCCGTCCCACACGGAGTCCAGTCGTTCCATCAGGACGTCCAGGTCGGCGGCGGTGCGGCCGGAGGCCACCTCGTCGGCGAGCACGTGGACCACGTTGCCGAAGCCCTGGGCGGCCGTCGCGGGGGCGTCCGCCTTCACCTCACGGCCCAGGAACCACTGGAGGGCACAGGTGTTGGCGAGCTGGTCGAGCGCGCTCCCCGAGAGGGCGACGGGGCGGTCCCTGTCGCGCAGCGGGACCTCGGAGCGGGTCGGTTCGTTCAGCCCCCACCAGCGGTGCGGGTGGGCCGCCGGCACGAGCGGCTGGTCCTCGTCGTCGGTGAGCGCCGCCAGCCGGGCGAGCCGGCGTGCGGCCGCGTCGCGCAGGGCCTCCGAGGCACCGGGGTCGACGGTCGTCGCCCGGAGCTCGGCGACGAGCGAGGCCACCGCCAGGGGGCGGCGGGGCCGTCCGGTGACGTCCCGGGGCTCGGTCCCGAGCTCGGTGAGGAAGCGGGACGGCTGGTCGCCGTCGTCGGCGGGTGCCTTCACCGCGGTGACGACCAGGCGCTCCCGGGCCCGGGTGGCGGCCACGTAGAACAGGCGGCGTTCCTCGGCGAGGAGCGCCCCGGGGGTGAGCGGCTCGGCCAGACCGTCGCGTCCGATCCGGTCCGCCTCCAGGAGGGAACCGCGGCGGCGCAGGTCGGGCCAGAGCCCTTCCTGCACCCCGGCGACGACCACCAGGCGCCATTCGAGGCCCTTGGAGCGGTGCGCGGTCATGAGGCGCACGGCGTCGGGACGGACGGCACGCCGGGAGAGGGTGTCGGCGGCGATGTCCTGGGCGTCGACCTCTTCCAGGAAGTTGAGCGCGCCCCGCCCGCCGGTCCGCTCCTCCGCCCGGGCCGCGGTGTCGAAGAGGGCGCACACGGCGTCGAGGTCCCGGTCGGCGGTCCGGCCGCCCGCGCCGCCCCGCAGCGCGGCCCGCTCCAGCCGGCCGGGCCAGGGGGTGCCGTTCCAGAGGGTCCACAGGGCCTCTTCCGCGGTGCCGCCGCCTTCGAGGACTTCGCGGGCCTTGCGCAGGAGCGCACCGAGCCGCTGGGCTCCGCGGGCGTACGCCGGGTCGTGGGTGACCAGGCGTTCGGGCTCGGCGAGCGCCCGCGCCAGCAGGTATCCGGACGGCGGCGGCACCCGGTTCCCGGCGGCCCGCTCCTCGTCGCGCAGGGCCCGGCCGAGCCGGCGCAGGTCGGCGGCGTCCATGGAGCCGAGGGGCGAGGCGAGCAGGGTGAGGGCGGTCTCGGTGTCCAGGCCGCCGGGCGCCACGTCGTAGCCGTCGGCCGTCCCCGCGCCGCGGCCGCCGTCCGTCCCGGTGCCGCGGCCGCCGGATCCCGTGTCGTCGCTCACGTCACCGGCCGGGGCCTCCCCGGCCTCCGGGTCCTCCTCCACGGCCTCCGCGCTGTCCGGGTCCTCCGGCGCGCCGAGGTGGAGCGCCGCCGTGGCGACGGTGCGCAGGGCGGTCAGGAGCGGCGCGACGGCCGGCTCGTGGCGCAGGGGGAGGTCGTCGCCGTCGATCTCCAGGGGGACTCCGGCGGAGGTGAGCGCCCGGCGCACGGCGGGGATCGAACGGCCGCCGGCGCGGACGAGTACCGCCATGTCCCTCCAGGGCACGCCCTCCTCCAGGTGGGCGCGCCGGAGCAGATCGGCGATGTTCTCCAGCTCGGTGGAGGGCGTCGGATAGGTGTACGCCTCCACGCGCCCGCCTTCGCGCACGGCGGACAGCTCGCGGTGGGCGCGGACCTTGTCCGAGGGCAGGCGGGTGAGGGGCATCCGGCGGGTGAGCAGCCGGGTGGCCTCCAGGAGGTGCGCGCCGGAGCGGCGCGAGGTGGTGAGGACCCCGACGGGGGCGGGCTCGCCGTCGGCCCGGCGGAAGGTGTCGGGGAAGTCGAGGATGCCGTTCACGTCGGCGCCCCGGAACGCGTAGATCGACTGGTCGGGATCGCCGAAGGCGATCAGTGTCCGGCCGCCGCCGGTTCCCGGAGCCGTGCTCCCCCGGTTCCCGGCCAGCGCGTGCAGCAGGCGCACCTGTGCGGGGTCGGTGTCCTGGTACTCGTCGACGAACACGGCGTCGTAGTTCCGGGCCAGCTGCGCCGCCACCTCGGGGCGCTCGGCGAGCAGGACCGCCCGGTGGACGAGTTCGGCGTAGTCGAGGACGCCCTGGGCGTCCAGGACGTCGAGGTACTCGGCGAGGAACTGGGCGGCGGCGCTCCAGTCCGGGCGGCCCGTGCGGCGGGCGAAGGCGGCCAGCGCGTCGGGGCCGAGACCCAGCTCACGGCTGCGGGCAAGCACCGCGCGCACCTCGTCGGCGAAGCCACGGGTCGTGAGGCACGCCCGCAGTTCGTCGGGCCAGCGGACATGGGCCAGCCCGGCCTGCTCCAGGCCGAGCTGGCCGGCCAGGAGCTCACGGACGGTGACGTCCTGCTCGGGCCCGGAGAGCAGGCGCAGCGGATCGGCGAAGAGGTCGGCGTCCTGGTGGGCGCGGACCAGGGCGTAGCAGTAGGAGTGGAAGGTGGTGGCCTGCGGGCCCCTGGTGCCGCCGAGGCGGGCCGCCATCCTGTCGCGGAGTTCGACGGCCGCCTTGCGGCTGAAGGTGAGGACGAGGATCCGGGCGGGATCGGTCCCCCGGGCCACGCGCCGGGCGACCGCCTCCACCAGCGTCGTGGTCTTTCCGGTGCCCGGCCCGGCCAGGACGAGGAGCGGCCCGTCCCGGTGGTCAACCACGGCGCGTTGCGGTGCGTCCAGGAGAGGGGGGTCCACGGAACCCGGCGGCGTGCGCACCAGCCGGTACGCGCCCGGGGCCCGCCGCCGTGCCTGACGGTGCGGGCTGTTCCGGGTGGTGAAGGAGGAACTCACGTGGATCGCCGGTCCTGAAGGGTGTTCTCGGGTCCGCCCGGTGGCCGGGGCCGCGGTGTGACGGCCCGGTGCGGAGGCTGCGGGTGAAGGAAGGTGCCGGGTCCGGAGGGGCCCGGCCGTGACGCGTACGGATGAGGGAGCGGAGCGTGCCGCGTGGGGACGACGCTACGCCGTCGGCTGGACGGACAGCGGGCGGTGGGCCGCGTCCCTCGTCACAGCCGCGCTCCGGTTCGCCGGTCCGTGCTGCTCAGCGGCACGGCGCCTGTCCCGGCGGGGCGCGATGGCGGAAGCTGTCAGGTGTGAGCTTCGTCGCCCGGGCCACCGGTCACGCCGTCCCATCTGGCCCGCTTCATGTCGAGGCGCGGAACGTGCCCGTCCGCGTCGCGCGGGGCCGCCCGCAGCGGGGTGCCCTCCTCGCGGTAGTGGCCGAGCGCCTGCAGTTCGTGGCCCGGCAGCAGCGTCCCGTCGGCCCGCACCACCCGCCACCAGGCCGCCGCGGAGCCGTACAGGGCCATCACCCGGCCGACCTGCCTCGGCCCGCCCTCGCCCAGCCACTCCGCGACGTCGCCGTACGTCATGACGCGGCCGGGCGGGACGAGGTCCGCCACGTCCAGGACCCGCTCGGCGTAGACGGGCAGCTCGGCGATCACGGGGTCGGCCGGTCCGGCCCCTGTCCGGCTGTCGCTCGTCCGGTCTTCGCTCATCCGTCCCATCCTGCCGTACGCCACCGACAACGCGTCCTGCCCGGTGTCGTCCTCGTCACACACCGTGCGCACGGGGGCGGAGCAGCGTATGTTGCGCATCGCGCCCGCGCAATGCACCCTGATGCCCCCCTCTGTCTGCAGGCCGTGCCACCATCATGCGGGCGGTGACCGGTGATACGAGACCACGAAGATTCTTCAGAGGCTAAGGAGCAGGGCGTGCAGCCACCGAAGGCGGCGGACGCCTCCGACGCCGAGCCGCGTCCCGACGCCCCCGATGTCCCCGGTGCCCCCGGCGGCGGGGACACGTCGGGGTCGACCGCACCGTCCGGGGAGCACCTCTCGGGTTCGACCCTGGCACCGGCCGACGGCCTGACCGACCGGGTCTCGGGCGACGAGCCGCTGCTGCCCGCCCGGGTCCACCGCCCCTCCGATCTGCTGAGGCTCCTCGTCGGGGTGCTCGCGATCGCTCTGCTGTTCTCCATCGCGGCCTTCGCCCAGGGGACCACCACCGGCCTCGAGGACGACATCTCCAAGGGCACCGACCAGGCGCCCGACCTGCTGATCAAGCTGGCCGGCCTGGTGTCCAGCATCGCCGTTCTCCTCGTACCGGTCGCCTTCGCGATCGAACGTCTGGTGAAACGCGACGGGCTGCGGATCGCGGACGGGGTGCTCGCCGCAGTCCTGGCCCACGGAGTGACCCTGGCCACCGACCTCTGGGTCGCGAGGTCGGCCTCGGGAACGATCCGGGACGCCCTGACCCAGCCCCAGCCGGGGGACGCGCTCACCGACCCCGTGCACGGGTACCTCGCGCCGGTCATCGCCTACATGACGGCGGTGGGCATGGCCCGCAGACCCCGGTGGCGGGTCGTGCTCTGGGTGGTGCTGCTCCTCGACGCCTTCGCGATGCTGGTCGGCGGCTACACCACCCCGTTCTCGATCGTCCTCACCGTGCTGATCGGCTGGACCGTGGCGTACGGCACCCTGTACGCCGTCGGCTCGCCGAACGTCCGCCCGACCGGCCAGCACCTGATGGCCGGTCTGCGGCACGTCGGCTTCCGCCCGGTCGCCGCCATGCGCGCGGAGGACGCCCCCGACAACATCGACCAGATCGACCGCGGCCGCCGCTATCTGGTGACCCTGGAGGACGGGCCCCCGCTGGACGTCACGGTCGTCGACCGGGAACAGCAGGCCCAGGGCTTCTTCTACCGGGTGTGGCGCAGGCTCACCCTGCGCAGCATCACCCAGCGCCGCTCCATCCAGTCCCTGCGGCAGGCCCTGGAGCAGGAAGCCCTCCTCGCGTACGCGGCGATCGCCGCCGGGGCCAACGCACCCAAGCTGATCGCCACCTCCGAACTCGGGCCCGACGCCGTGATGCTCGTGTACGAGCACATCGGGGGACGCTCGCTGGACGCCCTTGAGGACGAGGAGATCACCGACGAACTGGTGCGGGGCGCCTGGCGGCAGGTGCGGGCGCTCCAGTCGCGCCGGATCGCGCACCGCAGGCTCACCGGGGACGCCATCCTGGTGGATCGTTCCGGCACGGTGTTCGTCACGGACCTGCGAGGCGGCGAGATCGCGGCGGGTGACCTGATCCTCCGCATGGACGTCGCCCAGCTGCTCACCACCACCGGGCTGAGGGTGGGCGCCGAACGGGCCGTGGCCGGGGCGCTCGCCGTGCTCGGGCCCGACGCGGTGGCGGACTGCCTGCCGCTGCTCCAGCCCATCGCGCTGAGCCGCTCCACCCGGGCGACGCTGCGCAGGCTCGCGCGGGAGCGTTCGCAGCGTGAGCGTGAGGCGGTGCTGGAGGCATCGGAGGCGGCCAAGCAGGCCAAGGCGGAGGAGCACGACACCGCGGCCAACGACCGCAAGGCCGTCCGGAAGTCGCAGCGCACGGAGAAGCAGGCCGAGAAGCGGGCGATCGACGACGCCCTGGAAGAGGCCCGCGAGGAGGACATGCTGGCGCAGATCCGCCGGCAGGTGCTGCTGATCAGGCCGCAGGCGCCGGTCGAACCGGTCCGCCTGGAACGCATCAAACCGCGCACCCTCTTCAGCTTCATCGCGGGTTCGATCGCCGCCTACTTCCTGATCTCACAGGTCACCGAGGCCGACTTCGGCACGGTCGTGGAGCAGGCGGAGTGGGGCTGGGTGGCGGCAGCCCTCGGCTTCTCGGCGCTGAGCTACGTCGCCGCGGCCATGAGCCTGCTCGGCTTCGTGCCCGAGCGGGTGCCCTTCGGGAAGACCGTGCTGGCGCAGGTGGCCGGGTCGTTCGTGAAGATCGTGGCACCGGCGGCGGTCGGAGGTGTGGCGCTGAACACGCGCTTCCTGCAGCGCGCCGGGGTACGCCCCGGGCTCGCCGTAGCCAGTGTGGGCGCCTCCCAGCTGTTCGGTCTCGGGGCCCACATCCTGCTGCTCGCCCTCTTCGGGTATCTGACCGGCACGGAGAAGACCCCGGACTCGCTCACCCCGTCGAGGACGGTCATCGCGGGCCTGCTCACGGTCGCGGTGCTCGTGCTCGTGGTGACGGCGATCCCGTTCCTGCGGAAGTTCGTCGTGACCCGGGTCCGGTCGCTGTTCGCCGGCGTCGTGCCCCGCATGCTCGACGTGGTGCAGCGCCCGCAGAAGCTGATCACCGGTATCGGCGGCATGCTGCTGCTGACCGGGCTGTTCGTGCTGTGCCTCGACGCGTCGATCCGCGCCTTCAGCGGTCCCGACGTCCCGCAGCTCAGCTACGCCAGCATCGCCGTGGTCTTCCTCGCGGGCAACGCCCTCGGGTCGGCGGCGCCCACCCCGGGCGGCATGGGCGCGGTCGAGGGCGCGCTGACGCTGGGTCTGATCGCGGTGGGCCTGCCGAAGGAGGTCGCCGCCCCGGCCGTGCTCCTGTACCGCGTGATGACGCTGTGGCTGCCGGTGCTCCCCGGCTGGATCTGTTTCAACCAACTCACCCGAAAGGGCGAGCTCTAGAACACCTGAGCGGGGCGCGCCACTCGCATGGACCGCGCCCCGCGCGTTCCTCCGTGGACCGCCGCACGATGGGTCCATGAGGACCTCCCCCGCTCTGCGCGCCGCCGCCCTCGCCGCGACCGCCACGGTGCTCCTGCCCCTGGCGGCCTGTTCGGACGACGGTGACGGAGGCACGGGGAGCTCGACGCCCTCGTCCGCCTCGACCGCGGCCCCCACCGCGACGCCGGGAAACCTGTCCTCCCAGAAGCTCGACTGGAAGCCGTGCCCGGCCCCCAACGAGGCCCAGGGCAGCGGCACGTCCCCCTCGCCCCTCCCGGGCGGGACGACCTGGCAGTGCTCCTTCATGGACGTGCCGCTCGACTACGCGGACCCGGAGGGCCGGACCATCGAACTCGCCCTCATCCGCGCGGCGTCCAGGGACCGGGGCAGGCGCATCGGATCGCTGATCTTCAACTTCGGCGGGCCGGGTGCCTCGGGCGTCGCCACGCTGCCGTCGTTCGGCACCGACTACGACTCGCTCCGCGCCCGCTACGACCTGGTGAGTTTCGACCCGCGCGGCGTCGGCCGCAGCGAAGGGGTCGAGTGCTCGGACGACGCCGCGCTCGACGCGCGCTACGAGCAGGACGGCACCCCGGACGACGCCGAGGAGGAGAAGGCGTTCGTCGAGGACCAGAAGTCGTACATCGCCGACTGCGAGGAGAACTCCGGGGACGAGCTCCCCTACGTCGGCACCACGAACGCGGCCCGCGACATGGACCTGCTGCGTCAGGTGCTCGGCGACGACAAGCTCCACTACTTCGGCATCTCGTACGGCACCGAGCTGGGCGGTGTCTACGCCCACCTCTACCCCAGGACGGTCGGCCGGGCCGTCCTGGACGCGGTCGTCGACCCCACGGAGGACTCCCTGAAGTCCTCCCTCGGCCAGGCCGAGGGCTTCCAGCTGGCCCTGGACAACTTCACCGCCGACTGCGCCGAGCGCGACGACTGCAGACTCCCCGGCGCCACCGCCCAGGAGGTGCAGGACGGGATCACCGCCCTCCTCGCGAAGCTGGAGAAGAAGCCCGTCCCGGGTCTCGGTGAACGGGAGCTGACCGAGACCCAGGCCACCACCGGCATCGCGTCGGCCCTCTACTCCAAGGAGACCTGGCCGCTGCTCGAACAGGGCATCGACGAGGCGGACGGCGGCAACGGCGGACTGCTGCTCGCGCTCGCCGACTCGCTGAACGGCCGCTCCGAGGACGGGCACTACGACAACTCCAACGCCGCCAACGCGGCCGTCAACTGCGCGGACTCCAAGCAGCGGTTCACCCTGGAACAGACCAGGAAGGCACTCCCCGCGTTCCGCAAGGCCTCCCCCGTGTTCGGCGACTACCTCGGCTGGGGGCTGATGGCCTGCACGGGCTGGCCGGTCGCGGGCGCCTGGGACACCCCCGACGTCAGCGCGCCCGGTTCGGCCCCGATCCTGGTCATCGGCAACACCGGGGACCCGGCCACGCCGTACGCCGGCGCGAAGGCGATGGCCACCGCGCTCGGCAAGGGGGTCGGGATCGAGCTCACGTACAAGGGAGAGGGCCACGGGGCGTACAACGGCGGCAGCACCTGTGTGCAGCGGACCGTGGACGCCTACCTGCTCGAAGGGAAGGTCCCGAAGTCGGGAACGGTCTGCGAATGACCGCTCGTTGGACGGCCGGGCAGTCGTGCCGCCCGGACCGTTCCGGGCGACGGCCCCGGGACACGGGGGAGGACGCACCATGCGCGTACGCGACGGACGGGCCGGCCGGTGCGCGGCACCGGCCCTGGTCGTGCTGCTGGTCACCGCGCTCCTCGCGGGATGCGACGGCGGCCCGGCGTCACCGGGGTCGTCGAAAGGCTCGTCACAGGCGCCGGAGCGGTCCTCGGACGCCTCCGGGGCGCTGGACTGGAAGCGCTGCGCGGCGCCGGAGGACGGCACCGCACCCGGCCCCGCGTGGCGGTGCGCCACCCTCGACGTGCCACTGGACCACGCGCGGCCGGACGGGAGGACCATCGGCATCGCGCTGATCCGCAAGGCGGCCACGAGGAAGAGCGCGCGGATCGGTTCCATGCTCTTCAACTTCGGCGGCCCCGGCGGCTCGGGAGTGGACACCCTGCCGCGCGCCGCCTCCGCGTACCGGGAGCTCAACACCCGCTACGACCTGGTGGGCTTCGACCCGCGCGGCGTCGCGGCCAGTTCGGGGGTCCGCTGCCGCGACGACGCCGGTCAGGAGACCGCCTACCGCCGGATCGACATGACCCCGGACACCCCGGCGGAGGAGGCCGCGTTCATCGCCGACGGCCAGGACTTCGGCGCCGGCTGCGCGCGTCTGTCCGGTCCGGTGCTCCCCCACGTGGGCACGTCGAACGCCGCCCGGGACATGGACGCGATCCGCCGGGCGCTCGGCGACGACACACTGACGTACTTCGGCATCTCGTACGGCACGGAACTCGGCGGGACCTACGCGCACCTCTTCCCGGAGAAGGCAGGCCGGATCGTCCTGGACGCCGTCGTCGACCCCACCGCGGACTCGGTGGGCCACGCCCGTAACCAGGCGAAGGGCTTCCAACGGGCCCTGGAGAACTACCTGAAGGACCGCGGCGAGGACCCGGCGGCAGGCACCCGGCGGATCACCACCCTGCTGGAGCGCCTCGACGAGGAACCGCTGCCGACCGCCTCGGGTCGCGAGCTGAACGAGTCCCTCGCCGTCATCGGCATCGTGACCCCCCTCTACTCCAGGAGCGCCTGGCCCACCCTGACGGCCGCGCTCGACGAGGCGGAGAACAGCGGCAGGGGCGACCGCCTGCTCGCGCTGGCCGACTCCTACAACGGCCGTGACGAGGACGGGCACTACAGCACCCGGAGCCATTCCCAGCGGGCGATCTCCTGTGCCGACGCCAAGGCGCGGCCGACGGCGGCCGAGGCCCGTGCGCTGCTCCCCGAATTCCGGGAGCTGTCCCCGGTCTTCGGCCCGTTCCTGGCCTGGGACACGGCCGGATGGTGCGCGGGGTGGCCGGTCGAGGGGGAGCACGACACCCCGGAGGCGAGTGCCCCCGGTGCCGCCCCGATCCTGGTCATCGGCACCACCGGAGACCCCGCGACACCCTACGAGGGCGCGCGGCGGATGGCGGACGAACTCGGCGAGGGGGTCGGTGTGACGGTGACCAACAGGGGCGAGGGGCACGGCTCCTACGGCGAGAGCGACTGCGTGACCGCGCTGGTCGACGCGTACTTCCTGGACGGGAAGGTGCCGGCGGACGGACGCGTCTGCTCCTGAGGTCCGGGCACGCGAAGGGGCCGGCTCCGTGTGCCGGAGCCGGCCCCTTCGTACGTCGTGCCGCGCGTCTAGTAGACCGGCTTCTCGGGCTCGATCTGGTTGACCCAGCCGATGACACCGCCACCGACGTGCACCGCGTCGGCGAAGCCCGCCGACTTGAGGACCGCGAGGACCTCGGCGCTGCGGACACCGGTCTTGCAGTTGAGGACGATGCGCCTGTCCTGCGGAAGGTCCTGGAGGGCGTTGCCCATCAGGAACTCGTTCTTCGGGACCAGCCGGGAGCCCGGGATCGCGACGATCTCGTACTCGTTCGGCTCACGGACGTCGATGATCTCGATCTTCTCGTCGCCGTCGATCCACTCCTTGAGCTGCTTCGGAGTGATCGTGGAACCGGCCGCCGCCTCCTGGGCCTCCTCGGACACGACGCCGCAGAAGGCCTCGTAGTCGATGAGCTCGGTGACGGTGGGGTTCTCGCCGCACACCGCGCAGTCGGGGTCCTTGCGGACCTTGACCTGGCGGTACTGCATCTCCAGCGCGTCGTAGATCATCAGACGGCCGACCAGCGGGTCGCCGATGCCGGCGAGCAGCTTGATGGCCTCGTTGACCTGGATGGAGCCGATGGACGCGCAGAGCACGC
>Ga0247818_10001762_pt1 | contig 13856 bp, 10 predicted proteins | sample 13C_Glucose_Day1_FD_192424 | JGI IMG/M metagenome (GOLD analysis project Ga0247818, IMG submission 192424) | Soil microbial communities from agricultural site in Penn Yan, New York, United States - 13C_Glucose_Day1 | ecosystem: Environmental > Terrestrial > Soil > Agricultural land | place...
AGGTCCTCCCCGCCGGACTGCCCATCGTCACCAGCGACATCGCGGCGATGTCCGCGTTCGTGACCGCACACCGCCTGGGGCAGGTGTTCCGGCAGGGCGACCCGGCCGACTGCGCGAGGGCGGTCCGGCGGGCCCTGGCCGAGCCGGTGTCCGTCGACACGGCCGCGCTGCGGGAGGAGTTCTCCTGGCAGGGCCAGGAGCCTGCCCTCCTCGCGGCCTACGCGACGCTGGTGGACGGGCTCGCGGTGAGCGAGCGGCCGTGGCAGCCGAGCGAGGCCGAGGTCAGCTTCGCCTGAGGGTTCGAGCGCCTGCCCGCTGGCCACCGGCGGTTTCCTCGCGTGCCCGCCGGGGCCATCCTCGGTTGCACGCGCCCCTGGCGGGCCGCCCAGTTCCAGTCGGCTCAGGTCCAGTCGACTCAGTTCCAGTCGACGTGGACCGCCGGGAAGGGGTCCTCGCGGTGCCCCGGGCCGGGGGCTGCCACCTGGGCGTAGGCCTGGGCGAGCGGGTCCTCCTGGTTCTGCCAGCTCCAGTGGCTGATCAGCTCCGCGCGGCGGTGGGGCTCTGCGTAGGCCATGGGGTCCGCCAGCACCTCCTTGACCGCCCGCGCCAGGTCAGCGGCGTCCCCGGAGCGGAACACCACCCCGATCTCGTGCTCGCGGACGAAGGCAGACATCGCGCGGAGGTCGCTGGTGACGATCGGCAGGCCCGCGTGGAGCATCTCGAAAAGCTTGTTGGGCAGGCCCGCCTCGTGGTTGGCCGGGCCCTTGAGGATGGGGCTGACCGCCACGTCCGCCTCCGCGAGGTAGCCCGGGACCTGGTCTGCGGGCACGGGAGGCAGGATGTGCAGCCGGTCGGCAACGCCCAGGCTCTCGGCGAGCTCGGTCATCTCCTCGGCCCGCGGGTGGGGGAACGGGACGACGACCAGCGCGGTGTGGAGGTCGGGGTCGTGCACGAGCGCCTCGATCATGGTGTTGACGCCGCGGATGGCGGTGGCGGCGCCCTGGTAGACCATCAGCGGCGCCTCCGGCCCGATGCCGCAGTCCTCACGCAGCGAGCGGACCTCGCCCTCGGGCTGGGCGCCGGCGACCGGGGCGTTGAGCACCACGACGGGGCGGCGGCGCAGCGGCAGCCGGTCGGCGAGGGCCGTCGCGGTGTCCTCCGAGACAGTCAGCATGGCCGCCGTCTTGGGGGCCAGGCCGCGCTCCATCCGCAGCAGGCGGTCGTGGTAGCGGCGCAGGCTGATGTTCTCCTCGGGGATGCCCGCGAAGTTCTCGCGCGAGTCGTAGACGACCTCGCACGGCGCTCCCGTCCGCTTCCGGATCCGGGCGGCGGCCGCGAAGGCCACCGGGAGCATGCGCGGGTCGTGGCAGTGGATGATGTCGGGCTGGAGCCGCACCAGCTCCGAGCCGTAGGTGGTGCGGAAGTCGCGTTGGGCGACCGACCAGAGGTAGAAGCCCTCGCGGTCCCAGCCTCGAAGCCTCGCGTCGACCTTCTTCTCCACCTTCTGGAGCCTGGCGTTGAGCGGCTTCTCCAGGCGCCGCAGCCGGCCCGCGGGCAGGCGGAGCATCCGTCGGGGGGCGCCGCGCAGCCGCGACTGCGGCACCAGCAGGGTGACCCGCGCACCGCCGATGCGGCCCTCCTGCCGCTTCCCCGAGCCGGACCGGCCGAGGATGACGACGTCGTAGCCGATGCGGTCCAGCGAGATGCCGATCTTCTTCGCCCGGGAGTCCGTCTCGACGTCCGTCGGACGGACGAGGACGACCAGCGGCCGGCGTGAGCCTCTCGCCCCGCTGCCGTCCCGATCGTCGCGATCGTCGGCGGAGACAGGGGTGGAGTGCTGCGTCATGGGCTGGCGGGTCCCTTCGTAGCCTGCGGTTCGAGGGCGCCCGTGGGCGGGGCGCACGCGAAGCACGATAACCCAGCCAAGACAGTAGAGTGGGCGCGGCCAGATGGGAGGCGTGCTCCCATCGAGACGGGAGTGACGTGGCGGTGCGAGTAGAGCCCTCGGCAGATGTCGCCGACGGTGCAGCCATCGGGGACGGGTCCTCGGTGTGGCACCTGGCGCAGGTGCGTGAGGGAGCCGTGCTGGGCAGGAACTGCATCGTCGGGCGCGGCGCCTACGTCGGCACCGGCGTGCGCATGGGCGACAACTGCAAGCTGCAGAACTACGCGCTGGTCTACGAGCCCGCGGTGCTCGAGGACGGCGTGTTCGTCGGCCCGGCCGTCGTGTTCACCAACGACCACTACCCCCGCTCGATCGACCCCGACGGCAACCTCAAGCGTGGCGACGACTGGGAGGCCGTGGGCGTGACCGTGCGCCAGGGCGCCTCCATCGGCGCGCGCTCGGTGTGCGTCGCGCCGGTCACGATCGGCCGCTGGGCCCTGGTCGCGGCCGGGTCCGTCGTGACCAAGGATGTCCCCGACTTCGCCCTGGTCGCCGGTGTTCCGGCACGGCGACTAAGGTGGGTGGGCCGCGCCGGTGTTCCCCTCGAACAGGGTGAGGACGGCGTGTGGACCTGCCCGAAGACGGGCGAGCAGTACATCGAAGAAGGCGATCGCCTGATGGAGGCAGCACAGTCATGACCGAGTTCATCCCCCCGGCCAAGCCGCTGATCGGTGACGAGGAGCGCGCGGCGGTTGACCGTGTGCTGCGCAGCGGCATGTTGGCGCAGGGCCCGGAGGTCAAGGCGTTCGAGGAGGAGTTCTCGGAGCACTTCGGCCTGGGCCGGGCGTGTGTGGCGGTGAACTCGGGGACCTCGGGCCAGCACCTGGGGCTGCTGTCCTCGGGCGTCAAGGCCGGCGATGAGGTGATCGTGCCCTCGTTCACGTTCGCGGCGACGGCGAACTCGGTGGCCCTGACCGGGGCGACGCCGGTGTTCGCGGACATCAGCGCGGACGACTTCTGCCTGGACCCGGCCTCGGTGGAGGCGGCGGTCACGGAGCGCACGGTGGGGATCATGCCGGTGCACCTGTACGGGCACCCGGCGAAGATGGACCAGCTGATGGCGGTCGCGGACCGGCACGGGCTGCAGGTGTTCGAGGACGCGGCGCAGGCGCACGGGGCGTCGCTGCACGGGACCCCGGTGGGGGCGTTCGGCTCGTTCGCGATGTTCAGCCTGTACCCGACGAAGAACATGACCTCGGGTGAGGGCGGGATGGTCTCGGTGGCCAACGCCCAGATCGAGCGGCTGATGCGGCTGTACCGCAACCAGGGGATGGAGAAGCAGTACCACAACGAGGTGGTCGGGTTTAACACCCGGATGACCGACATCCACGCCGCGATCGGGCGGGTGCAGCTGACCAAGGTCGACGGCTGGACCAAGGCGCGCCAGGAGAACGCGGCGTTCCTGTCCGCGAACCTGCAGGGGGTGAGCACCCCGCCGGTGGCCGAGGGCGCGGTGCACGTGTACCACCAGTACACGGTGCGGGTGCCGGCGGACCGGGACGGGTTCGCGGCGGCGCTCAAGGACGAGTATGGCGTGGGCTCGGGGATGTTCTACCCGGTGCCCAACCACCAGCTGGCGCCGTTCGCGCAGGCCCCGCACGCGGACCTGCCCGAGACCGCCCGGGCGGCCGCGGAGTGCCTGTCGCTGCCGGTGCACCCCTCGCTGTCCCAGGAGGACCTGGAGCGGATCGTGGCCGCGGTCAACGCGCTGGCGAAGGCGGGGGCCTGAGCATGGCGAAGCTGCGCGCCGGCCTGATCGGGCTGGGCATGATGGGCCGCCACCACGCCCGGGTGCTGGGCTCCCTCGACGGGGTCGACCTGGTCGCGGTGGCCGACCCCGGCGGTGACGTGCACGGGGTGGCCGGCGGCCGCCCGGTGGTCGACGACATCGAGGCGCTGATCGCCACCGGCATCGACTACTGCATGGTCGCGGTGCCGACGGTGTACCACGAGCAGGTCGGGCTGGCCCTGGCCGAGGCCGGGGTCCACGCGATCATCGAGAAGCCGCTGGCCCAGGACACCCCGTCCGCGGAGCGGCTGGCCAAGGCGTTCGCCGACAAGGGCCTGGTCGGCGCGGTCGGGCACATCGAGCGGTACAACCCGGCGCTGCAGCAGGCCCGGGCCCGGCTCGAGGCCGGCGAGCTCGGCGAGGTCTACCAGGTCACCACCCGGCGGCAGGGCCCGTTCCCGGCCCGGATCGCCGACGTGGGCGTGGTCAAGGACCTGGGCACCCACGACATCGACCTGACCGCGTGGGTGACCCAGCAGACCTACGCCTCGGTCGCGGCGCGCACCGCCTACAAGTCGGGCCGCGAGCACGAGGACCTGGTCGCGATCGTCGGGCAGCTCTCGGGCGGCACGGTCACCAACCACCTGGTGAACTGGCTGTCCCCGCTCAAGGAGCGGGTCACGATCATCACCGGTGAGCGCGGCACGTTCGTGGCCGACACCCTCACCGCCGACCTGACCTTCTACGCCAACGGCGAGGTCGCCACCACCTGGGACGACATCGCGAACTTCCGCGGCGTCTCCGAGGGCGACGTGGTCCGCTTCGCGATCGCCAAGCCCGAGCCGCTGCGGATCGAGCACGAGCAGTTCCGCGACGCCGTCCTGGGCAAGCAGGACGCCGACATCGTGACCATGGAGCAGGGCCTGGCCACCGTCCGCGTCGCCGAGGCCTGCATCGAGTCCGCCAAGACCGGGCAGACCATCACCTTCTGAGCGCACACCGGCTCACCCGGCATACATCGCCCGGCATACACCTGCGGCCCGTCCCCTTGGGGGACGGGCCGCAGTCGTGCTTTGCACAGAGTCAGCGGGCCAGGCCGAGGTGCTCCAGGGTGGGGCCGATGCCGTTGATGGCGGCGGCGTGGCGGTTGCGCCGCGCGGCCTCCCAGACGAGGTACACCGCGCCCGCGTCGAGCGCCGTGATCACATCGGCTCCGTCGAGCAGGGCCAGGGCCTGGCGGTTGTGCTTGGCGGCGATCCACCACAGCGTGGAGGCGCCCAGCACCCGCTTGGCGGGCTTCTGGGTCGCCTTGCGGGTCAGGTTGCGCGCGACGATCGAGGCCCACGGCAGGCTGTAGCGTCGCGGCCGGTTGTCCGGGTCGACGTAGACGGGGACGAAGCGCTGGCGCAGGAAGATGAAGCCGTCCGCGACATCGGCGGCCTTCTCGTACCCCTTGATCTGCGGGCCGAGGATGACCACCCGGCCACCCTGCTCGCGGATCCGCTTGATGCTGTCGACGACCATCACGGTGGGCGGGCTCGTGTAGACGAAGGCGATCGTCTGGTGGTCGGCGTGGGGAGTGGGAGCGGGACGCTCGGTCACTGGGCGGCACCTTCGCTGTCGCGGATGAACTGGGACGTCAGGCGGTCGACGGCGGGCTGGATCTGGGCGTAGCGCTCGTACCGCTCGGCGTAGCGCCGGGCCTTCTCCCGGTCCTCGACGCTGGCCGAGTCCACCAGCTTGGCCGTCTCGATGAACGCGTCGGCCAGCTGCTCCGGCTCGAGCCCCTCGTTCTGGACCCAGAGCGGGTACTCGGCCAGGATCTCGGTGGCCGCATGGTCCGTCTCGTGGACCGACATCACCGGCAGGCCGGTCGAGATGTAGTCGTACACCTTGCCCGACGTGACGTAGCGGCCCCCCACGAGGCAGAGCATCAGCGCGTCCCACGAGGCGTACACCGCGGCGGTGTCCCCCTTGGCCACCGGTCCGCCGAAGCTGACGCCGTAGCGGCCGAAGGAGTTGATGATCCGGGAGTGGGCGTTGACGCCGCGGGCGGCCCCAGCGCCGATGTGGCCACGGAAGTGCAGCTGGGAGCGGGCGATCAGCTCGCTGCGCTCACCGGCGAGCTTCCAGCCCTCGCAGATGTCGCGGGTGCGGTTCGGGGTGAACGTCACCGTGCCGAGGTAGCCGAACGTCAGCCCCTCCTCCGGCCCGGGCTGCCGCAGCGGGATCCGGTCGGTGCCGATCGCGACGTCCGAGCCGTTGCGCACGACGTGGAAGTCCTTGCCGCGCTCCGGGTACAGCTCGGCGTAGGCGTCGCGGATCGGGGTGTTGACGAACCACGCCTCGTGGGCGGCGTCCATCAGGCGCCGCTCGATCCGGCCCTTGCGGCTGGTCGGCGTGAAGGCCGGCTTGTCGTTGATGATGTCGATCGCCCAGGCATCCCGGTAGTCCAGGATGAACGGGACCTTCGACTGCTCCCACAGGTCCAGGGCCGGCGCGAAGAACGTGTAGGGCGAGGCCGACGTCAGCAGCAGGTCGACCGGCTTGCGGGCGTGGATGTCCCGGGTGGCCTCGACCAGCTCTTCCTTCCAGCGGCCGAAGACCATCTCGGGGAACTGCTTCTGGTCCTGCCGGCGGTGCCACTTCAGCCACTCCTTGGGGCGCTGGGCGCGCAGGCGGCTGTAGGTGCGGATGTCGGTCTCGAGGTCGTCGCGGTACAGCGGCAGCCGCTCGATGACGATCTCGGGGTCGACGAGCTGGAGGAGCGAGTCGTCCAGGCCGTGCTCGCGGACCCAGGCGTCCTCACTCAGGGTGAGCACCGTCACGTCCCAGCCGGCTCGCGAGAACGAGTTCGCGGTGGCCAGCATCCGGTAGGTGCAGGACTTGGCTGCGGGTGGGAATCCCCAGGCGAGATACAGCAGGTGGGGTTTGCTCACGTTACTCCTCGGTCGATGTCTCAGGCCTGCTCGGTCGCGTGGGGGCGGTCGCCGAGCGCGCTCTGCATGCGCGGCGACCGGTCCAGCAGGAGGGCATCCAGCTGAGGCCGCACCACCGACCAGTCGTAGCGGGCGATCGTCCACTCTGCCAGTGCCTCGCCCTGCGCACCAATCGGTCCCTGCGCCATCGCCGCGACGATGCGCTCGGCGCCCTCCTGCGGGGTCTGCACGACCCACTCGTCCGGGAAGAGGGTGCGCGCCCCTCCCCATCGGGCCACATACGGCCAGTCGCGGACGACGGGGAAGGCGCCGCTGGCCACGCCCTGGATGAGGCCCTCGTGGGTGCCCTCGCGGCGGCTGCTGCTCAGGATGACCCCGATGTGGCGCAGCGCCTCCGGGACGTCGTCGGTGAAGCCGGGTCGCTGCACGGCGTCGCCGAGGGCCTCGATCCTGCGCATGAGGTCGTCGCGGTAGGCGGTCGCAGGCCCGGTGAGGTTGCTGAGGGGGAAGTTGTGGCCGACCAGACGCAGCGTCCAGCGGTCGTCCTTCGCACGCAGCGCCTCGAGCAGGTCGAGGGCCCAGGCGGGGTCCTTGGTGACGTTGTTCCAGCCGACGAGGCCCAGGGTGTAGGCCGCGTCGGGGTGCTTGGGGAGCCGGTAGGGGTCGAGCACGTTGCGGTTCGGGATCGTGTGCAGCCGCACGTGCTCGGCCATCTGCGGCACGGAGGCCTCGACCAGCGCCCGGATGTGGGGGGAGACGAAGACCATGTCGTCGATGCCGGACCAGTCCGTGTGCATGGGCATCGGCGTGAACGCCTCGTAGCTGTGGATCCGGCCGACCACGCGGGCGCTCACCCCGTCCAGCATGGACACCCAGGGCAGGGCGCGGTGGCCCCACTCGACGAACACGGTGTCGGCCCAGTCGAAGGCCTCGCGCACCTCCGCGGGCGGCTCGATGCCGCCCAGGCCGTCGGCCTGGCGCAGCCGGTCCTTGACGAGGTCGACGGGCTGGGCGCGCCACGGGCCGTCGGCGATCTCCTTGAGGTCGATCGTGCGGACCTCCACGCCGGGGGTGGCCCGGTAGTCGTCGATGATGTCCTGGACGAAGTTCCAGTTCATGAAGGTCGTCACCAGCAGCCGGTGCGGCCGGGCCAGGTCGGAGCTGCGGGCGGGACGCGGCGCGCCGGAGGGCGTGACGGCCTTCCGGTATGCCGTGGACGCCCGGAAGGGGGCGAGGAAGGCGTCGGGGTCCGCGGACAGCGGCGACGGCAGGTCCTCGAAGTGCAGGGTGCGGTGGAAGACCAGGTTGAAGGCCTCCTGGAGCCGGGCTCCGGCGGTGTCGTGGTCGCCCGAGGCCAGGGCCCGGTCCGCGGCGTCGAGCAGGTCGCGGGCGCGGTCCCACAGGTCGTCGGGGATGTTGCCCCGGCGCAGCTCGAGGGCGGCGCGCTGGACCGTGAGCAGCAGGCGCTGCTCGGGGCGGCGCAGCGCCCTCTCGCCGGCGGCATACACGGCGATGGCGGTCTCGAGCTGGTTCCGGCGGGCGAGCCGGCGGCCCAGCCCCAGGGCCTGCGTGGCCAGGGCGTCCTCGCCTCCGGGGACGGCGCTCCCCAGCCGAGTGCGGGTCCTCCACAGGCCGAGCAGGCGCCGGCGGCGGGCGTCGTCCGGGATGACCTTGTGGTCGAGGTACCTCTCGGCCTCGGCGCGGGCCTGGGCCGAGGAGCGGGGCACCCGCTGGGCCTTGGCCGCGGCGCGGGCCTTCACCCGGCGTGCCTTGCGGGCCAGCGGCCGCAGGGCGGCGCGGGCCGGGGCGGGGATCGCCTTGCGCAGCCGGCTCATCGGCCGCTCACGTGCTCGGCGAGGGCGGCGACCGCGGCCAGGGCGGCCTTGCCGTCGCCGTACGGCGTCCCCTGCGCGTCGGTGGGGGCGTCCCGGTCCGCGACGGCGGCGACCTGCGTGAGGTCGGCGTCGAGGATGTTCCAGCCGTTCTCGAGGGTCTCGGTCCACTCGGTCTCGGTGCGCAGGGTGGTGCACGGCGTGCCGAGCAGGAACGCCTCCTTCTGCAGGCCGCCCGAGTCGGTGACGACACCGCGGGCCCGCTGCACCGCCCGCACCATCTGCGGGTAGGGCAGGGGAGCGGTGGTGTGCAGCGCGCCGGCCGCGAGGTCGATGCCGAACTCGCTCGCGCGGGCCACCAGGCGGGGGTGGGCCAGCAGCACGACCGGCGTCGAGAGCCCGGCGAGGGCACCGATGATGGCGCGCAGGCGCTCCGGGTCGTCGGTGTTGTCGGCCCGGTGGATGGTGCTGACCAGGTAGGGCCCGTCGGGGTCGACCCCGGCCGGCACCTCGGGGGCCTGGTCGGCCATGGCGTCGCGGACGCGGAAGCACACGTCGGTCATGACGTCGCCCACCAGGACGGAACGGGCCTGGAGGCCCTCGGCGGCCAGGTGCTCCATGGCGACGTCGGTCGGGGCCAGGCACAGGTCGGCGGCGTGGTCGGTGAGGACGCGGTTGTGCTCCTCGGGCATGCGCCGGTTGAAGGAGCGCAGGCCGGCCTCGAGGTGGGCCAGGGGGAAGTGCAGCTTCACCGCGGACAGCGCGCCGGCGAGCGTGGAGTTCGTGTCGCCGTAGACCAGCACCCAGTCGGGGCTGTGCTCGTCGATCACCGCGTCCATCGCCGCGAGGATGCTGCCCGTCTGGACGCCGTGCGAGCCGGAGCCGACGCCGAGGTGGACGTCCGGCGCGGGGATCTGCAGGTCGGCGAAGAAGACGTCCGACATCAGGGCGTCGTAGTGCTGGCCGGTGTGGACGATGACGTGGTCGTGGCCCCCCGCCTCCAGGGCTGCGGCGATCGGTGCAAGCTTCACGAACTGCGGCCGGGCGCCAACGATGCTGAGGACCTTCACGTCCCCTGCTCCTTCCGGTGGGAGAGCGGCCTGGGGCCGCCCCTGGGACTGGGACAGGTGGTGCTGCGGGGGACAGGCCGCCGCACGGCACCGGAGCACAGCCTAACGGCGCCAGCGCGTGTGCCCCCTGCTGGCTGCTGCTGGCTGCTGCCGGCCGGTGCTGGCTGGGGGAGGGCTCCCGGGGCGACGGTAGGATGCCCAGCGCGGAACCTCCGCTGACGCCACCCCGGCGCCCATGCCTGAGAGCCTGAAAGAGGTCACTGAGTGAAGATCGCGGTTGTCGCCCTCGGAAAGATCGGACTGCCGCTCGCGGTCCAGTTCGCGAGCAAGGGCCACGAGGTCGTGGGTGTCGATGTCAACCAGCAGGTCGTCGACATCGTCAACGAGGGTCGCGAGCCCTTCCCCGGTGAGGCTGAGCTCGCCGAGCGCCTCGCGGAGCTGGTGCCCGCCGGCACGCTGCGCGCGACGACCGACTACGCCGACGCGATCCCCGGTGCCGACGCCGTCGTCCTCGTCGTGCCGCTCTTCGTCAACGACGAGACCTGGCAGCCCGACTTCGGCTGGATGGACGCCGCCACCGAGTCCCTCGCCGAGCACCTGACCCCCGGCACCCTCGTCTCCTACGAGACGACGCTGCCCGTGGGCACGACCCGCACCCGCTGGAAGCCGATGCTCGAGAAGGTCTCCGGCCTCACCGAGGGCCAGGACTTCCACCTCGTCTTCTCCCCCGAGCGGGTCCTCACCGGCCGGGTCTTCGCCGACCTGCGCAAGTACCCCAAGCTCATCGGCGGCCTCAGCGAGGAGGGTGCGGCCAAGGCCCGCGAGTTCTACGAGGCCGTCCTCGACTTCGACGAGCGCCCCGACCTCGAGCGCCCCAACGGCGTCTGGGACCTCGGCAGCGCCGAGGCCTCCGAGCTGGCCAAGCTCGCCGAGACCACGTACCGCGACGTCAACATCGGCCTGGCCAACCAGTTCGCGCGCTTCGCGGAGCAGAACGGCATCGACGTGCACGCCGTCATCGACGCCTCGAACTCCCAGCCCTACAGCCACATCCACCGCCCGGGCATCGCCGTCGGCGGCCACTGCATCCCGGTCTACCCGCGGCTGTACCTCTTCAACGACCCCGAGGCGACCGTGGTGCGCGCGGCCCGCGAGGCCAACGCCGGTATGCCGGAGCACGCCGTGACGCTGCTCGAGGGCGCCTACGGCGACCTCTCCGGCGCGCGGGTCGCGGTGCTCGGCGCCTCCTACCGCGGCGGCGTCAAGGAGACGGCGTTCTCGGGCGTCTTCCCGCTGGTCGCGGCACTGAAGGCCCGCGGCGCCACGGCGCTGGTGCACGACCCGATGTACACCGACGAGGAGCTCGGCAAGCTCGGCTTCGAGGCCTACCACCTCGGTGAGCCCGTCGACGCCGCCCTGGTGCAGGCCGACCACGCCGAGTACCGCGACCTCGAACCCGCCGGCCTGCCCGGCCTCAAGGCGATCGTCGACGGCCGCCAGGTCACCGACCCGTCCCGCTTCCAGGGCGTGACGCACCGCGTGATCGGTCTGGCACAGCGCTGAGCGCCTGACCGCGGCCAGGCGCGGGCCTGCCACGGCATACGCAACGGAGGGGATGGCCCGAAAGGCCATCCCCTCCGTCGTGTCTCAAACTAAGGTAATCCGAGGGTATCGATTCGGTTAACAGTGTGACTGGTGGGACAGATGCCCGAATGTGACCCGTACCATTTCCGGAGCCCCGACCCGGAGGACCTGCCATGCGCACCGCCAGACCCCTCACCCTCTCCCTGGCCCGCCTCAGCGCGGCCGCGCTCGCGGTCGGGGTGGTCGGAACCCTGCCGGTGATCACGCCCCCGGGGTCGGCGCCCCGGCCGGTGCCCTCGCACCTGACGTCGATCGCCGTCTCCGGCGTCGACACCGCCGCGCTCGCCCGGGCCCCGAAGGTCCCCGCAGCCGCCGACGGCCCCTCCGGCACCTCGACGCCCACGCGTGTGGTCGCGATGACCCCCCAGCGCTCAACCGCACCCTTCCGCGTTCTCGGCGTGACCTGGCGGGGCAGCGCCGCCCCCGACCTCACCGCCTGGGTCCGCACCCGCCACGGCGGCACCTGGAGCCCGTGGCAGGAGGTCCACTCCGACGCCAGCCACGCCCCCGACCCCGGGACGGCGGAGGCGGCCCACGAGCGCGGCGGCACCGAGCCGCTCATCGTCGAGTCCTCCGACGGCGTGCAGCTGCGGGTCGACAGCGCCGGCGCCGCGCCGCAGGACCTCGCGCTCGACCTCGTGGACCCCGGGACGTCCCCGGCGGATGCCACGGTCGGGCAGCAGCCGCCGGCCAGCGCGCAGGCCTCCGGGTCGCGGCCCGCGGTGTACACCCGGGCCCAGTGGGGCGCGGACGAGGCCCTGCGCCGGGCCAACCCCGAGTACGGCACGATCCGGGTGGGCTTCGTCCACCACACGGCGGGGTCGAACACCTACACCCAGGCCGACGTGCCGGCCATCATCCGCGGCATCTACGCGTACCACGTCAACGGCCGGGGCTGGAACGACATCGGCTACAACTTCCTCGTCGACAAGTACGGCCGCATGTGGGAAGGCCGCTACGGCGGCATGGACAAGCCGGTGATCGGGGCCCACACCGGCGGCTACAACAGCCAGTCCTTCGCCATGTCCGCGCTCGGCACGTTCAACACCACCACGCCCCCGTCGGCGATGCTGACCGCCTACAACCGGCTCTACGCATGGAAGCTCAGCCTGCACCGCGTCGACCCCCTCGGCTCGACCGTCATGACCGACGCCGACGGGTACCCGACGCGCACCTACCGCAACATCTCCGGGCACCGCGACTACAACGACGGCTCCAACAACACCGAGTGCCCGGGGGACGCGCTCTACGCCAAGATCAACGGCATCCGCTCCGCGGCCCGGTCGCTGCAGGGCACGATGTTCTACTCGCCCCGGACGTCGAAGACCTCGTGGAGCTACGGCACGGCGGGGGCGACCCTGACCGCGACAGCCTCCAAGACCCTCACCTGGAAGGTCGCGGTCACCAGCCCGTGCGCCAACACGACGGTGCGCACGCTCACCGGAACCGGCACCGCATCCGGCGGCATCTCCGCCGTCTGGGACGGCAAGTCCGCCGACGGCACCTGGGCCCGCCCGGGCACCTACGACCTGACCCTGACGGCCACCAACGGCAGCGGCACCCTGAACAACGCCCCGCCGTGGACCGTGCGCGTCACCGTGCTGCCCACGGCGACCTCCCCGGAGGGGCTGTGCCCCGAGCGCATCGGCGGCTCCAACCGGTATGCCGTGTCGGTCGCCGTCAGCCGCCTCGCAAACCCCACCGCGACCACGATCGTCGTGGCCAACGGCACCGAGGCGGCGATGGGCGACGCCCTCGTCAGCGGCCCGCTGGCCCGCTCCAAGAAGGCGGCGCTGCTGCTGACCTACGCCTCGACGCTGCCGCCCGAGGTGAGTGCCGAGATCACGAGGCGCAAGGCGACCACGGCCTTCCTCGTGGGCGGCACCGGGTCCATCTCGACCAACGTCGTGACCCAGCTGCGCGCGCTGGGCATCACCGCCGTCACCCGGTATGACGGGGTGGACCGGTTCGAGGTGGCCGCGAACGTCGCCCGGGCCGTGGCCCCCAGCAGCCCTGACGTGATGGTGGCCAGCGGGCGTCCTGCGGCGATGGCCGACGGACTCGTCCTCTCGGGGCCCGCAGCCGGCCTGGTCAGGCCCATCGTCCTGGTCACGGACAGCTACGTCCCCGCCCCGACGGCCCAGGTGCTCAAGACCGTGGGCGCGCAGCGCACCGTGGTGGCCGGCGGCACGGCCACGGTGCCGGACCCCGTGATGAACCAGCTCCCGTCGCCGACCAGGCTGGGTGGCCAGAGCCGCTACGAGGTGTCGGCCAGCGTGGCCTCGTGGGCCAGGGGCAAGATCCCCGTCAGCAGCGTCCTGGTCTCCTCCGGGGTGCAGACGACGCTCGCTGACACGCTCTCGGGCGGCCAGCTCGGCAGGCCTACGCTGTATGTGAACAGCCTCGGGGTGCCCACACCGGTCGCCTCCTGGCTCGACACCTCGCCCGACCTCAGCAAGGTGACCGTCCTCGGGGGTTCGGCGAGCGTGCCGGACCGGGTCGCCGGGCGGGCGCAGCAGGCGGCGCTCCAGTGAGACGAGGTGTGATGAGGGGATGCGGCACGCCACTCGCCGCCGGGATCCTCGGCGCGGTCCTGGCGTGTGGCACGGCCGCGGGGGCGACCCTTCCGGCCGCGCCGGCCCCGGCGACGGACAGCGGTGTGAGGGCCTCCCAGCCGGCCCCCTCGGCGCCCGGTGA
>Ga0247818_10001763_pt1 | contig 13853 bp, 13 predicted proteins | sample 13C_Glucose_Day1_FD_192424 | JGI IMG/M metagenome (GOLD analysis project Ga0247818, IMG submission 192424) | Soil microbial communities from agricultural site in Penn Yan, New York, United States - 13C_Glucose_Day1 | ecosystem: Environmental > Terrestrial > Soil > Agricultural land | place...
GGCGCGGACGCCTTGGCAAGGCCCGTGCCGAAGATCGAGTAGGCGAGCAGGATTCCGAAGCCCGGACCGGGGTTGGCTTCAAGCAGGAAGAGGATGGATTTGCCCTCCTCGAGCGCTTGCTGTGTACCCAGGGGCGTGAGGATGCCGTGGTTGACGGCATTATTCAGGAACAGGACTTTCGCAGGCTCGATGAAGATGCTGGTGAAGGGCAGCAGGCCGTTGATGACGAGGAATTCGACGACGGCGCTGGCGCCGGCGCTGAACGCCTTCACCACCGGGCCGACCACCAGCATGCCTACTACCGCCATGCCGGCGGCCAGGATGCCGGCCGAGAAGTTGTCGATCAGCATTTCGAAGCCCGGCTTGACCCGGCCTTCCCAGATCTTGTCCAGCTTCATCATGAGCCAGGCCGTAAGAGGGCCAAGCATCATGGCGCCGATGAACATGGGGATGTCCGTGCCGACAATGACGCCCGTGGTGGCCACCGCACCCACCACGCCGCCGCGCACGCCGTAGACCATCCGGCCGCCGGTGTAGCCGATCAGGAGCGGGAGCAGGTAGGTGATCATCGGCCCGACAAGTTTGCCGAGCTCCTCGTTCGGCAGGAAGCCCGCCGGGATGAACAGCGCCGTAATGATGCCCCAGGCGATGAACGCGCCCATGTTGGGCATGATCATTCCGGACAGGAACGTCCCGAATTTTTGGACGCTCACCCGCACGCTGGTACGGGGTTTCGCAACTGTCTCTGTTGCCATGTGATTTCCTAACCGTCATTCCTGCTGCACCGCAGGATGGTCCGATGTTTTTCGCGAAAGCTAGCTGGTGGAGCTGGTGGAGATCCGGTGGAGCCATTCGAGGAAAAGCTTGAGTTCCGAGCTGGAGAGTTGGTCCGAGTGCGATGCCTGCAGAGCCGCGTTCAGGGCGATCGCCGCCACAACAACTGACGATTTCCCGGACGCTTCAGGACCGTTGTTTTTGGCCTGGTCTGAGGACACCGCAAAGATCATGGCGTCGCGGGTCATGGTGGACAGCTCGAGGTTGCGCTCGGGCGCCTTTTCCGTGATCAGCATGAGCGTCACCCCGACGTTGGCAGCCAGGATGCTCCTGGCCGCTTCCCGCGGAGGGACGTTGAGTTGGCCGGCGACGGCGGCCTTGTTCAGCATTTCCTCCATCAGGCCCTCGGCGTCGGCGACGACGGCCGGGCGGCTCTCGGGGCGGATATTGCCAAACATGACCAGATACAGTTCAGGCTGCTTGAGCCCAAACTGCACGTGGTTGTCCCACATCCGCCGGATATCTTCCAGCGGCTGTCCTGACGGCGCGAAGTCGCGTTCGCCCGCCACATACTCCTCAAAACCTGCCGCTACGACCGCGTCGAACAGCCCTTCCTTGTCACCGAAGTGGTGATAGAGGGTCGGCGCGGTCACCCCCGCCCGCTGGGTGATCTGGCGGGTGGAAACGGTGCCCCCGGCGGAGTTGGCCAGCAACTCGGCGGCTGCACGGAGCAGGCGCGTCTTTGGCGGAAGCTGGCCATCGAAACTCATAACCGCTACCCTAGCACCTATAGCAACGCTATATGAAGTGCATCACATACAATTTTTTCAGGTACCGGGAACCGCCTGCCGACGTAGCTGCCGGCAGGCACGCCCGGCGGTACCTGACTCACCGGCTTACCGGCCCACGGCAGAGAATGAGGACCTTCAGTGCAGAACTTCCCAGGAGTAGGCGTCAGCCCCGGCCGCATCATCGGAACCATCCGCCAGATGCCCAAACCCGTCAGCGAACCGCCTGCCGGGGAGCAGTTGCCGGCCGGCGTCACGGCCGAGGAAGCGACCGCGGCACTGAAGGCGGCCGCGAAGGCCGTCCACGACGAGCTGAAGGCCCGGGCCGGCACGGTCAGCGGCGACGGGAAGGCGGTCCTGGAGGCCACGGCCCTGATGGCCACGGACACGATGCTCCTCAAGTCGGCTGCCAAACTGATCGGCCGCGGCACCTCCGGCCAGCGTGCCATCTGGGAAGCCGGCGCCTCCGTCTCGGAAATGCTGCACAACCTGGGCGGCTACATGGCCGAGCGGGCCACCGACGTCCTGGACGTCCGGGCCCGGATCGTGGCCGAACTGCGCGGTGTCCCGGCCCCGGGCATCCCGTCCTCCCCCACCCCGTTCATCCTCATCGCCGAGGATCTCGCCCCGGCGGACACCGCCACCCTGGATCCGGAGAAAATCCTGGCGCTGCTCACCGCCGGCGGCGGACCGCAGTCCCACACCGCGATCATCGCCCGCTCGCTGGGTCTTCCCGCCGTCGTGGCCGCCACCGGCGTCGACCAGCTTCCGGACGGCACGGAGGTCTACGTGGACGGCGCGGCCGGCCTGATCACTGTGGACCCGGATGCCTCGCAGCGCGCCGCCGCCGAACACTGGGCCGCCACCGCCTCGCTGCTGGCGGACTTTGACGGCACCGGCGCGACGGCGGACGGCCACCTGGTGCCGCTGCTCGCCAACGTCGGCGGGGGCAAGGACGCCGTGGCCGCCGCGAAGCTGAACGCGCAGGGGGTGGGGCTGTTCCGGACCGAGTTCTGCTTCCTGGAGCGGGACACCGAACCCACCGTGGACGAACAGGCCGCCGCGTACAAGGGCGTCTTCGACGCGTTCCCGGGCAAAAAGGTGGTGCTCCGGACGCTCGACGCCGGCGCGGACAAGCCGCTGCCCTTCCTCACGGATGCCACGGAACCCAACCCCGCCCTCGGCGTCCGCGGGTACCGCACCGATTTCACCACGCCGGGCGTGCTGGAACGCCAGCTGCAGGCGATCGCCCGGGCCGAGCAGGAGTCCGAGGCGGACGTCTGGGTGATGGCGCCGATGATTTCCACCGCGGAGGAGGCCGCCCGCTTCGCCACGCTGTGCGCCGAGGCCGGGATCAAGACCCCCGGCGTCATGGTCGAAGTCCCGTCGGCGGCGCTGACCGCCGAGGCCATCCTCCGGGAGGTGGCGTTCGCGAGCCTGGGCACCAACGACCTCACCCAGTACGCCATGGCCGCAGACCGCCAGCTCGGCCCGCTCGCGGCGCTGAACACCCCGTGGCAGCCGGCCGTGCTCCGGCTGGTCGGCCTGACCGTGGAAGGTTCCGCCGCGGAGGGCCACAACAAACCGGTCGGCGTCTGTGGCGAGGCCGCCGCGGACCCGGCCCTCGCCGTCGTCCTCACCGGGCTCGGCGTCACAACCCTGTCCATGACGGCCCGCTCCCTCGCCGCCGTGGCGGCCGTGCTGAAGACCGTCACCCTGGCCGAGGCGCAGGAGCTGGCCAAACTGGCCCTCTCCGCGCCGAGCGCCACGGAAGCCCGGGCCTGGGTCCGGGCGAAGCTGCCCGTCCTCGAGGAGCTCGGGCTGTAGCGCCGCAACGAGGCAGAGGTGGTGTGGGGGTGTTCCGGGGGCGCTAGGATGCACTCCATGACACTGATTGCTCCCCGGGTGACGGCCGCCCTTCCGGCTGAGGACGCGCAGAAACTCCGGTACGCCCTCAACGGCAGCGACGACATCACGGTGTTCGTCGACGGCACCGTCCACCGGCTGCCGGCCCAGGCGCGGGACGCCGTCGTGGACCTGCTCGCGCGCTTCAGCCGGGGCGAGGCGGTGACGGTCAGCAGCGTCGAGGAAATGCTGACCACGTCCCGGGCGGCCGAGCTGGCCGGGATCTCCCACACCTACCTGCGGAACATGACGGACCGCGGCGAAATCCCGGTGGAATACCGGGGCACACACCGGCGGATCCGGCTCGCCGACGTCATGGCCTGGCTGGAAAAGCAGAAGAAGAACAGTATCGCGGACGGTGCCCCGGACCACGGAAATGACGGTGCCGCGGATGCTTCGTGACGGCGTGATAAGGATCAAACAACGATCCCGGCCCTGCGCGGAAACGCGGAGAAGGCCGGGGTTACGCTTGGATTGTGGGTAAGTTCAGAGGGTGGCACATCGTGGCTGGCATTGCCGCCATGGTGCTCACGGGCATTCTCGGAACAGCCATGGGGCTGAACAACACGGCGGCCTTTATGTCCAGCTGTGTCGCGTTTGTGGCCGTCTCGATGTGGATGGACAGCCGGATATCTCTCCGAAGGAGGGAAAGAGCGCGGGAAGCCGCCCGCGCCGCGGCGGCTGACGACGCTGGCTCCGCACCGGACCGGCAGCTGGAGGCCGAGCAGGCCAAGCGCGAGGGGCGCGGCGCCTAGGCCAGCCCCTAGATCCTGGGGCGCGCCGCCCAGCGCCGTGCCTTCAGGGCCGCGTGGAGTTCCAGCCGCACCATCCCCTTGAGCGGGTCGACGCCGAGCAGCTGACGGATCCTGCCCAGCCGGTTGTAGATGCTGCTGCGGTGCAGGTGCAGCTTGTCCGCCACTTCCTGGACCGAACCGTCGTTGTCGTAGAAGAGTTCCAGCACCGGCAGCAGCTCGTGGTTCCGGTCGTGGTCCTCCAGGAGGCGGAAATAGACCGAGCCTGCGTCCGCCCATGCCCCCGCCCCGCCGCCGGCGGAGGCCAGCAGCTGGTAGATCCCGGTGGCGCGGCAGTCCACGAGTTCCCCCAGCTGGGAATCCACCGCGGCCGCCTGGGCGGCCTGCCGGGACTGGCGGTACGCATCAGCCAGTTCGCGCGGCCGGGAGAAGCCCTCGGAAGTTCCCAGGATGATCCGGTGGACCGTCCGGCCGGAGCGTTTGGCCAGTTCCAGCTGGTAATGGACCAGCACCTGGGCGTGGTCCGCGCGGCCGGTCGATTCCCTGAACAGGACGACGGCGTGGGTCTCCGTGCCGGCGCTGAACAGGGCGGCGTCCACGCCGATGGTGGCCTGCAGGGCGGCGGAGCGGTGAATCAGCGTGGACGCGATCGGGTCCGAACCTTCCGCCCAGCCGTCAGCATCCAGCACCGTCACCAGCTGCCAGGGTCCGCGTCCCTGGACTTCCTTCCAGCCCGCCACGGCCGCGACGGCGTTGGACTCGCCCCGGCAGGCGGCCAGGAATTCCTGCTCCCGGCGGCGGCGGAATTCGGATTCGGCCGTGTTGGAGTCCAGCAGCAGGGACGAGAGCTGCTCCAGCTCGCGGGCGACCTCGGGCAGTTGGGCGAGGACCGTCGTCGCATTCGGCTCGTCGGCGTCGAGCTGGACCCAGAGGTAGCCCACCCGGAAGCCCCGCACCAGCAAGGGTACGCAGACGCGGCCCAGCATCCCGAGCTCCTCGTTGGCCGGCACAACCACCGGGCGGACCGCCGTCGCGATTCCGTGCGAGAGCTGCCAGGCGCTGACGTCCACCGGAACGCGTTTGCTGAGCAGGAAGTTCACCCGGACCCGGTCCGCGTGGGACTGGTTGGAGCTGTAGGCGAGCAGCTGGCCGTCGAGGTCCTCCAGCGAGAGGCCGCGGCCCAGTTGCAGTGCGACCTGCTCCACGAGCTGTTCGACGTCCTGCTGCTGCATGCTGCAACACTACTGCCGATCCGCTTCCTCCGGAAAAGGGACGGCGACCGCCGCGGCGAACACCACCCAACGGACAGCAGGCGACACCTGACGCCCGCCAAGTCGACAAATGTCCAGTCCGCTATTTGGAAAAGCCCGGATTTCCGCTGGAAGCGGCCGCCGCCGCAGGGCAGTGCCTGTCGCCTGCCTCACAGCCGGATTTATTCTGGAAGTACGACTTCCCCCACACACCCCGGCCCACAAGGCCACCAGCACTGGAGCCCACAAATGATCATCGGTGTCCCCAAAGAAATCAAGAACAATGAATTCCGCGTCGCCATCACGGCTGCCGGCGTGCACGAATTCCGCACCCACGGCCACTCGGTCCTCGTGGAGCGCGGCGCGGGCCTGGGCTCGGGCATCACGGACGAGGAATACGCCATCGCCGGCGCCGAAATCGTCGCCGACGCCGATGACGTCTGGGCCCGCGCCGACATGGTCATGAAGGTCAAGGAGCCGGTCAAGGCCGAATACCACCGCTTCCGCAAGGGCCTGATCCTCTTCACCTACCTGCACCTGGCCGCCGAGCCGGAGCTGACCCAGGCGCTCATCAACTCCGGCGTCACCGCCATCGCCTACGAGACCGTCCAGGAGGGCCGCACCCTGCCGCTGCTCGCCCCGATGTCCGAGGTCGCCGGCCGTCTCTCCGTCCAGGTCGGCGCCACCTCGCTGATGGCTCCGGCCGGCGGCAAGGGTGTGCTGCTCGGCGGCGTGCCGGGCGTCCGCCCCGCCAAGGTCGTCGTCCTCGGCGCCGGTGTCGCCGGTACCAACGCCGCCGCCATGGCTCTGGGCCTCGGCGCCGATGTCACCATCCTGGACATCAACATCAACCGCCTGCGCGAACTGGATGCCCAGTACCAGGGCCGCCTGAAGACCGTGGCGTCCAACGCGTACGAGATCGAGAAGTCCGTTGTCGACGCCGACCTGGTGATTGGCTCCGTGCTGATCCCGGGTGCCAAGGCCCCGAAGCTGGTCACCAACGAGCTCGTCTCCCGCATGAAGCCCGGCTCCGTGCTGGTGGACATCGCCGTGGACCAGGGCGGCTGCTTCGAGGACACCCACCCCACCACGCACCAGGAACCGACGTACAAGGTCCACAACACGATCTTCTACTGCGTGGCCAACATGCCGGGCGCCGTCCCGAACACTTCCACGTACGCGCTGACCAACGTCACCCTGCGCTACGCCGTCGCCCTGGCCAATTTGGGCGTCAAGGCCGCGTTCGAACGCGATGCCGCCCTCGCCGCAGGCCTCAACATCGCCGGCGGCAAGGTGGCGCACCGCTCGGTCTCCGAGGCGCACAACCTGCCCCTCGTCGCCGACTGGCACGAGCTGGTCTCCGCGTAACCAGCCGGTCTCGCGTAACACCCGCCAGAGCCGCATCGGCTGCTCCGTAACCGCCCTTTGGGACCCCCAAAACGGCAGTTGCGGAGCAGCCGTTTGCTGTTTAACGGCTTAGGCCAGCGTGCGGGCCTGTTCGATCAGCCGCAGCACCTCCACCGGGCCTGCGGGATCCACCGGGACCGGCAGCGCCGACGCCGCCCCGCCGTCGTGGATTTTGGCTGCCAGGATCCGGTAGAACTCCGGGTAGGCGCCGCGCTCGGTGGGCAGCCGGTCGAGGTGGCCGTCCCGGCCCAGCAGCCCCGCCCAGTCCCGGTCCTCGATCCCGTAGTCCGGGTCGAGCGGGCTGCCGCCGGCCACGATGAAGGGCTCCTGCGGGTCCACGCCGTTCTTGGTGAAGCCGCCGGCACTGCCCAGCAGCCGGAACCGTGGCCCCTGCTGGGCGCAGAGCATGTTCATCCACAGATGGCTCGTGACGCCGGATTCGTGCCGCAGTGCGAGGAACACGTCGTCGTCGGTCATCTCGCCGGGCCGCCGGGCGTCCAGTTCCGCATGCGTGACCGTGGCGGGGCCGAACAGCTGCACGGCCTGGTCCAGCAGGTGGGTACCCAGGTCGAACAGCACCCCGCCGCCGTCGTCCGCCGTCGCCGCCGCCTTCCAGGCCTTCGCTACCGCCGGGGACCATCGTTCGAAGCGTGATTCGAACCGTGTGACGGTGCCGAGCAGGCCGCCCTCCAGCAGGCCCCGGACAGTCAGGTAGTCGCCGTCCCAGCGCCGGTTCTGGAAGACCGTGAGCACGCGTCCCAGCCGCGCCGCGAGCCGGATGAGCTCCTCGCCCTCGGCGCTGCGCACGGTGAACGGCTTGTCGACGACGACGTCGAGTCCGGCTTCCAGCGCGGCCTTCGCGAGCGGATAGTGGGTGGCCGGCGGGGTTCCCAGGACCAGCAGGTCCAGTTCCCCGGCGAGCTCAAGGATGTCCGCCGGGGTATCCACCAGGCGGGTGCCGGGATACCGGGCGGACGCGGCCGCCTGCCGGTCGGCGTCGGAGGTGGAGATCACGTCGACGGAGAACGCGGGGTCTGCAGCGAGCAGCGGGGCGTGGAAAACGCTGCCCGAGAGGCCGAAGCCTGCGACGGCCGTGCGGATGGGCCGGGAGTCAATTGTCATGGCTCCCACGCTACTCCCGCGCGCCCACCCGACGCTCCCTCATGTTTCGCAACAATTCAGGCGACGCCCCTCGAAAAGTGAGGGAGCGTCGCCCAAAAAGCTGCTAAACGTGAGGGAGCGTCGGAAGGGGAGGTGGTGCTACTTCTTTTCCCAGCCGATGCGTACCGGTGTGGAATGCCCGGTGGCCCGGCGTTCCGCGAGTCAGGTATCAGATCGTTATGAATAATTCCGGGGAATTGATTTGAACGCTCCCTGCCGGAATCCGGGTTGGGCTAGGCCCCGCGCACGACGCGCGAGACGAGCTCGCGCCAGGACGCGGCGAGTCGCTCCGGGGCAATCTGGTGGACGCGGATGGCGTGCAGGATCCGCTCCGGCTCCAGGACGGCACTGAGTGAGGTGGCCATCAGCCAGGGGTCGGCAGTCACCCCCGCTTCGCGCAGCAGCATCTCCAGATGCCGGTGCCAGAGCACGGCCGCCGGCACGTCGAACCGGTTGTAGGCGGACACGTCCGCGGCCCTGGCGAGCTCGCCGAATTCCAGCACCCAGGCGATCCGCTCCTCGCCAAAGGCAATGAGCCTCTCCAGCGGCGGGGCGCCGGGGCCCAGCGGCGGCGGGCCGAACATGAACCGCCCCTGGAACTCGGCCTCCGCATCGCTGAGCAGCGTCATCATCAGCCCGGCCCGGCTGCCGAACCGGCGGAACACCGTCCCCTTGCCCACGCCTGCCCGCTGCGCCAGCGTGCCCATCGTCAGGCCGTCCGCCCCGCATTCCTCGATGAGCTCGCGGGCAGCGCGGAGCAGCAGCTCGCGGTTGCGGGCCGCATCGCGCCGTTCAGGCTCGAGGCCCGGGCGGATTGGGATCAGGCTCACAACGCACATTCTAGTCCCGGGGAATAGAAACGGACCGCAGTCCGTTTTGATCTGTGAAGGCCGGCAAAGCCTCCATCATCAGCCAGCCGCCGGATCATCCGCGGCGCGACACCCAGGAGTACACATGTCCAAGAACACCGTCCTCGCCCTGGTCGGCAGCCTCCGCGCCGATTCCACCAACCAGAAGCTCGCCGAAGCCATCCAGCTGAACGCCCCGGAGCACGTTGACGTGGTCATCCACGAAACCCTCGGCAACATCCCGTTCTACAACGAGGACATCGACGTCGAAGGCCAGGTCCCCGCCGCCGCAGCGGCCCTGCGCGCCGCCGCGAACGACGCCGACACCCTGCTCCTGGTCACCCCGGAGCACAACGGCACCGTCCCCGCCTCGCTCAAGAACGCCATCGACTGGCTGTCCCGCCCCTACGGCGCCGGCGCCCTCTCCGGCAAGCCCACCGCCGTCGTCGGCACCGCCTTCGGTCAGTTCGGCGGCGTCTGGGCCCAGGACGAGGCCCGCAAGGCCGTCGGCATCGCCGGCGCCCAGGTCCTCGAGGACGTCAAGCTCGCCGTCCCGGGCTCCATGGTCCGCTTCGCCGAAGTCCACCCCAAGGACGACGCCGAGGTCGTCGAGCAGATCAAGGACGTCTTCACCGCGCTGGAAGAATCCCGCACGGCCGCCGCAGCCTAATCCCCCGCGCTTTCCGCGCCGATTTCAGACAGCCGCTACGTGGATCCACGTAGCGGCTGTCCGTTTCCGCAGCGCATTCAGAGGTGTAGGGAAACAAAAGTTTCCCATGCGGCAACAAGGGTTGTATTCTGGGAGATGTGACCCACGAAACACTTGATGCCGCCGCAGAAGTACTCCCGGCCGAGGCAATTGACGCGATCGAACGTGCGGCTACGTCCGCCCACCGCCACGAGGACCTGTTCTCGGAGCGCGCAGCAAATATCAAGCAATCGGCAGTCCGCGATGTCTTCGACATCTCGATGCGCCCCGGCCTTGTCTCGCTGGCGGGCGGCAGCCCGTACCTCCAGTCCCTGCCGCTGGAACGGCTGGGCCAGACCGCCGCGAAGATCATCGCCGAGCAGGGCATGACCGCGCTGCAGTACGGCGGCGGCCAGGGCACCGAGGAACTCCGGACCCAGATCTGCGAAGTCATGGCCGCGGAAGGGATCCTGGACGCCAAGCCCGAGAACGTGGTGATCACGGCGGGTTCACAGTCCGCCCAGGACGTCGCCACCAAGGTCTTCTGCAACCCCGGCGACGTGGTGCTCGTCGAGGACCCCACCTACGTCGGCGCCCTCAACACCTTTGAGGCGTATCAGGTCCAGGTGGCCACCGTGCCGATGGACGATCACGGCATCATCCCCGACCTGCTGGAGGCCAGGATTGCCGCCCTGCAGACCGCGGGCAAGAACATCAAGTTTCTGTACACGATCCCAAGCTTCAACAACCCCTCCGGCATCACGCTGGCCGCCGAGCGCCGGCAGCAGGTGGTCGATATATGCCGCAATGCGAATATTCTCGTGCTGGAGGACAATCCCTACGGACTGCTCCGCTTCGACGGCAAACCCCTCACCCCGCTGCGGGCCGCCAATCCGGACGACGTGATCTACATGGGGTCCTTTTCGAAGATCTTCGCACCGGGACTGCGCATCGGCTGGGCCCTCGTGCCGGCGCACCTCCAGCGCCGCTATTACCTGGCCTCGGAAGCTGTCACGCTGTGCCCGCCGACCCTGAACCAGATGCTCGTCTCCGCCTACCTCCGCGACTTCGACTGGCGCGGCCAGATCGAGACGTACCGGGGGCTTTACAAGGAGCGCTGCGACGCGATGCTGGCCGCCCTCGACGAATACATGCCGCCGGGCTTGAGCTGGACCCGCCCGGAGGGCGGCTTCTTCGTCTGGGTCACGCTTCCCGACGGTGTGGACACCTACCCGCTGCTTAAGCAGGCGATCGACGCCGGGGTGGTCTTCATTCCCGGTGCGGCCTTTACGCATTCCGACGACCCGTCCAACAAGATCCGGCTGGCTTTCAGCGCCGTCCCGCCGGAGTCCATCCGCGAGGGCGTGCGCCGGCTGGCGCCGGTCCTGCGGGAAGCCATCGCCGCCCTGTAGCCTGAAGCATCGGTGCACGCCCGAAGACTTTCGTTGACCCAAGGAGAACTCCATGACCGGAATTATTGTTGTCGGCGTCGACGGCAGCGAGACTGCCCTGAAGGCCGCGCACACCGCCCGTGACCTGGCCGTTTCGCTCGGGGCCACACTGCACGTGGTCAGCGCGTTCGACAGCGACAGGACCGAGGTCTACGGCAGCGGCAGCGACAAGTGGATCGTCTCCGACGCCGGGGACGCCGAAAAGGTTGCCCGCGGCGTCGCCGACAGCCTTCGCACGCCCGCGGTGAACGTCACGCACGCCGCGGCCCGCGGCAAGCCGGCCGAGGCGCTGATCGCCGAGGCGGCCCGTTCCGGCGCCCAGCTGATCGTGGTCGGCAACCGGCGGATGCAGGGCCTGGGCCGCGTGCTGGGGAGCGTTGCCAACTCCGTGGCCCACAACGCCCCCTGCGACGTCTACATCGCCAAGACCGACTCGTCCGAGTAGCCGCCTGCCGCGGCCGCTGGGCGGGAGTTCACTGGCCTACCCGGTTGCTGCGCCAGCCGTCTTGAGCATCCGGCGCAGGATCTTGCCGGAGGCGGACTTCGGTACGGCGTCAATGAACTCGACCCGGCGGATCTTCTTGAACGGTGCCACCCGTTCCGCCACGTAGTCCATGACCGCGGCCTCGTCCAGGCCCTCGCCGTCATGCCCGGGCTGGCGCACCACAAACGCCATCGGCACCTCCTGTCCGTCGGCGTCGGACGTTCCGATCACCGCGGCATCGGCGATGCCGGGGTGGGTGAGGAGCAGCGCCTCAAGCTCGGCCGGGGCGATCTGGTAGCCCTTGTACTTAATCAGCTCCTTGAGCCGGTCCACGATCGTGACCACACCGTCGGCGCGGACAGTCGCGATGTCCCCGGTATGCAGGAAGCCGTCGGCGTCGAGGGTGTCCGCCGTTTCCTCGGGCCGGTTGAGGTAGCCGAGCATCACGTTCGGTCCGCGGCAGAGCAGGTGGCCAGGGGCGCTGGTGCCCTCGGCCGGGATGTCGAGGTCCTCCCCGGTGGCCGGATCCAGCAGCCTGCAGTCCATATTGGGGACGGTAAAGCCGACTGAACTGACCGGCAGTTCCGTGGCGTCGACCGGGACCAGATGGGACACGGGGCTCATCTCGGTCATGCCGTAGCCCTGCAGCACGCGGCAGCCAAGACGGTCCGCCAGGCTGCGGCCAAGTTCGCCGTCGAGCGGGGCGGCGCCGGACAAGGTGGTGTGCACGGAGCTGAGGTCATAGTCGGCCACCAGGGGGTGCTTGGACAGGGCCACCGCCACCGGCGGTGCGATGAACAGGTAGCTGCACTTCTGGTCCTGGATGATCCGCAGGAACTCGGCCAGCTCGAACTTGGGGATCGTGACCAGGCAGGCCCGCTGCCGCAGGGCGACGTTCAGCAGCACGGTCAGCCCGTAGATGTGGAAGAACGGCAGCAGGGCCAGCAGGCGGTCCTCCGGGGTGACCTTGAGCAGCCCGCGGGACTGCTCCGCGTTCGCCACGAGGTTCCGGTGGCTGAGCATCACGCCCTTGGGCCGGCCGGTGGTCCCGGAGGAGTAGGGCAGCACGGCCACGTGGGTGGCGGGATCGAAGCTGACGTCCGGCGCCGGGGCACCCGCCGTCAGCAGGTCCCGCAGCGAGGGGTGGCCGGCGGCACCGTCCAGGACGACGAGCCGCCCGGCCGGGATCCCGGCACGGGTGGCGGCCTCCTGGGCCGCGGGGAGCAGGGCGGAGACGGTAAACAGCCACTCCGCGCCGGCGTCGGCAAGCTGCAGGGCAATCTCGTCCGCCGTATAGAGGGAGTTGACCGTCGTGACCGTCGCGCCGGCCCGCAGCAGTCCGTGGAAAACGACGGTGAAGGCCGGGATATTGGGGCACAGCATCGCGGCGACGCCGTGGACGCCCAGGCCCTGGGCTGCGACAGCTCCGGCCACGGCATCGATCTGCTCCACGAGCGCCCGGTAGCTGGTCTCCGCCCCGCTCGTGCCGTCGACGACGGCGATCCGGTCCAGGTCGGCCTCCGCCAGGCCGCCGAAAAGATAGTCGTACAGGCTGACGTCGGGAATTTCCACATCGGGGAACGAGCTCGAAAACACGCAACATCTCCTTTGATCCGCGTCCGCCCCGCTGGCGGCGGCTGGTGCCACTCTAGTGGCACCGGGCCCGCCTGGACAGGACCGCGGCGGCCCGCGCCGCACCGCGCAGTGGGCAGGCTCACGCGGATTCCGGGCCGCCGCTGCCTAGTGCCGGCGGTAAAATTGGAAGTGCCCCCACCGGCGTGGACATCCAACAATTCTTAGTTCCAGAGGATGAAAATGCCTACTCTTCAGCGCCGCCAGCTCGTTGGCCACGACATTCTCCTGGCCCGGCACGGCAACCACATCTCCACCATGCGCGTCGACCACCAGGCCGACCGAGTGATCGCTTTCCTGGACGACGGCTCCACGGACAGTGCCCCCAACAGGATCTCCCCCGGCCTGCGGATGCCCGAGACGGTGCAAAGTGTCGTCCGCGAGGACTGGAAATTCTTTGCCGTGGTGGCCGCGTGCACCACCGGCTTTGCCGGCGTGATGTTCGCCGCCGCCATCGCCCTGGCCGGGCTCAGCGGGGATCCGGCCATGGCCGAGCTGTTGTCGACCTACCCGGGCAGCTAGTTCCTCGGGACCGACGTCCTTAACCACAAAACCCCGCCACTGAGCGTGCTCAGCGGCGGGGTTCTCGCGTACGTCCTCGCGGCCCGGGGTTCGCGTTCCCGCCCAGTTACTTGTCACGGAAACCCGCTTCTGCTCCACGGAACCGCGGGATTCCGCGGCCGCCATGTGGTGCGGGCAGTAGCAAACGGGCA
>Ga0247818_10001764_pt1 | contig 13851 bp, 14 predicted proteins | sample 13C_Glucose_Day1_FD_192424 | JGI IMG/M metagenome (GOLD analysis project Ga0247818, IMG submission 192424) | Soil microbial communities from agricultural site in Penn Yan, New York, United States - 13C_Glucose_Day1 | ecosystem: Environmental > Terrestrial > Soil > Agricultural land | place...
GTCACCTACGTGACTCAAGTGCGCGGGCGAGGGCGCAGGCCTGGTTATGATCGGCGCGGAAACCTCTTACGTGTCCCGTGGAAGTTTCCTTGATATGAAAGAAAGCGTTACCCGCCAGAACCACCTTAAATCTTGGCGGCGCGGCATCGGCTTCGGCAGCAAGCAACACCGCAGGGTGCAGGACAGGATGAGTGTTGGAGTAAGATGCCTGGGGGTGGGCAAAGTGTGTCAGTGTGCACATATGAAGTCCTTTTCGTGGTTTGCCGACGTAATGAACGTCGTTATGGGTAGTCTCGATGAGCATCGCTGCTCTAGAATCAGCCTTATTGGTGGGTGGACAAGGGTTATCTAAAGCAATTTTCGCCTGGCGATATGTCAGAAAAGTGCTTTTTTATAAGAGTTTTTTCCCTAAAGTTGATAGTCCGTATTTCTCTGGCCGTTCCAAGGGCGTTTTCCTTCAGCCTTTGTCGAATGCCGGGCGAGACGATGTGAGCGGCATCCAGTAATCTTCTCAAGCCTCGAGAGGGATGAGTGCTCTGCTCATCCAGGATCTCAACCCGGGTTATCTGGCTTCACCTCGGCATTGCCGCTTTTTTTGGCTGTGCGCTTTTTTCGCGTGCGGCATCATTTTCAGATGTGGGGATGTTTCCTTGGCAGTAAGTAATCTCGATATGCATGCTTTGTTTGTGCTGGGTGATTTGCGCGCAAAGCTGGTTAAACAGTTTCAGTCACGTTTCGTTTACCTTACCGAACAGAGTGCCGAAGGCATTTACATTGCCGAAATCGACACCGAGGCCGCGCTGGTGGTGGACGATAAGCCGGGGCTCAAGCTCAAGGTCGGCGATCATTTCAGCGCGTCGGTATTGCCCAGTCGTGAAGGCGGCAAGCTGGAAATCAAGTTTCGCGACATCAAGCACACGGTCTATGGCCTGGGCGACTACGCCTTCGTGACCACCGCCGATGGCCATGCCATCCTGTTCAAGGAAGGCCACAGCGTGGTGACGGTGTTCGCCGCCCACCAGCAGTTGCAGGAAGGCCTGACCAAGACCCTCAAAGCCGTGACCGGCAAGGCCGCCAAATGGCGCAAGGGTGAGTTGGTGACGTTCAAGGCCAGTGAGTAGTGAACCTGCCCCGCGCCGATTTCCACCAACAGCATGAGGCCAGCGCGCGAGCCGAGGCCCTGCGCCTGTTTGAACACAAGGCTCTTCTGCAGGGTGCCTGGCTGACCTGGGTGGCCTCTCAGATCTACGCGTTGCGACCCGCGGCATACGCCAGCATGGTCAGGCGAGAGCTGGCGCTTCTACAGGAAAAATCCGGAAACTGATCCACTTCCCTCGAAAGCAGGAACCTCTACTACAGTCAGTTGACTGAGTATTCAGAGGCTTTGCAGTCGTCTGCCAAGCCATCCTGCCATTGCTGTGAACAGCACGAGGTGCACAAGCATGAAAGGCATTTGCCAGTTGCTGGCCGCTGTCGTGGCCACGTTCGGATTGTTGGCGTCACCCGCTCCGGTGCTGGCTGCCAGCGCTCCGATCCACTTTGCCGACCTCAACTGGGAAAGCGGCAGCCTGATCACCGATATCCTGCGGATCATCGTCGAGAAGGGTTATGGGCTGCCGACCGACACCTTGCCGGGCACTACCATCACCCTGGAAACCGCGCTGGCCAACAATGACATCCAGGTCATTGGCGAGGAGTGGGCCGGACGCAGCCCGGTCTGGGTCAAGGCAGAAGCCGAAGGCAAGGTCGCGAGCCTGGGCGATACGGTCAAGGGCGCCACCGAAGGCTGGTGGGTGCCGGAGTATGTGATCAAGGGCGACCCGGCCAAGGGCATCAAGGCGATGGCGCCGGACTTGCGCAGTGTCACCGACCTGCCCAAGTACAAGGACGTGTTCAAGGACCCTGAAGCCCCGAGCAAGGGGCGCTTCCTCAACAGCCCCATCGGCTGGACCTCGGAAGTGGTCAACAAGCAGAAGCTCAAGGCCTATGGTCTCGATGACAGCTATGTGAATTTCCGCAGCGGTTCGGGAGCGGCGCTTGATGCGGAGATCAGCTCGTCGATTCGCCGTGGCAAACCAGTGCTGTTCTATTACTGGTCGCCCACGCCGCTGCTCGGTCGCTTCAAGCTGATCCAGCTGGAGGAGCCGCCCTTCGATGCACAAGCCTGGAAAACCTTGACCGACGCCGACAACCCGAATCCGCAACCCACCCGCTCGCTGCCATCGAAGCTGTCCATCGGCGTGTCCACGCCGTTCCAGAAGCAATACCCGCAGATTGCCGAGTTCTTCGCCAAGGTCGATTTTCCCATCGACCCGTTGAACCGGGCGCTGGCCGAGATGAGTGAAAAACACACGCCACCGCGTCAGGCCGCCGAAGCGTTCATGAAGGCGCATCCCGAAGTCTGGAAGGCCTGGTTGCCCAAAGACGTCGCGGACAAGGTGTCTGCCGCCCTGTAGACACTGGCTGCAAATGGCCATGTATCTCGTTGGTCGGGTCGTTGGCATCAGTGCGTGCACGGCAAAAAAAGCCAACTAGGATGAGTCTGTTCAAATCCCTTTCAAGGATTGCAGACCATGACCTTCGTGTTGGCTCAATGGCTGGCGACGGTAATTGCGGTGATCGCTCTGGTACACGTGTATTGGGCGTTTGGCGGCGAATGGGCCGCCGTGGCGGTGGTGCCACAGGTGCCGGTGGAGGGTGGTGCGCGGTTGCAGCCGGCCTTCAAGCCACGGGGCTGGATGACGATGCTGGTGGCGGCGGCGTTGCTGGTCATTGCCCTGTTGGTGTGCTTGCGGGTTGGCTGGTGGCTGCCGCAGGTGGATCATAAAGGGTTGCAGTGGGTGATCAGCGCCATTGCGCTATTGCTGTTCGCCCGGGCCATTGGCGATTCGGAGCTGGTGGGGTTTTTCAAGGAGGTCAAGGGCTCGGGGTTTGCGCAGCTGGATACCTGGGTCTACTCGCCGTTGTGTGTTTTGCTGGGGGCGGGGTTGTTGGCGGTGGCCTGGGCCTAGATCGCAGCGATGGCGTCCTGACAGGGCGGCAAGGAAGATCAAAAGCCAAATCAAAACCAAAGCGAGGCGAGCTGACGCTCGACCTCGTTGTTTGATGATACGCGTTCCCCCTGCAGGAGCTGCCGAAGGTTCGGGCCGCGTTCGGACGATCCTTTGATCTTTCGTTCTTTTGATCAGCCCCCACTTTCCATACGCCGGCTCGATACCTCAGCCGGCACATCATCCCCAGCCATGCGCTTGCGAAACAACGCCGCCCGGGCCAACAGCAATGTAGTCACCGGCACAGTGATCGCCAGCAGGATCGGGATCAGCCAGGCGTGCAGGACCGGTCCGGACTTGAGCGCCGAAAAGAAGATGATCGAGGCCAGGGCCACGCACCAGGCGCCCAGGGTCGAGGCCAGGGCCGGCGGGTGCATGCGCTGGAAGTAATCCTTCATCCGCACCAGGCCGATGGCGCCCACCAACGCAAACAGGCTGCCGAGCACCAGCAGGATAGCCACGGGAATTTCGACCCATAGGGACAATGGCGTGCTCATTCGATCACCTCGCCACGCAGGAGGAATTTGGCCAGGGCAAAGGAGCCGACGAAACCGAACAGCGCGATCAGCAACGCTGCCTCGAAGTAAGTGTCACTGGCGTACCGAATGCCCAACGTCAGCATCATCAGCATCGCCACGATGTACAGGTAATCCAGGGCCAGGACCCGGTCTTGGGCCGAGGGGCCCTTGAACAGGCGGATCAGGGTCAGGATCATCGCCACGCAAAACAGGAACAGGCTCAGAAGAATCGCGTTCGCCAGCAAACTGCTCATTCGAAAATCTCCATCAGGGGCCGCTCGTAGGTCGCCTTGAAGTGCTGGATGAACAGCGCTTCGTCATCCAGGTCGAAGACGTGCAGCAACAGGATGCTGCGGTCCAGCGCCAGTTCCGACCAGACCGTGCCGGGTACCACCGTGCAGATCATCGACAGCGCGGCCAGGCCGTTGGCGTCGCGCAGGTCCAGTGGCACCTTGATGAAGGCAGAGCGCGGTGGCCGGCGCCCGGCATTGAGCACGCCAAAGGCGACCGCCAGGTTGGACACCAGCACATCGCGACCGACCAGCAGGAACAGGCGCAGGATCACCCCGGGCCGGCGGATGCGGATCGGTAGCGGGCGCAGCTTGCGCATCATCAAGGGTGCGCAATAGCCCAGCAGGGCGCCCAGCAGTAAATTGCCGGGGCTGAGCGACAGGTTCAGCAGCAGCCACAACAGCCACAGGACCAGCGACAGCCATGGCGCAGGCAACAGGCGCTTCATGGTTGCACCTCCAACAACGCCGCCTTGGCTTGTGGGCCTGGCACCGCGCGGGTACCGAGCACGGCCATCACATATTGCTGCGGGTTGTTCAAGGCGTTGGCGGCCGCTTGTGTGTAGCGCAATAGCGGTTCGGCCTTGAACGTCAGCAGGATGCTCAGGCCCAGCAGGGCGAAAATCGGTACGCACTCCAGGCGCCGGAGCGCGGGCGAGGGGCGTTCTGCAGGGGTCCAGAAACGCTGGATGCCCACGCGGGAAAAGGCCACCAGCGATGCCAGTCCCGAGAGGATCAGCAACGCCAGCAAGCCCCACGCGGCATTCGATACCGGCGCTTCGGTGCCGTTGCCCAGCCCCATCGGGTTGAGCAGGGCGCTGAGCAGGCTGAGCTTGCCGATGAACCCGGAGAGCGGTGGCATGCCGATGATCAACAGGGCGCAGGCGATAAAGCTCAGGCCGAGGAACGCCATGGTCCAGGGAATCACTTGGCCGACCATGGCTTTCTGGTCGTCGTCGAGGTTGATGCCCTTGACTGGATGCAACGATTCCAGCGGCCGTGGCAGCATCTCGTTTTCATCTTCCAGGGGTATTTCGTTGGCCGAGCGCGAACGTTCGATCAGCTCCGCCAACAGGAACAGCGCGCTCAGCGCCAAGGTCGAGCTGACCACATAAAACAGTGCCGCACCGATCAGGTTGGGCTGGGCGAAGCCAATGGCCGACAGCAGGATCCCCGCCGACACCAGGATGCTCAGGCTGGCCATGCGCTCCAGGCGCTGTGCCGCGAGGATCGCCAGTGCCGCGCAGACGATGGTGGCCATGCCGCCGTAGATCAGCCAGTCGCCACCGAAGTACGCCGAGGCACCGGCCTGACCGGAAAACAGCAGGGTCCACAGGCGCAGCAGGGTATAGATGCCGACCTTGGTCATGATCGCGAACATCGCCGCCACCGGCGCGCTTGCCGAGGAGTACGCCGGCACCAGCCAGAAATTCAGTGGCCACATCCCGGCCTTGGCCAGGAACGCCACCGCCAGGATGCCCGCGCCCGCGTGCAGCAGGCCGCGATCGGCCTCGGGCACCAGCGGGATCTTCAGCGCCAGGTCGGCCATGTTCAGCGTGCCGGTGACGCCGTAGATCAGCGCCGCGCCGATCAGGAACAGGGTCGAGGCCAGCAGGTTGATCGAGATGTAATGCAGCCCCGACGATACCCGCGCGCGCCCCGAGCCATGCAGCATCAGGCCGTAGGACGCGGCCAGCAGCACTTCGAAGAACACGAACAGGTTGAACAGGTCCGCCGTGAGGAAGGCGCCATACAAGCCCATCAACTGGATCTGGAACAGTGCGTGGAAGCTCGAACCGGCGCTGTCCCAGCGGGCCATGGCGAACAGCAGGGCGCAAACGCCGATGATGCCGGTCAGCACCAGCATCAGCGCCGACAGGCGATCGACCACCAGCACCAGGCCGAACGGCACTTGCCAGTTGCCCGGCAGGTACACGCCGATGGAGCCGGCGATGCCGGTGGTTTGTGTCCATTGCAGCAGCACAACGGAAACGCCGAGCCCGAGCAGGCTGGAGAACAGGTTGATTTTCGCCTTGAGCGGGCGATGTTTTTCGCCGAGCATCAGCATCACCGCGGCGGTCAGCAGCGGCAGGAGGATGGGCGCGACGATCAGGTGCGACAACGGATTCATTCCTTAGGCTCCCGGCCATCCACATGGTCGGTGCCGGTCAGGCCCCGGGAGGCCAGCAAGACCACCAGGAACAGCGCAGTCATGGCGAAGCTGATGACGATCGCGGTCAGTACCAGCGCTTGCGGCAACGGGTCGGTGTAGTGCAGCAGGTCCTGGGGCACGCCGTCCTTGATGATCGGTTCCTTGCCGATGAACAGGCTGCCCATGCTGAAGATGAACAGGTTGACCCCATATGACAGCAGGCACAGGCCCATGACCACCTGGAACGTCCGTGGGCGCAGGATCAGCCAGACGCCGGACGCGGCGAGGACGCCGATGGCGATGGCAATGACTTCTTCCATCAGACAGCCTCCTTCATGACGGCGGGTTTGGGCTGGGCCGCGGTCTTGTGGCCCCGGACGGATTGGTGGGCGAGGGCGGTGAGGATCAACAGCGTCGAACCGACCACCACGGCGTACACGCCAACGTCGAAGAACAAGGCGCTGGCGATGTGAATGTCACCCAGCAGCGGCAACTCGAAGTGCCAGGTGTGGGTGGTCAGGAACGGATAGCCGACGAGCATCGCGCAGAGGCCGGTGACGGTGGCGAACAGCAGGCCGACGCCCATCCAGCGCAGCGGTCGCAAGCTCATTTGCGCTTCGACCCACTGGGTGCCGGCGACCATGTATTGCAGGATGAATGCCACCGACATCACCAGGCCGGCGACAAAACCGCCGCCCGGCTGGTTGTGGCCACGCATGAACAGGTAGAACGAGACCACCAGCGCAATCGGCAGCAACAGGCGCACCAGCACCGCCGGGACCATCATGAAGCCGAGCGCGGTGTCGCTGGCGTGGCGCGGATTGACCAGGTCGGTGACCACGTCGGGCGCGAGCAAGCGCTGCTGGGCCGGCAACTGCAGGCTTTCCTTGGGCGGGCGGAAACGCCGCAGCAGGGCGAACACGGTCAGGGCCACCGCCACCAGCACGGTGATTTCACCCAGGGTGTCGAAGCCGCGGAAGTCCACGAGCATCACGTTGACCACGTTGCTGCCACCGCCTTCGGGCAGGGCGCGGCTCAGGTAGAACGAGGAAATGTCGTTCGGTGTCTGCCGCGTCAGCATCGCATAGGCCAGCAATGCCATGCCGCCGCCGACCACGGCCGACAGCAGCAGGTCGCGGATGCGGCGGATGCGCGCCTTGCGCAGGCTGCTCGGCAGCGGCGAAACCTCTTCTATCCGCCGTGGCAGCCAGCGCAGGCCCAGCAGGATCAGCACCGTGGTCACCACTTCGACCACCAGTTGCGTCAGCGCCAGGTCCGGCGCCGAGAACCAGACGAAGGTCACGCAGGTCATCAGGCCGCAGACGCTGACCATGGTCAGGGCGGCCAGACGATGGTACTTGGCCTGATACGCGGCACCGAGGGCGCAGGCAATCGCCAGCAGCCAGAGGGTGACGAACACGATCGAGCCCGGGATCTTGGGCCGATCGCCCCACTGCAGGCTGCTGTGCAGCATCGGTATCAGCCCGGCCAGCACGGCGGCGAGCACCATCAGGAACAATTGGGTTTGCAGGCGACGAGTGCTGACCCGTCGCTCCAGACGCCGGGCCAGGCGCATCTTGATCACCAGCAGGCGTTCGAACAGTCGCTTGCCGTTGAACCGGCCAATCAGCGGTGGATAGCGGAAACGGCCACGCTTGAGCTGATTGCGCAGCAAGAGATACAACAAAATGCCGCCGGACATGGCGATCAGGCTCATGATCATCGGCGCGTTCAAGCCGTGCCAGATGGCCAGGCTGTACTCCGGCAGGGTACCGCCCACGACCGGCTGCGCAGCGGCAGCGAGCAACGGGCCGACCACTTGCGCCGGGAAGATCCCCACCACCAGGCACGCGAATACCAGCAACTCGACCGGCGCGCGCATCCAGCGCGGCGGTTCGTGCGGGGTGTGCGGCAGGTCGGTGGCGGTCGGGCCGAAGAACACGTCTACGGTAAAACGCAGGGAGTAGGCAACGCTGAAGGTCCCGGCGATGGTCGCGACGATCGGCAGGGTGGCTTCAATCCAGGCCGTGGCATTGATGAACACGGTTTCGGCGAAGAACATTTCCTTGGACAGGAAACCGTTGAGCAGCGGCACGCCGGCCATCGAGGCGCTGGCGACCATGGCCAGGGTGGCGGTGAACGGAATCAGCTTGAACAGGCCACTGAGCCGGCGAATATCGCGGGTGCCGCTTTCGTGGTCGATGATCCCGGCGGCCATGAACAGCGAGGCCTTGAAGGTGGCATGGTTGAAGATGTGGAACACCGCCGCCACGGCGGCCAGCGGGCTGTTGAGGCCCAGCAGCAGGGTGATCAGGCCCAGGTGGCTGATGGTCGAGTAGGCCAGCAGGCCCTTGAGGTCGTTCTGGAACATCGCGCAATAGGCACCGAGCAACAGGGTGCAGGCACCGGCGCCACTGACGATGTAGAACCATTCTTCGCTACCGGACAGCGACGGCCACAGCCGGGCCAGCAGGAACACCCCGGCCTTGACCATGGTCGCCGAGTGCAGGTAGGCCGACACCGGAGTCGGTGCAGCCATGGCGTGGGGCAACCAGAAGTGGAAGGGGAATTGCGCACTTTTGCTCAGGGCGCCGATCAGGATCAGGGGTAGCAGGATGGGGTAGAGGGCATGCGCGCGAATCATGTCGCCGGCGGCCAGGACCTTGTCCAGGTCATAGCTGCCGACCACATGGCCAAGCAGCATGACCCCCGCCAGCAGGCACAGGCCGCCCGCGCCGGTGACCATCAGCGCCATGTAGGCGCCGCGCCGGGCGTCGGCGCGGTGGTGCCAATAGCCGATCAACAGGAACGAGAAGAGGCTGGTCAGCTCCCAGAAAAATACCATCTGGATCAGGTTGCCGGAGATCACCAGCCCGAGCATGGCGCCCATGAACGCCAGGAAAAACGCGAAGAACCGCGGCACCGGATCGTCCGGCGACATGTAGTAGCGGGCATACAGCGACACCAGCGTGCCGATGCCCAGCACCAGCATCGAGAACAGCCAGGCGAAACCGTCCATGCGCAGGACGAAGTTCAAGCCAAGGCTTGGCAGCCAGAAGAATTCTTCGCGGATCACGCCGCCATGGGCGATTTGCGGGTACAGGAGGGCGACCTGGACAGTGCCGATCAAGGCAACCAGGCCGGCCAGAAGCGATTCGGTATTACGCGCGTTGTGTGGCAGCACCGCTGCCAGACAGCTGCCTAAAAAAGGCAGAAGCAGTAGAACTATCAGGGACATAGGCTTCTAATCTGCGGAAGTTTATGAAGCATCATACGTGCCAGCTCCCGGATCGCCAAACGCCAAGCTGTCGCAGAATCCTACAAGGTAGACGGAAAAGTCTTGCTTCACATTTTTTCAGGGATATGGATTTAGCCTGTGCCGGCCCCTTCGCGAGCAGGGGAATGCATTCCAACTGTGGGAGCGAGCCTGCTCGCGAAAGCTGTTTATTAAACGCCGCAAATATTGCGGCTCAACCCTGGGTTTCCCGCTCCAGCTCTTCCTCAACCGCAGCAGCCTTACCCTTGGTCTTCAACTCACTGACAATCACCGCCGCCACGATCAACCCGGCCCCGAGCAACGCAATGGCCGGCAGCCGCTCCCCGGCGATCCGCCCGACAATCCCGGCCCACACGGGCTCACCGGCATAAATCAAGGTCGCCCGGGTCGGCGAAACACTCTTCTGTGCCCAGTTCATCGCCACCTGGATCGCCGCGCTCGCCGCGCCCAAGCCCAATGCACTGCACAGCAGCAGCCAGGAAAAATCCGGAATATGTTCCTGGGTCGGCACCACCATCAGGAACGACAGCAGCGACGTTACGGCCAATTGCACCACGGTGACCCGTTTCACATCGACCTGACCTGCAAAGTTGCTGATCAGGATGATCTCTGCCGCAATGGCAATGGCGCTGATCAACGTGGCGATTTCACCAGGGCTGAAGTTCAATGCCGCACCGGATGGCCCCGACAGCAACATCAACCCGGTAAAGGCCAGCATGATGCCAATGCTTGGCATCAGCCCCGGGCGACGTCCCAGCACCAGCCATTGCAGCAGCGGCACGAAGGGCACGTACAACGCGGTGATGAAGGCCGACTGGCTGCTGGGAATGGTCTGCAACCCCACCGTCTGCAAGCCGTAACCGAGCATGATCGCCACGCCGATAAAGGCCCCGGCCTTGAGCTCGAACAAGGTCAATTGGCGCAGGCTGCGCCAGGAGAACAGGGCGACGATGGCGGCGGCGGCGGCAAAGCGCAGGCCGACGAAAAACATCGGGCCGCTGACGGTCATCGCATGCTGGACCAGCAAAAAGGTGCCGCCCCAGACCATGGTGATCAGCACCAGCACGCACTCGGCCTTGCTGAGCCGCAGGAAACGGGAGGAAGCCTGGGAGGAGTTCGCCGACGTCATGATCTTGCACACTGTTTGAGGGGGACGCACAATGCGTCGCAAGTTGGGCAGTATACTGCGCAACACCACCGAGTGAGCAATATAGTGCACAAAGATTCCTCGCCCCGGGCTTCGGTCCTGCAGCACGTCAGTCAGAACATTCGTCGGTTGCGCCATGCCGCCGACATGAGCCAGACCGCGTTGGCGGAAAAATCCGGGGTCAGTCGCCGGATGCTGGTGGCCATCGAGGCCGGTGAAAAGAATGTCAGCCTGACGACCCTCGACCGGGTCGCCGAAGCACTGGACGTGGCCTTCAGCGACCTGATCCAGGCCCCCGATGTGCGCGACCATAGCCGCATCAACGAGCTGGCCTGGGCCGGTACCATCCCCGGCAGCAAGGCGGTGCTGCTGGCCAAAGCCAACGCCACCCGGGAAGTCGAACTCTGGGAATGGCGCCTCGAACCAGGCGAGCACTACCCGTCGGAGCCGGATGCCGACGGCTGGAGCGAACAGTTCTACGTCTTCGAAGGCTGCCTGACGGTGATGGTCGGCGATGTGCCGCACACCATCAGTGCCGGCGAGTTCTTCATGTTTGCCAGCAACCAGCCTCACTCCTATCGCAACGATGGGCCGGTGGCGGTACGGTTCGTGCGCAACGTGGTGATTTGACTGTTGGCCCATCAACAGCGGATCGACAGTTTGCTGTTTCAAAGCTGTAAAGGTTTCTTTGATTGTCTATTAACCTGTTGAAAAATATATAAATTATATTCAGGCATGACTCCTGCAATGCTCTGGGTACCTGTCCACCAGGCTTTCGGAGTGCCGTTTGATGGCCCGTGAAATTCCGATCGTGAGCGGCTGATCCCTGGACGCCGCCGGCAAGGGCCCTCCCATGATCTCGAGCGACGTATCCTACTTTGGTACTGCTCGATGAAACTTCCATGGGTTCGGCGCCTATTATCGTCGAGGATAAACACTGATCAGTGAGAACGGCATGAGTGAAACCCGAAACGGGCAGGCGACCGACGCCATCCGTCACGCGGACATCCTGATCATCGGCGGCGGCCTCAGCGGCACGATGCTGGCGGCGCAATTGTTGCGTCTGCCGGGCAAGCGCCGGGTGCTGGTCATCGAGCCGCGCGCCGAACTGGGGCGCGGCGAAGCCTATAGCGCTGTGGAGCTGGGGCATACGCTCAATGGCAACGCGGCGCGCATGAGCGTCGATCCGGACAATGCCGACGACCTGACCCAATGGCTCACCGACTACATTGCGGCCGGCGGTTGGCCGGAGTCGGATGAGCAGCCTGTACCGATCAGCGAGCTGTTCCCGCCACGGGGGATTTTCGGCCTGTACGTGCAGCAGCGTCTTGCCGAGGCGCAAGCGGTGGGGGCGTTGAACGGCTCAACGGTCGAGCATGTGCAGGCCGAGGTGGTTGATCTGCAAACCGATGCGCAGTCGGTGCACTTGACCTTGAGCGAGGGCCAGCACTTGCAGGGTTCCTTCGCGGTGCTCGCTACGGGGATGTTCCCGGCCGCGCGCACGCCCCAGACTGAATCCAGCGGCTTGAACGCGGCGGCGCTTGACCCTTGGGATGTGGCGGCGATGCAGCAACTCGATCCGCAGTCGACGGTGCTGATCATCGGCTCGGGCCTGACCATGGTCGATGCCGTGGTGTCACTGGAGCAGGCCGGGCATCGCGGGCCGATCGAAGTGTTTTCCCGTCACGGCCTGCTGCCCCATGTGCGGCGGCAGCCACCGGCGTGGGTCGATTTTCTGGCCGAGGATCACAGCATACGCACGCCGCGACAGCTGGTACGTGAACTGCGCCGGCATTGCCGCGAGGCCATTGCCCAGGGGATCGACTGGCAAGCGCCGCTGGACACGGTGCGGGCGCACATCGGGCGCTTGTGGAATCAGGCCACCGACGTGCAGCGCCGTCAGTTCGTCAGGCATGTTCGGCCCTGGTGGGAAAGTCATCACCATCGCTCGCCGCCGTTGAGCGCCGAGTTGGTGGAGCGTTTGCACGGGGAAGGGCGGTTGCGGATTCAGGCGGCGTCGTTCAAAGGGCTGCAACCCACTTCGGGCAATGGAGTGAGCATCCGTATCCGCCGTCGGGGTGAAGCGCAAACGGTGGTGGTCAGTGGCGCGGCGCTGATCAATTCCAGTGGCATCGAATATGACTGGCGCCGGGTAGCTCGCCCGTTGCCCCGGCAATTGCTGGCGCGCGGGCTTATCCGGCCGGGACACCTGGCACTGGGCATTGCCGCAGAGGTCGACGGCGCGGTGTTGAGTGCCGATGGCCAGGCTGCCAGCCGATTGTTTGCCATGGGGCCGCCATTGCGCGGGATGTGGTGGGAGAGCACCGCCGTGACGGACGTGGCCAGTCAGGCCAAGGCGTTGGCTGCGCGGCTGGTAACGCCTTAGTGCTCAAATGAAAGAAACCCCGCATTTGGCGGGGTTTCTTTTTTCAAACAGCCCAAGGCCGTTGATCAATAGCGCTGATATTTGGAACCGAACTCCGGACGATTTTCCGCGACGTAGAGTTTGCTCGCCTGGCTGTCCTTGTGGTCATCACTGACGGTGTTCATGTTCAGGGTGGCCGGTTGGCTGACCTTCACAGCGGCAACCATGGGTGCAGTGGTGTGTGGGGCGGCGATGGCGCAAGTGCTGCCAAGAACTGCAAGAGCGAAGCCGATACCGATGATGCTTTTCATGATGTTGCTCCAGAGCGTGGGAAGAAGATGTGGCCACTGTAGTGCTGGAGCACCGTGATGAAAAAACACCACTGCGCATAGTCGTTATCGAGCGCGTTGATCTGTGGGCGCGGGATACGACGATTCAAGCCTGTGCGTCGAGCATCTGCACCGGGTAGGAGAACACATAACCCTCGCTGCGCACGGTCTTGATGTAGGTCGGTTCCCGGGAGTCATCCTTGAGCCGTTGGCGCAGGCGGCTGACCAGCAAGTCGATCGAGCGGTCGAACAGGTCGGCGTCGCGGCCCTGGGTCAGGTTGAGCAACTGGTCGCGACTGAGCACCCGTTGCGGATGATCGAGGAATACCCGCAGCAGCCGGTATTCGGCGCCACTGAGGGCCACCAGGGTGTCGTCTTCGTCCAGCAGGTGACGGGCGGTGGTGTCCAGGCGCCAGCGACCGAAGCCGAGCATCCGGCCGCTTTCGCTGATCAGCAGGTTGGGTGGCAGCATGCGCGTGCGACGCAGTACGGCGTTGATTCGCGCCAGCAGTTCGCGGGCGGCGAAGGGCTTGGTCAGGTAGTCGTCGGCGCCCATTTCCAGGCCGAGGATACGATCGGTTTCGTCGTTGCGTGCGGTGAGCATCAGGATCGGCGTGGCTTTGTGCTTGCCCGCACGTAGTTCACGGCACAGGACCAGGCCGTCGTCGCCGGGGAGCATGATGTCGAGCACGATCAGGTCGACCTGGTTGGATTCGAGGAAGC
>Ga0247818_10001766_pt1 | contig 13843 bp, 11 predicted proteins | sample 13C_Glucose_Day1_FD_192424 | JGI IMG/M metagenome (GOLD analysis project Ga0247818, IMG submission 192424) | Soil microbial communities from agricultural site in Penn Yan, New York, United States - 13C_Glucose_Day1 | ecosystem: Environmental > Terrestrial > Soil > Agricultural land | place...
GACCTCGTCCAGGGCGGCGGGGTCGGTGGCGGCGACGGACATGGTGTCAGGCCTCCTTGCGGGTGCGGGGGTCGAGGAGGGCGTACGCCATGTCGGCGAGGAGGTTCGCGGCGAGCACCGAGAGCGTGATGATCAGGAAGACGCCCTGCATCAGCGGGTAGTCCTTCGCCCCGACGGCCTGGAGGAGCTGGAAGCCGATTCCGGGGTAGTTGAAGACCATCTCGACGAGCAGGGTGCCGCTGACGATGAAGCCCAGGGAGAGCGCGAAGGCGGAGATGTTGGGCAGGACCGCGTTGCGGGCGGCGTAGGCGAACATCACCCTCCGCTCGGAGAGCCCCTTGGCCTGCGCCACCATGACGTAGTCCTCGGAGGAGACGGTCACCATCATGTTGCGCATGCCGAGGATCCAGCCGGCGACCGCGCTGAGCACGATCGTCACCCCGGGCAGCACCCCGTGGTAGAGGGCGCTGGAGATGAACGGCCAGTCGAAGGCCGGGACCAGGGAGTTGTCGTAGCCGCCCTCGAAGGGGAACAGCGGCCACTTCACCGCGAACACCGCGATGGCGATGAGGCCGAGCCAGAAGTAGGGCACGGACGAGATGAAGGTGGTGACGGGCAGCAGCCCGTCCAGCCAGGAGCCGCGCCGCCAGCCGCTGTAGACGCCGATCCCGGTGCCGAGCAGGAAGCTGATGAGCGTGGTGATGCCGACGAGGGCCAGCGTCCAGGGCAGCGCCTGGGAGATGACCTCGCCGACCGGGGTCGGGAAGAAGGTGAACGAGAGTCCGAGGTCGCCGTCGAGGAGGTGCGCCCAGTAGTCGGTGTACTGCGCCCAGAGCGACTTGTTCTCGTCGAGCCCGAACAGCGCCTTCAGGGAGGCGATCGCGGTGGTGTCGAGCTGGCCCTGGTACCGGCTCATCAGGGCCTCGACGGGATCGCCCGGCATCAGTCGGGGGATCAGGAAGTTGATGGTGATCGCGGCCCACGCGGTGACCGCGTAGAAGGCGAGGCGCTGGAGGACGTACTTCACTTCGCCGCCTCCTTCTCGGGCGCGTCCGCGGCCTGGACGGTCGCGCCGTCGTACAGCCAGCAGGCCGCCCACTGGCCGTCGGCCAGGTCGAAGCGCGGCGGGAGTGCGGTACGGCAGCGCTCCATGGCCTTGGGGCAGCGGGGGTGGAAGCGGCACCCGGCCGGCGGGGTGATCAGGGAGGGCGGCTCGCCGCTCCCGGTCTCCCCCTGGTCGGCCTCGTCCGCGACCCGGTCCGGGTCGGGCGCCGAGGCGATGAGCAGCTGGGTGTAGGGGTGCGCGGGGTGCTGGGTGACGGTCTCGCTGTCACCGCCCTCGACGATGCGGCCGGCGTACATCACCAGGGTGGTGTCGGCGAAGTAGCGTGCGGACGCGATGTCGTGGGTGATGTAGAGGATCGCGAGGCTCAGCCGCTCCTTGAGGTCGCGGAGCAGGTTGAGGACGCCGAGCCGGATCGACACGTCGAGCATCGAGACCGGTTCGTCGGCCAGCAGGACCTGGGGGTCGGCGCCGAGCGCGCGCGCTATCGCGACGCGCTGGCGCTGCCCTCCCGACAGCTCGTGCGGGAACTTGTCCAGGAACTGATGAGGAGGAGTCAGCTGGACGCGTTCCAGCAGGGCGGCCAGGTTCGTCTCCAGTTCCGCGTCCCCGCTGCCCGCCCGGCCGTGGATCCTGAGGGCGCGGGTCAGGTGGTAGCGCACGGTGTGCACCGGGTTGAGCGAGGCGAACGGGTCCTGGAAGATCAGCTGGACCTGCTTGACGTACGTACGGAAGGACCGGCCACGCCCGGCCTTCACCGCCGTGCCGCCCATGCGGATCTCACCCGCGGTGAGCGGGTACAGCTGGGCGAGCAGCCGTGCGACGGTGGACTTGCCGGAGCCCGACTCCCCCACCAGGGCCGTCACGGTGCCGCGCCGGAGCTCCAGCGTGACGTCGTCGACGGCGTGGACGGTGCGGTGCCTGCGGGCGACGAGGTCGCCGGCGGTGCGCCGCACGGGGAAGTGCTTGGTGACTCCGCGTGCTTCCAGCACCACATCGGTTCCGGTGCGCACGTCTGCGGACTGTTCGGTGGTCATGGCCGGTTCCCTGTACTTACTTGGCGGGCTCGAGGTTCAGCACGACTTCCAGCGCGTCGGGCTGGGTGTGCTGCGGTGCTGCGTACGGGTCCTCCGCGGTGGGCCAGCCCTTCCAGTTCTTCGTGGAGTACTCGGCACCGATCGGGGCCGCGGCCGTCGGGATGACCGGCGCCTGCTCGACCATGATCTTCTGGAGCGTGTTCATCGCCTTGGTGCGCGCGGCGTCGTCGGTGGCGTTGGCGTACTCCTTGAGCGCGGCGGTGGCCTCGGGGCTCTTGAAGCGGCCGAAGTTGCCGAGCTGGGAGGTCTTGCCGACGGGCTGGAGGATCGCCCCGTCCATGATGTTCTGGTACATGTCGTAGGGCGTGGCGCCGCTGTTGGTCCAGTGCAGGGTGGCGTCGAAGTTGCCGGTGGCCACGTCGGTGCCCCAGGCCTCGGCGGTCTGCGTCTTGACCTTGGCCGCGATGCCGATCTGCTTGATGTTGTCCTTGATGATGGACAGCCCGGTGATGTAGTCGTTCCAGCCGGCCGGGTCGGTGAAGGTCAGCTCGACCGGCTTGCCGCTGGGGTCCTTGAGGACGCCGCCGCTGAGCTTGAACCCGGCGTCCATGAGGAGCGCCTTGGCACCGTCCACGTCGGGCTTGGTGGTCGCGTTCTTGTACTCCGGCGCGAGGAAGGGCGCACCGGCGGGCAGCGGGATGCCGGTGGGGTTGCTGATCTCCGGGTAGAGCGTCGCCTGGGCCTGCACGTGGATCGCCTTGCGGTCGACGACCATGGCCATCGCCTTGCGCAGGGCCGGGTTGTCGAACGGCTTGCGGGCGGTGTTGAACCACAGGCCGTGGATGCCGAGGCCGGAGGGGAACCACAGCTTGTGGTTCTTGGCGTCCTTGGCGATGTACAGCTGCTTGTAGTTCGGCATGAAGACGAACGACCATTCGAGCTTGCCGTTCGCCAGAGCGGTGGTCGCCGCGCTGTTGTCGTTGTACGCGGTGTAGCGCAGCTCCTTGACCTTGGTCTCGCCCTTCCAGTAGGTGGGCGTGGCGGTCAGGGTGGTCGTCTGCGGGGTGAAGGTCTTCAGCTTGTACGGTCCGGAGCCGACCGGGGTGCGGTTGGGCCAGGTCTCCGGGTTCTCGACCTTCTCCCAGACGTGCTTGGGCACGACGAAGGTCGTGATGATCTTGTTCTGGTTGACGAACTGCGATTCCTTGAAGGTCAGGACGACCTTCTCGCCCTCGACCGCGATCCCGTCGTACGGGATGCCGTTGCCGTTGAGCGCCGGGTGCTTCTTCAGCAGCTCGAAGGTGAACGCGACGTCCGCCGCGGTCAGCGGCTTGCCGTCGGCCCACTTGGCCCGCTTGTCGAGCGTGAAGGTGAGCTTGGTGAAGTTCGACTCCCAGTCCCAGGCGGTGGCCAGCCACGGGTCCGCCTTGTCGGTGGGGCGGATCTGGTTCGTCATCGCCAGCGGCTCGTAGATCATGAAGCGGTAGCCCAGGGTGGCGCCCGCCGAGGTCGCGAGGAACGGGTTGCTGTTGTTCGTCTGCGGCCCGTCCGGCTTGCCGAGGGTCAGCACGCCCGAGGCGCCCGCACCTCCGCCCTTGTTGGCGCCCGAGTTGGCGGACGAGCAGCCTGCGGCGAGCGCGACCACGGCGGTGGCGACTGAGAGCGCTCTCAGGGTGTGACGGCGACGTACGGACATGGCGACTCCAGGAGGACTGCGGGTCTGGGAGATCCGGTGGCGGGCAGCGCTCGACGCGCCGGGTGCGGGTGGTGCGGGTGCCGGTGGCGGCGGGTTCGGGGATGCGGACGGGTGACCGGCGGGCCGGGTCCGTTACGGCGCCGAGTGGCGCACGACCAGTTCGGTGGGCAGCACGACCGGCCGCTCCGGTGCGGCGGTGCCGCCGAGACGGGAGAGCAGCAGGCGGGCGGCCGCCTCGCCCATCTGGCGGGTGGGCTGGTGCACGGTGGTGAGCGGCGGCTCGGTGTGTTCCGCCATCGGGATGTCGTCGAAGCCGACCACCGCGACGTCGTCGGGTACGCGGCGGCCGGCGGCTCTCAGGGCGCGCAGCACCCCCGCCGCGCTGATGTCGTTGTGGGCGAACACGGAGTCGAACTCCACTCCCTGTGCGAGGAGTTGTTCCACGACGAGGCGCCCCCTGCGTTCGGTGAAGTCCCCGTCGACGACCAGTTCGGTGGGCAGGACCGAACGGAAGCCCGCGAGCCGGTCACGTACGCAGCCGAAGTGCCGGGGGCCGGTGACGACCAGGGGTCTGGTGCGGCCGGCGTCCCGCAGATGGCGGGCGGCGGACGCGCCCCCCTCGTGGTTGGTGGTCACGACGGAGGGGAATTCCGGGTGATGCCCCCGGTCGTCGATCAGGACGATCGGCAGACCGGACCGGTGCAGTTCGGTGAGGTGGTCGAGCGTGTTCTCCGGTTCGACGACGACGAGCCCGTCGAAGGCGCGCGCGGACACCTGGGTGGTGAAGCGCTCGACGGACTCCGCGCCCCGGTTGCAGGTGAAGAGCAACAGACCGTGGTCGGCGGCCTCGACGGTGTCGACGACCCCCTGGAGCACCTCCCCCATCCACGGCCAGGTCAGCGAGGGCACCAGCATCCCGACCGTGCGGCTGCTCCCGCGGGCCAGCCCGACGGCACCCGAGCTGGGCACGTAGCCGAGGTTCGCGATCACTTCACGAACGCGGGCGGCCGTCGAACCGTCCACTTCGCCCTTGAGGTTGATGACCCGCGACACGGTCGTCTTGCTGACGCCGGCCTCACGGGCGACATCGGCGATGGTGACACGCAACGGGCCTCCAGGGACAAGGCAGGACAGGGTGACGGGAACGGCCTTCGGTACCGGTTCCGCAACCGGTACCGGAACCGGTACCGGCGTTGCGGCTGGAGTTAACCGCGCCGGAACAGGGCCGTCAATACTTCACACCGAGATTGGTCCGTACCCATGAGCGAAGCCGGTCCACAAGCCCTTTCGTTCACTTCTTGAACAACGCAACCCCTTGACGTGAGCACGCAAGGGCAGTTCACTCACGGGTCGTTCGACGGCACGTCCCCCACGCCCCTGCCGAGAAAGGCAGCAGCCATGATCCGGACAAGCAGAACGGCGAGCGTCCTCGTCGCCACGGCGCTCGCGACCGCGGGACTGGCCGGGCTCTCCCCGGGCACCGCGCAGGCCGCCGGTGAGACCGTGAACATCGTGCTGACCACCACGGACGACTCCGGCGGCCGTCACGTCACCCGCGGCCTCCAGGCCCAGACGCCGGTCGCCTTCGGTGCCGGGAACGGCGGCTCGGGCACGAACATCACCGTCGACGAGAACACCCGCTACCAGACCTTCACCGGAGGCGGCGCCTCGTTCACGGACACGGCGGCCTGGCTGATGAAGGGCAGCGGGGCCCTGAGCCAGGCCACCCGCGACGCGACGATGAAGAAGCTCTTCTCACCGACGGAGGGCATCGGATTGTCCTTCGTACGCAATCCGATGGGCGGATCGGACCTCGCGCGATTCGGTTACACCTACGACGACATGCCCGCCGGGCAGACGGACCCGAATCTCGCGAACTTCTCGATCGCACATGATCTCCAGGACGTCCTGCCGCTCACGAAGCAGGCCGAGCAGCTCAACCCCGCGCTGACGACGGTGGCCTCCCCGTGGACGGCACCGGCCTGGATGAAGGACAACGGGCAGCTGAACGGCGGCTGGCTGAAGGCCGAGAACTACGGCGCCTACGCGAACTACTTCGTGAAGTACCTCCAGGCGTGGCGGGACCAGGGCGTCCCGGTCGACTACGTCACCGCCCAGAACGAACCCACCTGCTGCTCCGGCTACCCGTCGATGAGCTGGAACGGCTCGGGTCTCGCCTACTTCACCAAGAGCGAGCTGCTGCCGAAGCTCCGGTCGGCGGGCCTGGCCACCAAGGTGCTGGCGCACGACTGGAACTGGGACAGCTACGACGCCTACGCCGCCCCCACCGTCGACGACCCGGCCGTGCGCGACCACCCGAACTTCGGCGGGGTCGCCTGGCACGGCTACGGCGGTGACGTCGCGAAGCAGACGGCCGTCCACGACCGGTACCCGCAGCTGGACGCCTTCCAGACCGAGCACTCGGGCGGCACCTGGATCGCCGACCAGCAGCGCGAGGACATGCTGAACATCATCGACTACACCCGCAACTGGGCGAAGTCGGTGACCAAGTGGTCGCTCGCCGTCGACCAGAACCGCGGCCCCCACAACGGCGGTTGCGGCACCTGCGACGGGCTGGTCACCGTGCACAACGGGGACAGCAGGCACGGCCAGGTCGACTACACGATCGAGTACTACACGATGGGCCACCTGACGAAGTACGTCCGACCCGGCGCCGCCCGCATCGCGTCGACGGGCAGCTCCGCCGTGCCCAACGTGGCATGGCGCAACCCCGACGGCTCGAAGGCCCTCATCGCCTACAACGGGTCGGCCTCCGCCCAGCAGGTCACCGTCAACTGGGGCGGGCAGAAGTTCACCTACTCCCTGCCGGGCCGCACCTCGGCGACGTTCACCTGGTCGGGCACCCAGTCGGGCTCCTCCGGCAGCACCGGCGCCCTCACCGGGAACGGCGGCAAGTGCCTCGACGCCACGGGCCACAGCGGCTCGGACGGCACACCGGTGCAGATCTGGGACTGCACCGGCGCGGCCAACCAGAAGTGGACGGTGTCCGGCGACGGCTCGGTCAAGGTGCTCGGCGCCTGCCTGGACGTGACGTCGGGCTCGACGGCGGACGGAGCGAAGGTCCAGCTGTACACCTGCAACGGGTCGGGCGCGCAACGCTGGACGTACGACTCCTCGACGGGGGACCTCGTCAACACGGCCGCGGACAAGTGCCTGGACGTGGCCGACCGGTCCACCGCCGACGGGGCCCGTGTCCAGATATGGACGTGCACCGGCGCGGCCAACCAGAAGTGGCGGCTGCGGTAACAGGCGGATCCTCGCGGCGTGATCGGGCGGTGGCTGCCCGGCGGGGCGGCCACCGCCGGCGCGGCCCCGGCCCGGCGGCCGGGCGCCCCGCCTCGCGCCGTGCGCCTCGCACCCCCGGCGGGAGGTGCTTCCCCTAGTCGGTGGGCTCGACGCCGGCCCGCAGCAGGCCGTAGGTGTACGCGTCCTCCAGTGCCTGCCAGGACGCGGCGATGACGTTCTCGGCCACACCGACCGTCGCCCAGTCACCCGATCCGTCGCCCGTGGTGATCAGCACCCGGGTGGTGGACTCGGTGCCGGTGCGGCCTTCCAGGATGCGGACCTTGTAGTCGACCAGCTCCAGCTTGGCGAGCTGCGGGTAGATCCGCTCCAGACCGACGCGCAGCGCCCGGTCCAGGGCGTTGACGGGGCCGTTGCCCTCGGCGGTGGCGACGATCCGCTCGCCCTTGGCCCAGAGCTTCACGGTCGCCTCGTTGGCGTGGGTGCCGTCGGGACGGTCCTCGACGATGGCCCGCCAGGACTCGACGCGGAAGTAGCGGCGGGGCCTGCCCTCGACCTCGGCGCGCAGCAGCAGTTCGAAGGAGGCGTCGGCCGCCTCGTAGGTGTAACCCTTGAGTTCGCGCTCCTTGACCCGCTCGACGACCCGGCCGACGAGTGCGCGGTCGTCCCCCAGGTCGATGCCGAGCTCCTTGCCCTTGAGCTCGATGGAGGCGCGGCCCGCCATGTCGGACACCAGCATCCGCATGGTGTTGCCGACGCGTTCCGGGTCGATGTGCTGGTAGAGGTCGGGGTCGACCTTGATCGCGGAGGCGTGCAGTCCGGCCTTGTGGGCGAAGGCGGAGACACCGACGTACGGCTGGTGGGTGGAGGGCGTCAGGTTGACGACCTCGGCGATGGCGTGGGAGATACGGGTCATCTCGGCGAGCGCGCCCTCGTGCAGGACGGTCTTGCCGTACTTGAGTTCCAGCGCGGCGACGACGGGGAAGAGGTTCGCGTTGCCGACCCGCTCTCCGTAGCCGTTGGCCGTGCACTGCACATGGGTGGCGCCGGCGTCCACGGCGGCCAGGGTGTTGGCGACGGCGCAGCCCGTGTCGTCCTGGGCGTGGATGCCGATGCGGGCGCCGGTGTCGGCGAGGACGGTGGAGACGACGGCCTGGACCTGGGCGGGGAGCATCCCGCCGTTGGTGTCGCAGAGGATGACCACGTCGGCGCCGGCCTCGTGGGCGGTGCGCACGACCGACTTGGCGTACTCGGCGTCGGTGCGGTAACCGTCGAAGAAGTGCTCGCAGTCGACGAAGACCCGGCGGCCCTGCTCCCGGAGGTGGGTGACGGTGTCGCGGACCATCTCCAGGTTCTCGTCCAGGGTGGTGCGCAGGGCCAGTTCGACGTGCCGGTCGTGGGACTTGGCGACCAGTGTGATCACCGGGGCGCCGGAGTCCAGGAGCGCCTGGACCTGCGGGTCCTCGGAGGCCTTGCCGCCGGCCCTGCGGGTCGCGCCGAACGCGACGAGCTGGGCGTGCTCGAAGTCGATCTCCTGCCGGGCGCGGGCGAAGAACTCGGTGTCACGGGGGTTGGCGCCGGGCCAGCCGCCCTCGATGAAGCCCACGCCGAAGTCGTCCAGATGCCGGGCAATGGTCAGCTTGTCCGCGACCGTCAGGTTGATGCCTTCACGCTGCGCACCGTCGCGCAGGGTGGTGTCGAAGACATGGAAGGTGTCGTCGGGGGCCTTGGCCTTGGTGGTCATGCTGATCTGACTCCTGTCGGGTGAGCGGATCCGGACGAATCGGCTCCACTTGCCCCCATCATCTCGCGTGCCTCGCTCCGGCCGTGGTGTGGGCCGGAAAACGAAAAAACCCCTCGCGGGTGCGAGAGGTCTGCGCGCGGGTCTGGGGCACGATGTCCGTTCCGTACGTGGTGGTACGGGACGGTCACTGCGGACCGGCGCGCCTGCTGCCGATAATCATGGCGGACGAGGACACGCACGCAGTCTGGCACAACGGCGCCACCCGCACCGGCCCGTCTCAGAATCCGGGCGCGACGTCCGCCGCCGGCGTACCGGCTCCGGGCGGCGTGAGCGTCTCGTCCACGTACGTGCGCAGCTGGTCCAGGACCTGCTGCCGCCCGGTGCCGGGGATGCCGACGGTGACGTGCACGCTGAAGCCGTCCATCAGGGCCCGCAGCCGGGTCGCGGTCCGGCCGGCGCCGACGGTCCGGAACTCCCCGGCGGCGATGCCGTCGGTCAGCAGCTCCGTGAGGTCACCCTGCCAGGCGTCCTCGATGGCGGCCTGCCGGGCGCGGGCGTCGTCGTCGGCGTCCTGCGAGCGGTTCCAGACCTCCAGCCGGAGCGTCCAGTGCGGGTCGCGGTGGCCGTCGGTGACGTAGAGCGCGATGCAGGCGTCGAGCCGTTCGCGTGCGGTGCCGGGCCCGGCGAGCAGGGCCCGGCGTTCGGTGCCGAGCCGCGCCTCGCTCCATTCGAGGGTCTGCAGCAGCAGCTCGTCCTTGGTCCGGAAGTAGTACAGGAGGTGCCCGCTGCTCATCCCGACCTCGCGGCCGAGCCCCGCCATGGTGAGCCCGTCGAGCCCGCGCTCGGCGACGGTGCCCATGACGGCGGCGAGCACGTCCTCCCGGGGCGGGGCGATGTTGCGACGGCGAGGGGTACGGGGCACGGTCTCAGATCCTGGGCTGTTGCTGCGTGATGCGGTGGATGCCTCCACCACCGGCAAAGATCGTACGGGCGTCGAGAGGGGTCACCGCTGCCCCGGGCCAGGTGCGCTCGTACGGGGCCCTTCGGGCGGCATGCGGAAGGTCGTGGCGGTCCTGGAGGAAGCAGAGGCGGTTGACCGCATCTCCTGGTTGGAGCGGCACTCCGACCAGCTTGTGAGCGGCGCTCAGAAATCGGTCCGGGGCCGGGGACGACGAAGGCCGCGCCCCCGGCGGGGCGCGGCCTTCGTGGCGTGACCGGTCTGCGGCGCGGACCGGCCGGGGACTAGCCGAGCTCGTGCATCCAGCCGTGGGTGTCCTCGGCGATGCCGCGCTGGATGTCGAGCAGACGCTCACGCAGCTTCAGCGTGACCTCGCCGGGGGTGCCGTCGCCCTGGGTCCACTCGCCGTCCGCGGACTTCACGGTGCCGACGGGCGTGATGACGGCGGCGGTGCCGCAGGCGAAGACCTCGGTGAGGGTGCCGTTCTCGGTGTCGGCGCGCCACTGGTCGATGGAGACGCGCCCCTCCTCGGAGGTGTAACCGAGGTCGCGCGCGACGGTGAGGAGGGAGTCACGGGTGACGCCGGCGAGCAGCGAGCCGGTGAGGGAGGGCGTGACGATGCGCTTGCTGCCGTCCTCCTGCCCGTACACGAAGTAGAGGTTCATGCCGCCCAGCTCCTCGACCCACTTGTGCTCGACGGCGTCGAGGTAGGCGACCTGGTCGCAGCCCTGCGCGGCGGCCTCGGCCTGGGCGAGGAGGGAGGCGGCGTAGTTGCCGCCCGTCTTGGCGTCGCCCATGCCGCCGGGGACGGCGCGGACCCGGTCCTGGGAGAGCCAGATGGAGACCGGCTTCACTCCACCGGGGAAGTAGGCGCCGGCCGGGGAGGCGATGACGAGGAAGAGGTACTCGTTGGCCGGGCGGACACCGAGACCCACCTCCGCGGCGATCATGAACGGACGCAGATAGAGGGACTCCTCGCCGCCGTGCGCCGGGACCCAGGCCTGGTCCTGCTGGACCAGGACGTCACACGCCTCGATGAACGTCTCGACGGGCAGCTCCGGCATCGCGAGCCGGGCGGCGGACCGCTGGAAGCGGGCGGCGTTGGCCTCGGGGCGGAAGGTGGCCACCGTGCCGTCGGGCTGCCGGTACGCCTTGAGTCCCTCGAAGATCTCCTGCGCGTAGTGCAGGGTCATGTTCGCGGGGTCCATGGACAGCGGCCCGTACGGCACGAGCTGGGCGTCGTGCCAGCCGCGGCCCTCGGTCCAGCGGATCGTCACCATGTGGTCGGTGAAGTGGCGGCCGAAGCCGGGGCTGGTCAGGATCGCCTCGCGCTCCGCGTCGGACAGCGGGTTGGAGGAGGGCTTGAGCTCGATCGTGGGCGTCGTCATGAGTGCGTGTCCTTCACCGGTCTTGTGTGTGATGGACCGCGCTCACGCCCGCTCCCGCCCGGTCTTCACCGGGCGAGTTGTAGGACGTCCGAGCTCTGCCGCGAGCCGCGGTCCCGCGTTCGATTATCTCCCGGGGGCGGCCCTGCACGAAATGACGTGATTGCGGCGACGTTCACGGTGACGCTGTCGCGACGCGGGAACGCGGTCCTGAGGTCGATGGTGGCACCCGGGGACCGCATGGAGAAGCCGCCGGGTGCGGTTGCGACCCGGCGGCTTCGAAGTGGAGACGTCGGGTCAGCTCGCTACGCGTACCGCGAGCGCGTCGCCGATCTCGTCGGTGGTGCGCGTCTGCTTGCCGTCACGCTCCGCGAGGTCGGCGGAGACGGCCTCCTCGATGCGCGCGGCCTCGGTCTCGTAGCCGAGGTGGCGCAGCAGGAGGGCGACGGAGAGGATCGTGGCGGTCGGGTCGGCCTTGCCCTGGCCCGCGATGTCGGGCGCGGTGCCGTGCACCGGCTCGAACATGGACGGGAAGGCACCCGTCGGGTTGATGTTGCCGGACGCGGCCAGGCCGATGCCGCCGGTCACGGCAGCGGCGAGGTCGGTGAGGATGTCACCGAAGAGGTTGTCGGTGACGATGACGTCGAAGCGCTCCGGCTGCGTGACGAAGAAGATCGTCGCGGCGTCGACGTGCAGGTAGTCGGTGGTGACCTCGGGGAACTCGGCCGCGACCTTGTCGAAGGTGTTCTTCCACAGGTGGCCCGCGTACACGAGGACGTTGTTCTTGTGGACCAGCGTCAGCTTCTTGCGCGGGCGGGCGGCGGCACGCGCGAAGGCGTCACGCACGACACGCTCGACACCGTGGGCGGTGTTGACGCTGACCTCGGTGGCGATCTCGTGCTCGGTGCCCGTGCGCAGGGAACCGCCGTTGCCCGTGTACGGGCCCTCGGTGCCTTCGCGGACGACGACGAAGTCGATCTCGGGACGCCCGGCCAGCGGTGTCGCGGTGTTCGGGAAGAGCTTCGACGGCCTCAGGTTGATGAAGTGGTCGAAGGCGAAGCGCAGCTTCAGCAGGAGTCCCCGCTCCAGCACGCCCGACGGCACGGACGGGTCGCCGATGGCGCCGAGCAGGATGGCGTCGTGCCCCTTGAGGGCTTCGAGCTCCGCGTCGGGGAGGGTCTCACCGGTGCGGTGCCATCGCCGGGCGCCGAGGTCGTACTCCTTGGTCTCCAGCTTCACATCCTGCGGGAGAACAGCGTTGAGAACCTTGAGGCCCTGGGTGACGACCTCCTGGCCGATACCGTCGCCGGGGATCACTGCGAGATCGATGCTGCGAGACATGACGGGAACCCTAACCTTCCGTCCCACCCCATGACATTCGACGTCCACGATACGGACAGGGTGGATTGCCGTACGGGACGCTCGCCATGAGGCGGGACCGCGCCGTCAGTGGCCCGTCGAACCGCCGTTGTCCCTGCGGTCGAGAGCCCGCTGGAGGGCTGCGGCGGCGTTCGTGCGCTCCGACTCCGCGGAGCGGGGGGTACGGCGGACGCGGCGGACAGTGGTCTCGGCCATGGGGGGTCAACTCCTTGAGATCGCGTGGATTTCGGGATCAGGACATCGCGCGGTGGATGTCAGGATCAGGATTCGAAGCGCTCGAAAGGGCGGGGAGCGGATGCCGCAGGGGTTGCCTGCGTCGGGCACGCGCGCTCACACCGGTCGCTGGATCAGCGATTCGTTCGGCTCCTACAAAGCTAGGACAGCTCGGCCCATCTGTCTCTACAGATACTCGGACTTCCTACTATCTGAGACGGCGCGGCGGGAGACCCGCCGCCCGTACGGAGGTTCCGTCGCGTCCGGCGGGCCTCGGGCCCGGTCCCCGACCTCAGAGATCCACCGTGAGCTGGGCCTCGATGTGCGCGCGCAGGACGGCCGCCATGTCGGTGGCGCCGTCACCGAGCAGCCACTGCACCTGGAGCCCGTCCATGAGGGCGATCAGCTGCCTGCCCGCGGCGTCGGGAGCGATCCCGGCCCGCAGCGCGCCTTCCAGGCGGGCCTGCTCGTAGGCGGTCCGGGCCCCCGCCACCGAGTTCTCGTAGCGGCGCACGAAGTACTTGTGGGCCGGGTGGTCGGCGGCCGTCGCCTCGGCGGAGACCACCGAGAACAGCTCGACGATCCCGCGCCGCCCGGAGTTCAGCGCGGCCAGTTCGACGAACCGCCGCAGACGTCCGACCCCCGTCGTGCCACCGAGTCCGAGCCATTCGTCGTCCACGTCGTCACGGCGTTCGAGCACCGCCAGCAGCAGGGCCTCCTTGGTCGGGAAGTGGTGCAGCAGGCCGGTGTGCGAGATGCCGCACCGGGTCGCGATCACCCGCAGCGAGGCGCCCCGGTAGCCCGCCTCGCCGAACAGGGCCATGGCCTGGTCGAGGATCTCCCGCCGCTTCGCGCGGCCCTTCGCGTAGCCACGAGGCGCTTCGGCCGTCACTCGCCACTCTCCCGGTCCGCCGCCGTCGGTCCGGCCGGCACGTCGGTGCGTCTGGTTCCCGTTCGGCCCCACGGGGGAGGCCCCTCGCGGGATTCGCCCCGGAGGTTCCCGGATTCCCGAAGATACTTACCAGCTGGTCGGTATTGACTCTATGGTGAAGGCGAACCGTGTCGCGAAAGGACCCCCCGTGTCCCCCTCCCCGCCCTACCTC
>Ga0247818_10001768_pt1 | contig 13839 bp, 8 predicted proteins | sample 13C_Glucose_Day1_FD_192424 | JGI IMG/M metagenome (GOLD analysis project Ga0247818, IMG submission 192424) | Soil microbial communities from agricultural site in Penn Yan, New York, United States - 13C_Glucose_Day1 | ecosystem: Environmental > Terrestrial > Soil > Agricultural land | place: USA...
GATGCGCAGGCCGTCCTGGGTGATCTCGAACAGGATCTGGTCCTTGAACTTCTGCAGCTGCGGGTTTTCCTCGACCTTGTTCTGCAGCTCCTGCAGCAGCAGCTCGAGGCGCTCGCGCTCGACCTGCTCGGCCATGGTCTCGACCTGATCCTTGTCCAGTTGCAGGCTGGTATCCGGCGTCGGTTCGGACTTCACTTCCGGGTTGATGGTCTTTTCCGGCGCCAGTTCTGGCGAGCCACCCAGATCGATGATGTAGGGCGTACCGCTTTCGGAGAAACCGATCGGGTCCTTGAAGTAACCGGCGATGGCGATCTTCTGCTCGGGCGTGGCGGTCGACAGCAACCACAGCACCAGGAAGAACGCCATCATCGCCGTGGCGAAGTCGGCGAAGGCGATTTTCCAGGCGCCGCCGTGATGGCCGTCGCCAAAGCGCTTGACGCGCTTGACGATGATGGGCTGATTGTTCTCCATGGCTTAGCGACCGCGTACTGCTTGTTCCAGCTCGGCGAAGCTCGGGCGGTGCGCCGGGTACAGCACCTTGCGACCGAACTCGACCGCCAGCGACGGCGGCATGCCGGAAGCCGAGGCCACCAGCGAGGCCTTGATCGCCTCGTAGACGTTCAACTCTTCCTTGGCATCATGGCGCAGGGCATTGGCCAACGGGCCGAAGAAGCCGTAGGCAGCAAGAATACCGAAGAAGGTACCGACCAACGCCGCACCGACGTGCAGGCCGATGGACTTCTGGTCACCGTCACCCAGCGAGGCCATGGTCACCACGATACCCAGTACCGCCGCGACGATACCGAAGCCGGGCATGCCGTCGGCGATCCCGGTCACTGCGTGGGACGGGTGCTCGAGCTCTTCCTTCATGCTCAGCAGCTCCATGTCGAACAGGCCTTCGAGCTCGTGGGGCGCCATGTTGCCGGTGGACATGATCCGCAGGTAATCGCAGATGAACGCGGTCATGCGCTCATCACCCAGCACCGCCGGGTACTTGGCGAAGATCGGGCTGGCCGCGGCGTCCTCGATGTCGCCTTCGATCGCCATCATGCCTTCACGACGGCTCTTGTTGAGGATCTCGTACACCAGGCCCAGCACTTCCAGGTAGAAGGTGTGGGTGAAACGGGTGCCGAACATCTTCAGCGACTTCTTGATCACATGCATGGTCATGTAACCAGGGTTGGCCTGGAGGAACGCACCAAAGGCCGCGCCGCCGATGATCAGCACTTCGAACGGCTGGATCAGTGCCGCGATCTTGCCGTGGGAAAGCACGTAGCCGCCGAGCACGCTCGCGAATACGACGATGATGCCGATAATTTTAGCCATAAGTTGGAAGCACTTGCTGTCGTGGTCAGGATAGGGAACGGAAGCTTGAAAACTCTTCTTCTACTTATCGGCAGAACTGCGCCAGACTATAGCCACTCATTGCGAAAAGCCAGTTCGGACTGATGTCAATATGCCAATTGAAACCAAGGTGCCAAGTCAGGCTCCGTCGAGTCTAGAGGCCTGGATCAAGCTGCTCGACGGGGTCCGCGTACCGGTGCCGAAAGAGAGCCATGATCGGGTGCTGCAGGCTATCAACGACAGCCGTCGCTCCCTGCGCGATATCGCCGAACTGATGCAGGATAGCCCCGCGCTGGTGCTCTGCGTGTTGCGCGAGGCCAACCACCCGGCCAACGCCAGCCAGGCCGAACCGGCCGAGAGCCTGGAAATAGCCCTGAACCGCCTTGGCCTGGCCCGCGTCAGCCAACTGCTGGCACGCCTGCCATCGCTGCCGGCCGACGAGATCCCGCCGGTGCTGCGCCAGTTCCTGCTGATCAGCCAGCATGCCACCCAGCAAGCCAACGGCCTGTTCGCCAGCCGCCTGGCGCGCCTGTGGCAGGAGATCCACTGGGGCAGCCTGCTGTTCCTCTCGCCCCTGTGGCCGCTGGCCCTGGTCTATCCCAAGCTGCTGGATACCTGGGAGCTGCGAGTTATCCACAAGGGCGAGGAAGCCGCTGAAGTCGAACAGCAACTGTTCGGCGTGCGCATCATGCAACTGTGCCAGGCCATGGCCGAGCACTGGCGCCTGCCCGAGTGGGTGACCCAGGGTTACCGCCTGCTGATGGACGAGCGCGAACAGCTGGCGCAGGTGCTGAACATCGCCCGCGAGCAGGACCCGCTTGTCCAGCAGCAGCGCCTGGACGAAGAGCCGGCCCTGCGCCGCTGGTTCAACCAGCCCCCGAATACCGTGCTGCTGGCCAACGGCCTTGCCCTGGCCGCCCAGGTCGGCTGGGACAATCCGCATTTGCTGCGCTGGCAGCTGCTTACAGCCCTCTATCTGCAGACCACGCTGGACGATGTCCAGCAGCAGGTTCACCAGCAGGCCGCGGCCAGTGCCCGCCATCACGCCCGGCATGCCCTGTTCCACCCGGCCGAGGCGCTGATCTGGCCTTGGCACCAGCGCCGTCCACACCCGGACATGCTCACGCCGCCACCGCCCAGCACCGAGGACCTTGGTCGCTGGCGCAGGTTGTGCCAGGAGTTGCTCGCCCAGCCGAGCCCGTTCAGCAATACCGTGCACCTGGCCACCCAGGCCCGCGAAGCGCTGCTGGCGTGCGGCATGCAGCGTCTGATGCTGCTGAGCCTGGACAAGGCTACCGACTACCTGCGGGTGCAGCAGACTGCGGGCCTGCCCAAGGAAGCCGGCGTCATTGCGTTGCCGATCGCGCAGAACAAACTCCTGCAGAAACTGATGAGCAAGGCCGGGCAATTGCGCCTGACGCCCGAAAATCACGCCCAGTTCACCGCACTGCTGCCGGCGCCACTGCGCGCATTCTTCCGCAGCGAACACCTGCTGCTGCGCTCGCTGGCGGTCGGCGACCAGGTGCTGATGCTGGCGGTGGCGGACCAGGACGGCAAACCGCTGGCCGATGTCAGCGTGCAGGCATTCGGTAAAACCGTGCAATGCATCGAGCGCGCCCTGGCCCTCTTCGGCAACCGCCATTCATGATTGCCTTGCGCTACAATCGCCCCCTTTGCACCCTGGAGACCGTGGATGACTGACTTTTCCGGCTTGCCCCTGGTGATCGAAGCCGAGGACCTGCTGCCGCGCCTGGAATCGCCGCAACTGATCCTGGTCGACCTGACCAGCGCCAACCGCTATGGCAGCGGCCACATCCCCGGGGCGCGCTTCGTCGATCCCAAGCGCACCCAGCTGGGACAGCCGCCTGCACCTGGCCTGCTGCCGGCACGCGTCGACCTGGAAAAGCTGTTCGCCGAACTCGGTCATCGCGACGATGCGGTCTATGTGGTCTACGACGACGAAGGCGGCGGCTGGGCCGGCCGTTTCATCTGGCTGCTCGACGTGATTGGCCACCAGCGCTATCACTACCTGAACGGCGGCATACAGGCCTGGCCGGCGGACAAACTGTCCACCGAGGTGCCCGCCAGCATGGGCGGCGCGGTGAACCTGCGCCTGCACCCGGAGCCCACCGCCACCCGCGAGTACCTGCAAAGCCGCCTGGGCGCCGCCGACCTGGTCATCTGGGACGCGCGCGGACCACTGGAATACAGCGGCGAGAAAGTGCTGGCTGCCAAAGGCGGGCATATTCCCGGCGCGATCAACTTCGAGTGGACCGCCGGCATGGACCTCAACGACCACCTGCGCATCCGCGAGGATATCGCCGAAGTCCTGCAAAACCTGGGCATCACCCCCGACAAGGAAGTGATCACCCATTGCCAGACCCACCACCGCTCCGGCTTCACCTACCTCGTGGCCAAGGCCCTCGGCTATCCACGGGTGAAGGGCTATGCCGGTTCCTGGGGCGAATGGGGCAACCACCCCGACACGCCCGTCGAAGTTTAAGGACGCTCAATGAAATCCCGCTTGTTCATCATCAGCCAGTACCTGCTGCCGCACCACCTGCTGTCGCGGCTGGCCGGCTGCGTCGCCGAGTGCCGCGCACGCTGGTTCAAGAACGCCTTCACCGCCTGGTTCGCCAAGCGCTACCAGGTGAACATGTCCGAGGCACTGGTCGAAGACCTCAGCGCCTACGAGCACTTCAACGCCTTCTTCACCCGCGCCCTCAAGCCCGGCGCCCGCCCGCTGGACGAGACCCCCGGCGCGATCCTCTGCCCGGCCGACGGCGCGGTCAGCCAGCTCGGCCCGATCGAGCATGGCCGCATCTTCCAGGCCAAAGGCCACGGCTACAGCGCCCTGGAGCTGCTGGGCGGCGACCCGGCCCTGGCCGCGCCGTTCATGGGCGGCGAATTTGCCACCATCTACCTGTCGCCCAAGGACTACCACCGCGTGCACATGCCGCTAGCCGGCACCCTGCGCGAAATGGTCTATGTGCCGGGCCGGCTGTTCTCGGTCAATCAGACCACCGCAGAGAACGTACCGGAGCTGTTCGCCCGCAACGAGCGCGTGGTGTGCCTGTTCGATACCGAGCGCGGCCCGATGGCCGTGGTGCTGGTCGGCGCGATGATCGTCGCCTCGATCGAGACCGTCTGGGCCGGCCTGGTCACGCCGCCGAAGCGCGAGTTGAAGACCTTCCGCTATGACGACGCCAGCCGTGCGCCGATCCATCTGGAGAAAGGCGCCGAACTGGGCCGTTTCAAGCTGGGCTCCACCGCCATCGTGCTGTTCGGGCCAGAGCAGGTGAAGTGGGCCGAGAGCCTCGGTGCCGGCTCCGCCGTGCGCATGGGTGAGCTACTGGCGCAGCCGGCCCAGGCCTGATTGACTGCTGCAACAAGAAAGGCCCTGCTCAGCAGGGCCTTTTTCATTGGGACCGCTACGCGGTCCATCGCCGGCAAGCCGGCTCCTACAGTAAGAACGCAAACCTCTGTGGGAGCCGGCTTTCCGGCGAAAGGGCTGCAGCGCAGCCCCAGGGCTCAAGATCAACCGCGTGCTTCGCGATCGCGTACGCCGAGCAGGTACAGCACACCATCCAGACCCAGGGTCGAGATCGCCTGCTTGGCCGACTGACGCACCAGCGGCTTGGCGCGGAACGCCACACCCAGGCCGGCCAGGGACAGCATCGGCAGGTCGTTGGCGCCATCGCCGACGGCAATGGTCTGCTCGAGCTGCAGACCTTCTTCACCGGCCAGTTGTTGCAGCAGATCGGCCTTGCGCTGGGCATCGACGATCGGCTCGACGGCCACGCCGGTGACCTTGCCATCCACCACTTCAAGCTCGTTGGCGAATACGTAGTCGATACCAAGGCGCGCCTGCACCTGCTTGGCGAAGTAGGAGAAGCCGCCGGAAAGGATCGCAGTCTTGTAGCCCAGGCGCTTGAGCTCGGCGAACAGGTGCTCGGCGCCCTCGGTCAGGCGCAGCGAGGCGCCAATCTGGTCCAGTACGCCCACGTCCAGGCCCTTGAGCAGCGCCATGCGCTCTTTGAAGCTGGCCCGGAAATCCAGCTCGCCACGCATCGCGCGCTCGGTGATCGCCGCCACCTGCTCACCGACACCGGCAGCCTTGGCCAGCTCGTCGATGACTTCGGCCTCGATCAGCGTCGAATCCATGTCGAACACCGCCAGGCGCCGGTTGCGGCGGAACAGGTCGTCGCGCTGGAAGGCGATGTCGATGTTCAGCTCTTCGGACAGGGCGAAGAAGTCGGCGCGCAAGGCCTGGGCATCGCTGGCTTCGCCACGCACGGAGATTTCCAGCGCGGATTTGCCCTTCTCGGTCTGGACATCCAGCGCCACGCGGGCCGACAGGCGCTCGATGCGCTCGATGGTCAGGCCGTACTGGCTGATGATGGCGCTGACCCGCTGCAACTGCTGGGGAGTGACCCGGCGGCTGAGCAGGGTGACGATGTGGCGGGCCTCGCCCTGGCTGTCGGCCCAGTGCTGGTAGTCGGCCTCGGAGATCGGCGTGTAGCGCGCCTGCAGGTTCAGCTCATGGGCCTTGGCCTGTACGCTCTGCAGCAGCGCGGTGGCCACCTCATTGTCGGGAATGTCGACCAGGATGCCGAACGACAGCGTGCCGTGCATGACCGCAAGACCGATGTCGAGAATGTTCACACCGCCCTGGAGCAGGACGCCGGTGATGGCCGCGGTAAGACCTGGACGGTCTTCACCAGTGATGTTGATCAGGACGATTTCGCGCAAGACCGGGCTCCAACTCGATGAAAAATGCGCATTCTACCGATTTTCCATGACCATCGGGCGCCAACGCTACTTTGCCGACAAAACACGTATCGCTATACTGCCCAGCAACTTTCTCGCCATGAAGAGCCGCGCTCTGTGAACCGGCCCACGCCCGTAAAACCCGATAACTTCTTCCTGATGATCTACCGAGCCCTCAGCCAGCGCCGAATCCCCCTGGCCCTGCGCATTGCCAGCCATAACATCTTCCTGGTGGCCCTGGCCCTGGTGATCTATGCCTGCGTGATGGGTTTGCAGTTCAAGCAGGCCATGCACGAGCAGGCCGATGCCGTTGGCCAGAGCCTGACCACGCAAACGGCCACATCGGCCACCGAGCTGCTGGTGTCCAACGACATCCTCAGCCTCAACGTGCTGCTCGGCAACCTGGTGAAGAACCCGCTGGTGGCCCATGCCGCCATCTACAGCGTGGACAACCGCATCCTCGCCGAGGCCGGCCAGCGCCCACGCAATAGTTTGCTGGGCGAAACCGAAGGGGTCTACCAGACCAAGATCACCTTCCAGGACGTGACCGCCGGCCAGTTGCGCATCAGCCTGGACATGAGCCAGTTCCAGCAACCGATGCTGATCAGCCTGCAGAGCATGGGCATCCTTGCCGCGATCCTGTTGGCCCTGGCACTGACCCTCAGCCTGCGTCTGGGCCGTTTCATCTCCACCCCGCTGCTGCAACTGCGCGTCTGGTTGCGTGATCCGCACCCCTACACGCCGGGCATCGACCGCCAGGACGAGATCGGCGACCTGGCCCGCCAGCTGCACGCCCGCCTTGCCCCGCCGCCGCCAGCGGAGCCGGAAGAAGAGGACGAGGAAGACGATTTCGATGAGGTGCCCGCCCCCAAGGCCGCGCCACGGACGAAAGTCGCGGCACAGGCACCCGAGCACGACGATGACGATGACGCCTTCGCCGATCTGCTGGATGAGCAAAGCGCCCCGGCCAAACCCGTTATCGTCGAGTCCGACGAACCGCAGCACAGTGCCGTGCTGGCCGTGCAACTGGGCTCCCAGGAGCAACTGCGCCGCCTGCCGCGCACCCGCCTGACCGAATTGCTGGAACGCTACCGCGACTGCCTGGACCAAGCCGCGTCGCTGTACGAAGGAGAAGTCCACACCTTGAACGATGGCAGCACCCTGCTGCTGTTCCACAGCCGTGACAGCGGCGAGGACTACCTGACCAATGCCATCTGCTGTGGCGAGCTCCTGCGCGCCCTGGGCCACGCCCTGCAGATCGAGGTGGCCGACAGCGGTATCACCTTGCAACTGCAGCTGGGCCTGGTGCTGGCCGACGACCTGCAGGGGATGGATCAGGTCGACTTGCTGATGACCGAACAGGCCCAAGATGCCCTGGCCCTGTCGCAGCACAGCCGCAACCTGCTGCTGGTTGAGCGCCGTATCAGCGACGACACATTGATCCGCCAGCGCGCGCGCATTCGGCCGATCGCCAGCCCAGAGGGCGCCTGCTGCGTGGAGCGGTTGATGGAGCCTTATCCTTCAATGCTGGAACGTCAGCTCGCTCGCATGCACGAACGCCGGGCCTGACCCCGAGGTTGACGCAGATACATCAAGCCCGCAGGCGTTAGCCTGCGGGCTTGACCTCAGGTGTGCATCCAGGTGTGAGCACTACCCGGTTGAATGCCTGCGATACCATTCATGCGCAATGGAAACCAGTGCGCCACTGCGTTTGTATAAAGCTCATCAAAGACCGTAGAGTGCACCCAGGCATAACTAGGACTGGTGGCGATCAAGCCATAGTAGTCCGGTCGCATTCTTTTCAATCCCTCATTGAACGCATCCGGCCCAGCCAAGCTTGAGATAGCTTGCATGTACTCGTTCATCTTCTGCTGCGCCTCCAGCTTGTTTTCGAAGTTCCTGGCTATCGGTCGAGGGGTGTTCTTGAACGCCTCCGGCAGCGCCTCGAATCGCTCATTGGCCTCTCGCAGCAAACGTTTGAGTACCGGATTGTCTCGATGGCTGGCGAAGTGCGAGGTGTTGATCAACGGCTTTTGATTCCAAGGCATCTTGTATTCCCCTCCGACCAACACATCATCAGCGGCGGCGGATAGTGACGGGGCCTCGCTTACGAGCAAGCTGTCGTCAACATCCAAGTAGAAACCGCCCAACTCATCGATCAGGCGAAAGCGCAGATAGTCACAAGCAGCTGCATAATTGCGTGATGCGTTATGTGGAAAACGGAAATAGTTATAAGCCTTTCCATCAGGACCGCCCGTAAAATCCTGGAAAAACGGCTGCTCGCGCAGATTACGAGCTTCAACACCTACTTCACGACACCATTTTTGATTGGCTGCCAGCGCGACCTCGTCGTTATCCAGGTGCAGGACGAATCTATAACCTTTGACCCGTAAGTTTTTGACGATGTTGTGCTTTATCATGACGTTCAATTCACCCTCACCCACCCAGATCATATGTATTTCGTTCGGAATCGGCGTGGTGACCAGGGGTAATTGCGGCAAGAGCGGAAAACTATATTCGGTAATTGACGTCTCAAACGGCAGTTTGTGCCGCACGCGCTCGAAGCTTCTGGCATCACCAATTCGCCAACGAACGCGATCTTTTCCGTATGCCTCCCGCCATATGTAGTTATTGTCCTGCCGCCATGCCGCGGCATCGGCGTCGTACCAGACCGGCTGGCGAATTGTCTGCTTGACGTCTAGTTTCTCTTTGCCGTCGTGAGTGTACAGAATGTCTGCTTCATAGTGCCCGGCGTCATTCCAGACCAGGTCATCCACGGCAATACTCACCGCTACCTTGGGAAGCATTGGCTGGGTTTCAATGCCGCGTATCACCTCCACTGGCGACGGTAAATGCTCCAGCACTTTCACTGACGGCGCACCGCCCCGCAGGCCATAGCGCAAGTCAATGTCCCAATAACCGTCGTCCAGACAGTGCAGAAACGGCCCCCATACCAGCGGCTCGCCTTCCGAGCAAATACGGAACTGCTGCTCATGCTCCAGCCATTGCACCCGGTAAACTTCGGGCCGGATCCTGACGTAAATTTTGCCTTCGTCCAGGAACGTACCTTTACCCCCGCCCGTGACGCGCAGCGGCCGGGTGACCGCCAAGGTCTTCAATCGATCGCCTAAATCGCCCTGCAAGGCATCATGCACCGGGCGTATCGCTTTGAACTCCTCAGTCGTTTCAGGAACCCGCCCGCCCCAATGTTGCTTGTCCAGCGCCATTTGTGCGGCACGTTGCTCTTGCGCAGCCTGGGCAGCGATACGCTCCGACTCGGTAAGTAACGCTCTGGTCGCCGTGAGTTGCGATATCTCCCCTGCCAGCGGCAAGGCATTGAGCAACCCGAATACGAGCCTTTGCGCGCCCTCGATCTCTTCATCGCGGCCATGCGCGGCGACCATTTCACCGGCCCCCACTGCCAGCAGTCCAACTCCCAAGGCCACGGCCACCGGCGCCAATGCTGGAATTGCCACAGCAAGCCCTCCAACAATATTGGCTGCCAGCTCCACACCATAGGCTGTTAGCTTTCTGTAATACTTCCCCTGCGTGTCGATATCATAATCAGCATCACTGAACAGCCGTTCCCGGATGCGGTCACGGAAGTCGCTCATGGGATAGGGATACAGGGCATCGCCGAATGTGATGATTGCGTGCGGATACCAATGCCCTGTGGCGTCATTCAATCGATTGGGATGAGCCCCAAGCCCGGCCAGCGCGGTATTGACACCGCTGAAGAAGATACCATCCTCCCTGTCTTTGCTACGGAAGTGGCTGGCGATAGCTGCCCGTTTGCGAGGATCGCGGCATTGGTGCGCAATCCAGTCGCGCAGTTCATCGGCGCTGGCGAACCCATGCAGTGGCGAAGCGTTTCCGGGGATGTATAGCACCTTGTGCTCCCGCCCCTGTTCGCCAATGACGATGATGTCACTCGACTCATACCCATAGATCCTCAGCGTCGACAGGGTACGGGTATGCGAGACGGGATTGTCGGCAAAGTAGCGAAACGATGTTCTGTCCCAACTGGTATCGGGGCTGAGCATCAAGCTTTTCAGCACCAACGCCGCATGTTCTGTACCTAACGAGCCCTCGTCACGCTGCAGCAGGGCTGCCCGTACAAGGTTACCTTTGATCATCAAGTGATAGGCATGGCCATGGTTGCTCCAGAAGTGGCGCAGATACTCCAGGTAATGGCCCTGCAACTTTGCGTTCCAGATGAATGAGCGAAAAGCGGCGGGATCCAGATCAACCTGTGTTGCCGCACCATAGGTTTGAGGGTTAGTGCGCCGATAGATGCCATCATAAGCTTCGCTGGAGGACAACGGCGCAGAAGAGAGCGGGACCATCTGGTTCACCTCATATCCTTCTTTGCGCCAAGCCATCGGATGCCCCAGATGGTCAAACCAGCAGCCATTCCCCTGTTGCTGCCAGTTGGCAATCATTGCCTGCGTCAAGGTCATTTCATGAGCAACTTGAGCACGCCAAGGTCCCTCTTTCACCCGGGCTGCCTCAACATACAGGGTGGTCAGAACCAGGTTGTCAGGGTCTTCTTCCAGGCCTCGTTGGGCCAAGTATTCACGCAGAGCCATCTGAGCGAAGTCGTGAGGGGTTTGAACGGTGACGTGTTCACGATCGAAGCCTTGCTTGATCGACAGCAGGATATCTTCATCATCCTCCGACGCTGCTGGGATGATTGACGCAAAATGGTACTGGCCGTTTTCGAAAGTGCTGCCGGGATAGGTTGCCGGTTCGGGACTGAAGGGCTCGCCTGGAGCAGGATACTCGGGATGGGATGGGCTATACATACGTGGGTTCCTTGAACCTTAGGTGAGAGGACTCAAGGTAATGTTGAGTATGAAAACTCATGCGCTACATAGATAACACCTCTGGATTCAATAGGCTCAGCGGCCCGAGTCGCACAGCGTCGTCGAAATCGGATACAAAAAAACCCGCATCATTGCGGGTTTTTTCTAGCGTTCACATCAGAACCGGAACACTTCCATGTCCGTGCGAATCGGCGAGGCCATGGGGATCTTCGGCTTTACCGGCTCTTTCTTCACCTGTACCGGCGCGGCTTGCTTGCGTGGGACCTCTTCAGCAACGGCCGCCTGGTTAGCCAGTGGCTTGACCGCCGTGCTTAGTTGTTCGGCCAGCTTCTGCAACAGTTGCCCCTGGGCCTGTACCTGAGCTGACTCGCTGCCGGCATGCGGTTGCTCAAGGTGCACGATACGGTTGTCACGCACCTGGCCACGACGATCCAGCAAGCGCCACTGGGCATCGAGAATGGCTGGCTGGTTCTTGCCTGAGTCCAGGCGGGTAATCGAAAGCAGCACCTGCACGTCCGGCGTGAACCCGGTGCTCGCCGGGGCCAGCACCACACGCTGGCTATCCAGGCGCCAGGCCAGTTGGCGAACCAGTAGTTGATCGATATCCGACGAAAGGCTGCCCGCCCAACGGCCATCGGTTGCCGCGGTCAGGCTGCCATCGGTCTGACGCTGCAAAAAGGTTTCGCGTTGCAGGTAGTCGGCCACCGATACCGGGCCAAGCACCACCGCCATGCCCGCAGCCTGGGTCGGCTGGCCGGGATCACCGCTGTCGAGCTGATACAGGGCAACCGGCTGGTGCATGCTGCACCCGCTCAGGCCCAACAGGCCAGTCATCAGCAGCGCAAATGGAAGGCGCAGAAATTTCATTCATCCCATCCAGGCGGTCGTCACCAGACTGACCGCAGTGATACTCATGTAGATTCATCCGGGCACTCGGCCACGCCGGCGCCAACGAGGGCACTATCATCCGCGAAATAGCCGCCCGACTCCAGCATTTCCGCCCGAAGCGGCGTTGAAAACGCCGCAACAGACAGCCCATCCATTCACGCGGGGGTTTCTACCAGCAGCCCTTCGACGCGCTGGAAACCACGTGGCAATTTGCTACCACGGCGCCCCCGCTCGCCTTTGTAGTGCTCGAGATCATCGGGCTTGAGCGAAAGGGTACGCTTGCCAGCTTGCAATACAAGGGTGGAGCCCTCGCTGATCACCGCAAGATCGGTCACGTATTCCTCGCGGCTGGCCACCCGGTCACCCGGCACGCCGATGATCTTGTTGCCCTTGCCTTTACCCAGCTGCGGCAGGTCGGCCACCTTGAACACCAGCAGACGGCCCTCGGTGGTCACCGCGGCGAGCCAGTCCTGCTCACGATCGGTCACCGGGCGCGGGGTCATCACCTTGGCGCCGTTGGGCAGGCTGAGCAGGCCCTTGCCGGCCTTGTTCTTGGCCTGCAGGTCCTCGCCCTTGACCACGAAGCCGTAGCCGGCGTCGGAAGCCACGACGTACAAGGCATCGTCTTCCGGCAGCAGCACGCATTCGAAGGTGGCGCCCGGTGGCGGGGTCAGGCGGCCGGTCAAGGGCTCGCCCTGGCCACGGGCCGACGGCAGACTATGGGCGGCCAACGAGTAGCTGCGACCGGTGGAGTCGATGAGCACGGCAAACTGATTGGAACGTCCGGCGGCGGCGGCCTTGAAGCCGTCGCCAGCCTTGTACGAAAGGCCCGTGGCATCGATATCGTGGCCCTTGGCACAACGCACCCAGCCCTTCTCCGAAAGCACCACGGTGACCGGCTCGGTCGGCATCAGTTCGTTTTCCGACAGGGCCTTGGCCTCGGCCCGCTCGACGATCGGCGAGCGGCGGTCGTCGCCGTAGGTCTCGGCGTCCTTGATCAGCTCGCTGCGCACCAGCTTGCGCAGCTTGGTGTCGCTGCCCAGCAGCGCTTGCAGTTGCTTCTGTTCCTTGAGCAGCTCGTCCTGCTCGCCGCGGATCTTCATCTCTTCCAGACGCGCCAGTTGACGCAGGCGGGTCTCGAGGATGTAGTCGGCCTGGATCTCGGTCAGGTCGAAGCGGGCGATCAGGGCCTGCTTGGGATGCTCCTCGGTGCGGATGATGTGGATCACTTCATCCAGGTTGAGGAACGCGGTGAGCAAGCCTTCCAACAGGTGCAAGCGCTTCTCGACCTTGTCCAGGCGATGCTGTAGGCGACGCCGCACGGTACCGATGCGGTACTCCAGCCACTCCAGCAGCAACGCCCGCAGGTTCTTCAGCTGCGGGCGGCCGTCGAGGCCAATGATGTTGACGTTGACCCGGTAGGTGCTTTCCAGATCGGTGGTGGCGAACAGGTGCTGCATGAGTTCGGCGGCATCCACGCGGTTCGAGCGCGGGATGATCACGATGCGGCACGGGTTCTCGTGATCCGACTCGTCGCGCAGGTCGGCGACCATCGGCAGCTTCTTGGCCTGCATCTGCGCGGCGATCTGCTCGAGCACCTTGGCCCCGGAAACCTGGTGCGGCAGCGCGGTAACGACGATGTCGCCATCCTCGATGCGGTACACCGCGCGCATGCGGATCGAGCCTTTGCCGCTCTCGTAGATCTTCTGGATGTCGGCGCGCGGGGTGACGATCTCGGCTTCAGTCGGGTAGTCCGGGCCCTGGATATGCTCGCAAAGCTGCTCGATAGTGGCCTTGGGCTCGTCGAGCAGTCGCACGCAGGCGCTGGCCACTTCGCGCAGGTTGTGCGGCGGCACGTCGGTGGCCATGCCCACGGCGATGCCGGTGGTGCCGTTGAGCAGGATGTTCGGCAGGCGCGCGGGCAGCACGGCCGGCTCCTGCAGGGTGCCGTCGAAGTTCGGTACCCAATCCACGGTGCCCTGACCCAGCTCGCCGAGCAGCACTTCGGAAT
>Ga0247818_10001772_pt1 | contig 13827 bp, 14 predicted proteins | sample 13C_Glucose_Day1_FD_192424 | JGI IMG/M metagenome (GOLD analysis project Ga0247818, IMG submission 192424) | Soil microbial communities from agricultural site in Penn Yan, New York, United States - 13C_Glucose_Day1 | ecosystem: Environmental > Terrestrial > Soil > Agricultural land | place...
TGGCCAGAGGGGTTGCATTAACGGCAGCCATTACAGCGTTAGCGTCCCTGACAGGTTGTGACTACCTGCTGGGTAAGATGCTTGGGCAATCCGACGAAGTAAAAGTCATTGTGACCATCGCGTTCGCGCCGGGTTACCGCATGTCAGCCGGGGGTGCCGACTTCCCCGTTTACGGATTGGATATCTGTCCTGAGCCTGAGGCTGGGAAGGTATTCGTCATGAAAGGACCTTTCGGTAATGCTGACCCAGGCCGGTACGGCTGCATCGTTGTGAAAACCGGCATGACCCACGTCAAAGTGGTGCGCCGTAAGCATGACGAGCAGGTCACCGAGGTATGGGGAGTCGTACAGGATGGCGTAGGTGTTCACCTATGGACGCCGGCCGGCGATCCCGCAGTAGCCGCCACGAGACAATAGCAAGCCACCCATCGCCATAGCCGCAAACATGACTCAAGAATGACCTAATGCAAGGAGTGTGGTCGTGACATACAGCAGATCCGTACAGGATGCGCTCGTCGAGCGCATTATCGATTGCACCGCTACCCCTTCCCCGGACTTTGAAGTCACAAACATCAAAGACCTCTCAGGCGCCGTAAAATTTTTCAGCACGGTAACGGTTCGCCCCGAGATCAAATCCATGCGGGTGGCCATTGAGCACGCAAAGAAGGCCGTTTCAAATGAGCATGTAGCTGCCGAGCTGACAGCACAGTTCACAGTCTTCCAAAAGACCTCCGATCAAAGTCTGTACGGCGCGACCCTGAAAAAGCTTGGCAGTGATCCGAGAGTGCTGCTGCGCGCAAGCTCTGCCCACTTGGGGGATTCGCCTCAAATGTTCACATCCGCGCTCTGCGCGTCCTGCGACGGGCATAGATCGGTCAATTGCGAAGTGTGTTACGGCACCGCCATGCAAAAATGCACTGGCTGCGCCGGGCATGGCAGTTACACATGCTCTTGCGGGGGTTCGGGGCGCGTACAAAAATTTGAAAACAACCGAAGCACCATGGTTACCTGCGGCTCCTGCGGGGGCGCTGGCAGTTTTGTATGCAGAACTTGTGCTGGAGCCGGTAAATACACCTGCACCACTTGCAACAATGGCAAAGTCCAGTGCCGGCCGTGTGACGGCGACGGCACATTGGTTACGGCGCACTGGATTGCACTCAATGCCGATGTCACACCCACTACCTACAACTACGCGTCACTCCCGTGGTTGAACGAGGTCCTGAAAAAGGGAAACCTCAGAGAAAAGCTGGTCAGTGATTTCAAGCCGGTGTGTATATCCATCGACGAGGGTGGAGTAACTGGCTATCGGCTCAAACTAGAATGTACTGCCTACACCACCGATGCCACGCTGAAGTACGCTGGCGAAGTGCACCAGTGCCGCCTGATAGGGCGTGACCGTACGGTAATCGAAGATGGCCAGGTCGCCTCAAAATTATTCGACGCGATCCTGGCCATGAACAACGACCCACATAACGTGGAATCGATCGAAGTTGCTGCCAGATACCCTATTGCGAAGCGAATGATTGATGAGCTGGCCAGTGGCATCAGTGAAGCCGAGCTCACAGACGTGAAGACCAATGCGGTAAGTCCGGATCAGGCCCACATGTTCGTGTATTGGCGCCAGATGGCTTTTAACGCTCAAAAGAAGATTGTGCGCAAGATCGACCTTAAGCTCCTGCCAGTGCGCACGCTGGACTACTTCTTGCGCCTATTGCCGCTCATGTTCATCGCGATGCTGTACTCAGCCGGCCATGTCGTAGATAAATTTACCCCTGGGATATGGAGTTTGTTGACCGGGAATCTGGACACGGTTAAGGCTGGGCTCATCCACTACCTGAACATACCTCGCAACTGGCAAACCCTACTGTTCTTGCTCGTGATCGGACGCATCAGCACCCACCTTTTCCACAGCCATTTGGGGTTGAGGTTCAACAACTGGATCATTACCGGGGCACGCGGGAAGGCAACGCTCGTGTTTACGGGCTTCTTTGTGATGCTGCTGTCGCTGTTCCCTGACTCGCCGACCACGTTCCATTTGTTCAACATAATCCCTGACTTCGGAATGATCGGGCGAGGCATCAAAGCCACCGTGACCGCGATACCCACGCTCCTTGTGCTCTCCGTAATGATGGCCGTGATGTTCAATTGCTCGCTTAATATCCCGAGCACCATGGATCGACTGAACCGCATGGGGTTCAAGAAATCATTCATCGAACGGAACCTGCTCGTTTAGGACGCCATCAGCTTCACCGGGTGAGGGGCATGCACTGCCCCTCCCACTCTCGATCTACCGCCCTCTCACTCCCGATCTTCGGTGTTGGCCAATCGGCCAATCATTCGCTCCCCACACGCCCCCGCATTCGCCAATACCGATCTCCGGGTCTGACAGGTTTTATACCTGAGCGTACAGGATCGCTACTGACACACATGACATTGCTCAACAATATGTCCATCGTAACGAAATGGACAAAGCCATGAACCAGACAGCACGAGTCACCCAATGCCCCGATGTAGATGCCCTGCTTACGCGTGATGCAGTAATTTGTATCGGAGTAAGTGGAGGCAAAGATTCCGTATCGTGTGCGCTCGCTGTTCAAGAGTATCTGGACTCAATCGGCCACGCTGGGCCACGGATTTTATGCCACTCAGACCTTGGTCGAGTTGAATGGCGCCAAAGCCTTCCAAAGTGCCAGGAACTCGCAGACGCACTGGGCTGGGATCTGCATGTTGTGAAGCGCCAAGCGGGCGACATGATGGATCGCTGGCTGGTCCGCTGGAAAAACAATGTCGCCCGGTACGCGAACTTGGAGACGGTTAAACTCATCCTTCCTTGGTCTACGCCCACGTGGCGTTTCTGTACAAGCGAGCTAAAAACAAATCCAATTAATAGTTACCTACGTAAAACGTTCCCCGGCCAAAACATCGTGAACGTGACCGGGATTCGCCGACAGGAAAGCGCCGGACGAGCAAAGATGCCGGTGTCGAAAAGCAATCCTGGCTGCGCGAACAAGGGCGGTGTAGGGATCACGTGGAACGCGATTATCGACTGGGATATCGAAGAGGTGTTTTCGATCATTAAACGCCGTGGCCTAGAGCTGCACGAGGGCTATACGCGCTACGGGATGACGAGAATTAGCTGCGTCGGATGTATAATGGCCAGTGGCCATGATCTGAAAGCGTCGATCTCCTGCGAAGACAACCAGCCGGTCATCCGCGAGATGGTCGAACTCGAACTCAGCTCTACCTTTTCGTTCCAGTCCAACAAGTGGCTGGCGGATGTGGACCCAACAATACTGGGGGCCGATTTGGCTGATCGAATCGAGCCTGCAAAAGCCGCAGCGGCAATGCGCGAACGTGCTGAGGCTCGGATTCCCAAGAAGCTGCTCTTCGAGAAAGGCTGGCCGACAACGATCCCCACCCTGGCAGAGGCTGAAATCATCGCAGAGGTGCGCCGCGAGGTCTCCAGCCTACTGGGGCTCACCGTCCAGTACACGGACGCACAAACCATCATTGACCGCTTCACTGAGCTAATGGCGCAAAAGCCCCCAGCCGCTGCCGCAGAGGCTTTTGATCTCATTCCTGTGGTCAATATCCAGACCATGATCACCGCCCAGTTGGGCCTTTTCTAACCGGCGATTTTGTTGCTTGAGAGCTGCACCAAAGCAATGGTTTTGCAACATAAAGGACGCGCACCGCCCCACTGTAGATTGGGCGGCTGCGCCGAGGGGCAAGCCCCGGACCCAAGGCATTGCGCCTGATCTCCCGCTCACGGGCGCATGCCCAGGAACATCTGGGACGCGCTGAATTGTGGCGCCGGCTGCGCCGAGGGCCAAGCCCCGCCCCCACGAACATAGCCGTGGTATTCATCGCTCACGGGCGCTGCCCGTGGATTGCGAGAAGCGCTGGTGACACAAGACTGAAGCCTCGAATATGGCAGTCCACTGATTGCACGCCTTACAACGGCAGGCATGTTTGTATTGTCGGCTGCGCCGTGGGCAAGCCCACACCCAATAGCCGGCACATCGCTTCACCGACAGAGGAAAGGAACCCATGGTTACCACTGAAGACTTGCTAAACATGACCCCCAATAACGACTTGGAAGCCAAGCCAAGCTTTGCCGCATTCGCACCGCTGGGCTTCATCTCCGAAGGGGTAACCATCTACAACCCGTTCGTGCTCCCCAATGGTGATGCAGTCGAACCGAATGCCTACGGCTTCAAGCCGGTCCCCGGCTTGACCGGTAAGCTTTTCTTAGCTGTGCCAGAGGGTGGCTTTATCTTCATCGAGCAATCTGGCGAACGTACGCTGCATAATTGCGCCTTGGTCACGCGCGTCGATGCCAACGGTCGGGTATTAGCCTCAGCCTTGGACAGCCAGCTCCCTCATGCTGGCGACCTTTCAATCGCCAAGGTGGCTGAGCGTTCAATCACGCTGAGGACGCTGGAACTTCTGAGCTTCGGTTTCGACGGCACGAATATCACAGACGCCTATGCCAGTGAGTGCGGACGATTCAGTGCTTCGCCTGCGGAGTATGGCTTTGTTCAAGCCCTGAACAGTGCAGGCACTCCGTGCCTAACTCGGGATCACGAAGACGGTGGCCAGCTCCAGCTTACCTTTGTTGAGGCTGTGGACGGCGCCGAGTCAGGCCCCCTGCTCACCCGTCTCGATGCGGGCGGCAACGTGCTTGCATCTGCCATGGTCTCCCACATTCGCGCAGTGGCTCACGAGTTGTTTTAGTCGCTAACTGGCACCGTGCCGGGAGGGTGGGATGATCACCACCCTCAGGCACCACGGCAGGCCAAGCCCGCCCGTCTGAACTGTGCGTTTTATTGTGATCTGGCTACTTGCCATTAAACGCCTAGGCATTTATTGTTCCCTAGGCTAAAAATCACAGGGAAGCTTTAGATGTTCGCTCTGAATCTCTTCACAAAAACCGATTGCGCACGTTCCGAAATGATCAGTTTTTTGCTCCATGAAAAGGGGCAAGAATTCCGAAGCATTTTTGTTGATACCGCTTCTGGTGAAGCGTTGAGCAAAAGCCTCTTCAACTCAGTAAGAGCCCACGCGCTTACCGACCATGATGTTCGCCTGACCGATATCGACCTGATATTGGAATACATTGACGAGCGCTACCCTCACCCCACGATGATGCCTCCGGAGCCAGCAAAGCGCGTGCTCGCACGCATGATGCTACGAAAGGTGTTCACCGAGTTTTATCCGCTGCTGGACAAGTTTCAAGAGAGTGACTGCAAAGCGTCCGCAGATAGACTCTGCACCGAGCTGAACAACCTCGCTCCACTCTTCTGCGCCCAACCATACCTTGTTCAGGAATACTTCAACCTGCTGGATGTCGCCTTTGTTCCTCTCTTGAGGCATCTGAGCCCGCACGTAACCCTAAGCCCCGGCATCAACCAATACCTCGCCCGGATGAGCAGTCGCGAAGCGTTCAAGAAGACTGTCGTTGCCGAGGCCACATAAATGACCGGCCGCATGACCCTTGCGCAGTTCAACGTGTGTGCAAAAGTGCTCCGATCACCGCCAACACCCACGCAAGACGCAGTTCGTATGGTACTGGTCGAGGGGAAATCCAATAGTGAAGCCGGCGAGGCCAATCCGCCAACCTCGCCTCAGTCTGTCTGGCAAGCGACCCGCCGCTACGAGAAAATCCATCGTCTGATCCTGACAGCCTACGGGCCGGTCCCCCAGGCCGATCTCTCCAAGTAATCGAAACACCATCAGTGCCCAGATCCAATCTGGGCATTTGGCATTTTTGAATCCCGGTCTTGGGAGTCCGGCCGATCTTCCTCGCCCAGGGCGAGAAGTGACGAACGCATCGCTACTGACACAACCCCGCATCAGAAATAATTCGCGCATCAATTGCGAACAAGGCCATTCGAGGCCGAAACGCTACGCTGCCTAAATGGTGCAAACGAAGCCGGCCGCGAACACCCTCACTCAAACACTGGTGCGCACATGAACAACCTCGACAGCTACATCACTCAACTCCTGTCAAAGCCGGACCCGGAGCTCGACGCCCGCCGCAACTCGTTCGATTCGATTACCAAAGACTTTGAGCGAAGGATTGCGGCAGTTAACAAGCGGGTGAAAGAGGACGGCACCCTCGCCGAAAAGATCGACCTGCGTAAACAGGAGAAGGAACTGCGTGAGTCCCTGCGCCAGCACAAGCTCAGTTACCACGACTTCATCCAGGCCACGCCAAATGTTCCAGCGCTGCCCAGCTTGAATGGCTAGGGAGTGCCGTTATGCCAAACAACAACAACTTAATGAAAGAAAACTTCCAACTATTTTCTGAAATATGAAATACCTCACTACGCCATTTTCTGCGAATAGGTATATTCCCCGGCAAGCAGTCACCCCCCCACGGACCAGTTCACGCTGGCGACTGTTGTCTAGGGTTCAATACCCACCTAAGGCCGCTTGCGGCCTTTCTTTTTGCCCGCAGTAAACCTCCCCTCCAGTGCAGTGGCCAAAGCGCCGGAAATCCACCCCCATTCGCTAATGACACAGCATGAAGCGTGGTGGAATGGTCTCCATTAAGAACGGAGCCAGAATCGAAAATGAACCAACCATTTCAAGCACCAAGAGCAAATTCAAGCCGCTACAACCGCCTTCAGCGCGAAGTGATCGAAACCGCCAATGGCTGGCTGTCTCCTGACGTGATTGTGTTTGACATAGAAGGGACAGGCCTTGAAGACGATGCCGAGATTATCGAGATCACCATCATGGATATGACTGGGAAGGTCCTCTTGGACACCTTCGTCAAGCCGTCAAAGCCAATCCCAGAGGCAACGAGTCAATACAACGGCATCACCAATGCGATGGTCGCGGACGCACCGACGTGGCCACAGGTCCATGACCTGGTTATGGCCGCACTGAAGGGCCGGACAGCGCTCGCCTACAGCTTCGGGTACGACTACGCGATGCTGCGTTCCATGGCCGACCGCAATGGGTGCAGCTTCCCAGCCGAAACGCTTTCTTCAGAGCACATCATCATGCTGGAAGGCGGCACGGTATTTCAGTGCGTCATGCGGGCGTACGCTGTGCTTTGGCAAGAGCAGACTTCCAAGGCCAATAACACTGGCGGCTATCGCTGGAAAAAACTTACCGACGCCTGCAATGCTCAGGGCGTCGAAGTGGTTGGTGCTCACCGGTCCAAAGCAGACTGCGATATGACCCTGGGCCTCATCAAGGCAATGGCAAAAAATCCCGCGACCATTGCTGACACTCGGGCGACGGCATAAGAGAGTTCGTGTTCGATGCACGCCCACTCCGAACCTCGGAGAGGGCTACGATCAAACAACTCAGTAGCCGGTTCAATTTCTCAAAGCTCCCACGGAGACCCCAATGAGCGATCCACGTCGAATCCGCGAACTAATGCGCAACCCACGGGCAATGATGAACTTCAAGGCCACAGGCAAGCTTCCACTGGTCCCAGACCGTGAAAAGCCAAGCCCACTGGTTGTCCTGCTGCTGACACTGACCCCACGCGATCTGTTGCAGATTGGCCCAATGACAGTTTGCCCCGAACTCGGCTACCGCTGCCAAAACACCTACCGCAATGCTCGGCTGGCGCTGAACTGGTTGTATCCGGACCACATCAGCGACACCAGCTCGCCGGCCGACGCTCGCCGGGACAGAGTATTTGAGGCCCAAAACCCGAAGCTCAGCCTTGAGGACTTGGCAAGGCATGCGACGATTCCGGCCCACATCAAAGGTTAGGGAACGGCACGAAGCACGCAGGATCGATATCAGATTTCTGGGTTTAAATCGCTACTGACACACGCAAAGCAAACTGATACTTGCTGCATCTTAAATAGCAGGTATCAACATGAACAACTGGAACGAACCAAGTTGGTTGGCGCAATACCGGGACGGCAACGTGATCGGCCGCGCCCAGGCACTTGCCGCTTACAGTGAATATTACGGCCTCGACGGCAGTGGCGACCTCGATCCCGAGTGTGAGGAGCGACTGGGTTACTCCCCCCAGCCATTGACCGCGTATGCGAGTCGCACCGGCACCAAACAAAACCTTGATGCCATGCGTAAAGCAGGCTGGCGCTTGCTTGTCTCGGCAGCCGGTGTTGTCAGAACTGAGGGTTTCCAGTACGCCCTCGACAACGGAGCATGGAGTTCTTTTACGCAAGGCAGGCCCTTCGATGAATTGGCTTTCGGCAGAGCATTGGACAAAGTAGGTGAGGGAGCAGACTGGGTAGTTATTCCAGATTGTGTTCAGGGCGGTTTGGCAAGTTTGGAATTCAGTTTGAAATGGATGGACCGCCTAAAGGGATTTCCTGAACGTTTACTCATCGCCGTGCAGGATGGCATGGTGATAGATGACGTGAGGCCCTATCTGAGTCCTAGTGTTGGGATTTTCCTTGGGGGATCAACAGCTTGGAAACTAGAAACGATGGAAGCATGGGGCGTGCTAGCCCGGCGCCGGAACTGCTATTACCACGTCGGCAGAGTAAATTCGGCGCGTCGGATTGCCAAATGTGCCGGCGCTAGTGCACACAGTTTCGACGGCACCAGTGTGACTCGATTCTCTAAAACCCTTCCTCGCTTGGACGGCGCTCTGAACTACGCCACTGAGCAGAACGATCTCTTTGCAGTCGCCGGAAAGGACGTGCAGGACACGCCGTTCGATTGCCGATGGCCACTGCCGGCCAATGGATCAATTCCAACTGTTTTTCGGGGCTTCTGATCGCGATCCATAACATCTCAGCGCATGACCCGGCCGGAGCCCAACGCCAAGATTTGGTTTCCGCTGGGTGCTCATCTTGATCCCGATTCTGCGGGATGCAGATTCCTGAATTGGGCGCTGGTGACACACATTAACGGGGCTGAAAATTCTCCTATCTGATTTAGGAGTCGCAAAATGCTCAACCGAACCCACAAGGCCTACCCTGCCCCTACCGACTTAGCCTCAGTTGCTTTCGGCATGCTGTGCGAAGCCAATCCAGGCGAGTTCGATATGTTGGCCAGCGGCAAGGAAGGTAGCTACGTGTACCTCGCTGTTGAGCATGCGCCCATTGCGGGCCAAGACTGCATGAGCGGTATCTACTCAATTGAGTGGGAAACGAAGGATCACGGCTTTGCCACCGCGTTCATGATGCAATCAGAGCACAAGGCGCCATATGAGGCCGCACGCTGCCCTGTAAAGGTCCTAAAGGCTGCAAAAGGCATCGCCGGCAACACTTTGTTCCGCGATACCTCTGCAATGTTCCAGAAGTCCAAGAAGGCAATGAGTGCGCTCAAGATCGGGGACATTGTCCTAATGCGCAAGAGCGTGCAAACGAGCTTTCCCGGTCGATTGCTAGTCGTCGCCCAGTATACGAATAGAGACTTGTGGACTCGCCAGATCGAATCCGGCCCAGATATCAATATCAACTCCGACCCTCTGTCCTTGTATCCATTTGGACCGGAAATCGTCTATCCCGAGCTGCTTGAACCTGTTGCAGCCCAGGAAAACTTTGTCCTTGTGGCTGGCTTCTATTACGCATGCGTTGGCGGCGAAAACATCATCATGGGTCGGCCATTCACCGAGTTTGAATTGGCCAATATCCGTCGAGAAAAGTTCTTGAAAGCTCAAGATGCTCTGGCGTCTCGCCAAGTTAATCGCCGTCGCACCGCGTTTCTGTGAGGGCGACAGTCATGATCCCACTTGGCACTCAAAACACTCTCGACCCTGATGCAATTGCAGAAGCCGATATTTGGATCTACTTCGAAAAGGTGGCCAAGGAACACTTCGGCGACAGCACAACACTCGCGATCCGTGAAATCCGAGATCGTGTGCACTTCGCCGTTGCCCATACCGACACTGGTGATCGCATCTTGGGTGCCAAAGTCATCAACGTCGTTATCACCGAGGCAGTGACTGTCCTTACCGAAGAAATGCTTGCCGAGGGCCGTGTAGCCTGCCCTGACGCGATCCTTGCCAGCGCACCGGCCGACTGTTCGGAAAAGGTTCGGCTCTGGCGGATGGGGTCGCATGCCTACAACGAAGGTGCGCTCCAATTTGGCGGCAGGATCAAAAAGGACACGCTCATCTTGGCAGGCGCTTGCTACAAGACAGCTCGGGGCACCATGGTTCGCTTGCTTCGCTACAAAGGCGGCAACAAGTACCTCGTGGAGGATGCAGGCGCCTACTTCGGGAAAAAGGTCGCGATTGACCGCCACGCCTTGCTGGAATTGCGTCCGACACTGGTCCCAGACGCTAAATCACTGAGCCCACTCCGTGCGCCATACGCCCCGAACGTTATTACGGCCGGCAAATTCCTCATTGGTCAGAACGAATGGGGCGGGAACACGCTTGTGGGCCGAGTGGCCACAGCCTCCGACATTTTAGCTGCCCGCCAACGGCCTCTGCGCAAGTACCGATTCATCTAAAAGTTTGCGCATGCACAAGTTTTTGCGCGGATTGAGGCGAGTTGAGCCCCCAGGTTCGGAGTTCTCGCCTCGCTCAACCCTTTGAACGCCCCCACCCAGCGCCGGGCCTACGAGCCTCAATCGGCGCTGGTGACACACGCTACGCCATATACGATTAGTGGCACCTGAAAGGAGATCAACATGCTCGCAATTAAACAACTCTTCCCCGCCCTGCCCGCCTACGACGCGGCAATGCTCAATCGTGAGTATCCAGATCTCGCAACCCTGCTGGCGACAGCCCGCAGCGGAATCGCAGGCCAGGACTTCCACGGCCTGCTTCTGCATGCGACTCCGATGAGCAATGTTGTTGGCTACGGCTTCGACATTGCCGGGCACCACGACGGCCAGTGGTTCACCAGCGGCGAAGTGATCCATATCGGTAAGCACGGGGACCACACCTTCATTGAAGATGCATTGGGCCGGCGCTTTTTGCTGATCTCACTGGCTGGCGAGAACGGCGCCCAGTGTCTGGCGCAAAAGGAACGGCACATCGCGGTCAATCGTGAATATTTCGCCGGCACCCGTCATGCAGTCTTTGGCCTGATCCACTACGAGGATGCGGCGACTATTCGCGCAGCACTCACCAGCTATGCAGACGCCGGCATGGGACATCCCGACAACCGCCCCTTCGAAATCAAGAAGCGCTCGACCGGCTGCCCCACTGGTGAAGGTCCATCTTTGGACCAAAACGAAACCCGAGCTTTGGCTGCGATGATCAACCCCAATGGCGAGCTCACCTTCGGCGCGGTGAAGGTCCACTACTCTCTGCTGGAGCTGGCGACCATCGACGCCGCGTTGCAGATCTATCTCGACGCCGGTTACGGCGAACCGTTCGAACGCCCTGATCGCATCCACGCGCTGGCCACCAACACTACGGCCGATGCGTTGGCAGAGCGCAAAGTCGGGCGCTCATATGACGATGAGGCAATTTGCGAGCTGATGTCGCACGTCACGATTTGCGTGAAGCGCAAAGCAGGCTGGGGCCGGCCTTGAGGCACTGCGCGACAAAGGCGGGGTGACATCGCGACGATGTTGACCGCCGCTATCCGGCACCCTGGCAGCAACGACACAATGCCCATTGGCTTAGATGGGCGGCCGAGCCTTGAGCGCATCCAGAATAATGACGGGGTGCGCTATCGAGCTTACCGGCGTTCCTGATCCTTCCGAATCAAGACCCAGAGTCGGAATTGATGGGGGTATTCGAACTCCGGCCACCGGCCACGCCCCATGGCCGAGCAGTCTCCTCGATGCCGAGTCTCGGGTTTATCCCATGCCTGCCTAAACGATTCACTCAGTGATGCATCCGCTGGTGACACACAACCTTCCAACTGACCATGTGGCCATCTAATTGAGGGCTTCAACATGGGCGCACAAGAACTATTTTTGCTGGAAGACTCAGAACCTGCGGTTAACGCAACCACCAGGTACGACCTGATCGCGGCCATGTGCGCGCAACGCAAGGCCGAACTGGAAAAAATTGAATACGTATCGCACGTGGTTCAATCCGATGCCTATAGCGAAGCATTGACCCACTTCAATAGCGCAGCAGCTCAGCAAAGCAGAAAGGGCCACGGCAGCTTCGGAACCCTCAGCAAGGGCCTGTTCGATGTAGAACCTGCTCGCCGGGCGCTTGATGCTGTTTACTGGGGTAAGACCCTTGCGCTGACCGATATCATGGATTGCATGCCCGCCAAGCGGCGGACGGAATGGAAAGAGCAAATCTACGCAGGGGACTGCCCGGAGTTTGTTGAGGAGAACGTCCGGGCGACAATTCAAGCGCTAATGGCCGACCGCGACAAGTTCTTTGCCGAACGGGTTGATGGTGTGTTTCAGGGTTTGAGCTCTGACCACGTGACGAATATTCCTTCCGGTTTTCGCGTGCGCATGATCCTCGCCTACATTTTCGATGATCATGGTATTTCCCATCGAAACGCTGGCGTGATCTGCGATCTACGTGCGGTCGTGGCGCGAATTATGAAACGTGGCGAACCGGTGCACACCCTCACTGAAAAGGCCCTTAGCGAGGCCCGCAACCACGCTCCCGGTGAATGGCATGAGCTGGACGGCGGGGCAATCCGGTTCAAGTGCTTCATGATTGGCACGGTACACATCCAGGTCGATGAGGAGATCGCTTATGAGCTGAATAGCGTCCTTGCGGCCCTCTACCCCAACGCGATCCCTTCCGAGTTTCGCGAGCGCCCAAAACGTCGCGTTAAGCGTCCACGCATGTTCTGCCTTGAGCAGAAAAGGCTCCCGTTCGGAGTACTCAACCTCATCGCCAACATGGAACCCAAACCGAGCTGTGGGAATTGGTCGTGCGAACTGAATAATTACCTCGGTGCTGACAAAATTACTGTCACTGAAGCACGCCGGCTACTCGAAAGCATAGGGGGTGTTCGCCTGTACAACACTTCGGACTATTACAATTTCGACTACGACCCCACCCAGGTACTTCGGGCCATCATGGACTGTGGCTCTATACCCGAGCATAAGAGCCATCAGTACTACCCAACACCTGAGAGCATTGGTAAGGAAGCGGCGCAAAAGCTCGACCCCCAAGACGGGGAGGATTTCCTAGAGCCAAATGCAGGCCAAGGGAACCTCGCCCAGTTCCTGCCGAAAATGACAACGCTTGCGGTTGAAATCAGTGCCCTTCACTGCAAGATTCTGGAGCAGAAGGGTTACACCGTGGTCCACGCAGACTTCCTCGCCTGGGCCAAAACAACCCCTAAACGATTTTCAAAGATTCTTATGAATCCCCCGTATTCACAGGGGCGGGCTCAGATGCACGTCGAGGCCGCAGCAACTCTCCTGAAGAGCAAAGGGCGTCTGGTCGCTGTACTGCCCGAATCAATGCGCGGCAAGGATTTCCTGCCGGGCTTTGACCATGAGTGGTCCCAGCTCTACGAAAACGAATTTGACGGCACCGGAGTATCCACCGTGATCCTCACTGCCAATCGCCGGACCTGAGGTTTTTTATGAACTACGTATTTGTTTGCGGGGCCGACGATCCAGAGATGGAAATCATTCGAGGTCTGGTTACCCGGCGCGGTTACCACGTTGTTCAAGCGCTGGCGAATGGGGAACCGGTAACCTCGAAGACCGCCTATTCCGTTGATGGGTTTACACCCGACATCAGCGAGCTGGCCGGCGCCCTTGTTTGGATTGAGTGCGCCCCCGTGGATACTGCAATCGCACGGACAATCGTCATCGATCATCACCATGAAGGTGATCCAGGGTATGAGTGCGGGGCGGAAGATTTTTGGTTGGGTTCATCACTCGGCCAGATCTGCAACCTGATCGACGAACCGATGACGACCGACTTAATGCTTGCCGCTGCTGCTGACCACTGCTTGAGCGAGGCATACCGTGGCCGCTGCCC
>Ga0247818_10001777_pt1 | contig 13816 bp, 11 predicted proteins | sample 13C_Glucose_Day1_FD_192424 | JGI IMG/M metagenome (GOLD analysis project Ga0247818, IMG submission 192424) | Soil microbial communities from agricultural site in Penn Yan, New York, United States - 13C_Glucose_Day1 | ecosystem: Environmental > Terrestrial > Soil > Agricultural land | place...
GTAAGGCCCGGGCGGCAATCAGCAGCCACAGATTGGGCGCCAGGGCGCACAGGAGCGAGGCGACGGTGAACAGCGCAATGCCGATCAGCAGCAATCGCCGCCGCCCCAGGAGGTCGCCGAGCCGGCCGACGCTGACGATCAGCGCGGTGATGCTCAGCAAGTAGGCGAGGACCACCCACTGCACGGCCTGGAACGATGCTGAAAACGCCTCGGCCAGTGTCGGCAAACCCACGTTGGCAATGCTGGTGCCCAGGGACGACAGCAGCATGGAAAGCGACAGGCTGGCCAAGGCACCCCGAATCGATATGGACTTCATTTTCTCGCGACTCCGCAAACAGGTTGTCCGAAGCCTAAGCCCGGCCATAACATGGCGGAAGACGCAGCATTTGCACTTTATACGTGCATATCACGCCATCTATCCACAACCCAGTGTGGGAGCGGGCTTGCTCGCGAAGAGGCCGTCAGCTTCACCATTAACGTTGGCTGACACACCGCGTTCGCGAGCAAGCCCGCTCCCACAGGTATTTCCGATGCCAGACCTGAATCTGTTGATCACCCTGAACGTGTTGCTCGAAGAAGGCAGCGTGGCCCGCGCCGCGCAGCGTTTGCGCCTGAGCCCGTCGGCCATGAGCCGGGCATTGGCGCGGTTGCGCGAAACCACGGGCGATCCACTTTTGGTGCGGGCCGGGCGCGGACTGGTTCCCACGCCCCGGGCGCTGGAATTGCGTGAACGCGTCGGCGCGCTGGTGCAGGACGCCGAAGCCGTCCTGCGCCCCGCCGAGGCACTCGATCTCGATCAACTGGTGCGCACCTTCACCCTGCGCACCAGCGATGGCTTCGTGGAAAATTTCGGACCGCCACTGATTGCCCGCATCCATCAGGAGGCACCCGGTGTCCGCCTGAATTTCGTGCAGAAGCTGAACAAGGACAGCACTTTGCTGCGCGAAGGTTCTGTGGACCTGGAAACCGGTGTGATCGGCGAATCGACCAGCCCGGAAGTGCGGACCCGGATGCTGTTTCGCGACCGGTTCGTGGGCGTCGTGCGCAAGGGCCATCCACTGGCTCGTGGCGAGATGACGCCTGTTCGTTATGCCGCCGCCCGGCACATTCTGGTTTCACGCCGGGGCCACGAAAAAGGCGTCATGGACGACGCCTTGAATGAGCTGGGACTGAAGCGGGACATCGCCACCATTGTCGCCGGTTTCTCTTCGGCGATTGCATTGGCGCGGGCTTCAGACCTGGTCGCCAGCGTACCGCAGCGGCACGTCGGCAACCTGTGCCAGGGAATGCATTGCTTTGCCCTGCCGTTCCCCACGCCACCCATCACGGTTTCGATGATGTGGCACCCGCGCATGGACGCCGACCCGGCGCATCGCTGGCTGCGCGGTTGTGTGTGGGAGGTTTGCAGCCGGCAATGACCCGATGGCCCGCCTATTCCTTCAGGATCAGCAGCGGCTCGCCTTTCTTCACGATGTAGGTTGCCAGCTCCGAGGCCTTGTCCTGGCCCACGTTCTTCGCCACATGGGCGACGCCTTCGGGGATGTACAACGAATCACCGGCCTTGAGCGTTACCGGTGCCCGCCCTTCCAGTTGATACTCGAAAGTGCCGCTGATCACGTGCGCCACTTCTACGCCCGGGTGAGCATGTTTGGGCGACGTCACGCCCTGATCGAAGTCCACAAGCACCTGAAGGACTTCGCGATCCGCGGCGCCCAGGTCTTCGCGTACCAGGTCGGTGCGATGCAGGCCCTGCTGCCAGCTTTTCATTGCCGGGGCCGGCTGTGCTTCCTGGGCTTGAGAGAAGCTCGCTGCGGTGGCGAGACCTGCGGCGGCCAGGACGAGGCCAAGCTTGCCGATGGTGTGACGGGGGTGGGTACGCAACATTGTCTTTCCTCCAGTTGAACCACGCCAGGCCGCGCCGAAAGTGGCGCGATGCCGGTGGTTCCATTTGAAGGCCGCCGTGTATCGCCCGGGTGTCGGGAAACGGCGGTTTTGTATGCCCGGGTAACGGCGGGTGTTGCGGATACCTGCGGATACAAACCCGCAGCGGCGGGCACGTCGTTGGTCTTATTCCCTCGCTGCTACCGGATCGGCCCCGCGACTGCCTTTGAACGCGTCGCGCCGGGCACTTCGTTCGGCGACATAGGCGGCACTCGGTTCACTGATCAGGTCGGCGCGGCGCAAGGGCTGTCCGCAATGGGTGCAAAGCGGTCCGAGCCCGGCAGGCTCGCCACAACTGCGGTGGGTATACACCACCGCCAGGCCCTCCTCGGGGGATTTGCACCAGGTTTCACCCCAGGCCCGCAACGCCAGGACCACCGAGTAGAACGCGTCGCCTTTTTCCGTGAGGTGATATTCGTAGCGTTTTGGCCGTTCGCTGTAAGCGCGGCGCTCCACGAGCCCGTCGGCCTCCATGCTCTTCAAGCGCGCCGCGACCATTTGCGGCGTACCGCCGGTCTGCGCCTGGATGTCATCAAAGCGATGGCTGCCCATGAACAACTCACGCAAGACCAGCACCGTCCAGCGGTCGCCCACGACGGCTTCGGCCCGGGAAATCGGACACAGGGTTTCAGAAACGGTTGTTTTCACCGACATGCGGTATTGCCTCTTTCCTAGTTACTATGATTATCATATCAACGTAGATCCTGAGCAACTACACTTCACCATCCACGGATTGTCTTGCGGAGAACCGTCATGCCCAACGCCACCTACCCTCTTGACCGGACTGCCTATCTGCTGGTCGACCCCTACAACGACTTTCTGTCGGATGGCGGAAAAATCTACCCCTTGATCGAGCCCATTGCCAAGCAAGTCGGCCTGCTCGACAACCTGCGTACGCTTGATCGCACCATTCGTGCGCTCAACATCCCGGTGGTCATCGTACCGCACCGCCGCTGGGAAAAAGGCGACTACGAAAACTGGGATCACCCGAGTCCCACCCAGTGCAAGGTCATGCATATGCACCACTTCGCACGGGGGGAATGGGGCGGTGAATGGCACCCCGACTTCGCGCCGAAGGACGGCGACATCGTCGTGCAGGAACATTGGGGCTCCAGCGGTTTTGCCAATACCGACCTCGATTTTCGCCTCAAGCAAAAGGGTATCACCCACGTGATCATCGTCGGCCTGCTGGCCAATACCTGCATCGAGGCAACCGCCCGTTACGCTCAGGAACTCGGCTATCACGTCACCCTGGTACGGGATGCGACCGCCGCCTTCAAGCCGGAAATGATGCATTCGGCCCATGAGCTGAACGGTCCGACCTTCGTTCACGCCATCCTGACCACCGATGAACTGGTTGCCGCGCTGGCACAGGCAGGTGCGTGATGCAATTGACCGGCAACCTGCTGATCGGCGCCAGCGATGTCGCCGCCAGCGAAGGCACCCTGAAGGCGCTCAACCCCGCGACCAACCAGCCGATTGAACCGGCGTTCGCACTGGGTGGTGTGGCCGACGTCGACCGGGCTGCGACCCTGGCCGATGAAGCATTCGATGTCTACAGCCATACCTCGCTCGCCGTGCGTGCGGCGTTTCTCGAACGCATTGCCGACAATCTCGATAGTGTTCGCGAAGCGCTGGCCGCACGGGCCGCCCTCGAAACCGGCCTGCCACAAGCGCAACTGGAAGGCGAGGCAATCAAGGCGGCCACCCAGTTCCGCCAGTTTGCCGATGTCGTGCGCAGCGGCCGTTTCCTGCAACTGGCCATTGATCCTGCACAACCGGAGCGTCAGCCACGCCCGCGCATGGACCATCGCCTGCAAAAAATCGCCATCGGCCCGGTGGCGATTTTCGGCGCGAGCAACTTCCCCATCGCCTACTCGGTGGCCGGCGGCGATACCGCGTCGGCGCTGGCGGCGGGTTCGACCGTCATTCTCAAGGCGCACAACGCGCATCCCGGCGCCTCGGAAATCCAGGCCCGAGCCATCCGCCAAGCGGTGCAAGACAGTGGATTGCCCGAAGGCGTGTTCTCGATGGTGCGTGGCTCCAGCAATGCCATCGGCGAAGCGCTGGTCGATCATCCGCTGATCAAGGCCGTGACCTTCACCGGTTCCGAACAAGGCGGCATGGCGCTGTATCGGCGTGCACAGTTGCGTCCCGAGCCGATTCCGGTTTTCGCCGAAATGACCAGCGTCAACCCGACCTTCATCCTGCCCCGGGCTCTCGCCGAACGCGGCGCGCAGATTGGCAATGGCTTTGTCGAGCGCATGCTGGTCAATGTCGGGCAGGCCTGCCTCAAACCGGCGATTCTGGTGGCCGTCGAAGGTGCGGGGTTTGCAGCACTGCGCCACGCCATGGGCAAACGCGTGAGCGAAGCACCGGCACGCACGATGCTGACACCGGGCATCCACGGGGCGTACCTGAAGGGTTTGTGCACAATGGAAAACGCCGGCGCCCGACTCGTCGCCGTTGGCTCGACATCCACCGCAGAGGTCGATGGCCGCTCGGCGCTGTTCGAGGTCGATGGCCAACATTTTCTCGCCGAGCCGTTGCTTTCGCAGGAGGTATTCGGCCCGTCCGCGCTGCTGGTGAAGGTCAGGGATGAAGATGAGCTGTTGAGGGTCGCGCGTTCATTCAAAGGGCAACTCAGCGCGACCCTGCATCTTGAACAGGACGATTTGCCGCTGGCCCGTCGCTTGCTGCCACCCCTGGAGCGACGCACCGGACGCATCGTGGTCAATGCCTTCGCCCATCCGCAGGAAGTGTGTTTCGCCACCGTGCATGGCGGGCCGTTCCCGGCCACCTCGGACAGTCGCTTTACTTCGGTGGGCATGACCGCCATCGAGCGCTTCCTGCGCCCGGTGGCTTACCAGGGCTTTCCCGATGCGCTACTGCCGGAGCCTCTGCGCGAGGGCAATCCGTTGGGGCTGCCGCGCATAGTGGATGGTCATTGAGCGAACCACGTCTCCGGCCTGGTAAAACCATTCCGTTGACTGCAGGAGCGAGACTGCTCCTACATTGGTGTTGTACCAAACACAGTTCTTTTGCCCACTGAAAATCCCTGTGGGAGCGGGCTTGCCCGCGAAGGCGTCCGCACAGCCAACATCATCGGTGGCTGAACTACCGCTTTCGCGAGCAAGTCCGCTCCCACAACGGTCAGTCAGTCGAGTTTCGCAAGCTTCGCTTCACCACTGTCCCAACCACCGCCCAGGGATTTGTAGATCGCCACAATGGCGCGGTACTGATCGGTTTCACCCAGTGCCTGGGCATCTTCGGCGTTCAGGCGCTCACGTTGCGCATCCAGCAACACCAGATAGTCCACCACCCCTTCCTTGTATTGCGTCGCCGCCAGATCGGCCGCTGCGCGACTCGACTCGCTTTGCCTGATCAACGACAGCAAGCGTTGCTGGCGTTTGCCATAGTCGCTGAAGGCGTTTTCCGACTCTTCCAGTGCCAGCAACACCTGTTGCTCATAGGTCGCCAATGCACCCTCGGCGTCGGCGTTTGCGCCACGAATACGCGCCCGCACACTGCCCAGGTCAAACGCGGCCCAGGTGATGCTTGGCCCCAGACTCCAGGCGCGGGCGGCACTGGAACCGATTTGCGAACCACGCCCCGCCGTGAACCCGAGAAACCCGCTCAAGCTCACCCGTGGAAACAGGTCGGCGGTGGCCACGCCGACATCGGCCGTTGAAGCCGCCAACCGGCGCTCTGCCGCGAGCACATCCGGGCGCCGACGCAACAACTCGCCGGGATCGCCAATCGGCAATGCCTTGGCGATGGCCGGCAGGTCCTTTGGACTCAAGTCGATGCTCAGGGTGTCCGGGCGTTCACCCAGCAGCGTGGCGATGCGGTTTTTGTCGCGTACCTGTTCCGCTTGCAGTTGCGGCACACTCGCCTCGACCGCCGCCAACCGGGCATCGGCACGCACCACGTCGAGTTCGTTACCCACGCCAGCGTCACGCAGGCTCACCGTCACAGCGCGCGATTCGCTTTGATTCTTCAGGTTGGCCAGGGCGATTTTTTCCCGCAGTTGCGCCCCCCGCAGCTGACCATAGGCGTCCACCAGTTCGGCGATCATGGTCACCCGCAGTTGGTACAGGTCCGCCGCCGCGGCGTCTTCCCGGGCATCGCTGGATTCCAGTTGACGCTGGATGCGCCCGAACAGATCGATCTCCCAGGCCATGTCCAGACCCAGGTCGTAACGCTCGGTATTGACCCGACTCTCGGTCAGCCCCGGCACCTGCGACTTGCCCTGCTGGCTGCTGACCCGGCTGGTGACCACCGGCAGGTTGTCGTTGCTGACGTCATCGCGGATGGCCCGGGCGGCTTTCCAGCGAGCGAAGGCCACGCGCAGATCACGGTTACCGTTGAGCGCTTTGCCGACCAGCTGATTCAGCGTGGGGTCGTCGAACTGCTGCCACCACACCGTTTCGAAACGCGTTTGATCGTAGTTGGCCCCTTGCGCCGAGACGACATGGGCAGGCGCCGTGTCCGGGGTTTTATAATCCGGCCCGACCGTGCATGCCGCCAACGCGGTGACCAACAGACTCGGTAAAAACAGCTTGAAAGCGTTCATCAGTGTGCCTCCGAATCAATAACGTTGAGCGCGTGAACCCGAGCCGCCTTGCGCGCAGCTTTACGTTCGATGTAGCGACGAATCAGGACAAAGAACACCGGCGTCAGCAGCAACCCGAAGAACGTCACCCCGAGCATCCCGGAGAACACCGCGACCCCCATGGCCCGGCGCATTTCCGAACCGGCTCCCGTGGAAGTCACCAGCGGAATAACGCCCATGATGAAGGCGAACGACGTCATCAGGATCGGCCGCAGACGCATGCGGCAAGCCTCCAGTACAGCGTCCAGCGGCGACAGGCCCTGGTCCTGTTTGTCCTTGGCGAACTCGACGATCAGGATCGCGTTCTTGCACGCCAGGCCCACCAGCACGATCAAGCCGATCTGGGTGAAGATGTTGTTGTCGCCCCTGGAGATGATCACCCCGGCAATCGCCGACAACAGGGTCATCGGTACGATCAGGATCACCGCTAGCGGCAGGCTCCAGCTTTCATACAACGCGGCCAGTACCAGGAACGCCAGCAGGACGCAGAGCGGGAACACCAACAGCGCGGTGTTGCCGGACAGGATCTGTTGGTAGGTCAGGTCGGTCCACTCGTAGGTCATGCCGTTGGGCAGTTCTTCCTTGAGCAGTTTCTCGATGGCTTTTTGCGCCTGGCCGGAGCTGTAGCCGGGGGCTGCACTGCCGTTGATTTCAGCGGTGACGAACCCGTTGTAGTGCGAGACCCGGTCCGGCCCCGACGTTGGGCTGACCTTGACGAACGTGGCCAGTGGAATCATCTCTCCACGGTCGTTGCGGACCTTCAACTGGCCGATCTGCTCCGGCTCCTGACGAAACTGCTGCTCGGCCTGGACATTGACCTGATAGGTACGGCCAAAACGGTTGAAGTCGTTGGCGTACAGCGAGCCGAGGTACACCTGCAAGGTGTCGAAGATGTCGTTGATCGCCACGCCATGGGTCTTGGCTTTTTCACGGTCGATGGCGGCTTCGACTTGCGGCACGTTGACCGTGTAGCTGGTGAACAGGTTGGCCAGTTCCGGAACACTGCGCCCCTTGCCGATGATGTTCATGGTTTCCTTGTACAGCTCTTCGTAGCCCAGGTTGCCCCGGTCTTCGATCTGCAGGCGGAACCCGCCGATGGTGCCCAGGCCTTGCACCGGTGGCGGCGGGAACACCGCGATGTAGGCATCCTGAATGCCGCCGAACTTGGCATTCAGCGAAGCGGAAATCGCCCCGGCGGACAGGCTTGGGTCTTTGCGCTCATCGAAAGGACGCAAGCCGATGAACGCGATGCCGGCATTCGGGCTGTTGGTGAAACCGTTGATCGACAGGCCGGGGAACGCCACGGCGCTGTCGAAACCCGGTTCGTTCATGGCGACGGTGCTCATGCGCCGGATCACCGACTCGGTGCGGTCAAGGCTGGCCGCATCGGGCAATTGCGCAAAAGTCACCAGGTACTTTTTGTCCTGGGTCGGCACGAAACCGGTCGGCGTGGTGCTGAAACCCATGTACGTCAAGGCGATCAGGCCAGCGTAAACCAGCAGGGCCACGCTGCTGCCGCGAATGACCCTGGCCACCGCCACCACGTAGCCATTGCCGGCCTTTTCGAACAGTCGATTGAAGGGTTTGAACAGCCAGCCTGCGAACAGCCGATCCAGCACTTTGGAGAAACGGTCTTTCGGCGCGCCGTGGGCCTTGAGCAACACCGCCGCCAATGCCGGCGACAAGGTCAGGGAGTTGAACGCCGAGATCACCGTGGAGATGGCGATGGTCAGCGCGAACTGCTTGTAGAACTGCCCGGTCAAGCCGGAAATGAAAGCTGCCGGCACGAAGACCGCGCACAGCACCAATGCCGTGGCGATGATCGGCCCGGTCACCTCGCCCATGGCCTTTTGGGTGGCCTCGGCCGGTTCAAGTCCCGACTCGATGTTGCGCTCGACGTTCTCCACCACCACGATGGCGTCATCGACCACGATGCCGATGGCCAACACCAGACCGAACAGCGACAGGGCATTGAGCGAGAACCCGAGCAAATGCATCACGGCAAAGGTCCCGATCAACGACACCGGCACCGCGACCAGCGGAATGATCGAGGCGCGCCAGGTTTGCAGGAACAGGATCACCACCAGCACCACGAGGATCAGCGCTTCGAACAGCGTGTGAACCACCGCTTCAATCGAGCTGCGCACGAAGATGGTCGGGTCATAGACGATCTCGTAGTCCATGCCCTCCGGGAAGCTCTTCTTCAGCTCGGCCATCTTCGCCCGCACCTGGTCGGAAACGTCGATCGCATTCGAACCCGGGCGCTGGAAGATCGGCATCGCCACCGCTTCCTGGTTATTGAGCAGTGCGCGCAGGGCGTATTGGTTGGAGCCGAGTTCAATCCGGGCAATGTCCTTGAGGCGGGTGATCTCGCCGTCCGCACCACTGCGGACAATCACGTTCTCGAACTCTTCTTCGGTGACCAGACGTCCCTGGGAGTTGATCGACATCTGGAAGCTGGTGGCGTTGGGTGCAGGCGGTGAACCCAGTTGGCCGGCCGCCACCTGACGGTTCTGTTCACGCACCGCATTGACCACGTCGGTGGCGGTCAGGTTGCGTGACGCGGTCTTGTTCGGGTCGAGCCAGATGCGCAGCGAGTAGTCACCGATGCCGAACATCTTCACGTCACCAATGCCTTCCAGGCGCGACAGCTCATCCTTGACGTTGAGGATCGCGTAGTTGGACAGGTAGAGCATGTCGTAGCGCTTGTCCGGCGACACCAGGTGCACCAGCAGCGTCAGCTCGGGCGAGGCCTTGTCGACGGTGATGCCGATGCGCGTCACTTCTTCCGGCAGCTTGGGTTCGGTACGGGTCACACGGTTCTGCACCTGGACCTGGGCGTTGTCCAGGTCGGTGCCCAGGGCGAAGGTCACGGTCAGCGTGAGCCGGCCGTCCGCCGTGGATTGCGAGGACATGTACAGCATGTTCTCGACGCCGGTGATGGCTTGTTCGAGCGGCGCGGCCACGGTTTCGCCAATCACCTTGGGGTTGGCGCCGGGGTAGTTGGCGTGGACGACCACGGTGGGTGGTACCACTTCCGGGTATTCGCTGATCGGCAGCTGGAACAGCGAGATGAGGCCGGCGATCAGGATCAGCAGCGACAATACGGCGGCAAAGATCGGCCGCGTGATAAAGAACCGGGAGAACTTCATGACAGTGTTCCTTTATCCACGAGGTGAAACGGTTGTATCCGTTTTCACCAGTGCCGGGGACGGAGCGACGGGCTGATTACCCGCCTCGATGGCCTGGCGTTGACGGGCCAGGGTGGCGACGGTTTGCGCGTCGGCCATCGGCGCGTCCTGAGGCGCGACCACCGCGCCGGGACGAACCCGTTGCAGACCGTTGATGACGATGCGGTCTTCTTTCTGCAAACCGCTGCGCACGATGCGCAAGCCTTCGAGCTTCGGCCCCAGATCGACGCTGCGGTACACGGCCTTGTTGTCCTGGTCGATCACCAAAACGAACCTCTTGCCCAGGTCGGTGCCCACCGCTTCGTCCTTGATCAGCAGGCCGGCATAGGCCGCGCTGCCCACCAGTTTCAACCGGGCGTAGAGCCCCGGGGTGTATTGGCCGTCGGTGTTGTCGAACACCGCGCGGCCACGAATGGTGCCGGTCTTGGGATTGACCTGGTTGTCGACGAAGTTCATCTGCCCCAGGTGGCTGTTGCCCTCCTCGTTCGACAAGCCCATGTACACCGGCGTGGATTGACTGCGCTGGCCTTGGCGGGAGAGCTGGCCGTACTTGAGGAACAGGCGCTCGTCGGCGTCGAAATAGGCGTAGACCTTGTCGGTGGAGACCACGCTGGTCAGCGCCGAGGTGTCGGCGGTGACGATGTTGCCGGCGGTGATTTCGGCGCGGCTGACCCGGCCGCTGATCGGCGCGGTGACGCGGGTGAAGCTCAGGTTCAGGCGTGCCAGATCGAGTTGCGCCTGCACGGCATCGACGGCGGCCCGGGCTTCCTGGGCGGTGGTGGTGCGCGTGTCGGCCAGTTCCGCCGAGATGGCATTGCTGCTCAGCAGGCGCTGGCCACGCTGTGCTTCATTGCCCGTTCGAACCAGCGTGGCGCGAGCTTGTTGCAACTGCGCTTCGAGGCGATGCACTTCGTGTTCGAACGGACGTGGATCGATCTGGAACAGCAAATCCCCTTTCTTGACCGACTCGCCATCCGTGAAGGCGACACGATCGACCTGCCCCGAGACCCGCGGGCGAACCACGACGGTTTCCGGCGCTTCCAGTCGGGCGGTGACTTCATCCCATTCGGTGATGGGTTGCTCGAGCACTTTGGCGACCGTGACAGGCGGCGCACCAGGAGCCTTGGCGGCATCGGGTGCGTGACCGCAGGCCGTGATGGCCGCCAGGGTCAGGACAGCAAGGGGATAACGCAAAGGTTTGAGTGACTGTTCCATGGGTAGTGTCCGCCTGACGGTTTAGGGGTTGGAGAATTTTCGGCCGCACCGGGGGCAGCGACGAATTGAACGGAGTGAACTTGGCTATCATCATTAATGATGACTATCATGTATAAGCACAAAAAAAATGAATACTCAGATCAAGCCTATGAATTAACCGGGTTTTTTACTGCAAGCCGTCAGACTGACGACCGAGCAAATGGAGTCCAGTGCGGGCCCAAGCGTTTGCGCCACCTGCAAGGCACGGGTGGTCGGTTCCATTTTGTGGCCAATGCGTTTAAACAGAGGGTCGTTGAACAGCGTACGCAATCGACTCAATGCGCCGCTGACCGCCGGCTGGCCCAGGGCAAGCTTTTCTGCGGCGCGGGAGACATTGCGCTCCTGAATGAGCGCCTCGAAAACCACCAGCAGATTGAGGTCGATACTGCGCAGATCATTACGTTTCATGGGTCAGCACCCTGTGAGGTGTTTTGACTGGAGCCACGGGCCCGGAACCTGCAAAGCCATTGCCGCGAATTTATATTATGATCATCATCAATACCAGCCCCTCAGCAAAAAATTGCCAGGGTGCTCATCGGATGACAGGACCCCACTCATGAAAGTGACGAAAGACCAGGCAGCCGCCAACAAGGAAGCGATCCTCGGCGCAGCCTCGAAGATGTACCGGGAAAAAGGCATCGACGGCATCGGTATTGGCGAACTTTCCCGCTCGGTGGGCCTGACCCATGGCGGCTTTTACGGACAGTTCCCCGGTGGCAAGGAGCAGTTGGTGTCAGAGGCGGTCAGCCGCACGTTCGAAACCAACATCGAAGAATGGCGAGCCGCTAAATCGATCCCCGAACTGCTCAAGGGTTACTTGACCCAAAGTCACTTGAGCAACTGGACCGAAGGCTGCCCGATCCCCGCCCTGGGGGCCGATGTCGCGCGCAATGGCGGTGCTGTCAGCCACTCGTTCACCCAAGGCGTGCAGACCCTGATCGAAACGCTGCTGCCCTTGGTCGATGGCGAAAGCGCTGATGAAAAGCACCAGGAAGCCTTGCGCATCCTGTCATCGATAACCGGGGCCATACTGATCGCCAGAGCCCTGGACAACCCTCGATTATCGGAGCAGTTCCTGCAATCGGTGATCGATGCCTGGCCGGCAAGCGCCGAAAAAATGGTAGAAGACGCGGACATCCAATGTTGACCGCGAGCAACCTGCAGATGAAGTGACCGCGACCCGATCTCACTCAGGTCGCGGCAAAGTCAGGCTTTTTGGATCACGCCAGATCGAAGCGATCCAGATTCATCACTTTTGTCCAAGCAGCGACGAAGTCCTTGACGAACGTCTGTTGCGCATCGGCGCAGGCATAGAATTCGGCCAGGGCGCGCAACTGCGCATTGGAACCGAAGACCAGGTCAACCCGCGTCCCCGTCCACTTCACTGCACCGGTTTTGCGATCGCGCCCTTCATACTCTTGCTGGGCATCCGACACTGGCTTCCACTCCACGCCCATATCCAGCAGGTTGGTGAAGAAGTCGTTGGTCAAGGCTTCCGGACGCGTGGTGAACACACCGTGTCTGCTCTGGCCGACATTGGTGTTCAACACGCGCAAGCCGCCCAGCAACACCGTCATTTCCGGCGCGCTGAGCGTCAGCAGTTGCGCCTTGTCGATCAGCAGTTTTTCCGCCGGCACACGGTACTGTTGCTTCAGGTAATTACGGAAGCCGTCGGCAATTGGTTCAAGGAAACCGAAGGAGTCGACATCGGTCTGTTCCTGGCTGGCGTCCATGCGCCCTGGTGTGAAAGGCACCGTCACACTGTGGCCGGCGTTTTTCGCCGCCTGTTCCACGCCCACGCCACCGGCGAGCACGATCAGGTCGGCCAGGGAGATTTTCTTGCCGCCACTGTTGAACTCGCCCTGGATGCTTTCGAGTTTTGCCAGCACGCGGGCCAGTTGCTCCGGCTGGTTGGCCTGCCAGGATTTCTGCGGTGCCAGGCGCAGACGCCCGCCGTTGGCGCCGCCGCGTTTGTCGGAGCCACGGAAAGAGGAAGCCGCCGCCCAAGCTGTAGACACAAGCTGCGAGACTGACAGCCCCGAGGCCGCAATCTTGCCCTTGAGCGCGGCGACATCGCTGTCGTTGACCAGTGGATGGTCGACGGCCGGGATCGGGTCCTGCCACAGCAGCTCTTCGTTCGGCATTTCCGGGCCGAGGTAGCGTGAGAGCGGCCCCATGTCACGGTGAATCAGCTTGTACCAGGCGCGGGCGAAGGCGTCGGCCAACTGGTCTGGATTGGCCAGGAAGCGCCGCGAAATCGGCTCATAGATCGGGTCGAAGCGTAGCGACAGGTCCGTGGTCAGCATGGTCGGATCACGCCGTCTGGACGGGTCATGGGCATCCGGAATGGTGCCGGCGCCAGCGCCGTTTTTCGGCTTGGCGTGGTCGTCCAGGTCACTTCCAGGCCGCTGGAGATGGTGTCGCCACCTTTACCGGTACCGAACGTGCTCTTCCAGCCCAAGCCCTGCAGTTCGAGGCCGGCGGCTTCGGGCTCAGGTCCGACATGGTCGACAGTACCGGCACCGTGGGTTTTGCCGAAGGCGTGACCACCCGCGATCAACGCGACGGTTTCCTCGTCGTTCATAGCCATGCGCGCAAAGGTTTCACGGATGTCCTTGCCGGCGGCGACCGGATCGGAGTTGCCTTCAGGGCCTTCGGGGTTTACGTAGATCAGGCCCATCTGCACGGCCGCGAGTGGGGTTTCCAGATTGCGCTCTACGGGAGCTTGCCCGGCATCTTTGCCATAACGCACGTCGCCACCCAGCCACGTGCTTTCCGAGCCCCAGTAGACGTCTTCGTCCGGCTCCCAGACATC
>Ga0247818_10001783_pt1 | contig 13798 bp, 13 predicted proteins | sample 13C_Glucose_Day1_FD_192424 | JGI IMG/M metagenome (GOLD analysis project Ga0247818, IMG submission 192424) | Soil microbial communities from agricultural site in Penn Yan, New York, United States - 13C_Glucose_Day1 | ecosystem: Environmental > Terrestrial > Soil > Agricultural land | place...
GTCACCATCCGGACGACGTCGGGACAACGGCAGGTCACCAGGGAGCAACGCAGCGTTCGCGGAGCGCCTCCGACTGCTCCCCCGGGAGCCCCTGAACGCGGGCTCGGCGTCGAATCGGTCGGCGACGGGGCCCATTCGACGAGAAAAGCCCGCTCATATGAGCGGGCCACTCGAAGGGCACTCGGTGCCCTGAGACAGCGGGCTGGGTGCTCAGCCGCCCGAGGTGTCCAGCTCCGCGTCGGCGCTCACGCCCGCGCAGTCGTACGGGTCCTTCAGCCAGCCGTCCGGCAGTGCCACCCGGTTGTTTCCGGAGGTGCGCCCCCGGGGTCCGTCCGCGCCGTCCGGCCAGGGCTGGTCCAGGTCGAGCTCCTGGAGCTGCGTGCCCAGCTCCTCCAGCGAGGAGGTGACCGCGAGCTTCCTGCGCATGTCCGAGCCGACCGCGAAGCCCTTGAGGTACCAGGCGACGTGCTTGCGGAAGTCGATCACGCCCCGGCTCTCGTCGCCGATCCACTCCCCCAGCAGCGTCGCGTGGCGCAGCATGACGTCCGCGACCTGGCGCAGGACGGGCGCCTGCCGCGTCCCCGTGCCCTCGAAGGCGCTGACCAGATCACCGAAGAGCCAGGGGCGCCCCAGGCAGCCGCGCCCCACGACGACACCGTCGCAGCCGGTCTCACGCATCATCCGCAGGGCGTCGTCGGCGCTCCAGATGTCGCCGTTGCCGAGGACGGGGATCTCGGGGACGTGCTCCTTGAGGCGCGCGATGGCGTCCCAGTCGGCCGTGCCGCCGTAGTGCTGGGCGGTGGTCCTGCCGTGCAGGGCGACGGCCGTGACGCCCTCCTCGACGGCGATGCGGCCCGCGTCGAGGTAGGTGGTGTGGTCGTCGTCGATGCCCTTGCGCATCTTGATGGTGACCGGGAGGTCGCCCGCCTGCGCGACCGCCTCACGGAGGATCGCGCGCAGGAGCGGCCTCTTGTACGGCAGGGCGGACCCACCGCCCTTGCGGGTGACCTTGGGGACGGGGCAGCCGAAGTTCAGGTCGATGTGGTCGGCCAGGTCCTCGTCGACGATCATGCGCACCGCCTTGCCGACGGTGACCGGGTCCACTCCGTACAGCTGGATCGAGCGCGGCGTCTCGCTCGCGTCGAAGTGGATGAGCTGCATGGTCTTCTCGTTGCGCTCGACCAGCGCCCGCGTGGTGATCATCTCGCTGACGAACAGCCCCTTGCCGCCCGAGAACTCGCGGCACAGGGTACGGAAGGGCGCGTTGGTGATGCCGGCCATGGGCGCGAGCACGACCGGCGGCTGCACGGTGTGCGGGCCGATCCGGAGCAGCGGGAGGGCGGGGGCGAGCGTGGTCATGGCCCCATTGTCCCGCACCCGCGCGGTGGCCCGGAGACCGCCCGCCCGGGCCCTCCGGAGGCCGCGTACGGGGCCGCCTGCCGGGGGCCCCGGAGAGCCCGCCCGTGCGGCTGCCCGCTCAGGCGTCCGCGAGGGCCGACTCCATGAGCCGTTCGAGCCCCAGCCGGGACTCCTCGTCGGAGGGGACGTACGTCACCAGACGCGGGCCCGCCGAGGGGCCCAGCCACAGGTCGGTGTGTTCGAGCCTGAGCACCCCCACCCGGGAGTTGCGGAAGACCTTGGTGCGGTTCGCGGGCCCGACGACCTCGTGCCGTGCCCAGACCTCACCGAACTCGGGCGAGGCCGCCTCCAGCCGCGCCAGCAGTGCCTTCCAGGCCGGCTCGGCCAGGTGTTCCGCCATCGACGCGCGGAACTTGGCGGCCATCGTCCGGTGCACACCGGGCAGATCGACGACGGAGGCGCGCCAGTCCTCGTTGACGTAGGCGAGCAGCATGCAGTTGCGGTCCTCGGGCGCGACGTCGTCCAGGTCGCACAGCAGCCTGCCGTAGGTGCGGTTGTAGGCGAGGATGTCGTACCTGCTGTTCTGGATGCAGGCCGGGAAGGGTTCCAGGCGCGTGAGCATCTCCTGGAAGGCCGGGGTCACGCCCGCGCAGTCGGAGCCCGGAGCGGGGTCCACTGCCCCGGCGAGGGCGAAGAGGTGGGTCCGCTCGCTGCGGTCGAGCAGCAGGGCGCGGGCCAGCGAGTCGAGGACCTGCGGCGAGACCTGGATGTCGCGTGCCTGTTCCAGCCACGTGTACCAGGTGACGCCGACGGCCGAGAGCTGCGCGACCTCCTCGCGGCGCAGGCCCGGGGTGCGTCTGCGGGGCCCTCGGGGCAGCCCGACCTGCTCGGGCGTGATCCGCTCACGACGGCTGCGGAGGAAGCCGGCGAGCTCGCTGCGCCGGACGTCCGTCCCGGACACCTCGGTCTGCGTGGTCGTCATGCTCCCAGCCTGCCGAACGTCCCGGCGTATCGCCAGGTGCTCCTGGTACCAGGATGAAGAGACTCTGGTACCAGGCTGGGTACCGGTCCAGAGTCGGTGGGGTGAGTGAATCATCCGTACTGACGAAAACCTCCGCCACGGGCACCCCCGTGGCGCGCCACGACCACCCCGCCCCGGTGCTCGGCGGGCTCGGGCTGTTCACGGTGCTGATCGGCGCGGCACTGCCGCTCGTCGACTTCTTCATCGTGAACGTCGCCCTGCCCACCATCGACCACGACCTGGCCGCGGGCCCCGCGCTGCTCGAACTGGTCGTCGCCGGCTACGGCCTCGCGTACGCCGTGCTGCTCGTCCTCGGCGGACGCCTCGGCGACATGGCGGGGCGGCGCAGACTCTTCCTCGTCGGCATGGCCGCCTTCGGCCTCACCTCCCTCGCCTGCGGGCTGGCGCCGGACGCCTGGACCCTGGTGGGCGCGCGCGTGGCCCAGGGCGCCGCTGCCGCGCTCATGCTGCCGCAGGTGCTCGCCACCATCCAGGCGTCCACGGCGGGCCCGCGCAGGGCACGGGCCATGAGCCTGTACGGGGCGACCGCCGGGCTCTCCATGGTCGCCGGGCAGATCCTCGGCGGTGTCCTGGTCTCCGCAGCCCCGCTGTCCTCGGTCCTCGGCGAGAGCGCCGGCTGGCGGTCGGTGTTCCTGGTGAACGTCCCGGTGGCGGTGGTGGGGCTGGTCCTGGCCGTCCGCTCGGTGCCGGAGAGCCGCTCGGACCGCCCGGCGCCCGTCGACGTACCGGGCACGCTCCTGCTGGCCCTCTCGCTGGTCACGCTGCTCGCCCCGCTGACGGAGGGACGGGCCGCGGGCTGGCCGCTGTGGACCTGGGTGTCCCTGGGCCTGTTCCCGTTCACCGCGGTGGCCTTCTACCGGGTCGAGCGGCGGGCCGACGCCCGGGGGCGCGTCCCGCTGGTGCCGCCGAGCCTGCTGCGGCTGGAGTCGCTGCGGCGCGGCCTCGTCCTGGTGGTGCCGTTCTCGGTCGGCTTCGGCGGCTTCATGTTCGTGATCGCGGTGGCCCTCCAGCAGGGTCTGGAGATGGGTCCGGCCGCGGCGGGACTGTCCCTGGCCCCGATGGCCGCGGCCTTCTTCGCCGCGTCGCTGGCCGGCCCCCGGCTGGTCCGGCGCTTCGGCAGCCGGGTGGTGACGGCCGGCGGGGTGATCCAGGGTGTGGGTGTCGTGGTGCTGGCACTGACCGTGTGGCACGGCTGGCCGGACCTCGGGCTGCTGGGGCTGCTGCCGGGCTTCGCGGTCGCGGGACTCGGACAGGGCCTGCAACTGCCGGTCCTGATGCGGATCGTGCTGTCCGACGTGCCGGCCGAGCGGGCCGGGGTGGGCGGCGGCGTGATGACGACGACCCAGCAGGCGTCCCTGGCGCTCGGGGTCGCCACGCTGGGGACGCTGTTCCTGTCCGTGGCGTCCGGTGCGGGGATGCGGGACGCGCTGATCGTGACGCTGCTGGTGCAGCTCGCGGCCGTCGTCCTGACGACTCTGCTGAGTCTGCGGCTGCCCCGCACAGTGCGGTGAGGGGGACGGATACGGGCTCGGGCCCGGATCACGAGGTGATCCGGGCCCGAGCCGTGCGGGTCGTGCGAGGAGGTCAGCTCCCGGCAGGTGCGTCCTGCGCCGGAGCGGCCTCCGCGGCGGCGGCGCGCTCACGCATCTTGCGCACCAGCTCCTGCTTCCGGTCCTCGGCCACCTTGCGGTCCTTGTCGCGCGCGGGGCCCGCGCCCTGTCGTTCGGCGGCGGACAGCTTCTTGCGCTGCCCGCCCACGCCGAGAAGGTTGTTGCGGCTCTTTGCCACGGCGTTCTCCCGTTCATGGTGAGGAAGTGAGGATGACGTGTCGTGTATCGATCCGATGGGCGACGGGCGGTCGGGCCCGTCGCGCGCTCACTCGTAGATCTGGAAGAACGAGGACATGACGAAAAGGTACCCCGGCCGCCGAGGTACCTCATCCGGTTTTTCGGGCCACGCCCCGGCCGGGCCGCGGCGCCGGTTCAGGCGGTCGGGTCGATCGTGGCCTGGTGGGCCTCGGTCAGGTGCTCCTCGGCCTTCAGCCAGGGCAGGAACTGCGCGCCCTTGCGCCACCCGCAGGTCTCGCAGGTCAGCTGCCGCCGCGTCCCCGACTTCCTTACCTGGACGACGTGTTCACGGCCGTGCCGGTCCCATCTGCTGACCTTGCTCGTGGTCATGGACGGCATCCCGGGCCTCCCTGTGGACGGGTGCGCCCAGTGTGCACGAGGCCCCCGGTTCCGCGCGGCGGAACCGGGGGCCTCGTACGGACGGCGGGTGCGGTCAGCAGCCCAGCAGACGGGAGCCGAGGTAGCTCTGGATCTGGTCCAGGGAGACGCGCTCCTGCTTCATGGTGTCGCGCTCGCGCACGGTCACCGCGTTGTCGTCGAGGGTGTCGAAGTCGACGGTGACGCAGAACGGCGTACCGATCTCGTCCTGACGGCGGTAACGGCGGCCGATGGCACCGGCGTCGTCGAACTCGATGTTCCAGTTCTGCCGCAGGTCGGCGGCGAGGCCCTTGGCCTTCGGCGAGAGCTGCGGGTTGCGGGACAGCGGGAGGACAGCGACCTTGACCGGCGCGAGGCGCGGGTCCAGACGCATGACGGCGCGCTTCTCCATGACGCCCTTGGCGTTGGGCGCCTCGTCCTCGCTGTAGGCGTCGAGGAGGAAGGCCAGCATCGAGCGGCCGACACCGGCCGCGGGCTCGATGACGTACGGCGTGTAGCGCTCGCCCTTCTCCTGGTCGTAGTAGAAGAGGTCGGTGCCGGAGGCCTCGGAGTGCGCCTTGAGGTCGTAGTCGGTGCGGTTCGCGACGCCCTCGAGCTCGCCCCACTCGCTGCCGCCGAAGCGGAAGCGGTACTCGATGTCGGCGGTGCGCTTGGAGTAGTGGGAGAGCTTCTCCTGCGGGTGCTCGAACCACCGCATGTTCTCCTCGCGCAGGCCGAGACCGGTGTACCAGTTCCAGCGCTGCTCCATCCAGTACTCCTGCCACTGCTCGTCCTCGCCCGGCTTGACGAAGAACTCCATCTCCATCTGCTCGAACTCGCGCGTGCGGAAGATGAAGTTGCCCGGAGTGATCTCGTTCCGGAAGGACTTGCCCATCTGCGCGATGCCGAACGGCGGCTTCTTGCGCGAGGTCTGCTGCACCTGGCCGAAGTTGGTGAAGATGCCCTGGGCGGTCTCGGGGCGCAGGTAGGCGACCGAGCCGGTGTCCTGGGTGGGGCCGAGGTGGGTGGAGAGCAGGCCCGAGAACGCCTTGGGCTCGGTGAAGGTGCCCTTGTTGCCGCAGTTGGGGCAGTTGAGGTCGGCCAGGCCGTTGACGGGCGGCTTGCCGTGCTTCTCCTCGTACGCCTCCTCCAGGTGGTCCGCGCGGTAGCGCTTGTGGCAGGAGGTGCACTCGGTGAGCGGGTCGGAGAAGGTGGCGACGTGGCCGGAGGCGACCCAGACCTCGGGGGCCAGGATGACCGACGAGTCGATGCCGACCACGTCCTCGCGCGCGGTCACCATGTAGCGCCACCACTGGCGCTTGAGGTTCTCCTTCAGCTCGACGCCCAGCGGCCCGTAGTCCCAGGCGGCCCGCTGGCCGCCGTAGATCTCACTGCAGGGGTAGACGAAGCCACGGCGCTTGCTCAGGCTGACGATGGTGTCGATCTTGTCGGCGGCCACGGTGCTCTCTTCATTACGACGGCGAAATTGGACAGGGGCGGCGCGGAGCGCCTCGCTGGGGGCTGTACGCGAGACGGGCGGGCGAATGCACCAGATTACCGGCGGGCGCACCCCTTGGATCAAATCGGTGGGGCGCATCGCGGTCACCACGTTCGGATCCGGGCATCTCATCAGCCTTGTTGACAATCGTTTCCACTTTTGTTGAAAATGACTGTCATGAACGTACGCCGCCTCATACCCACAGCCGCCGTCGCCGGAGCAGTCGCCCTCGGCCTCACCACGCTCTCCGCCTGCTCCTCCTCCGACGCGGCCGAGGGCGGGAGCGACGGCAAGCTGAACGTCGTGGCGTCCTTCTACCCGATGCAGTTCCTGGCCGAGGAGATAGGCGGGTCGCACGTCTCCGTCACCACGCTGACGAAGCCGGGCACCGAGCCGCACGACCTGGAGCTCTCCCCGCGGCAGACCGGCGGTCTGAGCGACGCCGACTACATCCTCTTCCTCAAGGGCGTCCAGCCCGCCGTCGACGACGCCGTCGAGCAGGCCGGCGTGAAGAACACCGTGGACGCGGCGAAGCTCACCACGCTCGAGAACCACGGCTCCGAGGTCGGCCACGACCACGGACACGAGGAGGAGGGCGAGGAGCACGGGCACGAGGGCGAGCACGGGCACGAGGGCGAGGAGGAGGCCGGACTCGACCCGCACATCTGGCTGGACCCCGTGAAGTACGCCGAGGTCGCCGAAGGTGTGGGCAAGTCCCTGGAGAAGGCCGACCCGGACCACGCCGCGGACTACCGCAAGAACACCGACACCCTGGTCACCGAGCTGAACACCCTGAACACGGCGTACGAGACCGGGCTGAAGAACACCTCCACCAAGACCTTCATCACCACGCACTCCGCCTTCGGGTACCTCGCCGAGCGCTACGGCCTCACCCAGGAGGGCATCGCCGGCATCGACCCCGAGGCCGAGCCCAGCCCGGCCCGGATCGACGAGATCCACACCGTCGCGGAGGAGAGCAAGGCGACCACCGTGTTCTTCGAGACGCTCGCCAGCGACAAGACCGCCAAGACCCTGGCGAAGGACCTCGGACTGAAGACCGGCGTCCTGGACCCGCTGGAGGGAATCACCGACAAGTCCGCCGGCGCTGACTACATCGAGGTCATGAAGTCCAACCTGACCGCGCTGCAGAAGGCACTCGGCGCGAAGTGACCCAGGCAGCACCCCGAACCGCACAGGAGGCGATCGTGCCCGAGCCCAGTACGCCAGAAGCCGTGATCAGCATGCGCGGAGCCACGGCGACGCTCGGCGCACGCGCCGTGCTGCGCGGAGTCGACCTCACCGTCCACCGCGGCGAGGTCGTGGCCCTGCTCGGTGCCAACGGATCCGGCAAGTCCACCGCCGTGCGCTCCGCCATCGGCCAGGTGCCGCTCACCGGCGGGACCGTCGAGCTGTTCGGCACGCCGCTGCGCCGCTTCCGCGCGTGGTCCCGCGTCGGATACGTGCCGCAGCGCACCACGGCGGCGGGCGGCGTCCCCGCGACGATCCGCGAGGTCGTCTCCTCCGGGCGCCTGTCCCGTACGAAGCTCGGACTGCCCGGCCGGGCGGACCGCGCGGCCGTGGACCGGGCCATCGAGCTCGTCGGCCTCTCCGACCGCGCCAAGGACTCCGTGAACGCCCTCTCCGGCGGCCAGCACCAGCGGGTGCTGATCGCCCGCGCGCTCGCCTCCGAGCCCGAGGTGCTGATCATGGACGAACCGATGGCCGGCGTGGACCTGGCCAGCCAGGAGATCCTCGCCTCGACACTGCGCGAGCAGGTCGCCGGCGGGGCGACGGTGCTGCTCGTCCTGCACGAGCTGGGCGCCCTGGAGCCGCTGATCGACCGGGCGATCGTCCTACGCGACGGCTGCGTCATGCACGACGGACCGCCCCCCGAGGCCGTCGGCCAGCACGCGCTGCCCGGCCACGACCACGTACACCCCCACGCGGCCTCCGAGCCCGTCCGGACGGGACTGCTGACCTGATCATGCTCGAATTCCTGAACCCCCCCTTCATGCAGCGGGCCCTGATCGCGGCGGTCCTGGTCGGTATCACCGCGCCCGCCATCGGCATCTACCTGGTCCAGCGCCGTCAGGCCCTGATGGGCGACGGCATCGGGCACGTCGCGATGACCGGTGTCGGCCTCGGTTTCCTGCTCTCCACCAACCCGGTGTGGATGGCGACGCTCGTCGCCGTGGCCGGCTCGGTCGTGATGGAGCTGATCCGCTGGTACGGCCGCACCCGCGGCGACATCGCCCTGGCCATGCTGTTCTACGGCGGCATGGCGGGCGGGGTGATGCTGATCAACCTCTCAGACACCGGGTCCAACGCCAACCTGACGTCGTTCCTCTTCGGCTCCCTGTCGACGGTCTCCGAGGAGGACGTCACCGCGATCGTCGTGCTGGCCGCCTTCGTGGTGCTGGTCACCGTGGGGCTGCGGAGGCAGCTGTTCGCCGTCAGCCAGGACGAGGAGTTCGCCCGGGTCACCGGGCTGCCCGTGCGGGCGCTGAACCTGCTGGTCGCCGTGACGGCGGCGATCACCGTCACCGTCGCGATGCGGGTCGTCGGCCTGCTGCTGGTCAGCGCGCTGATGGTGGTGCCGGTCGCCGCCGCGCAGCAGATCGCGAAGTCCTTCAAGGTGACGTTCGTCCTGGCCGTCGTCATCGGTACGGCCGTCGCCCTGGCCGGCACCGTGACCTCGTACTACCAGGACGTACCGCCCGGCGCGACGATCGTGCTCCTGGCCATCGCCGCGTTCATCGTGCTCACGGCGCTCGCCACGCCGCTGGCCCGCAGGCGCGCCAAGGGCGGCGGGAGCGACGCCGACCGGTGCACCCTTGAGGTACCGGCCGCCCGCACGCCGAAGGACGACGTGCAGGTGTGACCGTGACCCCGGGCCGGGCTGGCACAATGGCCCGACAGACGTACGGGCGACACGAGGAGGCAGCTGTGGCGACGGCGCCGATCAGTGGCACGAACGCGGCTCCGGTACGCGGCCGGTCCACCCGGCAGCGGGCGGCGGTCGCGGCGGCGCTCGACGAGGTCGACGAGTTCCGCAGCGCCCAGGATCTGCACGACGTGCTCAAGCACCGGGGCGACTCGGTCGGGCTGACCACGGTCTACCGCACGCTCCAGTCCCTCGCCGACGCCGGTGAGGTGGACGTCCTGCGCACCACGGACGGCGAGGCCGTCTACCGGCGCTGTTCGACCGGCGATCACCACCACCACCTGGTCTGCCGCGTGTGCGGCAAGGCCGTCGAGGTCGAGGGACCCGCGGTGGAGCAGTGGGCCGAGACGGTCGCGGCGCAGCACGGCTATGTGAACGTGGCCCACACGGTGGAGATCTTCGGGACCTGCGCCGACTGCGCGAACACCGAGGGCTGACCCCGCGGGGCTCAGCACGGACGGCTCGCAGGGGCCCCGGCGACGGGGCCCCTGCGGCGTCTCAGCCCTCGGTCCTCTTCTCGTCCTTGGTGATCTCCTCGGCACCGCCGAACCGCCGGTCGCGCCGGGCGAACTCCAGGCAGGCGTTCCACAGGTCACGCCGGTCGAAGTCGGGCCACAGGACGTCCTGGAAGACCATCTCGGCGTACGCGCTCTGCCAGATCAGGTAGTTGGACGTGCGCTGCTCCCCGCTGGGGCGCACGAAGAGGTCCACGTCCGGCATGTCCGGGTAGTAGATGTACTTCGCGAAGGTCTTCTCGTTGACCTTGGACGGGTCGAGCCTGCCCGCGGCGACGTCCTCGGCGATGCGCTGCGCGGCGTCGGCGATCTCGGCGCGGCCGCCGTAGTTGACGCAGAAGTACAGCGTCATTTTGTCGTTGTCCTTGGTCTGCTCCTGGGCGACCTGGAGCTCCTGGACGACGGACTTCCACAGCTTCGGCATGCGGCCGACCCAGCGGATGCGGATGCCGAGCTCGTCCATCTCGTCCCGGCGGCGGCGGATGACGTCCCGGTTGAAGTTCATGAGGAACTTCACCTCGTCCGGCGAGCGCTTCCAGTTCTCCGTGGAGAACGCGTACAGCGAGAGGTTCTTGACGCCCATCTCGATGCAGCCCTTGAGGACGTCCATGACGACGCCCTCACCGACCTTGTGGCCCTCGGTGCGCGGAAGTCCCCGCTCCTTGGCCCAGCGGCCGTTCCCGTCCATCACGACGGCCACGTGCTTGGGCACGAGCTCGCCGGGGATCTTCGGCGGGGTGGCGCCGGAGGGGTGCGGCTCGGGGGTCTTGTACTCACGCCGGTTACGACCGCCGAGCATCCCGCGTACTGCCATGGGCTTCTCTCGTCTCCCTGTGTCACTTTTCCACGTACCGCAGCGAGCGCAGGCCGCGCTCGAGATGCCAGTGCAGATAGGCGGACACGAGTCCGCTCCCCTCCCTGACATGACGCGCCTCGGACGCGTCCGCCGTCTCCCAGTCACCGGTGAGCAAGGCGCTCAGCAGTTCGACGGCCTCCGCCGAGGGTACGACGCTCCCGGGTACCCGGCAGTCGCCGCATATGACGCCGCCCGCCGCCACGGAGAAGAACCGGTTCGGTCCGGGCATACCGCACTTGGCGCAGTCGACGAAGCTGGGGGCGTAGCCGTTGACGGCCAGGGAGCGCAGCAGGAAGGCGTCCAGGATGAGGTTCGGCGCGTGTTCGGCGCGTGCGAGGGTGCGCAGCCCGCCGACGAGCAGCAGGTACTGCTGGACCGCGGGCTCGCCCTCGTGGTCGGTGAACCGCTCGGCGGTCTCCAGCATCGCGGTGCCGGCGGTGTAGCGGGCGTAGTCGGAGACGATGCCGCCGCCGTAGGGGGCGATCGTCTCGCTCTGGGTGCACAGCGGCAGGCCGCGGCCGATCAGCTCGCTGCCGCGCGCGAAGAACTGCACGTCCACGTGGGAGAAGGGCTCCAGACGGGCCCCGAACTTCGACTTGGTGCGGCGCACCCCGCGCGCCACGGCACGCACCCGCCCGTGGCCGCGGGTCAGGATCGTGATGATCCGGTCGGCCTCGCCCAGCTTCTGCGTGCGCAGCACGACGCCGTCGTCCCGGAACAAGCTCATGGGTCCATTGTCGCCCACCGGGCCGGACGCCTGTCGGCGGTCCTCGGCGGGGGTGTCACCCGCTCAGGGCCCCGGGAGGCGCCGACGGGCCCCGGGGAGCCTCAGGAGGGCGTACGCGCCGCCTCGAGCAGCTTCGCCGTGTCCGCGGGGCAGAGCTGCAGCGCACCGCCCACCGTGGTCAGCACCTCGCGCTCCGCCTGGCTGTACGGGCCGTCGGCGAGGGCGATCCGGGCGCCCCGCAGGAGGATCGCCTCCCGGCCGGGCACGGCCAGGTGCGGTGCGAGCGGCTTCAGGACCTCGTGCAGCTCGATGGCGAGGGCGGCACCGCAGGCCTCGGCCGCCGCGTCGCTCCCGTCGCCGTGGCCGGCGTCGGCGGCGAGCACCTCGACGATGGTGAAGAGCTGCTCCTGGGAGCAGTCGTCGAGTCCCGCGTCACGGACGACGGCCGCGGCGGTCTCCAGGACCGTGCGGGAGGTGGTGCCGCCGGCGGCGAGGACCGCCAGGGTGACCGTGTGCACGGCCTCCCGGAGCATGGCGGAGAAGCGGGTGGTGGTGGGGTGGTCGAGGGTGTCCGGCTCGAAGTGCGTCCCGCAGGCGGCGCATTCGACCACGGGGCCGGCGGTGCCCCGGGCCAGCAGCGGCAGTCCGAGGACGGTGAGGCGGTGGCGGCCGGTGAGGCGCCGGTAGTTGCGGTCGCCGCCGCAGCAGGGGCAGAAGAACTCGCCGTCGCCGACGGTGTCCCAGACGGTGCGGATGCCGTAGAGGCGCAGTCCTACGGCGCGTTGTCCTTTGGCTGTCCGCACGTCGCACACCTCCGTGACTCCCCCGTACGCCTTGCGGGCACGGGAGGTGACCCCGCGGCCACATTGCCGCGTTGGACGTGATGTTAGCCACATGCGTGATGTGGCGTCAGCATCCCGGACGTCACAACACCCGGATATGGCCGAACCCCGCCCACCCTCGACGGGTGGGCGGGACTCTCGGGCCATGCGGTTCAGGGGCGTATCCGGCGTTTGTCCGGAATGCCGCCTGCGGCGGTCAGCGGGTCGCGCGGTTGACCGCGGAGACGACCGCCTTGAGCGAGGCACGGGTGGTGTTGGCGTCGATGCCGATGCCCCACAGCACCCTGCCGTCGATCGCGCACTCGATGTAGGAGGCGGCCTGGGCGCTCGCGCCCTCGCTCATCGTGTGCTCGGTGTAGTCCAGCAGACGGGCGTCGATACCGATGGCCTGCAGCGCCTCGAAGAACGCGGAGATCGGGCCGTTGCCCGTGCCGGTCAGCACCGTGTCCGTGCCGTCGACGGTGGCCTCGACGGTGATGGTGTCCTGGCCGTCGCTCCCGGTGGTCGTCTGACCGGAGCGGATCTGCACGCGTCCCCAGGCGTTCTCGGGGCTCGGCAGGTACTCGTCCCGGAAGGTCGACCAGATCTGGGTCGGCGTGACCTCGCCGCCCTCGGCGTCGGTCTTGGCCTGAATGATCCGGGAGAATTCGATCTGCATCCGGCGCGGCAGGTCCAGCTTGTGGTCGTTCTTCAGGACGTAGGCGATCCCGCCCTTGCCGGACTGCGAGTTGACCCGGATGACGGCCTCGTAGGAGCGGCCCACGTCCTTGGGGTCGATCGGCAGGTACGGCACCGCCCACTCGATGTCGTCGACGGTCACGCCCCGGGCGGCCGCGTCGGCCTCCATGGCGTCGAAGCCCTTCTTGATGGCGTCCTGGTGGGAGCCGGAGAAGGCGGTGTAGACCAGGTCGCCCGCGTAGGGGTGGCGCGGGTGGACCTCCATCTGGTTGCAGTACTCGCTGGTGCGGCGGATCTCGTCGATCTGCGAGAAGTCGATCTGCGGGTCGACGCCCTGGGAGAACAGGTTCATGCCCAGGGTGACCAGGTCGACGTTGCCGGTGCGCTCGCCCTGGCCGAACAGGCAGCCCTCGATGCGGTCGGCGCCGGCCATGATGGCCAGTTCGGCGGCGGCGACGGCGGTGCCGCGGTCGTTGTGCGGGTGGACCGACAGGCAGACGTACGGGCGGCGGGTCAGGTTGCGGGACATCCACTCGAACCGGTCCGCGTGGGTGGAGGGCGTCGAACGCTCCACGGTGGCGGGCAGGTTGAGGATGATCTCGCGGCCCTCCTCGGGCTGCCAGACGTCGCAGACGGCCTCGCAGACCTCCAGGGCGAAGTCCAGCTCGGTGTCGGTGAAGATCTCGGGGCTGTACTGGTAGCCGAAGATCGTCTCGTCGCCCAGGATCTTGTCGGCGTACTCCATGACCAGCCGGGTGCCGTCCACGGCGATCTGCTTGACCTCCTCCTTCGAGCCGCGGAAGACCACACGGCGAAAGGTGGGGGCGGTGGCGTTGTACAGGTGGACGGTGGCGCGCCGGGCACCGACCAGCGACTCGACGGTCCGCTCGATCAGTTCCTCACGGGCCTGCGTCAGGACGGAGATCGTCACGTCCTCGGGGATCGCGCCCTCTTCGATGATCGAGCGTACGAACGCGAAGTCGGTCTCGCCGGAGGACGGGAAGCCGACCTCGATCTCCTTGTAGCCCATGCGTACGAGCAGGTCGAACATCTCGCGCTTGCGGGCCGGTGACATCGGGTCGATCAGGGCCTGGTTGCCGTCCCGCAGGTCGGTGGACAGCCAGCGGGGCGCC
>Ga0247818_10001785_pt1 | contig 13792 bp, 5 predicted proteins | sample 13C_Glucose_Day1_FD_192424 | JGI IMG/M metagenome (GOLD analysis project Ga0247818, IMG submission 192424) | Soil microbial communities from agricultural site in Penn Yan, New York, United States - 13C_Glucose_Day1 | ecosystem: Environmental > Terrestrial > Soil > Agricultural land | place: USA...
CTCGCCATTCATCACCTCACGGCACGACAACTGCCCTTTATGCAGCGGGATGGCCAGATAGAAATCCTTTTCGAATTCATCCCGCGTCAGCACATAACCAGGCTCAAGGTCACGTCGCGCATAGGCGCCGCGCACGAGGGCGTTGAGATACTCGGTTTCCTTGCGCGAGATGATGCGCCGGCTGGCACTCACGCCCCCGCACATTTCCTTGGCCTTGTGGAATGCCTTGTACCAACTGTCGCACTGCTCCGGCAGCGAGCAGTAGTTGGAGACCGGAACGCCCTCATGCTGTATGTCGATATGACGCTCCCAGGTACGCGCGCCTTTGCCGTAGGAGATCAGCATCGAAGAATGCCAGTCGTGATACTCGTGGGTAGACAAGCCAATCACGTGACCTGGGTAGCGATTGCGCAGATAGTCGATCTGATCTAGGTGCAGTTCATCATCTTCACTGGGGTAGAGCGAAACGCAGTGGTTTATCGAAAGCGGGATGTCACGCTTCTCGAAATATCGAACTACGTCATCGAGGTCCTTCTCCGATGCCCCCCCAGTCGAGATGATGGTCGGACGGCGCGTGGAGGCGATCTTCTCGATCAATGGCCAGTCATTCATGTCAGAACTGGCAATCTTGAGAATAGGCATGTCGAACTCGACACACAGGTCTACCGAGGCCTCATCGAACGGGGTAGCCATGGGAATGCAACTCAGATTGCGGACTTCCTCAACCATCCGGGCAAACTCGGCCTTGCTCAGTCGAGTGTCCTCGGTCTTCTTCACATAGCGCAGCTCTGTCGTACCCTTGAAATCCGGGTGGATGAATTCATCGACGTCGCGAAACTGCAGTTTTATCGCAGCCTTGACATTGTTGAAGCGTGCGATAGCGCCGTGATCTCGAATGATCTTCAGCCCCCGCTCCAGGCTGCCCCAGTGATTGTTCGCCAGTTCAAGCACGAACAGGTTTTCGAACAGATCTTTGTCACGTTGGCTGATGGTTTTCATTAAAGCTCCCCTGCTCACTCGCATGAATGAATGGATGTCGGCGCCCAGATCTTGGTCCGTCTGGACTACCGCAAATGGATGATGACCTTGCAGTGCACCGATCCTGTAAATGTTGTGTGGATAATCGCGGCCTGTTGCGTAGCCACCCGTCAGCCGGGTAGCCAGGCCTCTAGTCGCGCCTGGATATGGTCCTCATCCAGCATCCACTGCGTCAGGACCGCTTCCTGTAATGCATCGCCACACCTGGCGCTGGCTTCCGGCTCCGCCAGGTACATCCGAATGGTTTCAACCCAGTCCCTGGAGATGTTCCCGACCGGTATCACAGACAGCCCTTGCAAAGACCAAACGTCACTGCAGACCACTGGCACTCCGCACGCGGCATATTCCAACAGGCGCGACGGGCTTCGGCATTCGCCGAACAAACCCGGGGCCAAGGGCGCGATGGCCAAGTCCAGATTCAAGGAGGCAAGCTTGACCGGATACTCATCGAACGACACAGCATCATGCTGCTCACTAAGATAAGGGCGAAGAAGCGATGGACACTGACCCAGACATACCCAGTCGACTTCCCTGTGCAACTGCTGGACGATTTCCAGTAACAATGCCTGCTCCTGCGCCCCTCCTGCTTCAACCCACCCGATGCGAGGACGAGCACTGGACCGCCGCTGACTCCGCAATCCGCTCCAGCGAGCCGGGTTCAATCGATCAGGGATTACACGAACATCCGCGCAGGTATCGCGCAGCGCTTCGGCCAATCCCGACGTCGCCACCAGCAACCGGTCGGCCATGGCAGACAAGCGACGCAGCGCTCCGTCAACCGGCGCCGACAGTGAATCCCCAGCCTCTGTGCAATACAGAGTATCGACCTCCAGCACCTTGAATGCCGATGTGAACTGTGCGCTTTGCCGCAATGCCTCGACCTGCATCTCGAGGCGAGGCGGCTGCATCACCCACGCGTCAGGCTGCAAACGTTCGAGCTCAACCGGCGAATAACTGCGAAGGGCCAGACGGATATCGGCCTGGCCGCTGCCCCTCATTGCCAGCGCGGGATCGATGATGCGGCTATGTCCACTGGCTTCGAAATCCGCAGGCATCGTCAACACCACGGGCAGCGGACGCCAGCTTAAATAACGGCAGGCGAGCCCGGGATCGGTTTCCAGCGTAAAACCAGAGCCTTGCAGAGTCAGATTGCGGTTGTACGCCGGGTCATGAGCGATGAGAGGCAACCACTTTCGCAACAACGCATCTTGCTGCGCTTGCCCTTCGTCACCGGTCGGGGCCTCCTGCCCGGACGCATCACGACCCTCGCAGAACAGAACAGCGTGAGGCGTCCAGACGTTGAGGTAACCCGCTTGCATCGACTTCAGGCACAGGTCGATGGCTGCGCCAGAACCGTTGAATTGCTGCACGTCCAGGCCACCCAACGCCTCGAAAAGTGAGCGCCGAATCATCAGACAGGCAGCAGAAACCGCGCTGTAGTTCTGATCCATTTCAAGGCGGCGCATATAGCCCAAACCATCGCACTGGCCACTGAAGGCAGTACTTGCTGCACCGTTGAGTCCAAGCACTATGCCGGCTTGCTCAACCGTGCCGCCAGGATGCAGCAACTTGCCGCCAACAATCCCCACCTCCGGACGCTGCGCGTGGTTGAGCAATGCATCCAGCCAGTCGCTGTGCACCACCGTTGTGTCACTACCCAGCATGAGCAGGTAATCACCTCGGGCATGCTGGACAGCACGTTGTATGGCCATCCCACCACCACCGCTCAGCACACTGATGCCACCCACTTGCTGTGACGCAAGACTATCGAGCCAGACCCGCGTGGCCCAATCCGCCTCGCCATCGTCCAGCACGAGAATCTCGTAGCGGGGATAGGTGGTTCTTTCCATTAGTGAGGTAATGCAGTGCTGGATCTGTCCAGCTTGCCCATCAATGGGAACGATGATCGAGACCAGCGGCTCATGCTCGTGGCCGTAATGGATTCGATGAATGCCTGGAAGGTGCTTCTGCACCCGCGCGCGCGTATACCCACGACGGTTCAGATGCTGCGCCACAACTGCCTGCGCCTGCGGGTTATGAACCGGCCGGGAGGCATCGGTGATACATAATGGCTCACTGACATGCGCAAGGCCGTCCACGCCGTCAGTGCCCTCTATCAACCGCAGCAGCAGGGCAAGCTCGATCGCACCGGCACATGCCGGGTCAAAGCCACCTGCGTCGAGGAATACCCCCCGCTTGTAAAACCAGTGATAGGCCATGCTTGCAGGCGCGCTCAGCAGCATGTCGAGGTTGAAGTCCGGTCGCAGTATCGTTTCCATATCGCCGGAAGGATGGCGGACGACCTCATCGGTGTAGAACGCGCGCACATTCGCCGATGCCAGTAATTCCAGGGCAAGGAGGGCCAACCCGAACGTCGTGAACGTCGTACCGGCGCGAACGAAGCACAACCACTGTCCGTGACATCGGTTCAGCGCGACTTCGTTAAGGGTTTCAGCGTCTGCATCGCCCGGCAGATGGATACCAATGAATGGGTAACCTTGCTCCAGCAAGCTTTGACGCGTGACTTCAACCGCACCTGGCTGGCCATCCGGCACGAGGATAAAATCGAAACGAGGCAATGCTTGCTGGCATGCCTCCAGGCGCTGGATGATCAATTCAGCCTGAGCATCATTGGGGGTACGCTGGCGCAGCCACTGCCTGACCATCTGACTATGCGCAATCGCTGGCGTCGCAGCGCCCTGCTCCACGGAAACGTCATTGAGCAAACGCGGCTGGATCGGCATCGCCTGCGTCTTGGCAATAAAGATATCAAACTGTTCCCAAAACCGATTCTGCAGCCTGGCATAGGTCTGCGAAACAATATCCAGCCCGGCAACGGCTTGGGCGACTGCTTCATCAGAATCCTCAAAGGCCAGGCCGTGAGTACCGAACTCGCCACCGCCAATAGGCACACCGTCAAAAAAGGGTGATTTGAGAATCACTGCCGGGCAACCGCATAGCATTGCTTCCAGCGCAATGGCCGTGGATGAGAAACAGTAGACGCGCTCACTGCGCTGGAAAAGCTCAGCCATTTCCTCCGGGGTAGCGGGCCATTTGCTCGTGATGATGGTGCATTTCGCAGCCAGCTCGGGGTACTGCTGCAAGGCATCGATGTAACGCCCTGGATACAGCAACCAGCCCTTTCGATGATGATCGAAACTGTTAGCCTGGTTGTTGAAGATCGAAGTATCGATGGGCGGCAAGAACAGAATGTGGTCGTCACCAAGTCCTTCGGGAAGCAGGTTCTCGCCATACGCGAAAATCATGTCCGTGGCGGGGAACTCGCTATCGCCCCCCAGCAATCCTGGCACATTCAGCAAGTACCGCACGACCGATTGCCCATTGGCAGGGTTGCCCCGCACCACCTCCGGATACACCACGATCGGTGGACGCCCCGCCTCAGCATGTTGCTGCTCCAGGATGTCAGTCAGCAGGGGCGTATGCCACAGCGGATTGGTCTGCTTGGCGAACAGCAGATACGCATCCTGCCCGCAACGATTGAGCAGATGGCAGATCAGGTGGGTCACACGAATGCCCGCCGAGGTCTGGCGGTAATCCGGAGCGTAGATGTAGTACGGACGCTTCGGTGCCGTGTGCAACGGCGGGTAAGTGCGGCTGGCCATGAACTATCCTTCGAGCCTCTGCATCGGTGGACGATCGAGCTTGAAACGCGTCTGTTCGAAGCGGTTCATCAACGCAACCTGCGCACGTATTGTTCGATCGTGCTGGCAACGTGCTCAAGATGCTCTTCGCCGAGCCCTGGCCACAAACCCGTCCAGAACGTGTCCTTCATCACCTTGTCGGTGACATGTAGATCGCTGGCCACGCGGTACTGCTGGTCCTTCATATAGGGCTGTCGAGTCAGGTTGCCGGCAAACAGCAAACGCGTACCGACCTTGTGCGCATCAAGGTGGCGCAGCAAGTCCAGGCGATCGGTGCCGCAATTGTCGCGCAGGGTCAACGGGAAGCCGAACCAGGAGGGATCACTGTTGGGTGTCGCGTGGGGCAGGATCAGCTGTTCGGCGCACCCGGCGAGGCGATCGCTGAGCCAGGCGAAATTGCGTTTGCGCGCAGCGATGAAGTCATCCACCCGATCCATCTGCGCCAAGGCGCAGGCGGCTTGCATGTCGGTGATCTTCAGGTTGTAGCCCAGGTGCGAGTAGGTGTACTTGTGGTCGTAACCTTGCGGCAGGTCGCCAAGCTGCCAGCAAAAGCGCTTGCTGCAGGTGTTGTCCTCGCCTGGACCGCAATAGCAATCCCGCCCCCAGTCGCGGAACGACTCGACGATGCGCTTGAGCAATGGCGAGTCGGTGAACACGGCCCCGCCCTCTCCCATGGTGATGTGGTGCGCCGGATAGAAGCTAAGCGTTCCCAGGTCACCGAAGCTGCCAACCTGGCGACCGTCATAAGTGGCACCCAGGGCGTCGCAGCAGTCCTCGATCAGCCACAGACCATAGCGGTCACAGAGCTCGCGCACCACCTTGAGGTTGAACGGGTTGCCCAGTGTGTGGGCCAGCATGATTGCCTTGGTACGCGGGCCGATAGCCGCTTCGATCAACGCCGGGTTGATGTTGTAGGTGCCCATCTCGATATCGACGAACACCGGCACCGCGCCGAACTGCAGGATCGGGTTGACCGTGGTCGGGAAACCGGCAGCGACACCGATGACTTCGTCACCCTTGCCAATGGCACGGTCACCCAGACGCGGCGAGGTGAGCGCGGAAAACGCCAGCAGGTTGGCCGATGACCCGGAGTTGGCAGTCAGTACGCCGCGGCGGCCGAGATAGCGGGCCAGGCGCTTTTCGAAGGCCTGATTGAAACGGCCGGTGGTCAGCCAGCCATCGAGCACCGCCTCGGTCATGGCTTGCAGCTCCGGCGCCCCGATGACCTTGCCCGACGGCGGTATGGCATGCTGCCCGGGTACAAATTGCGGGGTCGCCAGTTCCAGCTCCGCATAGCGGCCCACGAGCTCGGCAATTTGCTGGCGCAACTGCTGCGCCGTTTGATCAGTCATTGTTTTCGCCTTCATGTTCCGCGATCTGTGCACGGCTGTATTGCTGCATGTCCTGGCCGTCGCGCCAGGCACGATGCCAATCGAGGGTTCGTTGCAGGGCCTGCGGCAAGCCCCAGCTCGGGCGCCAGCCCAAACGTTGGCGGGCCCGGGATGAATCGAGGGTGAGCAGCCCCGCCTCATGGGGCTGGTCGAGCGATTCGACCACCCAACGCGCATCGCCGGACCATCGCTCGGCCATGGCCTGGACCACCTCGCCAACGGTGGCCGTGCCTTCGCTGTCGGGGCCGAAGTTCCAGGCCTGGGCAACCGCCTGGCCCTGTTCGACCAACGCCTGGGCCAGAAGCAGATAGCCTTGCAGCGGGTCGAGCACGTGCTGCCACGGACGCACCGCGCCCGGATAGCGCAGGGTCAACGACTCGCCCGCATCCCAGGCACGCAGGATGTCCGGCAGCAACCGGTCGGCCGACCAGTCGCCGCCGCCGATCACATTGCCGGCGCGGGCGGTCGCCAGCGCGATACCGCGCTCACGCAGGAAGGAATCACGCCATGAGGCGCATAGCAGCTCGGCACAGGCCTTGCTGCTGCTGTATGGGTCGTGACCACCGAGGGCCTCCTGCTCACGATAGGGCCATAGCCACTCGCGGTTTTCGTAGCACTTGTCGCTGGTCACCACCAGCACAGCGCGCACAGTGTCGCACTGGCGCACGGCCTCGAGCAGATTGAGGGTGCCGATGACGTTGGTGGCGTAGGTTTCCGCCGGGGTCCGGTAAGACTCCCGCACCAGCGGTTGCGCGGCGAGGTGCAGGACCACTTCGGGTCGGAATGCCTGAAGGCTGCGACGCAGCTGCTCGGCGTCGCGAATATCGGCGAACTCGCCCGCCAGGCACTCAGCCAGGCGAATGCTCTGGTGCAATGCCGGCTGGGTCTGCGGGGCAAGCGAATATCCGTACACTTCAGCACCGAGCTCGCTGAGCCACAACCCCAGCCAGCCACCCTTGAAGCCGCTGTGGCCGGTCAGGAATACCCGACGCCCGGCCCAGAATTCGCGGCTTACGGCCATACCCGCCATTGCGCCTCTCCCAACTTCCAGCGCTCTTCGAGGTAATTGCGGTCACGCAGGGTGTCCATCGCTTGCCAGAAGCCGCGGTGGGTGTGGCTCATCAACTGGCCGTCCTGCGCAAGCGCGCGCATGGGTTCGTATTCCCAGGTGGTGTCATCACCGTCGATGTAGTCGAAAATGCCAGGCTCCAGCACGAAGAAACCGCCGTTGATCCAACCCCCGTCGCCCAGGGGCTTCTCCTGGAAACCCCGCACCTGCTCGCCCCGCACATCGAGCGCGCCATAGCGCCCAGGCGGCTGCACCGCAGTGACCGTCGACAGCTTGCCGTGGCTCTTGTGGAAGTCGATCAACGCCGGAATATCGACGTCGGCCACGCCATCGCCATAGGTGAGGCAGAAGGTGTCGTCGCCCACGTAGTCACGCACGCGCTTAATCCGTCCGCCGGTGGCGGTGTTCTCGCCCGTATCCACCAGCGTCACCCGCCACGGCTCGGCGTTGCGGTTGTGAATGTGCATGCGGTTTTCCGACATGTCGAAAGTCACGTCGGACATGTGCAGGAAGTAGTTGGCGAAGTATTCCTTGATCACATAGCCCTTGTAGCCCAGGCAAATCACGAAATCGTTGATCCCGTGATGGGAGTAGATCTTCATGATGTGCCAGATGATCGGCTTGCCGCCGATCTCGATCATTGGCTTGGGGCGAAGGTGTGATTCTTCGCTGATGCGTGTACCCAGGCCGCCGGCCAGGATGACTGTTTTCATTGTCGACTTACCTTGGAAGGCCGCTGCCCTGGACGGGCTGACAAAATACTGACCAATTCAGCTACTTGGGCTTCCAAAGCAAAAATATTGCCAATTCCGTTGGCGCTCAGTCATGCAAAGGATTTACGAGGTTTTTGGCGATGGGCGGGAGGTAGGATGGTATTGCGCGACATCGGAACATGCCGGGAGGATAAGGTGACGCAAAACGGGGATACGGCGACTGGCGCCGCACCCCGCCAATAAACCGCCTGACTTACAAGCCCCGGCGGAGTTGGTCGACCCAGGCCAAAGCAGGAACCTGTACGTCTCGGCCACTGAACGCCGCCGGCCAGCGAGCCTGCAGCTCGAGCGCAAGGCCCTCACCCGGTACAGGCAACGCGCTCACCTGCAACTGTGCCTGAGGCGTCCACACCACCAACTGGCCAGCTTCAGTCGCCGCCAGGCACAGGTCAAGGTCGGCCCCCTCCACGCTCTGCAGGCCACCGCAATGGGCGAAGACCTCCTGGCGGACCATCAGGCAGTCAGCCGAAACGCCAGTACAACCGCGCACGGCCTCCGGCCAGCGGGCATTGCGGCACTCCTCGTCCGACATGCCCTGCCAAGGCACCGCCACTTGCGGCCCTTCCAATAGGGCATAGCCACCATGTGCCAGGGCGCCATCGACGGTACGCAGCGCCGCCCCCGTCACACCCACTTCCGGGCGCTGCGCCTCATTGAGCAACGCTTCGATCCAGGCTGGCGTAATGACCTGGCACTGCGCCGACAACAGCACCAGGTACTCACCGCGCGCCTGCCCTGCGGCCTGGTTCAGCCAGGCACTGCGCGAGCCAGCAGATTCGCCCACCAACACCTGTATGCGCCCCCCCAGGTGCTGCAACGCCTCCGCTTCGCTCTCGGCACACACAACCAGCACCTCGTAACGCGGGTACCGAGTACGTTGCAGGACACTGGTCAGGCAGGCCTCGAGCTGGGCATGATCACCAGTACTGGCCACCAGAATACTCACCAGCGGTGTTGCTGCATGCCGAAAATCGATACGCAACCCTGTGTTTGGCTGTTCGCTCACCTGGGCGCGATACCCCAGCTGGGTCAAATGACGATTGAGCGCACCTTGCGCCGCATCCATCAGTGCCGCCGGAGCTTGCTGCGCGATGACGAGGTAGTCATCCAGGTGCGCAAGACAACCGACCCCCTGCGCCTCGATCAGTCGCAGCAGCAAGTCGAACTCCAGGGCTTGCCGATGTGCTTCGCTGTAGCCCCCCAGATCGACCACCGCCTGACGACGCAACAGCCAGTGCCGCGACATCAGACCCGGCTGGCTACGTAGCAGATTCAGATCCGCGCCAGGACGCCTCACGGCATGTAGACGCCCCTCCTCGTCACGCTGCACTTCGTTGGCGCAAATCGCCTGACAAGCAGGCGACTCGGCCAGCTCCACCAGAAGGTGCAGCAATCCGCCCGCCTGCAGTTCGTCTCCTGCCTGCAACAACAGCAACCATTCGCTCGGTAACTGTCGCACCACCTGGTTCAGATGCGCCAACCAGTTGCCGTCGTTGACCTGGATAAAGTGCAAGGTATCGCGCGCAGTGGTGATCACCGGCGGCTTGCCACCTTTGAGTACCACCAGCTTGAAGTCGCGAATACCGCTGGCCAGCAGGCTGTCGAAAGTAGCCTGCAACGCCGCATCATCGTTCTCCAGATCCAGTACCACGAAGGCGATCTGCGCGGCGGGATGGCTGGACAGGTGATTCAACACCTGCTGACGCGCCGTAGCGTCAGGCGTCGCCGCGCCAATACTCGCCAGCAACCGCCCGGACGGGGTGGCCTGCAAGCACGGTTGATGATCAACCCCCGGCACTTGTCGCAAACGCTTGAGCCAATTGCGTATCTCACGCAATTGATCACCATCGCGTTCTGCGTCCAACGTCTCCACAAGCTTTTGACAGAGCTGAGGGTCGAACAGTCCGAGCGCCAGCGCTTGCCAGTAACGCAATTGCAAACTGGCGGGCGTGTCATTGGGATGCACCTGCAACAGATCACGCTGGCGTACCCAGCGGCCTTCCAGTGCCGCGTGCTGCGCCTTGCCAGCCGGCAAGGCATGACAGAGAAACTCCAGCGCTGTCAGTTGGGTAAACAGGGCGCTGTTGTAGTAAGGCATCTCGACATACTGGCGCCGCTCGAAAAGCCGTTCAGGATCATCGATCACGCTGCTCCAGGTAGAGGTGAACAGCAGGGGCGCGTCGCCGTGATCATAGGTCCCGCGAACGAAGCGATGGAGCACTGCAAATTCACCTTCGCCAACGCACAGGGCCTGCCCCTGGGCATCCCATTGACGAAGAACGAACAATGCACGATTCATGCGCTCCTCGCGCAAGACCTGATCGCAACCCTCGGACTCCAGACTGCACAGCACATCGGTCTGTTCGAGCAGGGCGACTTCGCCTTGGGCGAGGATCGCATATGACAGCCCCAGACAGAACACGGCCGGATCATCGCCCGCGGGGGTCTGATCCAGCGCCGCCAGCAAGGCTGGCAGACGGGTGACGGCACGCCATGCCTGACGGCGCGCCTGACCATACTGGCGTAGACGCGCCAGGCCCCCTTCGCCCTCCAGTGCAGGGATTGCTCCCCCCACCTTGTGGTACGTCAGCTGTGCATTGCCCGTCCTGAAGCCCAGCGCATGGCCTTGGGCTGCAATGGCACTCGCCTGCGCCTCCAGCTGGACAACGGCGGCCTGCAGGGCTGGAACCAGCACAAAGTCAGACTCATGGGAAAGCACCACGTAGGGAGTGGTCACCTGCTGCAATAATTGCCCAAGAAGCTCGCCGTAACGCTGCGCTGCCTGACTTTGAGGCTGCACGTCAAGCGACAGGCACTGGACGCCGGCGCTCTGGTAATAGTGCTGCGCACGAGCACGGTAGTCGGCCTGCCCCTGCCCCAGCAGTATGACAGTCACCTCGGTGCATGGTGCGGTTGTGATTTCGGCCATAGCGCCCTCTTCAAAAATTTCGTTTTGCAGCCCGAGTATCGGGCTGCTACCAGACTCAGTCCGCCAACCAGGCATTGGCCCAATGCTGCAGGTGGTGCGATGTCAATAAGTAGTCTCGCAGCACCACCTCACGCAGGGCATCACCCTGTCGATAGCTGGCCTGCGGATCGGCGAGGTGCATGCGAATCGCCTCCAGCCACTGCGCCGTACTGTTGTCTTTCACCCGCGTACACGGCAGGTAGCCGGCATAGGCTTTGGTGTCGGTGCAGATCACCGGGAAACCGCAAGCACCGTACTCCAGCAGGCGAAGGTTGCTCTTGCAGTCGTTGAACAGATTCTGCTCAAGCGGCGCCAGCGCGAGATCAAGATTCAGGCTGGCCAGTTTGCGCGGGTATTCGGCGAACGAAATCCCCGGGTGAAACTCCTTGATGTAGGGCCGCAGCATTTCCGGGCACATACCAAAGAACACCCAGTCCACTTCATTGGCCAGGGTCTTGATGACCTCCAGCAGCAACTCGAGGTCACCGCGATGACTGGTTCCGCCGGCCCAACCGACACGCGGCCTGGCGCTGGTCTGGCGCTCGCTGGCCAGGCCCGTCCACAAGGAAGCCGAGAGCATGTTGGGAACGATCCTGATGTCATGGTGCATGCTCGAAAGCGCATCGGCCAACGGCTCGGTGGACACCACGACCCGATCGCACAAGCCTACGCCCTCGCTGACCAGCTCGCGGATGTTGGTCGGCAAGTTGCGCACATGGTCGTTCTTCTGCGATGGCTCGATCACATAGTCATCGAGTTCGTAGATGCGCCGGGCATTCGAGTAACGCTTGAGCTGGCTCAACTCCCTGATACTGTGCGGCATGTAGCGACATTGCAGGATAAGCACATCAGGCTTCTCCCGCTCCAGCTCGATCAGGCCAGGCGTGCTGTAGTTGATACGCCCCTGAATCCAGCCGCGTTGTTCCAGCTCTGTGAACGGCTGGACCACGCGGTAGTGACCAATGGCCGAGGTATTGCTCGGCAACCCAAGCACCGAAGGCATGGCACGGGCCATGAACGGGTCCCACCCTGTTCGCAACCCAGGCTCGAAGTTGAAGTTCGCAAGCTTCAGGCTCAAGTTCCGGTTGTAGGCCGGGTCCCAGGCAATCCAGGGCAGCCAGCGGTCGAAGAAGACGTCACCATCGCAAGATCCGGGTTGCGCCACTTGCGCGTCCGGCACCGCCGACGGGAACTTGACCACCCTGGAAAATGGTGTCCAGACAACTAGATACCCCTTTTCACGTGCTCTCAGGCATAGGTCTGCATCGAACAGGGACGCCTGCAAGGCTGCCGTATCCAGGCCGCCCAACTCGGCAAACAGCTCACTGCGCACAACCAGGCAATCGAGGCTCAAGGCGCTCCAGTTCTGGACCATGCCCAAGCGGTTCATGTAGCTGTCGGCATTCACCCCACAGCCAACGAACGCACTGCCGACCAGGCCGTTGAGTCCCAGCACGAGGCCCGCAGAAACAACGTTGCCATCATTGGAAAAGAGCTTGGGGCCTACCACGCCGACTTCCGGACGCTGGGCGTGCTGCATCAACTCCTGCAGCCATTGCGGGTCGAACAACACGCAGTCGCTGTCGAGCAACAACAGATAGTCGCCGCGCGCCTGCTGGCTGGCAAGGTTCAGGCCAGATGCCCGGCCGTGGCCGGCCACCTGAACCACACGCAACTGATCGCTACCCATGCCAGCCATTGCCGACAGCCAGGCAAGCACATCAACCGGCGTCTGCTCGTCCGCCACCAGCAACACTTCGAAGCTACCATAGGCGGTATTGGCCAGCAGCGACTCGACGCAACGGGTCAACACCGGCAGCGACGCCCCGGCATGGATCAGGATAGATACGCTCGCAGCATGGTCGTGCTGGTAGGTGACACGGGACACCATACCCCCCGCGATTGCGTCCACCTGTGCCCCGACCCCAAGGCGCTGCAGATGCGTCTGCACCACACCGACAGCCTGCTCTCGCCACTGTTCATCACCCAGCCAGTCGGCGTAAGTGTGCTTGCAATGAACCAGCACCTCGGCAATGTGCTCCACGGCCTGCAGCCCCTGCTGCTCGACCACACGCCACAACAGGTCATGTGGCGCAAGTGCGGCGAAACGCTCATCAAAACCACCCAAGGCACGCAACGTCGAACATCTGAAGGCCAACATCCGCCCCACATAGGGCAGGCTACGCATCAGGTCGAGGTTGAAATCAGGCTTCAGGATCGGGTGGGAATGCGCCAGACCATCATGGCTACCTTCGTCGCTGTACAAGCAGGCACATTCGGCACGCAGCGCCATACGCTCAGCCATGATCACCAGCGCGTGAGGATGCAGTCGATCACCGGCACGCAGCAGGTAGACCCACTCTGCCTGATCGTTAGCGTCAAGCCATTGCTCAAGCTCGGCAAACCCATGCCCACGCGGTCGGATGAACTGCACTTCTGTCGCCAGCCCTTCGACATCCGCCGCAGCGACCACCAGGATGCGACTCGCCGCATAGGACTGCACTGCCAGGCTATCCAAAGTGGTACGCAATGCGTCCTCTTCGCCCTGGCTGCACGACACGACGACAACGATACGCGGCATGGCAGGCCATTGCTCCAGACGCTTGGGCAGCAAGCGCACCTGGCCAGGCGACAGCTCACGGTGCGCGAGCCACTGCTCATACAGCTCGGTGAAATCAAGGCTGTAAGTACCGACTTGCTGGTTGTAGTTGGCCATCTGCTTGGAAAAAGCGGCTCGCATGTCCACCTCTTCCCACGTCTGCCCTTCCCCTCCCGCATAAGAGGCCAGCGGAAGGTAACGCACCCAACCTGCAGAGGGCGCCGCCTCGCCTGTACGGGCCGCAAGCATCTGGCGCAGCCACTCGGTTTCGACCTTGGCCGCCTCGATGATG
>Ga0247818_10001788_pt1 | contig 13777 bp, 8 predicted proteins | sample 13C_Glucose_Day1_FD_192424 | JGI IMG/M metagenome (GOLD analysis project Ga0247818, IMG submission 192424) | Soil microbial communities from agricultural site in Penn Yan, New York, United States - 13C_Glucose_Day1 | ecosystem: Environmental > Terrestrial > Soil > Agricultural land | place: USA...
GCGCTGCTGTCCGAGCTCCGCCACATCCGGAGGAACCTCAGCGACGCCGAACTCGACCTGCAGCCCCCGGCGGCGCGCCCGGTCCTGCCGGCGGTGCCGCCCCCGCACGGCCCCCCGGCCCGGCGCCCGGGGGGCTCCCCGGAGCCGCACGAGAGCCGCGGCAACGGCGCCACCGAAGTCATCGGCGGACGGCAGCAGCCCACGGAATTCATCACCCGCGGCAGCAACCCGACCACGGTGATGTCCGCGGCCCCGCGGCATCCCGGGTACGGCCCGCTGTCCGCCCCGGACGACGTGCCCTACCCAAACGACTACGACGACGGGGACGAGCCGGCGGTTCCAGCCAGCAAGCGGGCGCAGCGCAAACACGACCGGGACGAGGAGAAGGCGCGCCAGCGTGCCGCGGCGACGCCGGTCCGGAGCCTGCGCGAGGGAAACCCCCGGCGCCGGGGCCTGCTCTGGGTGCTTGTCCTGGTCCTCGCGGCGCTGCTGGCCGGCGGCGCCGGCTGGTTCTTCGGCATGGGACCTGGCTCCCCCGGCACGATCCCGCAACTCGCGAACAAGACGGTGGCGGAGGCCCAGCAGCTGCTCCGCACGGCCGGCTTCCAGTCCACCACCATGGACGTCTTCCACGACGACGTCTCCCCCGGCCTGGTGGTCGGGTCGGAGCCTGCCGCCGGGGAAGTCATCCGGAAGTTCCAGCCGGTGTCCCTCGCCGTGTCCAAAGGCCCCGAGCTGTTCCCCCTGCCGGAGCTGGTCGGGGCGACCCTGGACGAGGCCAAAACCGCCCTCAACGGCGCGGGCATGGCCCTGGGACAGATCTCTGAAACCTTTGACGAATCCGAACCCGCCGGCACCGTCCTGGCGCAGGCGCCGCCCGCCGGTACTGCGGTCCGGCACGGCACCCCCGTGGACCTCACCGTGTCCAAGGGCCCGCAGCCCATCCCGGTGCCGGACGTGCGGGGCCGGGACCAGGGTGACGCGGTCGAGGCCATCGAAGCCGCAGGGCTGAAGGCCGTGATCTCGCCGGAGACCGTCTTTGACCGGACCGTGCCCAAGGGCGCCGTGGTGGCGCAGGATCCGGCATCCGGAAACCTCACCCGGGGCGGCGCCGTCACCCTCACCGTTTCCAAGGGGCCCAGGCTCGTTGACGTTCCGAGCTTCGTCGGCAAACAGGTCGACGAGGCCCGCAAGGCTCTCGAGGACCTGGGGTTTGAAGTCCAGGTGGAGGACATCCTGGGCGGGTTCTTCGGCACGGTCCGCTACCAGGACCCCGTGAACACGAAAGTTCCGGAGGGCTCCGTGATCACCCTGACAGTGGTCTGACAGACCCGGCTTCGCCTTAAACGGGCTCCGCCCGGCTGAAACCAGCCGGGCGGAGCTTAATGATGCTTTTACTGGTTCCTAGCGCTTGGCCAGGGCCCCGGCCACCAGGAAGGCCATCTCGAGGGACTGCATGTGGTTCAGCCGCGGATCGCAGACCGATTCGTAGCGGTCCAGGAAAGACTCCTGGTCCACCGGATCGGCCCCGCCGAGGCACTCGGCCACGTCGTCGCCGGTCATTTCGACGTGCAGCCCGCCGGGGACCGTGCCCAGCGCGTGGTGGACCTCGAAGAAGCCGCGCACCTCGTCGATGACGTCGTCGAAGTTGCGGGTCTTGTAGCCGTTCGGCGAGGTGACCGTGTTGCCGTGCATCGGGTCGGTGACCCAGAGGACCTGGGCGCCGGACGCGGTGACCCGCTCCACGATCGGGGGCAGCTTTTCCCGGATGTTGCCGGCGCCCATCCGGGAGATGAAGGTCAGGCGGCCCGGTTCGCGGTCCGGGTCCAGCTTGTCGATCAGGCGCAGCGCGTCATCGCCGCTGGTGCCCGGCCCCAGCTTCACACCAATCGGGTTGCGGACCCGGGAGAGGAAGTCGACGTGGGCGTGGTCCAGTTCGCGCGTGCGCTCACCGATCCAGAGGAAGTGCGCGGAGGTGTCGTACGGGAAACCCGTACGGGAGTCGATGCGGGTCAGGGCCCGCTCGTAGTCGAGCAGCAGCGCTTCGTGGCTGGCGTAGAACTCCACGCGCTTGAGGGCCTCGAAGTCCGCGCCGCAGGAAGACATGAATTTGATGGCACGGTCAATATCCCGCGCCAGCGACTCGTAGCGGGCGTGGGCGGGGTTCTCGGTGAAGCCCTTGTTCCACTGGTGCACCAGGCGGAGGTCCGCGAAGCCGCCCTGGGTGAACGCCCGGATCAGGTTCAAGGTTGAGGCGGAGGTGTGGTACGCCTTCAGCATCCTGCTGGCATCGTGGGCGCGGGATTCCGGCGTGAAGTCGTAGCCGTTGACGATGTCGCCGCGGTACGCCGGCAGGGTGACGCCCTCGCGGGTCTCATCGTTGGAGGAGCGCGGCTTGGCGAACTGCCCGGCCATCCGGCCCATCTTGATGACCGGCATGGCGGCGCCGTAGGTGAGGACCACCGCCATCTGCAGGATGGTGCGGACGCGGGCGCTGATCTTGTCCGCCGTGGCGGCCTCGAACGTTTCCGCGCAGTCACCGCCCTGGAGCAGGAAGGCCTTACCCTGCGCCGCCGCGGCGAGGCGTTCGCGCAGGATGTCCACTTCGCCCGCGAACACGAGCGGCGGAAGCACGGAAAGTTCCTTGACGGAGGCTTCGAAGACCGCCTTGTCCGACCAGCTCGGCTGCTGGGAGGCCGGCAGCTCCCGCCAGTGGTCCAGGCCGGGATAGTTGGCGGCACCGCTCTGGGCGGTGCTGGTCAGGGCGGAGCCCGCCACGGGCGGGCCGCTCAGGGAACTGTTCAGGGGGGAGGCCGAAGGCGCAGATAGCTCAGTCACCCTCTAAGGATAGTTGCCTCCGTGGCGATCGTCGGCCCCGGGCCGTCATTGACCGCGCACCACCCGTCACACGCTCCGGTCACACACTCCCCGGGGCGGCAGGCCCGGTGCCGGCGGCGCCGTCCCCGGGCACTTCCGTGGCTTTCCCGGCGAGCCGGAGCTTGACGACGGCGGCGTACTCGTCGACGTATTCCTGGCCGGAGAGCCGCATGAGTTCGTACATGATCTCATCCGTCACGGACCGCTGGATCAGCCGGTCGTCCTCCATGCCGTAGTAGCGGCTGAAGTCCAGCGGTTCACCGAAGATCATCCCGATGCGGCGGATGTTGGGCATCCGCTTGCCGATCGGCTGGACCTTGTCCGTGCCGATCATCGCGACCGGGATCACCGGGACGCGGGCCTGCAGGGCCAGCCGCGCCACCCCTACTTTGCCGCGGTACAGCCGGGAGTCAGGGCTGCGGGTGCCCTCGGGGTAGATGCCCAGCAGCGAACCGTTCTTCAGCACGTCCATGCCGGCATTCAGCGAGAGGGCGGACGCCGCGCCGCCGGAACGGTCCATCGGCAGCTGGTTGGTCAGCCGGAAGAAGGTGGCCGTCAGCCTGCCCTTGATGCCCTTGCCGGTGAAGTACTCCGATTTTGCGAGGAACACGACGGGGCGGGGCACCATGAGCGGCATGAAGATGGAGTCGGAGAAGGAGAGATGGTTGGAGGCCAGAATGGCTGCGCCTTCGGCGGGGACGTTGTCCAAACCCTTGACCCAGGGCCTGAAAAGCGTCTTCAGGACGGGTCCGAGAACGAACGTCTTCATGAACCAATAAAACACGTGGTGAACCTCTCCGGAAGGCGTCCGGCCGGCCCTCCATCGGACCCGGCCGGCACTTCAATGACACCCTACTCTAGTGAGTTTTGTCCGGAACAGTGACACGATGGGCTCATGACCGGAAGCAGCACTCCCCCGGCGCGCGCAGCGTTCAGATATCCCGGCCACGGCGCCAACGCGGGCATCGGCGTAGCCATCTGCCACGGCTTCACCGGCAGCCCCCTGAGCGTCCTTCCCTGGGCGGAGCACCTGGCCCGGCAGGGCTTCGCGGTGTCCGTCCCGCTGCTGCCGGGGCATGGCACCGACTGGCGCGACCTGGCCCGCCACGGCTGGCAGGACTGGTACCGGGCCTTCGAGGCCGCCTATCTGGAACTCTCCGCCGGGACCGGCCACTGCTACGTGGCGGGACTTTCCATGGGCGGGTCCATCGCCCTGCGCACGGCGGCGCGCCACCCCGTTACCGGGGTCGCCGTCGTCAACCCCGGACTGAGCTTCTACGACCGCAGGGTGCGCTACATCGGCCTGCTCAAGCACATCCAGCGCACTACCGTCCCGGTCCAGGAACCGCAGCCGACGGCGTCCTCCACCGACGACGGCGACTACTCGCTCACGCCGCTGGAAGCCGTCCACCAGCTGAGCAGGCTCTTCAAGGCGGCGCGGCGCGAGCTGCCCGCCGTCACCGCCCCGGCGCTGGTGTTCAAGTCCGCCACGGACATCGTGGTCCCGCCCTCCTCGGTCGCGCTGCTGCGGAAAGGCCTGGGGTCGAGGGAGCTGGAGGTGGTCAATTTGCCGGGCAGCGGGCACGTGGCCACGCTCGACGTCGACGCCCCGTTGATTTTCGAGCAGTCCGTCCGGTTTTTCCTGCACCATGCAGCCGCCGTGCCGCCGTCCGCGGCGATGCCAGTCCAGCCCGCCACCCGAGCCCCGGAGACCCCATGACCATCCCCCTGGACCACACACCGTTCAGCAGCCCGTTCACCGGAACCGGCGCCCGCACCGGCGTCCTCATCTCGCACGGTTTTACCGGCAGCCCGTGGGCCGTCAGGGAGTGGGCAGCGTCGCTGGCCGATGCCGGCTTCGCTGTGCGTGCGCCGCTGCTGCCCGGGCACGGCACCAGCTGGCAGGAATTGGCCAGGATCCACTGGCGGGACTGGCACGCGGCCCTGGACGCCGCCTACCTTGACCTCGCCGGGGACTGCGAGCAGGTCATTGTGGCCGGGCTGTCGATGGGCGGGGCGCTGGCGCTGCGGATTGCCGCCACGCGTCCGGTGGCAGGGGCCGTGGTGGTGAACCCGGGCCTGATCATTGACGACCGCCGGGCACCGCTGGCGGGCATCCTGAAATTCGTGGTCAAGAGCACCCCGGCGATCGCCAATGACATCCTCAAAGAGGGCATCGACGAGGGAGCCTACCCCCGGACACCTGTTGCCGCGGCCTACGAGCTCAACAAGATGTTCAAGGACACCGTTCGGCTGCTCCCCCGGATCACCGTCCCGGTGCGGGTGTACCGTTCCGCCGTGGACCATGTGGTGTCCGAGTCGAGCATGGTGGCCCTGCGCCGGGGGCTGACCCATGCCCCGCTGGAGGTGATCCGGCTGGAAAACAGCTACCACGTGGCTACGATGGACAACGACGCGCCCGAGATCTTCCGCGGCACGGCCGAATTTATCCGGTCGCTGGGCGCGGCAGGCGGCCCGGACGCCGCCCACGCGAGCCAAAAGGACACGGCAGATGACTAGACCGGACCCCAACTCCCCGGATTCCAGCGCCAACCAGGACGACGCCGTCTGGCTGGACCTGGTCGCGAGGCTGGAAGGCCGGGACACGGACGCGGAGGCCAGCCCCGGGTCCCCCGATGCCGGTGACGTCCGGAAGGGCAACGACGTCCGGGACGGCACCGACGCCGCGGAAGGCCCGGAGGCTCCGGGCGCACCCGGCGCGGTCGACGCCCGCAGCACGGACGCCGACGGCTCCGCGGCGCCGCGGCCTTTCAGCGACTTCGACCCGCTGGGCCTTTCCGCCGGGGTGCCGATTGAGCTGTCCGCCAGGGAGAGGCAGGCACTGAGCCAGCCGGACGGCGGCTCCTCTGCCGGCGGCGCCGCCGATCGTCCCGGGGCCGCCCCGGGACCGCGGGACTACGAGGGCACGGACGAGGATCCGCTGGGCCCGGGCGAGTTCGTGCCGGAGGAACCGCCCAGCCTCGCCGGCACCGACCCGCTGACGGTACTGGCCTGGCTGGGTGCCGTGGGTGGCCCCGTGGCGCTCCTGCTCTCCGCGATGTTCTGGCGCTCCGCACCGCTGCTGGCCATCCTGGGAATGGTGGCCGCCTTCGCGGCGTCGGTGGTCTTCCTGATCATGAAACTGCCGGGCGAAAAGGACGAACACGACGACGGCGCCCGCATCTAGCCGGCCTGACGCGGTCCTGCGGACGCACCCCTGCCGGGGCGCGCCGGCCGGCCCGCGTCCTCTCAGGTGTGCATGCGGCTGCTGACCCGGGACAGGTCGGCTGCGCCGATCAGGCCCGCATTCGGGCCCAGCGCCGCCAGCTCGATGTCCGCCGCCGGCCGGAACCCCCGGCCGGTCAGGTTCCGGGCGAACGCCTTCCGGGCCGGGCCCACCAGCAGTTCGCCGGCGTCGCAGAGTCCGCCGCCAATGACGAACTTGCCCGGATCCAGCGCGGCGGCGAGGTTGGCGAGGCCCAGGCCGAGCCACTCCCCGACGTCCTCCAGCAGCTCCCGGGAGGTCGGGTCGCCGGCCTTGGCCAGTTCGGTGACAATCACTCCGGTGATGCTTTCCACGTGGCCGTCCACCGCTTTCAGCAGTTCCTGGGCCACCGGGGAGTTGGCGGCGGCGAGTTCCCGGGCTTCCCGGCCGAGCGCGTTGCCGGACGCGTACTGCTCCCAGCAGCCCCGGTTGCCGCACTCGCAGCGGTGGCCGCCGGGCATGATGATCTGGTGGCCGAACTCCCCTGCCACGCCGAAGCGTCCGCGCTCCAGCCGGCCGTCCATGACCATGGCGCCGCCGATCCCGGTGCCGAGGGTAATGCAGACCAGGCGGCTTTGGCCCTGGCCGGCCCCGAACCGCCACTCCGCCCAGCCGGCGGCATCGGCGTCGTTGGTCAGCAGCACGGGCCGGCGGAGCAGCCGCTGCAGGTTGTCCCGGAGGGGCTCGTTGCGCCACGCCAGATGCGGGCTGAACAGCACGGTCCCGCCGTCGAGGTCCATCCAGCCGGCCGCACCAATGCCGACCGACCAGATCCGGTGGCCTTCGCCCAGCTCCTCGACCAGCTCGACGATCACCCGTTCGACCGCGCGGGGGTCGTTCCCGGGAGTGGACCGCCTGGCCTGGGCGAGGATCCTGCCCTCCGCATCGACCACCCCCGCCGCGACCTTGGTGCCGCCAATGTCCACCCCGATGGCGAGCCCCTTCCGCCCCAGCCGCAGGTGCTCACGGAACCCCTGCCCGGCCGGTCCGGCGGATGCGCCCGCCAGCGTCCTGCGCCGCCAGGCGGCCGTCCTGCGGTAGGGGCCGGGCTGCTGTCCGGGTATAGGTGTGTGCATGGTTCCCTATCCTATTCGCCGGAGCGGCCGGGCACAGGCCGCACCACCTCTCCGGCCGGCGGCGGAGGTTACCAAACCGTAAGGTTACTCACCAGTAGATGTGGTGGAACGCACATGCCGTGGACGGCATACTAGTGTTAGTCGTACCCCTCGCGGGTCCATGGATATCAAAGGAGCTAACGTGCGAGAAATCAGTGTCCCGCCCCTGGTCACCGTCCCCCCGGAAACGAACGTCACCGACCTGGTCCTGCGCCAGGCCGCAAAGGCCTCGAACCCGGCACTGTTCTCCCGCCTCGACGCGGCCGGAGAATGGCAGGACATCCGGGCCACCGATTTCCTGGCCGACGTTTCCTTGCTCGCCAAGGGCCTGATGGCCAGCGGCGTGGCCGCCGGCGACCGGGTCGGCATCATGTCCCGCACCCGGTACGAATGGGCCCTCATCGACTTCGCCATCTGGTTCGCCGGTGCCGTGTCCGTGCCGATCTACGAGACCTCCTCCCCGTCCCAGGTCGCCTGGAACCTGGGCGATTCCGGCGCCGTCGCAGCGTTCGGCGAGTCCGCCCACCATGAAAACGTCATCCGGCAGGCCGCCACCTCCGAGGGCCTCACCGACCTGGCGCACGTCTGGCAGCTCGAAGGATCCGGCCTCGACGAGGTCCGTGCCGCCGGCGCGTCCGTCAGCGACGAGGACCTGGAGGCACGGCGCAGCCTGGCCTCGCTCGACGACCTCGCCACGATCATCTACACCTCGGGCACCACCGGACGGCCCAAGGGCTGCGAGCTGACCCACGGCAACTTCGTGGAACTCTCCGAAAACGCACTCGCCACCTCGCTGAACAAGATTGTCCACGAGCAGGCCCGGACCATCATGTTCCTGCCCCTGGCGCACGTGTTCGCGCGCTTCATCTCGGTGCTCGCGGTCGCCGCCGGCGTCACCGTGGCGCACACGCCGGACATCAAGAACCTCCTGCCGGACCTGCAGAGCTACAAGCCGACCTTCATCCTCGCCGTGCCGCGGGTCTTCGAGAAGGTCTACAACTCGGCGCTGACCAAGGCCGAGGACGGCGGCAAAGGCGCCATCTTCCACCGCGCCGCGGACACCGCCATCGAGTTCTCCCGCGCCCGCCAGGCCGGCAAGATCGGCCTGGGCCTCAAGCTCAAGCACACCCTCTTCGACAAGCTTGTCTACAGCAAGCTGCGCGCGGCCATGGGTGGCGAGGTGGCCCACGCCGTCTCCGGCGGCGGCCCGCTGGGCGAGCGGCTGGGCCACTTCTTCCAGGGCATCGGCATGCAGATCCTGGAAGGTTACGGGCTGACCGAGACCACGGCCCCCGTCACCGTGAACACCCCGGATCTGATCAAGATCGGCACGGTGGGCGCCCCGATTCCCGGCAACGCCGTGAAGATCGCCGACGACGGCGAGATCCTCGCCAAGGGCGTGTGCGTGATGCGCGGGTACTACAAGCGCGAAGACCTCTCCGGCGAGTCCTTTGTCGACGGCTGGTTCCGGACCGGCGACATCGGACAGCTCGATGACCAGGGCTTCCTGACCATCACCGGGCGCAAGAAGGAAATCATCGTCACGGCGAGCGGCAAGAACGTGGTGCCGGCCCTCCTGGAGGACCAGATCCGTGCCGACGCGCTGGTCTCCCAGGTGCTGGTGGTCGGTGACAACCGCCCGTTCATCGGCGCGCTGGTCACCCTTGACGAGGAGGCTCTCCCCGGCTGGCTGCACCGCCACGGGCTGCCCGCCTCAACGACCCTTGCCGAGGCCACGGACAACCCGGTGGTCAAGGCCGCGGTGCAGGAACTCATCAACGGCGCCAACCAGTCGGTATCCCAGGCCGAGTCCATCAAGTCCTTCCGGATTGTGCCGGCTGATTTCACCGAGGCCTCCGGGCACCTCACGCCGTCGATGAAGGTCAAGCGCGCCCAGGTGATGAAGGACTTCGAGAACGTCATCGAGGAAATGTACGGCACCCCGCGTCCCGCCCAGGTCTAGGCGCCGCCGCCAAAGAAGGAGGGTCCTTCCAGCCTTTCGGCCGGAAGGACCCTCCTTTGTGTTCGCGCGGTGTTGGTCGCGGCTTCTACTCGACGACCAGCAGCAGGTCCCCGCCCTGGACCTGTTCGATCGCTCCGACGGCGAGGCGCGAGACCGTGCCGGCAACCGGCGTCGTGATGGACGCCTCCATCTTCATGGCCTCGATCGTGGCGACGGTGTCGCCGGCCTTGACCGCCTCGCCGGCCTTGACGGTCAGGGTGACGGCGCCGGCGAACGGCGCGGCCACCTGGCCGGGCTGGGAGGTGTCGGCGCGTTCGGCGGCCTTGACGTTGCTGACCACCGACCGGTCCCGGACCACGACCGGTCGGGACTGTCCGTTGAGCGTGCACATGACGGTGCGCATGCCCTTTTCGTCCGGTTCGGAGACCGCTTCGAGCGAGGCGATCAGCCGGACGCCCTTCTCCAGCTCGATCTCGTGTTCGGCGCCGCGCTGCAGCCCGAAGAGGTAGTCGCGGGTGTCCAGCACCGAGAGGTTGCCGTAGGACTCCACGCTCTTCTGGTAGTCCTTGGTGGGACCGGCGAAGAGCAGCCTGTTGAGGGTCTGCTGGACGGTCCTGGAATCGGATGCCAGGGCGGCGCTGTCCTCGGCGCTGAGCTCGACGTCGCGGACCTTGACGGTGCGGCCCTGCAGCGCCTTGGTGCGGAACGGCTCCGGCCAGCCTCCGGGGGGATCGCCCAGTTCACCGGAAAGGAAGCCGATCACGGAATCCGGGATGTCGTATTTCTGCGGGTTTTCATTGAAGTCCGCGGGATCGGCGTTGAGTCCCACGAGGTGCAGGGCCAGGTCACCGACGACCTTGGAGGACGGGGTGACCTTCACGAGCCGGCCCAGGATCCGGTCGGCCGCGGTGTACATGTCCTCGATGGCTTCGAACCGCTCCCCCAGGCCCAGCGCGATCGCCTGCTGGCGCAGGTTGGAGAGCTGCCCGCCGGGGATTTCGTGCTGGTACACCCGCCCGGTGGGGCCCGGGAGCCCGGATTCGAACGGTGCGTAGACGCGGCGGACGGCCTCCCAGTACGGTTCCAGGGCGCACACGTTCGCCAGGCTCAGCCCGGTGTCGCGGGGTGTGTGGGCCAGGGCCGCCACCAGCGCGGAAGCTGAGGGCTGGCTGGTGGTCCCGGCGAGCGAGGCGGATGCCACGTCCACGGCGTCCACTCCGGCGTCGACCGCTGCCAGCAGGGTGGCGAGCTGGCCGCCGGCGGTGTCGTGCGTGTGCAGGTGGACCGGGAGGTCGAAGCGTTCGCGCAGGGCGGTCACGAGGCGGGCCGCCGCAGCGGGGCGCAGGAGTCCGGCCATGTCCTTGATCGCCAGGATGTGCGCGCCGGCGTCGACGATCTTCTGCGCCAGCTCCAGGTAGTAGTCCAGGGTGTACAGGGTCTCGTCCGGGTCCAGCATGTCAGCGGTGTAGCACAGGGCCACCTCTGCGACGGCCGTGCCGGTCTCGCGGACGGCCCTGATGGCCGGTGCCATCTGGTTGACGTCGTTGAGCGCGTCGAAGATGCGGAAGATATCGATGCCGGTGGCGGCGGCCTCGTTGACGAAGGCAACCGTGACCTCTTCCGGGTACGGGGTGTAGCCGACAGTGTTGCGGCCGCGGAGGAGCATCTGCAGGCAGACGTTCGGCAGCGCCTTGCGCAGGGCCGCCAGCCGGTCCCAGGGGTCCTCACCGAGGAACCGCAGGGCCACGTCATAGGTGGCGCCGCCCCAGGCCTCGACGGAAAGCAGTTCCGGGAGGAGCTTGGTCACGGCCGGGCCGGCGGCGACGAGGTCGCGGGTACGGACCCGGGTCGCGAGCAGGGACTGGTGGGCGTCGCGGAACGTGGTGTCCGTGACGGCGACGGCGTCCTGCGCGCGCAGGGCCCTCGCGAAGCCTTCCGGGCCCAGCTCCAGCAGTCGCTGGCGGGAGCCCTGCGCGGCGGCCGTGTCGTCCAGGGCCGGGAGCTTGGCGGCGGGATCGCTGTGGACCGTGAGCTCGCCGTTGGGCTTGTTGACGGTGACTTCGGCGAGCCAGGTGAGCAGCTTGGTGCCGCGGTCCGCGGAGACCCGGGCTTTGAGCAGTTCGGGGCGTTCGTCGATGAACGAGGTGGCCACGTTTCCGGCGATGAAGTCGGCGTCGTCCAGGACCGCCTGCAGGAAGGAGATATTGGTGGACACCCCGCGGATGCGGAACTCGGCGAGGGCCCGGCGCGCCCGGGCCACGGCGGCCGGGTACTCGCGGCCGCGGCAGGTCAGCTTGACCAGCATCGAGTCGAAGTGCGGGCTGATCTCGGCGCCGGAGTAGACGGTGCCGCCGTCGAGCCGGACGCCGGCGCCGCCGGCCGAACGGTAGCCGGTGATCTTGCCGACGTCGGGCCGGAAGCCGTTGGCCGGGTCCTCCGTGGTGATGCGGCACTGCAGGGCGGCCCCCTTGAGCTGGACCGTCTCCTGGGAGAGGCCAAGGTCCGCGAGGGTCTCGCCGGCGGCGATGCGCAGCTGTGCCTGGACGAGGTCGACGTCGGTGACTTCCTCGGTGACCGTGTGCTCGACCTGGATCCGGGGGTTCATTTCAATGAAGACGTGCTGGCCCGCCCGCTCCCCCACCGTGTCGACGAGGAATTCCACGGTGCCGGCGTTGACATAGTTCAGCGCCTTGGCGAACTTCACGGCGTCGCGGTAGAGGGCCTGCCGGATGCCCTCGTCGAGGTTCGGCGCCGGGGCGATCTCGATGACCTTCTGGTGGCGGCGCTGGATGGAGCAGTCCCGCTCGAAGAGGTGCATCACGTTGCCCTCCGCATCGGCCAGGATCTGGACCTCGATGTGGCGTGGGCGGAGCACGGCCTGCTCCAGGAACATGGTCGGGTCGCCGAACGCCGCATCGGCTTCGCGCATGGCGGCCTGCAGCGCTTCGGGGAGGGCGTCGCGCGTATCGACCCGGCGCATGCCGCGCCCGCCGCCGCCCGCGACGGCCTTGGCGAAGATGGGGAAGCCGATCTCGTCGGCGGCGGCGATGAGTTCGTCCAGATCCTTGGAGGGCTGGCTGGACTTCAGGACAGGGACGCCGGCCTGGCGGGCCGCCTCGAGGGCGGCCACTTTGTTGCCGGCCAGTTCCAGGACCTCGGCGGGCGGGCCCACGAAGGTGATGCCGGCCGCGGCCGCGGCCCGGGCCAGGCGCGGGTTTTCGGAGAGGAAGCCGTAGCCGGGGTAGATGGCGTCGGCCCCGGATTCCTTGGCCACGCGAACCACTTCATCGACGTCAAGGTAAGCCCGGACGGGGTGGCCCTCTTCACCGATCAGATATGCCTCGTCGGCCTTCTGGCGGTGGATTGAGTTGCGGTCCTCGTTGGGGAAGACGGCGACAGTTTTGGCACCGAGTTCGTAGCCGGCGCGGAAGGCACGGATCGCGATTTCGCCGCGATTGGCCACCAGAATCTTCGAAAACATACTTCTCCTGCATCATCGCGGGTGTGTCGGTAATTGGTCACAGTGTCTAAGACCTGCACGGACAAACACAAATTTTTGTGTCGACCGTCACAGCGGCGCGCGTCACGTATGCCGGATTAGGCAAGCACCTCAGGCCAGCACATCCGGCAGGGCGTGCCACGGCCCTGGGTGAAGCTTATCCATCATCTGCCGCCCCGGCACCGGATAAGACAGGTTTAGGCGGGGTGGCAACATATGATGAGGAGGTGGGTGGCGCATGCACGCCCCGGCTCCGGGGAACGCAGGAGCCGGCAGGACCCGTCCCGGCAACCGGCGTTAGGTATTGGTTTTTCAAGTGCAAGTAGTCAGCATCAGCAGCCTCAAAGGCGGTGTCGGCAAGACATCGGTGACCACCGGATTGGCGTCCGCGGCATTGGCCGCCGGCATCCCCACCCTCGTCGTCGACCTTGATCCGCACGCGGATGCGAGCACGGCCCTCGGGGTCCGGCCGGGAGACCAGCAGGACATCGGCCGGATGCTCAAGGCTCCCCGGCGGGCCCGCCTGGCCGAAAACGTGGTCCCCAGCGGCTGGGTGGAACGCGCGGCCGCCAACGGTATTCCCGCAGGTTCGGCGCCGGCCATCCTGGATGTGGCCGTGGGCTCCGCGTACACCGGCATTTACGACCGCCCCGACCTGGGCCGCCGCGACCTGCGCCGGCTCTCCGCAGTCCTGGCCGGCGCGGAGAAGTACGAACTGGTCCTGGTGGATTGCCCGCCGTCCCTGAACGGGCTCACCAGGATGGCCTGGTCCGCCAGCGACAAGGTCACCCTCGTCGCTGAACCCGGCCTCTTCTCGGTTGCGGGCACGGAACGCACGATGCGGGCCATCCAGCTGTTCCGTCAGGAATTCGCCCCGAAGCTCTCACCGGCCGGCATTGTCGCGAACCGGGTGCGCACCGGGTCCGCCGAGCACACTTTCCGGCTGTCCGAAATGGAGTCCATGTTCGGTGAGCTGCTGCTGTCACCGCACATCCCGGAGCAGGCCAACTGGCAGCAAATCCAGGGCGCCGCCCATTCCATCCATCACTGGCCCGGGG
>Ga0247818_10001790_pt1 | contig 13774 bp, 10 predicted proteins | sample 13C_Glucose_Day1_FD_192424 | JGI IMG/M metagenome (GOLD analysis project Ga0247818, IMG submission 192424) | Soil microbial communities from agricultural site in Penn Yan, New York, United States - 13C_Glucose_Day1 | ecosystem: Environmental > Terrestrial > Soil > Agricultural land | place...
GCCTTGGGGTCGCGCAGGTCTCCGGCGACGAGCTCGCGCTTGAGCTCGATCCCCGCGACGAAGAAGAAGACGGCGAGCAGGCCGTCGGCGGCCCAGTGCGCCACGGACAGGTCCAGGCCGAGGGCTCCGGGGCCGAAGTGGAAGTCGCTGACGCTCTCGTAGCCGCCGCGCAGTGCGGGTATGTTCGCCCAGACCAGCGCCGCGACGGCGGCGAGGAGCAGCAGCACCCCGCCGACGGTCTCGGTGCGCAGCGCGTCCGCGACGTAGGTCCGCTCGGGCAGGGAGAGACGTCCGAAGGCCTTGCGGGGGCTGGGGGTGCGGGGCGCGTTCACGGGAGGTTCCTCTGATCGGGGGCAGCACGAATCGTGTGCCGACCAGACTTCCCGGCGCTCCATGAGACAGCTTTTTGCTTAGTTTAGCTAACGTGCTCCTCGGTCGCACCAGGAGCACCGGGGGCCACCCGGCGCGTGAGCGCGCCGGGTGCCCCGTACAGCCTTGACCGGGCGGTGCCGGCTCAGTCCTCGCCGGGCGCCTGGGGCAGCTTGGCCTGGATGAGGTCCATGACCGCGGAGTCCGTCAGCGTGGTGACGTCCCCGAGCTCGCGGTTCTCCGCGACGTCCCGCAGCAGACGGCGCATGATCTTGCCGGAGCGGGTCTTCGGCAGCTCCGCCACCGGCAGGATCCGCTGGGGCTTGGCGATCGGGCCGAGCGTGGCGCCCACGTGGTTGCGGAGCTCGGCGACGAGGTCCTCGGTCTCCGCCGCCGTGCCGCGCAGGATCACGAAGGCGACGATGGCCTGGCCGGTCGTCTCGTCCGCCGCGCCCACCACGGCCGCTTCGGCCACCGAGGCGTGGGAGACCAGCGCGGACTCGACCTCGGTGGTGGAGATGTTGTGCCCGGACACCAGCATCACGTCGTCGACCCGGCCGAGCAGCCAGATGTCGCCGTCGTCGTCCTTCTTGGCTCCGTCACCGGCGAAGTACTTGCCCTCGAACCGCGACCAGTAGGTGTCGATGAACCGCTGGTCGTCGCCCCAGATGGTGCGCAGCATCGACGGCCACGGCTCGGTGAGCACCAGATAACCGCCGCCGCCGTTGGACACCTCGTTGGCCTCGTCGTCGACGACGGTCGCGGAGATGCCCGGCAGCGGGGTCTGGGCCGAGCCCGGCTTGGCGTCGGTCACGCCCGGCAGGGGCGAGATCATCATGCCGCCGGTCTCGGTCTGCCACCAGGTGTCCACCACCGGGGTGCGGTCCGCGCCGATGTTCTTCCGGTACCAGATCCACGCCTCGGGGTTGATCGGCTCACCGACGGAGCCGAGCACCCGCAGCGAGGACAGGTCGAACTTGGCGGGGATGTCGTCGCCCCACTTCATGAACGTCCGGATCGCGGTGGGCGCCGTGTAGAGGATCGTGACGCCGTACTTCTGCACGATCTCCCAGAAGCGGCCCTGGTGCGGGGTGTCCGGCGTGCCCTCGTACATGACCTGGGTGGCGCCGTTGGCGAGCGGGCCGTAGACGATGTACGAGTGCCCGGTGACCCAGCCGACGTCGGCCGTGCACCAGTACACGTCGGTCTCCGGCTTGAGGTCGAAGACGGACCAGTGCGTGTACGCCGTCTGGGTGAGGTAGCCGCCGGAGGTGTGCAGGATGCCCTTCGGCTTACCCGTCGTGCCCGAGGTGTAGAGGATGAACAGCGGGTGCTCCGCCTCGAACGCCTCGGGGGTGTGGTCGGCGCTCTGCCGCTCGACCAGGTCCTGCCACCACACGTCGCGGCCTTCGGTCCAGGCGACGTCCTGGCCGGTGCGGCGGACGACGAGTACGTGCTCGACGTTGCCCGCCTTGGTGACCGCCTCGTCGACGGCAGGCTTGAGCGCGGACGGCTTGCCGCGCCGGTAGCCGCCGTCGGCCGTGATGACGACACGCGCGTCGGCGTCCTTGATGCGGGTGGCGAGCGCGTCCGAGGAGAAGCCGCCGAAGACCACGGAGTGCGCGGCGCCGACGCGGGCGCAGGCCAGCATCGCGATCGCGGTCTCCGGGATCATCGGCATGTAGACGGCGACCCGGTCGCCCTTGCGGACACCCAGCTCCAGGAGGGCGTTGGCCGCCTTGGACACCTCGTCCTTGAGCTGGGCGTAGGTGATCGCGCGGCTGTCGCCCGGCTCGCCCTCGAAGTGGATGGCGACCCGGTCGCCGTGTCCGGCCTCCACGTGCCGGTCCACGCAGTTGTAGGCGACGTTGAGCTCGCCGTCCTTGAACCACTTGGCGAACGGCGGGTTCGACCAGTCCAGGGTCTCGGTGGGCTCGGTGGCCCAGGTCAGCCGGCGGGCCTGCTCGGCCCAGAAGCCGAGCCTGTCAGCCTTGGCCTGTTCGTACGCCTCCGCCGTGACGTTGGCGTTCGCGGCCAGGTCGGCGGGGGGCGAGAAGCGACGCTCCTCCTTCAGAAGGTTGGCCAGGCTTTCATTGCTCACGGCATCTGCCTTTCCCAGGGTGTCCGTTGTGTCCCAGGCCACAGCTCATCAGACCCGGGGGTGCGCTGACAAGGGCCGACGGGAAATTGGTTTAGACCTGTCGGGTGGAGTGGCGCGGTGTGCGACACCTCTTCCCACGGGGCCCGCTGCGAGCCGGTTCAAGGTGTGTAACACCTCTCACACCCGGACGGGTCACCTCACCTCGTCAGGTCCGCGGAACGCACCCGGTCGAACACCTTCTCCCCGTCCCGTTCGGTGAGCAGATACGCCTGGGCCTCACCCACGTGGAAGTACAGTCCGTGCAGCTCGAGGGCCCCGTCCTTCAGCGCCCGGGCCACCGGTTCATGGGCGCGCAGATGCTCCAGCTGCTGCACCACGTTCGTCAGGCAGAGCTCCTCGGCGGCGTCCGCGGGCGTCCGCCCGGCCAGCCGCGCCCGGGGGCCGCTTGCGTCGCCGGTCCGCTCCAGGCTCGGCCGGCCGTGCCGCAGCCACCGTCCGAGCGGAGTACCGGTGCCGCCCGGTTCGGCGTCGAGCAGTGCCTGCATGGCACCGCACCCCGAGTGCCCGCACACCGTGATCGACCGCACCGCCAGCACGCCCACGGCGTACTCGATGGCGGCCGCCACCGAGTCGTCGCCGCTCTCCGTGCCGGGCGGGGGCACGAGGTTGCCGACGTTGCGCACCACGAACAGGTCTCCCGGACCACTGGACGTGATCATGGAGGTGACCACCCGCGAGTCGGCACAGGTCAGGAACAGCTGTGAGGGCCGCTGACCCTCGCGTGCCAGCCGGGCCAGCTCCCCGCGCACCAGGGGGGCGGTGGTGCGCTGGAAGGTGCTGATGCCGCGCATCAGCCGGTCGCCACCCGTGCCGTCCGAATCCGGCGCGGGTCCGTCGGCGCTGTCCTGTCCGTAGGTCGCGTCCGGGGCCCGGCCGTTGTCGGCGGTGCTCGGCCCCGGGTCGCCGGCCGGCCGGGACGGCGGGCGCTCGCACTGGTGGTTGCGCCAGGGCGTCCAGGGCCGGCAGCGGCAGCCGGCGTCGGAGGAGCCGGCCTCCTCGGTCCCGTCGGGTGGGTGCCCGGAGGCGAGGGCGGCGGGCTCGGCGATACGGACCCCGGCGCGGCGGCCGTTGATCTCGACGGTGCCGCCCCGTGCGGTGTGGGTGCTCTGCCAGTCCTGCAGCGTCTCGTACGCCGCGTGGTCCATGAAGGACCCGTCCAGGGCGACGACCACTGCGGCGCCCTGGGGTACGAGATGCAGGGCCCGGCTGAGCCGTGGCACCGCGAGGAACGTCAACTGCCCCCGGACGTGGACGTGGTGGACTCCGTGCTTCTCGCGGTGCGTGATACGGGTGCGGGTGAGCCGGTGCAGGGCCACCCCGACCGCCATGGCGATGCCGAGCGCCACTCCCTCCAGGACGCCGAGGGACACCACGCCGAGGGTGGTGACCGCGTAGACCAGGACTTCGCGGTGGCGGGTCACCGTGCGGATGTGGTGCAGGGACACCATCTGGATGCCGACGGCCATCACCAGGGCGGCGAGCGAGGCGAGCGGGATGAACTCCAGGAGCGGGACCAGCAGCAGTGCGGCGATCACCACGAGAGCGCCGTGCAGCACCGTGGAGTTCCGGCTCACGGCGCCCGCTCTGACGTTCGCGGTGCTGCGGACCGCGACGCCGGCCACCGGCAGTCCGCCCAGGGAGCCGGAGACGATGTTGGCGGCGCCCTGCCCGAGCAGTTCGCGGTCCAGGTCGGACCGTCCGACATGGCCGGGACCGGGGCGGGCGGCCACCAGCTTGTCCACGGCCACCGCGCCGAGCAGCGACTGCACGCTGCACACCAGCGTCGTCGTGAGCACGGCGGCGGCGAGCCCCAGTACGGGCCCCTCGGGCAGCCCGGCCAGGGCGTGGTTGCGCCAGGACGGAAGGTCCACCTTGGGCAGGACGAGGCCGGCCGCAGCGGCGACGGCGGTGGCTCCGGCCACGGCGATCAGCGCGGCCGGTACCGGGCGGAGGAGGCGCCCCGCCCGGCCGGGCAGTCGTGGCCAGAGCAGCAGCAGGGCCAGGGTCAGCACGCTCACCGACAGGGCCTCGGGGCGCAGGTTCGCCAACTGGTGCGGCAGGGCGCGGAGGTTGTCGGGGACGGAGCTCTGCGGAGTGCCGCCGAGGACGATGTGCAGCTGGGCGACGGCGATGGTGACGCCGATGCCGGCGAGCATGCCGTGCACGATCGCGGGGCTGACGGCGAGCGCCCCGCGTGCCACGCGCAGGCAGCCGAGGCCCAGCTGGGCGATTCCGGCGAGGACGGTGATGGCGCAGGTCGTCCGCCAGCCGTAGTGCTGGATCAAGTCGGCGGTGACGACGGTGAGTCCGGCGGCGGGGCCGCTCACCTGGAGCGGGGAGCCGCCGAACCTTCCGGCGACGATTCCGCCCACGGCGGCGGCGACCAGGCCGGCCTGGAGCGGCGCGCCGGTGGCGAGGGCGATGCCGAGCGACAGCGGAAGGGCGATCAGGAAGACCGCGATCGAGGCCGACAGATCGGCGCCCGCGAGACGGAAGCCCGGGGGGCCGGTCGGCGGGGGGCTGTGCGGTGGGTGCGCGCGCTCGGTCCGATCGGAGTCGGCGGCGCGGGCCGGGACGCAGGCTGACATGGGCTCTCACTTCCAGATGGCAACTATGAGTAAACAGATCGTAATTGAGAGTAAAGGCGTGGCATAGACTTTCCGGGCAAATGGATGAATCAGTCGCTCTGGCGAGTGATGCAGCCATTTCATCGGCTTGTCGTATTAATTCCTTCTTCATTCCGTGCGAGTTTGACGGCGCTGTCGGTACGGACCGGCACAGCACAGGCAACGCACTCACCGAACTCGGCCCGAGAGAAGGAAGAAGGTGGGCGGATGACCGCCACCCGGAGGATCGTCACGGGCACCGTGATCGCCGCGGTCTGCGTCACCTCGCTAGCCGGCTGCGGAGCCGGTGACGACAGCACCGGCGAGCGGGCGCGGGACCAGGAGAAGGCCGAACCGGCCCCCGCACCGAAGAACGTCGTCCGCCTGATCGGCGACGGCTCCACCGCATACACCGGGGCGCAGCCGCATCTGCCCCGGCCCGAGAGGCTGAAGCCGGGCGAGAAGCCCCCGCAGTTCGTGGTCTTCTCCTGGGACGGCGCGGGCGAGGACGGCCAGAAGCTCTTCTCGCACTTCCGCAAGGTCGCCAGGGAGAACGACGCGACCATGACCTACTTCCTGAGCGGCGTGTACCTGCTTCCGGAGGAGAAGCGCGATCTGTACCGCCCGCCGCAGCACTCGCCGGGCCGCTCGGACATCGGCTTCAACGACCGGGAGGGCATCGCCGACACCCTGAAGCAGCTGCGCCTGGCCTGGCTCGAGGGCAACGAGATCGGAACGCACTTCAACGGGCACTTCTGCGGCAGCGGCGGTGGCGTCGGCGAGTGGTCGGTGGCGGAGTGGAAGGACGAGATCGCCCAGGCCAAGCGCTTCGTGAAGACGTGGAAGACCACCACCGGGATGGACGAGTCGGCTCCGCTGCCCTTCGACTACGACAAGGAGCTGATCGGCGCCCGCACCCCCTGCCTGGAGGGCCAGAAGAACTTCATGAAGGCCGCCCGCGACCTGGGCTTCCGCTACGACACCAGCGGGGTCGAGAACCAGGTGTGGCCGAAGAAGAAGCAGGGGCTGTGGGACCTGTCGATGCAGCTCGTGCCCTTCCCCGGGCACTCCTTCGAACAACTGACCATGGACTACAACTTCATGGTCAACCAGTCCGGCACCACCCAGGGCGACCCCGCCAAGCACGAGATGTGGGGCGACCAGATGCGGGACGGCCTCCTCCAGGGCTTCGATCGGGCCTACCGGGGCAACAGGGCGCCGCTGATCATCGGCAACCACTTCGAGTCCTGGAACGGCGGCACCTACATGCGCGCCGTCGAGGAGGTCGTCGAAGAGGTGTGCACCAAGTCCGACGTGCGCTGCGTCTCCTTCCGGCAGTTGGCGGACTGGCTGGACGCCCAGGACCCGGAGACCCTCGAGAGACTGCGCACGCTGAAGGTCGGCGAGGCCCCGAAGGACGGCTGGAAGTCCTTCCTGGCCGCCGGCCCCGCGCCGGCTCCCAAGGGGGTGCCCGGAGCGCCGGCGGCGAAGCGGTGAGTGTCAGGCGGACGCCGTGACGTCCTCGCCGAGCACGAAACCGGGGTCGATCTGGGCCACCAGATCGGCCCCGGTGCGCTCGTTCCCCCACGACAGGGCGTTCTTCACGTGGAAGTGCGCCATCTGGCGGGTGTAGCGCTCCCGGTCCCGCGCCTCGTACCGCGCGTCGGCGGCCGAGTGCAGCACGCGCAGGGCCTGCCGGTTGGGCTCCTCCAGGAGGTCGAACCGGGGCGGCCGGCCCTTCTCCATGGCCCGGACCCAGTCCGAGTGGCCCACCGTCACCAGCAGGTCCTCCCCGGCCTCCGCGCGCAGGAAGTCCAGGTCGTCCGGGCCCTGCACCTTGTTGCCGACGACCTTCAGGGCGACCCCGAAGTCACGGGCGTACTCCTTGTACTGGCGGTAGACGGAGACGCCCTTCCGGGTCGGCTCGGCCACGAGGAACGTGAGGTCGAAGCGGGTGAACATCCCGGAGGCGAAGGAGTCCGAGCCGGCCGTCATGTCGACCACGACGTACTCGCCGGGGCCGTCCACCAGGTGGTTCAGGCACAGCTCCACCGCTCCGGTCTTGGAGTGGTAGCAGGCGACACCCAGGTCGGCGTCGGTGAAGGGGCCGGTGACCATCAGGCGGACGGCCCCGCCGTCGAGCTCCACCGGCCGCGCGCAGGCGTCGTAGACCGGGTTGTCCTCGCGGACCCGCAGCAGCCTGGAGCCCTCGCCCGGCGGCGTCGTCTTGATCATCGTCTCGGCGGATGCGATGCGCGGATTGGTGCCGCGCAGATAGTCCTTGATCAGCGGCAGCTGCTCGCCCATCGCGGGCAGGGCTGCCGCCTCCGCCTCGTCCAGGCCCAGCGCGGCCCCGAGATGCTGGTTGATGTCGGCGTCGACCGCGACGACCGGAGCGCCGGCGGCCGCGAGATGACGGACGAACAAGGACGACAGGGTCGTCTTCCCGCTGCCGCCCTTCCCCACGAAAGCAATTTTCATGTTCACCAAGCGTAATGGAGTGATTGCTTTGGGTGGCAGCCGGACGTGAAGAAGACCACTCCTTCGTGGGGCGGGCGCCCGGGGTGCGTAGGGTCGTACTCATGAGTACGACAGGCGCGTCCGCCGATCCGCTCGCAGCTTTGGGCTCCCTGCCCGGCGTGGCCGACTCCGTGGAGTCCGTGCGCAAGTCCGTGGACCGTGTCTACGGGCACCGGGTCATGCGGCGGCGCAGCAACGAGATCACCTCGGAGGCGGCGCTGCGCGGCGCCCGCGGCACGGCGGCGCTGTCGGGCGCGGACTGGGCCCTGGAGGAGGTGCGCCGGCGCAGCGACTTCAGCGGCGACGGCGAGGCGCGCACCATGGGCGCGGCCCTGCGCCTGACCGCGGAGGCCGGCCAGCTGCTGTCCATCTGGCGGCAGTCACCCCTGCGGGTGCTGGCCAGGCTGCACCTGGTCGCGGCGGCCGAGGGGGAGGAGCGGGTCGGACGGCCCCGCCAGGAGGGCGAGCCGGTCGACGAGCCCCTGATCGGGCTGGCGCTGCCGAGCGCCGCGGAGGCGCACGGGCGGCTGGAGGGGCTGTCCGAACTGATCATCGCGGGCGGTTCCGCCCCGGCGCTGGTGACGGCCGCCGTGGTGCACGGCGAGCTCCTCGCGCTGCGCCCCTTCACCTCCCACAACGGCCTGATCGCGCGCACGGCCGAGCGCATCGTCCTGGTCGGCAGCGGTCTCGACCCCAAGTCGGTGTGCCCCGCCGAGGTGGGCCACGCCGAACTGGGCCGGGAGGCCTACCTGGAGGCGCTGGAGGGTTACGTCTCCGGCACTCCCGAGGGTGTCGCCGCCTGGATCGCCCACTGCGGGCGGGCGGTCGGACTGGGGGCGCGCGAGTCGACGGCGGTGTGCGAGGCGCTCCAGCGCGGAGCCGCGTAGCCAAAGGCCGGGCGGAGGCAGCGGACGGAAATGCGGCGGTACGAATACTCGTACCGCCGCTGGCACGTCCACCGCGGTACCAAGCGTCCTCGATATATGCCCATCAGGCGGGGAACTTTGCCCGTCACCTGGTGCGGCTGGCCCGTAATCGACGGGTCGACGTCGCGTGGGTTCGCGGTGTTCATGCTCGGTCCGTGGGGCCACTGATGCGTTGGTTGAAGGTGATCCTCTCGGATGTCCTCGGTCTCGCGGGCCGTTACGTCCTTTGTACTCCGGGTCCGGAGCGAGGGGAAGCCCAGACCCCGCTTCTTTACTTTTACGCTCAATGAGGTGTGAAACGGGCGCCGCTGCGATGTGCCGGGCCGGCGGACGGCTCAGCCGTCCACGCGTGGGGCGGTCAGGCCACCACCGCGCGGCGCCGGCTCGCGTACCAGACGAGGCCCGCGGTGGCCGCCGCGGCGCCTATGGCGGCCGCCGCGACCAGGGCGGGACGCGGCGGCACGGAGAACGCGGGGAAGCGCTGCTTGAGCCGGACCGGCCGGTGGAAGTCGAGGATCGGCCACTCCCGCGCGAGGGCCTCCCGGCGCAGCGCGCGGTCCGGGTTCACGGCGTGCGGGTGGCCCACGGACTCCAGCATCGGCACGTCGGTCACCGAGTCGCTGTAGGCGTAGCAGCGTGCCAGGTCGTAGCCCTCGGACTCGGCGAGCTCCCTGATCGCCTCGGCCTTGGTCGGGCCGTACGCGTAGTACTCCACCTCGCCGGTGAAGCATCCGTCGTCGCCCACGACCATCCTGGTGGCCACGACCCGGTCCGCGCCGAGCAGTTCGCCGATCGGCTCGACCACCTCGGCGCCCGACGTGGACACGATCACGACGTCGCGTCCCGCGGTGTGGTGCCGCTCGATGAGGGTGGCGGCCTCGTCGTAGATGATCGGGTCGATCAGGTCGTGCAGGGTCTCGGCGACGATCTCCTTGACCTGCTGGACGTTCCAGCCGCGGCACAGTGCGGACAGGTACTTGCGCATCCGCTCCATCTGGTCGTGATCGGCGCCACCGGCCAGGAACACGAACTGGGAGTACGCGGTGCGCAGCACCGCCCTGCGGTTGATCAGGCCGCCTTGGTAGAACGACTTGCTGAACGTGAGCGTGCTCGACTTCGCAATGACCGTCTTGTCCAGGTCAAAGAAGGCGGCTGTGCGGGGCATCGAGTGGTTTTCCACGGTGCTGAGCATAGGCGCAGCCCATTCGGCGTAAGGTGGGGCGTGTGGGTTTGCCTGAGAAGGCTCTCGGGTACACCATGGAAGTCACGGATCGTTCGCGACCGTGTCTAACCCGGCCCGACTCCTCCCCCCCCGAGTCGGCCGTGGGGACGACCCCCGCTCTCCCCCCCGGCGGGGGTCGTCGCATGTCCGGGTGGGTTTTCTTCCCTCTTTCGGCGGTAGGCACACCGCGTCGGCGCCGATGGGGCGAGCTGTTGTCATGCTCACGACTTGTTACTCAAGGTAGCCATCGCACTGCTCTACGGGGGTCGCACAGGAGCTGTGCGGGACTCGCCCGTAAGGGTGGCGGCGATATTCACAGCCTCTGACGCGTCCACAGTTTTCGACCAAGATCCACATGTTTTTCCGGATCGCTGCACCGTGATTCCAGCGCGCCCCGCTCGCCGCGAGTTCACATCCGCTGCCGTTTGCCGGGTCGCGTATGGCCGATTCACGCCGACCGTCGAACGAGGGCGTTACCGGCTCTTCCCATGCCTGGGAATGGCGGGGCCGCAGGGGCTCCGCGACAGACGCAGCAAAGGGGGACGAACGTGTCCGGAACCATCACCCACGACCCGCCTCCGGCCACCGGAGGAGGCAGGCCGGGCGCACCGCTGATCCTCACCGAGGACGCCGGGCTCCTCGACGACCTGCTGCGCCTGTGCGCGGCGGCCGGCGCCACACCGGAGGTCCATCACGCGGTGCCGGAGTCGCGGGGCAGCTGGGAGGCCGCGCCGCTCGTGCTGGTCGGGGACGACGCCGCGCGACGGGTGCGCGGGGCGGCGCGCCGGCCGGGAGTGGTGCTGGTCGGCCGCGACCAGGACGATTCCGGTGTCTGGCGGCGGGCCGTCGAGATCGGCGCCGACCACGTGCTGATGCTGCCCGACGGCGAACAGTGGCTGGTCGACCGCATCGCCGACGTGGCCGAGGGCGTCGGCCGGCCCGCCCTGACCGTCGGCGTCATCGGCGGCCGGGGCGGCGCGGGAGCGTCCACGCTGGCGTGCGCGCTCGCCGTCACCTCCGCGCGGGAAGGACTGCGCACACTTCTGGTGGACGCCGATCCGCTGGGCGGCGGCCTCGACGTGGCGCTCGGCGGCGAGACGGCGAAGGGGCTGCGCTGGCCGGCGTTCGCCGCCTCGCACGGCCGCGTCGGCGGCGGGGCCCTGGAGGAGTCGCTGCCGGAACTGCACTCGCTGCGGGTGCTCAGCTGGGACCGCGGGGACTGCCTCGCGGTGCCGCCCCGGGCCGTCCGCGCGGTGCTCGCCGCGGCGCGGCGCGGGGGCGGCACCGTCGTGGTCGACCTGCCGCGCCGCGTCGACGACGGAGTCGCCGAGGTCCTCGCCCAGCTGGACCTCGGGCTTCTCGTGGTCCCCGCGGAACTGCGTGCCGTCGCGGCGGCGGGCCGTGTCGCCTCCGCCGTGGGCATGGTCCTGCGCGACCTGCGGCTGGCGGTGCGCGGGCCGTACGCGCCCGGCCTGGACGACCGCGAGGTGGCCAGGCTGCTCGGACTGCCCCTCGCGGGTGACGTGCCCGTCGAGCCCGCGCTGGAGCGCCCGTACGGCACGGGGCGCCCGCCCGGGGGGTCGGGCCGTGGCCCGCTGGCCCGGTTCTGCAGGGAGTTCTGGGAGCGGGCGCTGGTGGAGGCGAGGACGGCATGAGGAGTCCGGTGACCGGAGCGGGGATGCCTCCCGGGCTGCTCGACGGGGTGCGGCGGTGGCTGGCCGAGAGCGGGGCCGAGCCGACCCCCGCGCGGGTGGCGCAGGCGCTGCGGGACCAGGGGCGGGTCCTCGGGGACGCCGAAGTGCTGGGAGCGGCGGAGCAGTTGCGGTCCGAGCTGGTCGGCAGCGGGCCGCTGGAACGGCTCCTGTCCGACCCGGCGGTGACCGACGTGCTGGTGTCGGCGCCGGACCGGGTCTGGGTGGACCGGGGCGGTGGGCTGGAGCTCACCGGGATCCGCTTCCCGGATGCGACGGCCGTCCGCCGGCTCGCCCAGCGGCTCGCCGCCGTGGCCGGCCGGCGCCTGGACGACGCCCGGCCCTGGGTCGACGCCCGGCTGCCCAACGGGACCCGGCTGCACGCGGTGCTGCCGCCGGTCGCCGTGGGCTCCACTTGTTTGTCGCTCCGGGTCGTACGGCCGCGCGCCTTCACCCTCGACGAACTGGTCGCCGCGGGGACGGTGCCGCCGGGCGGGGACCGGGTGCTGCGGGCGCTGCTGGACGCGCGCCTGTCGTTCCTCGTCAGCGGCGGCACCGGCAGCGGGAAGACGACGCTGCTGAGCGCGCTGCTCGGGCTGGCCGGGCCGGAAGAGCGGATCGTGCTGGCCGAGGACTCGGCCGAACTGCGTCCCGACCATCCGCACGTCGTGCGCCTGGAGACCAGACCCGCCAACCAGGAGGGCGCCGGCCTCGTCACCCTCGAGGACCTGGTGCGGCAGGCGCTGCGCATGAGGCCGGACCGGCTGGTCGTGGGCGAGGTGCGCGGCCCCGAGGTGGTCCATCTGCTGGCCGCCCTCAACACGGGTCATGAAGGCGGCTCCTGCACGGTCCACGCCAACGCCGCGGCTGATGTGCCGGCCCGGCTCGAGGCGCTCGGCACGGCGGCCGGACTCGACCGGTTCGCACTGCACAGCCAACTGGCGGCGGCCCTCTCGGTGGTGCTGCACCTCGTGCGCGACCGGGGCGGACGGCGGCGGATCGCGGAGGTGCACGTACTGGAACGGGACCCGTCGGGGCTGGTGCGGACGGTGCCGGCGCTGAGGTGGGGGCCGCGGGCCTTCACCTGCGAGCCGGGGTGGCAGCGCCTGCGGGAACTGCTCGGAGCCCCGGACCGCGGCGGACAGGACGGGGGGACCGAGGGGTGAACGGGACGACGGAGGTGTCGACCGGCGCGGCCGTGGCGTGCCTGGGGACCGCGGCCTGGCTGCTGGGCGGCGGGCACGCCGGGGCCGGACGGGCGCGGCTGCTGCTGGCCGGCGGGGACACGCCGGACGGCGGGCCACGGGGGCTGCCCCGGGTGAACCGCGCGTGGGGACGCGTCCGCGGGCGGCTGCGCGCCGAGTGGTGGTCGCTGGCCGCCGGAGCGGTGCTGGCGGTGCTCGGCGCGTCCGTGCTGCCGGTCGTCGTGGGAGCAGCCGGAGTGCCACTGCTGCGGAGGGTGCGGCGGGCCGCCGGGGAACGCCGGGCGCGGGAGCACCGCGGGAACGCGGTGATCGCGTTGTGCGGGGCGCTCGCCGGGGAGGTGCGTGCCGGGCGCCAGCCGGGTGAGGGGCTGCTGCCGGCCGCGCGGGACTCCGGCGGGCTCGGTGACATGCAGGCGGCGGTGCTGGCGGCGGCGCGGTTCGGCGGAGACGTCCCGGAGGCCCTCGCGGACGCGGCTCGCCGGCCGGGCGCCGGGGGACTACGGGGACTCGCCGCGTGCTGGCGGGTGGCGGTGGACCAGGGCGCCGGGCTCGCGGACGGACTCGACCGGCTGGAGGCGGCGCTGCGGGCGGAACGGGACCAGCGGGCCGATCTGCGCGCCCAGCTGGCCGGCGCCCGCGCGACAGCGGTGCTGCTCGCCGGGCTCCCGGTGGTCGGCCTGGCGCTCGGCGCGGCACTCGGCGCCGACCCGCTGCACATCCTGCTGCACACGCCGTCGGGCCTGGTCTGTCTGGTGGCCGGCGGGGTGTTGGAGGGACTGGGGCTGTGGTGGGCGCTGCGGATCATGCGCGGAGCCGAGGAGGCGACGGCGTGAGCGGGGAACTTTTCCACAGGCTGGGGGCAGTGCTGGGGACGGTGACCGCGCTCGCCTCACTGGCGGGCTGGTGGAGTCGGACGCGCCGCGAGCGGAGAGTCCGGCGGCGGCTGGCCGGAGTACTGGCCCTGGAGCGGCGGACGACCGCCGCACGCCTCACGCTGCCGCACGCCGCGCGGAGCTGGCTGCCGTACGCGGGCGTGGCGTGTGCCGGATGGGTGCTGGTCGGAGGTCCCGCCGC
>Ga0247818_10001792_pt1 | contig 13761 bp, 14 predicted proteins | sample 13C_Glucose_Day1_FD_192424 | JGI IMG/M metagenome (GOLD analysis project Ga0247818, IMG submission 192424) | Soil microbial communities from agricultural site in Penn Yan, New York, United States - 13C_Glucose_Day1 | ecosystem: Environmental > Terrestrial > Soil > Agricultural land | place...
GCAACCTGCTGATCTACGGGCTGGGCGGGATTTTGGTGCCGTTCGTGGGGATCAAGGCGATCGATATGTTGTTGACGGCGTTGCATCTGGTTTGACCGAACACCCCCCTGTAGGAGCGAGCTTGCTCGCGATGGGCGTTAACGATAACGCGTACTGTCTGGATGAACGAGGCACCCTCTGGTTCTTCGCGAGCAAGCTCGCTCCTACAGGGGGTATCCATGAATTCGAGGAATTTGAAATGTCCACAATGATACGTCCGGCCCTGAGCCTGTTGGTCCTGATGATGCTGATCACCGGCGTCGCCTACCCCCTTGCGGTCACCGGTGTCGCCCAGGTCGCGTTCCCGGATCAGGCCAATGGCAGCCTGGTGCGCGACGCCGACGGCAAGGTCCGTGGTTCGGCCTTGATCGCCCAGGATTTCGTCGGTGACGCCTGGTTCCATCCTCGACCATCGGCGGGTGCATTTGCCACCGTGTCGAGCAGCGCCAGTAACCTGTCGCCGAGCAACCCGGCGCTGGCCACCCGTGTTATCGACGATGCCAACAAACAGCTAGTGCCCGGCCAGGGCCCGGTGCCATTGGCGCTGGTCACCACCTCCGGCAGCGGCCTCGATCCACACTTGCCACCGGCAGCGATTAGCTATCAACTGACGCGTGTCGCGGCTGCGCGCAACCTGCCGGTAGCGACGCTGCAAAACCTGCTGGACGCGCACACCGAGCAGCCGTTGGTAGGGCCGCCGGTGGTCAATGTGCTTGAGTTGAATCGCGCACTGGAAAAACTGTAAATCAAAAGATCGCAGGCTTCGCCAGCGCCTACACCGACCGTGTCGACACCGCCATCTTTGTAGGCGCTGCCGCAGGCTGCGATCTTTTAATGTCACACCCAACCCCAAGTTGAACAAGGCAATGACAAATGAGTGACTCCGGCCGCGCCGACGCGCTGTTAGCAGACCTGCCCCGCGATGGCCGTGGTCGGCTCAAGGTTTTTCTCGGCGCCGCACCCGGGGTTGGCAAGACCTACGCCATGCTGCAAGCGGCTCACACCCAACTGCGTCAAGGGGTGAAAGTCATTGCCGGCGTCGTCGAAACCCATGGCCGCGCCGAAACCGAAGCCTTGCTCGGCGGCTTGCCGCAACTGCCGTTGTTGCGCTCGGAATACCGTGGCGTGATATTGGAGGAAATGGACCTGGACGGTCTGCTCCATGCCAAACCGAAATTGGTTCTGGTGGACGAACTGGCCCACACCAACGCCCCCGGCAGTCGTCACGCCAAGCGCTGGCAGGATATTCAGGAACTGCTCGCCGCCGGCATCGACGTGTTCACCACGGTCAACGTCCAGCACCTGGAAAGCCTCAACGACCAGGTGCGCGGCATCACTGGCGTGCAGGTTCGCGAAACCCTTCCGGACTGGGTACTGCAAGAGGCATACGAATTACTGCTGGTCGATCTGCCACCGCGCGAGCTGCTCGAGCGTCTGCGCGAGGGCAAGGTCTATGTACCGGAGCAGGCGCGGGCAGCCATCGACGCATTCTTCACCCAGACCAACCTCTCCGCCCTGCGCGAGCTGGCGATGCAAACTGCGGCGGCCCAGGTCGATAACGACCTGACCCAGGGTTATCGCCAGCTCGGCCAGGATGCGCCGACCGTGCGCGGTCGCCTGTTGGTCGGTGTCGATGGCGATGCCCAGGCCGAGCGCCTGGTCCGTCATGCCAGTCGCGTCGCCCAGCGTCGGCATTTGCCGTGGAGCCTGGTGCATGTGGACAACGGCGGCGTGCGTGACGAGCAATCGCGCTTGCGCCTGCAAAGTGCCCAACAACTGGCCGAACGGCTTGGCGGCGAGGTGGTGTTGCTTCGCGCCGGCGAGGTGGCGAAAACCCTGATCCAGCATGCCACCGAACGCCGCGCCAGCCTGGTACTGGTCGGCCAGTCCCGGCAGCGTTTGCGCCGTCGGTTGTTTGGTGGAGGTCTGGCGGCGCGCCTGCTGCGCCATGCTCGCGGCCTGGAAATCAACGTCATTGACGGTGATCACGAGCAGCATCAGCCACGCCAGCGCTCGATGCAGTCGCCGGTGTGGTTCGACTACGCACTGGCGCTGGTCGCGACGGTGCTTGCCAGTGCCCTGTCCTGGGCGGTATCGAGTGTCCTTCCGCTGCCCAATATCTCGCTGGTGTTCCTCGCTGCGGTGTTGCTGGTGGCGGTGCGCAGCAGCCTCGGCCCTGCGCTGGCCTGTGCCGCGCTGTCGTTTCTGACTTACGACTTTTTGTTCATTCCACCGAATTTTTCTTTCAGCATCCAGCGCGAAGAAGACGTGCTGACCCTGCTGTTTTTCCTGCTGATGGCAGCCCTCACCGGCAACCTCGCAGCGCGCCAGCGCCGGCAGTTGCAGGCCTTGCGCGACACTCAGGAAGAAACCACCGAACTGCTCGACCTGTCGCGCAAACTCACCGCCGCCACCGATCGTCAGGCCGTGATCAATGCTGCATCCCATCACCTGGAAGGCTGGAGCGATCTGCAGTTGTGCCTGCTCAATCGGGACGGTCAGAGCGGCTGGAAAGTCGAAACCGGTGGCCCGCTGGAGTTTACCGAAGCCGAGCGCGCCGCCGCCGATTGGGCCTGGCAACACGATCAGCCGGCGGGAGCGGGCACCGGTACGCTGCCTTTCGGGCGCTGGTGGTGGTGGCCATTGTCCGTGGAGGACGGCCCGCTGGCGTTGCTCGGCGTGTGTGCCAAGGAGGGTCAGACCCTGAGCGGTCAGCGCCGACGCTTGTTGACCGCGTTGAGCCAGCCGCTGGCCCAGGCGCTGGCCCGCGCGCAGTTGGCCGACGACCTGGAAGCGGCGCGGCTGCACGGCGAAACCGAGCAACTGCGCAGCGCCTTGCTGGCCTCCGTGTCCCACGATTTGCGCACTCCGCTGACTTCCATGCGCGGCAGCATCGACAGCTTGTTGGCCCTCGGCGAGGCGATTCCGCTGGAGGACCGCCGCGAATTGCTCGAAGGCACCCGCGATGAAGCCGAACGTCTCGACCGCTACATTCAAAACCTGCTGGACATGACCCGCCTCGGGCACGGAGCCCTGAAGCTGGCGCGGGATTGGGTGTCGCCGGCGGACATCGTCGGCAGTGCGCTCAATCGCTTGCGCGCGGTGCTGGCGCCGCTTGAAGTCAGCACCGACGTGCCGGCGCAACTGCCGCTGCTGTACGTCCATGCCGCGCTGATCGAGCAAGCGCTGATCAACGTGATGGAAAACGCGGCGCGTTTCTCGCCGTCGCATGGGCGTTTGCAGTTGAAAGCGGGGGCCGATGACAGTGAAGTGTTTTTTTCGGTGAGCGACGAGGGGCCGGGGATTCCGGAAGAGGAGCGGGCGAAGATTTTCGACATGTTCTACACCGCCGCGCGCGGTGATCGGGGCGGGCAGGGCACCGGCCTGGGGCTGGCGATCTGTCAAGGCATGGTCGGCGCCCATGGCGGGCGGATCAGCGTTGCCGATGGTATCGAGGGGCACGGCACCTGCATCACATTGCACTTGCCATTGCAGGAACAACCGGGTTTTGAAAGTGAAGCTTGATCGTGCTTGCGCTACTCTCTTGCCCATTCTATTTGTTGATGTGAATTCATGAGCCAGACCGCAACCATTTTGGTCATCGACGACGAACCGCAAATCCGTAAATTCCTGCGCATCAGCCTCGCTTCCCAGGGCTACAAAGTGCTGGAGGCCGGCACCGGCACCGAAGGCCTGGCGCAGGCTGCGTTGTACGAGCCGGACCTGCTGGTGCTTGACCTCGGTTTGCCGGACATGGACGGTCAGCACGTGCTGCGCGAGTTTCGTGAATGGTCGACGGTGCCGGTGCTGGTGCTGTCGGTGCGTGCCGCTGAAGGGCAGAAAGTCGAGGCCCTCGATGGCGGTGCCAACGACTATGTGACCAAGCCGTTCGGTATCCAGGAATTCCTGGCGCGGGTACGTGCCTTGTTACGTCAGGCCCCGGCCGGTGAAGCCCGACAGGCGGCTCTGACATTCGGCCCGTTGACCGTCGACCTGGCGTATCGCCGGGTGCTGCTCGATGGCGTCGAAGTGGCGTTGACCCGCAAGGAATACGCGGTGCTGGCGCATTTGGCCAGGCATCCGGGGCGGGTCATTACCCAGCAGCAATTACTCAAGGATATCTGGGGGCCGACCCATGCCGAAGACAGTCACTATTTGCGGATTGTGGTGGGGCATCTGCGGCAGAAACTGGCGGATGATCCGACCCGGCCGCGGTTTATCGTGACCGAGGCGGGGGTGGGGTATCGGCTTTTGGGTGATGACAGTTTTTAGCTATGTGCTGAATGGTCCGGCCTCATCGTCGGAACGCCGCCCGGGGCAAGCCCGCTCCCACAAGGGTATGCGTTTGTCGATACACCAGCGTCCCCTGTGGGAGCGGGCTTGCCCGCGATGAGGCCCTTACGGTCAACCGAGAACTTCAAGAATCACGCTTCTGCTCATTCTCATACCGGTCCAGCGTATCCCGCGCAATCTCCCGCCCCAGCGCGATCAGCTCCGGCGCCTTGTAGAACTCGAAAAACCGGCACACCCGCTTCGGTACGTTGATCAGAATATCCGGCGGATAACCGGCAATCTTGTACTGCGCCAACGACGTCTGCATCACCTCGAAACTCTGGTTGATCAAATCCAGCAACGAGGCCGGGCCCACATTGTCGATGATGAACGAACCGGTGGCGGACTTCGGCGCGCCGGCATGTTCAGGCGCGGCCGCCGGTTGCTGCGCTTCGGGCTCGGCGGATTCGATCCAGGGGTTGATGTCGGCGCCTTCGGCCAGCAACGCTTCTTTTTCCAGCAACAGCAATTGTTCCGCCTGTTTGCGGCGAAAGGGCAGTTTCGATCCGAGCGAGTTGATCAGGCTGTCGAAACGGGTCTTGAACGCGGCCGGGCGCTGAATCACCGGCAGTTGATAGTGGCGCTGGTTGGTGGAGTTGAGGTTGACCGCGATGATCAGGTCGCAATGGCTCGACACCACCGGCACGATCGGCAAAGGGTTGAGGATGCCGCCGTCCACCAGCATGCGATTGCCTTGCATCACCGGGGTGAACAGGCTGGGGATCGCCGCCGAGGCGCGCATGGCCTGGTGCAGGCATCCTTCCTGGAACCAGATTTCCTGCTGGTTGGTCAGGTCGGTGGCCACCGCGGTGTAGGGGATGCGCAGGTCTTCGATATTGATTTCGCCGACGATCTTGCGGATTTGCCCAAAGACCTTCTCTCCACGAATCGCACCCAGGCGAAAACTGACGTCGACCAGGCGCAACACATCCAGGTAATCGAGGCTCTCGATCCAGTTGCGATAATCCTCGAGTTTGCCGGCGGCGTAGATCCCGCCCACCACGGCCCCCATCGAGCAACCGGCAATGCAGGCGATGTCGTAACCACGTCGCTCGATCTCTTCGATTACCCCGATATGGGCATAGCCCCGGGCTCCTCCCGAGCCCAGCACCAGTGCGACACGTTTTTTCATGAACCGTCCTCGTCTGACAAGGTTCAACAATGCACCCATCGAGGGCCGCGCTTCAATCGCCAAGGTCGCTCGGCGGGGCATTCGCGTCGTTTTTTCGACACTCCATGGCGGCAGATGGGTATTCTTCCCGACCGCCAGAGTTTGCGCGGTGGGGACAAGGCACTTTTCACGCGCCTGACCGTCTTACGAGCACGACTGTTTACCTATCTTTGAGGTGTGAGTGATGAAAGCCTGGATTTGTGTGCCCCTGATTGCCCTGGCACTCGCCGGATGCGCCGGCAAAACCGCCTATCGCGACAGCTGCGCCAGCGGGATCGATGCCGCGTGGCGCGAACTGGACCTGGCCAAGGCTGAAGGGTTTGCCGGGACCGTCAGTTACTCCAAGGCGCTGTCGCTGTTGACCGGCGCCAAGACCCAGCAGCAATTCGAAGCGTTCGAAGGCTGCTCCAAGAAGGCCGAGAAGGCGCGTTTCTATATTCGTGAGTCTCGCGCCGGCCGTTGAGGCATGATGAGCCACTGGGGAATTTCGATTCAGGGAGCTAAATGATGTCTGCCTTGGTTGATCGGTTGGTGGCTCGGATCCTGGGCCTGGACGTTCGTTTGCTGGCTTGCCAGGCGCGCCTGAGTGCCCGCACCGACCCTGAAGCCTTGCATGACCTGCGCACCACGGTTCGCCGTTTGCGCAGTCTGCTGCGGCCATTGCGCGGCTTGCCGGGCGTCGAACAGCTGGAAACGGCGGCGTCCGCGGTCGGTGATCTGTCCACGCCATTGCGTGATCGCGAAGTGTTGGCGGCGTATTTGCTCAAGCATGATCAACCCGAGGCCGCGCACCGGCGCATGGCGCAAATGGCCGAGGCCTATCCGGCAGTGGCGGCCAGTCCCGAGCTGGCGCAATTGCTGATGATCCTCGACGCTTTCCCGCGGTTTTTGCGGGCTTCCCAGCGCCAAGGCTTGCTCAAGGGCTTGCGCAAACACATAGAAAAGCGCTTGGCCAAACAATGGAAAAAACTCGATAAGACTCTGCATGACCCGGCCCATGATCGCCACCGTCTGCGCCTGCTGATCAAGCGCGTGCGTTACGGCATCGAAGCGTATCCCGAGCTGGACCGTTTACCGAAGGCGGCCATGCCCGGGTTGAAGGCCGCCCAAGGTGCCTTGGGCGATTGGCACGATTGCTGGCAATGGCTGGCCAGGGCCGAAGAAGAAGCGGATTTGCAGCCTTGCGTGGCCGGTTGGAAAGCCGCCCTGGCCAAGGCCGAAGAATGCGCCGATCGTGTCCTCGATAAACTCGACGCCACCTGTTTCAAATCCTGAAAACCCGAAAATCTCGGGGCGAACCACAATAAATGCCCAACACAAAACCAAATGTAGGAGCTGGCTTGCCAGCGAAAGCGGTGTCACAGGCAACAATAATGTTGAATTTGACGGCCTCTTCGCTGGCAAGCCAGCTCCTACATTTGGTTTTGTGTTGCGCATGGAGTCGGTGTTCCAACTGAACGCGGCTTATCTGTCAGTCAATTTGGCCAGAATAAGCCCTGTGCCGTCCTCGCGGGCTGGTTAAGATCCCTGCATTCTTTTCCTGCCTTTGAGGTTTTCATGCGCTTTTCCGATCTGCTCGACACCGTCCGCAGCCAGCCGCGCGAGCTGTCTATCCCGGCCGAATGGGCTCAAGGCCGGGCCAGCTTTGGCGGCCTGGTGGCCGCTTTGCAATACGAAGCCATGCGCGCACAGGTGCCGGCGGATCGCCCGGTGCGTTCGCTGGCGATCACCTTTGTCGGGCCGGTCGAGCCCGAAGTGCCGGTCAGCTTTGAAGTCGATGTGTTGCGTGAAGGCAAGGCGGTCAGCCAGGTGTTGGGCCGGGCGATGCAAAAGGGCCAGGTGGTGACCTTGATCCAGGGCAGTTTCGGTGCGTCGCGTCCATCCGAAGTGGCTGTGTCCGCCGACCCGGCGCCGGAGATGAAACACTGGGACGACTGCCAGGAGTTGCCCTACATCAAAGGCGTGACCCCGGAGTTCATGCGTCATCTGGCGATGCGCTGGAGTGTCGGCGGGCTGCCGTTTACCGGTAATAAATCCCGCGAGATGGGCGGTTGGGTGCGTTTGCGTGGGGATGTGAAGGAAGAGGCGGTCAGTGAGTCGCATATTCTGGCACTTGTCGACGCCTGGCCGCCGGCGCTGTTACCGCACCTGAGCAAACCGGCGATGGGCAGTACGCTGACCTGGACCATCGAATTCGTTCAGCCGTTGCGTGAACTGACCACGCTGGACTGGTGCAAATACCTGGTTGAAATCGAACACGCCGCCGACGGCTACGGTCATACCGCCGCGAAACTGTGGAATGCAGACGGGCAGTTGATCGCCATAAGCCGACAGACCGTGACGATTTTTGCCTGAATCAGTGACGACGGTGGCGCTCGCGCCAGGCGCGCCACCAGCCGCCGCTCAGGAAAAATCGGGGGAAGGTCAGGAACTGCTCGACCAGCAAGCGCGATACCGCATCCTTGCGATCACTGAACGGCTCGGAGGCTTGCGCCTCCAGGCTGTGACCATGGCGTTGCAGGCCCAGCGCAGCCAACAGGCCAATGATTCCGATGGCGAAATTGCCCAGGTTCAGACTGAACACCCCGCAAATCATCAGCAGGACACCCACGATGAACAGCGGCACGGCAATCAGGTGCAACACCAGATTGGCCGGGTGCTGATGATTGTTCGGGTAGGCTCGCCATTGCCAGGCGGGTAGGTTGGGGTGACGTTTGCCCATGATGCCGATCCTCGATCCGTGTTCAACACATGATTGAAGGATAGGCCTGGCGCCTGCGGGGAGCGAATCAAAGGTGGCTATCGAAGTGATAGGGATCATGCGCGATATCGATGGTGACCGGGCGGGCGGCGTTTCGACGAAGGGGCCCTCATAGCTTGAGCTGCCCTATAGCCCTGTTCAATTCCCCCGCCAACGCCGCCAGTTCATTACTGGTAGTCGCCGAACCCACCGTCTGCTGCACCGTGTTCTCGGTCACATCCCGAATACTCACCACCGCCCGATTCATCTCCTCCGCCACCTGACTCTGCTGCTCGGCCGCCACCGCGATCTGCGTGTTGCTTTCGCGCATCCGGGCCACCGCATCGGTGATTTCGGCCAAGGCTGCGCCGGCCTCTTGTGCCTGACGCACGCAATCATCGGCCTTGAACGAGCTTTCCTGCATGAAATCCACTGCGTCCCGGGTCCCGGCCTGCAACGCGGTTACCATGAGCGTGATTTCGTCGGTGGAGGTCTGCACGCGTTTAGCCAGGTTGCGCACTTCATCGGCAACCACCGCAAAGCCGCGTCCCATTTCACCGGCCCGGGCCGCTTCGATCGCGGCATTCAGCGCCAGCAGATTGGTTTGCTCGGCGATGCTGTGGATCACACCGACCACGCCGTTGATCTTCTGACTGTCCTCGGCCAGCCGCTGAATCATCTCGGCCGTCTGCTGCACCCCGGTGGACAACCCGCTGATCGACTCCTGCACCCGGCTGACCACTGCCTGGCCGCTGCCGGCGAGGGTATCGGCGGTTTGCGAGAGATCGCGGGTCGCGCCGGCATGCTGGGCGATGTGATAGACGGTGGCGGTCATTTCGTTGATCGCGGTGGCGGCCTGATCGGTTTCGCTTTGCTGGCCAAGCATGCCCAGGCGCACCTCGTTCATGCTCGACGCCAGTCGCGCCGCGCCGACATCCAGTTGCCGGGCGGTGCTGGCCACGGTGCCGACCACGCGTTGGTAACCCGCCTGCAACGCGTTGAAGGCGTTGGCCATCTGCCCGACTTCATCTTTGCAGGCCAGCGGGACACGGGCTGAGAGATCGCCGGTTTTCTCGACGTGGAGCATCACGTCTTTCAAGGTGTTGAGCTGACTGAGCAGGAAGCGGATCAGCAATTGCGAAGCCCCGAGCATCGCCAGCATCAGGACGAACACGGCCACCGCATAGTGGGCAAAACGTTCGCCGAACACCTGGGTCAGGCTCGGCCCATAGGCAATTGCCGCGACCTGCTGGCCATCGGCACGGGTGAACACCTCGGCACCAAGCAAAGGATTGTCGCCGAACAACGGCATGGAATTGATCTCGATCCAACCGTTGGCATCGGCCAGCTCCAGCACCGGTTGCCCCTTGAGCAGCGGCGCCTGCCCATGATTGAAGGTCAGCAGGTTTTCCGCCTGAGGTAACGGTTGCCCGGCAGGCCACGCCGTGAGCAGTCGTGCCTGGGCCTGGGCGGACGCGCGGGCATCATGGCTGCGCGACTGTTGTTCAAGCTGTACGGCGTACACCACCAACAACAGGGTGGTCACGAAAGCGACGGCGTTGACCGCCCAGAATTTGTACTTCAACGAGATATTGCTAAGCCAGGCACCCATGGAGGTCTTCTCTGATAGCGGAAACAGTTTTGGCAAGGTGCCAGCATTGTGCCGCTACCGAGTCTGCCGGTCCTTGATATGCGTCAACATTCCCGGCAATGCTCCCGTGCAGCCACGGCGAGGCGGAATGCGCTATCCTTCGCGCCTTCAAAATTCCCTCGCTACAGGATTCCGCCCCATGAAAGCCGCACTCGTCGAACTCATCAGCAAAATCAGCTCCGGGTGCATGAGCGATGACGAAATCCGGAAAATCGCTGACGAGGCGGCCCAGGCCTACGCCGATCCCGAGGCTTTCCTGACGGCCAATCCGGATATCAACTACGACGACACCTTCCCGATACCGCTGGGCGAGTGGGTGGTTGTCGGCAGCCTGCCGGAGACCGTGCTGTTCCAGGCCGACACCTATATGGATCTGTTCGCCCGGATCGTTGCTTCGTTCGGCCCTGGGGTTGATTTCAACATCAAACCCAAGCAGCTGGCCAAGACCGAAGCCCTGACCGCGCTCAATCGCATTCAGGTGCAGATGAGCAGCATGAACAAGGAAAACGGCGGCTACGTGCTGATGAACTTCAGCCAGCTGCTCGATGACGAGTTGCAAGTGGTGCTGGTCTACGGCAATGACGTGCCGCGGGTGCTCGAGTTGTGTGCCGAAGTCGGCATCGCTGCCGCGCCTTCGCTGGAAGCCCTGAAAGTGGCGATCCACGTCTGACGCCACCCCGGGCCGAATAAAACGGAACCCTCTGGGCGAGCTATCCTAAGAGTGCACACCACTCTTCGGGAGCGACACCATGGGTTCCACGTTCAATGGTCTGGTTGGCCTGATCATTCTTGCCCTGGACATCTGGGCAATCATCAACGTGCTCAAAAGTGGCACCGATACCGGGATGAAGATCGTCTGGGTGCTGTTGATCCTGCTGCTGCCGGTCCTGGGTCTGATCATATGGGCCATCGCCGGACCGCGGGGGAATGTGCGGGTCTGACCGGTCCCCACAACCGACATCAAACCCTGTGGGAGCGTGGCTTGCCCACGATGCATACGCCGCGGTCTGTCTGATAGGCCGCAGTGACCCCATCGCGGGCAAGCCACGCTCCCACAGGATCCGGGTTTTTTCATCTGGCGCGCTGTAAACCTGTTGAACGAACAGGCAGGGCAAAAGTCCAGATGCATGTAAGCCCATTTGCGGGTTTGTTCGAGGAGGCACTGATGCAAAAGTGGAAAATCACTTTCGTGGATGATCACGGCGAAACAGTCGACGAAGTCTTCGAGTGCGACGAATGCCCGGACAACGAGCACGCCGCCAAACTGATCAAGGCTCGTCTCCTTCCTATCGCTGCCGAACTGGATCTGAATGATCTGGAAGGGCGAACCGCTGATGCGAGCGTCAAAAGTCTCAAGGCCCAGAACAGCATAGAAATCCTCGGCATTACTCCCGTCTGAAATACTTCCTGGCACATTCGTGAAACAACCAGACCTTGGCAGCGCCGCTCTCTTGGGGCTACTCTGCAAGCGAGATCAGCGAACGGATCGCTAAGGTCTGGTCTTGTCAGCTACATGCTTGCTTCCCACCGGCAATAGTGTTGCCGCATCACTCGCACCATTCGATTGCGCGTGCCGGGAAAACGGAAAGTCTATCCATCAAGTTGAGGGGGACGTTTCATGAGCACAGCCTATCAAGAAGACATCAGCAGCAGCGTGCTGCGCCGCATGAAAGAAGGCGGTTTCGACTTTTCACGATTCCATCCCATCGAGTTCTACGCCATTTTCCCGGACGAGGAGCGGGCACGCAGGGCGGCAGGGCATTATTGTGGTGAATCCTTGAATGCCCAGATCAGCGTGCGCGATGACGGCGCGTGGTATCTGGAACTGAGTAAAGTGATGTACGCCACCTACGACGGTATCGGCGACTTCGAGCAGGACTTCGAAGCCGTGGTCGAGCCTCTGGGCGGGATCATCGAAGGCTGGGGCGTCAAGCAGGAGGTACGAGGGCGACTCGCATAACACTATGAACAGCGACAACATCCACTAACGGCTGACCTTCGGGTTGGCCGTTTTCGTTTCGCAGATCTTAAAACCGAACACGGACGTGTAGGAGCTGCGGTGCGGCGATCCGACTTGCCAGCGAAGGCGATCTCAAGATCACCGCAACATCCAGCGACCCCCTCGCCAGCAAGCCGGCTCCTACGGCGAAGGCGTTCCTGAGAGCAACGCATGACTTAATGGCCCCTTCGCCGGCAAGCCGGCTCCTACAGACTATGCTGCTGATAGGCGAACACATTGCTTCGCAATGAAGCGGGGGCGATCAGCTTGGGGCATTTACCGCACAGGATTGGTGCGGTGGTTGCGGCGTCATTATCCAACTGATTGATATTTAAGCGTTTATGCCGATGGCACGGGCCTTGCGAAGGCCTGTAAGTCCGGGTGACAAGGAGTACGGCATGATCCGCACCTATTTTGATGAAATGTACGATGCCGGCGGCCAGGTCCGCCCGCATTACCGGGAGTTTGCCCGTTGGCTGGCTGAAACGCCTGATGAGCTTCTGGCCCAACGGCGACGCGAGGCCGATCTGCTGTTTCATCGCGCCGGGATTACCTTCACGCTCTACGGTGACGAGCAAGGGACAGAGCGCCTGATTCCCTTCGACACCATTCCCCGCAGCATCCCCGCCAGTGAATGGCGGGTGGTCGAACGGGGCTGTATCCAGCGGGTCAAGGCGCTGAACATGTTCCTCGCCGACCTCTATCACGAACAGCGCATCATCAAGGCCGGCATCATCCCGGCCGAGCAAGTGCTGGCCAACGAGCAATACCAGCTGGCGATGCAAGGGCTGGATCTGCACCGGGATATCTATTCGCACATTTCCGGTGTCGACCTGGTACGCGATGGCGACGGCACGTACTACGTGCTCGAAGACAACCTTCGTACACCGAGCGGCGTGAGCTACATGCTCGAAGACCGCAAGATGATGATGCGCCTGTTCCCCGAACTGTTCGCGGCGCAACGCATTGCACCGATCGATCATTATCCGAACCTGTTGCTCGATACCTTGAAAAGCTCAAGCCCGATCGATAACCCCAGCGTGGTGGTGCTGACGCCGGGCCGCTTCAACAGTGCGTTTTTCGAACATGCATTTCTCGCCCGGGAAATGGGTGTTGAACTGGTGGAAGGCGCGGACCTGTTCGTGCGTGACGACAAGGTGTTCATGCGCACCACGGACGGGCCGAAAGCCGTCGACGTGATTTACCGGCGCCTCGACGATGCCTTCCTCGACCCGCTGGCGTTCAACCCGGACTCGATGCTCGGCGTTCCAGGGCTGCTGTCGTCGTACCGCTCCGGCAACGTGGTGCTGGCGAATGCCATTGGTACCGGGGTGGCGGACGACAAGTCGGTGTATCCATTCGTCACCGACATGATCCGTTTCTATCTGGATGAAGAGCCGATCCTGAAGAATGTGCCGACGTGGCAGTGTCGTAATCCCTCTGAACTGTCCCACGTCCTGGCCAATCTTCCAGAGCTGGTAGTCAAGGAGACCCAGGGGTCGGGCGGCTATGGAATGCTGGTGGGGCCGGCGGCGACGGCGGCGGAAATCGAAGCCTTCCGCGCGCGGATCAAGGCCAAACCCCATGCGTACATCGCGCAACCGACCTTGTCTTTATCAACCTGTCCGACCTTTGTCGAAAACGGCATCGCCCCACGCCATATCGACCTGCGTCCGTTTGTATTGTCTGGCCGCGAAACCCGGGTCGTGCCCGGCGGTTTGACCCGTGTCGCCCTGCGTGAAGGCTCCCTGGTGGTGAACTCCTCCCAGGGCGGCGGCACCAAGGACACCTGGGTGGTCGAGGATTGAAGGAAGCCTGCCCTGTTAAGT
>Ga0247818_10001794_pt1 | contig 13756 bp, 13 predicted proteins | sample 13C_Glucose_Day1_FD_192424 | JGI IMG/M metagenome (GOLD analysis project Ga0247818, IMG submission 192424) | Soil microbial communities from agricultural site in Penn Yan, New York, United States - 13C_Glucose_Day1 | ecosystem: Environmental > Terrestrial > Soil > Agricultural land | place...
GCCCGGTGAACCGGTGTATGTCCCGGGCCTTGACGCCCTTGCCCAGGTCAAATAGCGAGGGGGCTTTCTTGCGGATCCTGCCGGGGTTGATGCCTTGCTTGCGCAATTTTGCCTTGATCAGCGCCGGGCTCTGAGCGCTGAGTTCACCGGTGATTTTCGCACCTTTGCGGTCTGTGCCTTCCCATGCGTATACGCTGATTTTTACTGCCTTGACCGCCATGTCCAGTCCTGGATGAGCCGATTGATTTGCTCTTATAGCCTAGTCAACCGATGGAACCAAACCGGCGGCGCCAAGGTGACAAAAAACGTCAGATAGTGCGGATTCCTGAGGCGCTGAGGTGTTTTTCTTCGCTCAAGCGTCGGCCCGCCGGGGGCTGGGCCTTGGCACAGCCTGTGCTGATAGAGGTCCGGATCGAGAGATTTCAATTCATACATGGAACTGTCTATGAACAATCAAAAAGGTTTTACCCTGATCGAGTTACTGGTCGTAGTGGCGATCATCGGCATTCTGGCGACGTTCGCCTTGCCGATGTATTCCAAATATCAGGCCCGGGCGAAAGTCACCGCCGGGTTGGCGGAGATTAGCGCGATGAAGGTGCCGTTCGAGGATGTCATCAATCAGGGGGACACTCCGACGCTCGCCAACGTAGCGCCGGGCGGCGCCACCGCGACCAGCAATTGCACACTGAGCGTGTCGGGGGAGGCGGGGGCTGGTGCCATTGTTTGTACATTGCACAACGCTCCCGGACTGGTTCAGGGCAAAACCATCACCCTGACCCGTGACGCTATCAATGGTTGGTCATGCGCGAGTACTGCCCAAAAAGACTACGTTCCTGCAGGTTGCAGCGGTTCAGCTTCCTGAAATGAAGGGGCAGGAGCGGGCTTGCTCGTTAACTCTCATCGCGCGCAGGGGTACGTGAACGTGTTCTCAATTGCGTGAAAAAAGCCTAAAAAATTCATGCGTTTAGGAACTTCTCACGAACCCGCAACTTGCATGCAGTGTTTTTGCGACTCATGCATTTTGCATGATTTCGAAAATGAACCAATTTATTAAGTTATTGATTTATAAGGATTATTTGTAATCGGAAAAGTTGGCACAACGTTCGCAATATACCTGGTAACCCTGCCGGGATGACGTCCGGCAGACTTTTCAGAAAAACAGGAGTTACACGTATGAAGAAGTTCGCTATCGCTGCCGCTACTGCAACCGCGCTGACCCTGACTATGGCCAACGCCGCATTTGCCCAGAACGCCCAAGCCACTCAGGCGCCTATGGTTGTGGCAACAGGTGAGGTGGATAAAGCCCAGGAAGCTACTTCTGATACCTGGATCACGACCAAAGTCAAAAGTGACCTGCTGACCGAAAAAGGTATTCCTGGCACCGACATTAAAGTCGAAACCAACAAAGGTGTTGTATCGCTATCGTCGACTGTAGCGGTTACCGATTCTCAGAAAGCTACCGCTGTAGCCATCACCAAAAAAATCAAAGGCGTCAAAGCGGTATCCGCTGACGGCCTGAAAGCCGAATAAGGCAAGACTTCTCGCCTGGACCGGGAGAAGGCGCGACAGACGGGACAAGGAATACGCCTGTCGCATTTCAAAGAGTTCATGCGAACGGCCACAAGGATTGTGGCCATTACAGGCCCCGGCATTCGTGTCGGGGCCTGTTCTATTCAAATGATTGAAATCTGCTGTGGGATTGTTTCGCGAGTGTATTTATCGGTGGCCCAGCGCATTACTCCGCATCCAGATGCAAGGGTGTAACTACCCGGCCATCTCCCTCGGCTTCGCCCAGATTGGCATCGATGAAGTACACGCGGTCGTCTGCCAACTGGCCCTTGTCGACCAGGTAGTCCTTGATGCTGCTGGCGCGTTCCTGGCCCAGTTGACGTAACAGTACGTCGCTGGAGCTCCAGAACTTGATCACATCAGCACGCATTTTCGCGGTGCGTTCTTCCTTGCCCAGATCCTTCCATTCGAGCGGTGGCTGAGTCTTCAGGCGGGTGCGGTAGATGCCTTCGAGCAGTGTGCCTTTTTCATCCTCCGGCACTTCCAGCAACGACGCCTGGGCCGGCACCTTGTCGCCTCGGCGCTGGAGCATTTTGTAGTAGTTGTACTGGTATTCCCGTTCCAGGCGCTGCTCGGCGATCAGTGGGCCATCGCTGCTCTGGGCGGCGGTACCTTCGATTTCCAGGCGCAGGGCCGGGCGTTCCTTGAGGGCCTGGGACAGCTTGTTCAGGGCGCCTTCGGCGTCCTTGCTCAAATCGCTGGAACCGGCCGCGAACGAGACGGTACCCAGATCTTCCGAGCCGCCACCGCTGACCAGCCCGCCGATAAGCTTGAACGGCGCCGCTGCCGCCTTGACGATCAGATTGCGCAGGGTTTGCCAGACAATCGGCATGACGCTGAATTGCGGGTTGTTGAGGTCGCCGGTGACCGGCAGTTCGATGGAGATCTTGCCGTCGACGTCCTTGAGCAGGGCAATGGCCAGTTTCAGCGGCAGGCTCACGGCATCCGGGCTGTCGACCTTTTCGCCCAGTTGCAACTGTTCGACCACCACTTTGTTTTCGGCTTTGAGCTGGCCCCGGGTGATCTGGTAATGCAGGTCGAGGTTCAAGCGGCCCTTGCGAATACGGTAACCGGCGAACTTGCCGGAGTAAGGCGTCAGTGTGGTCAGCTCGACGCGTTTGAAACTGGTGGCAATGTCGAGGCTGGCCATGGGGTCGAACGGGTTGACCGCGCCCTTGATGGTCACCGGTGCGTAGCGGTCGACCTTGCCGTTGATATTGACACTCGCAGGGTTGGCCTGACGACTGTCGATGGTGCCGATCTGCCCATTGAGCTGCTGGACGGCAGTGGCGAAGTTCGGGGTCAGGCTGAAGTCGGCGAAGTTGGCCGAGCCGTCGTTGATGGCAATGCCCCCGATGTGGATGCCCAACGGTTTTTCCTTGGCGGCAGGTTTGGCGGCGGTGGTTTTGCTGGCGGTATCGGCCGGTTGTGGAACGAGCAGGTCATCGACGTTGGTTGTGCGGTCATCGTTGATCATGAAACGAACATAGGGCTGGAACAGATTGACCTTGTCGATCGACAGGCTGTCGCCATGCTGATAGTTCAGGCCCTCGACCACCACTTGTTGCCACTTCAGGAAGTCGCGGGTTTTCAGGGTGTCGAGGGTGTGCAACTGATCGACCTGGGCGCGACCGGTGACGCTGAAAGCCAGTGGTTCGGTGCTCTTGAGGTTGACCGCCAGATCACTGCCGAGCATGCCGCTGCGCAGTTCCAGGCGAATGAACGGGGTGATGTAGGACTGGGCAACCCGCAGGTCGATATCTTTCGTCTGTACGTTCAGCCTGGCACTGACCGGGGCCAGGTTGACCTCGCCATCGGCCATGAGCGTGCCTTGTTTACCCACACCGGTATCAAGCTTGAGGGTAAATGGCGAGCCATTGAGGCTGTCGAAATTCTGCAGATCGACATTCAGCGGGCCCACATCCAGAGCAACGGCGGGCTGTGCTTTACGGTCGGCCAGATGCACCTGGTAGCCACGCAGTTGCACATCCTTGACCAGCACCTGCCACGGTTTGCTCGGGGCGGTTGGCTCAGGTGCGGGAGAGTCGGCGGCGGCCGGAGCACTGGCTTCGGCGGCAGGCCGGGATGGCTGGCTGGCGAACAGTTTTTGCCAGTCGAGTTGGCCATCGGATTCCAGGGCGGCCCAGGTTTCCAGCTTTTGGCTGCGGATCTTGCCCACCACCACTTGCTGCCTGGCAAGGTCCACGGTCGTTTCGCTGATCTCCAGTCGTTGCAGCTTCGCCAGCGGGCGGCCGTCCGGCGCCTTGATGGCGAAAGGCGCAACACTGACGGCAACATTGCTCAACAGCAGTTCGGTTGCTTTGGATAAATTGAGTTTGTAGTCGGTGCTGAGGCTGACGATTCCTTCCTCGAGGTCCAGCGGCACGGCGTCACGCACGTAGGGCCAGAAGGCTTTCATCTTGCCATCGGTGATTTTCAGCTTACCTTCGGAAGCAAGCGGGATGAGGCTGAAATTGCCGGTCCAGTCGATTTGCCCACCGTTAGGACCGATAGCCACCAAGGTCATGTCGGCGCTGTCTTCAGGCAGGGTACTTAAGTTTTTCAGCTCGAAATCGAGGGTGTCGTAAAGGAATTCGATGGGCTCGCTGGGCCGCGCATCCTCAAAGTGCACGGCACCGCCGGCCAGCTTTATGCGCTCGATGCGCAGTGGAAACGGCTTTTCGTCCGGATCGGCAGGCGTTGGATCGCTCGCCGGCAACTTGAACAGGCCAAGCAGATTGAGCTTGCCGTCCTTGCTGAACAGGATCTCGGTCCTGGACTTCTCCAGTTCGATATCCGACAGATGCAGCGCCTTGGTCCACAGGCTGTCGAGCTGCAGGTTGGCGTACAGGCGTTCAAAGCCGACCTGTTCCTTGCCGGGTTCACCGATGTTCAAACCCCAAAGGGTCAGCTCCAGACTGAACGGGTTGAATTCGATTCGCTGAAGTGTGGCGGGGGTGTTGGCGTAGTTGGCCAGTTGCTGGTTGGCAACGCGCAACGCGATCCCCGGTAAAATCAGAAAGCCCAGCAAACTGTAGAGGGCCAGAGCAGTCAACAAGGCGCCGATGGCGCGAATCAATCCTTTGGGCATGTGTGGCTTCATCTGTCTGAATCGGAGTGCCTTGGAGTATGGCATGCGATTACGGTTCCGAAGCAAACGCAAATGCTCAGGATTGCTCCACGTCTTCGAGGCAAATCACAGCTGCAGAATCAGGGTTTTCAGTGGTGGTTGCTGGTCCATGGACGGGAAATCGCCACCGGGTTTCATCACTGTCCATTCACGCACCGGGCGCCCGGCCTTTTCGGCGCAGCGCAAAACCTGTTCGCGCCACTCGTCCATGCCGACTTTTGCCAGGTTGTTGCAACAGATCAGCACGCCGTTGTCGGCAGTGGTCAGCAGCGCCGGCTTCAGCAGACTCTGGTAGTCACGCAGCAGGTCAACGGTGCCGAACGCGCTCTTGGCCCAGGCCGGTGGGTCGAGCAGTACCAGATCGTACTGACGCTGTTCCAGGCGTTGATAGCCTGGCAGTTTCTGCCCGCGACGCTGGCTGATGGGCAGGCCCGCCAGCTGGCGGATGGCCGGGAAGTAGTCGGACTGAATGAATTCCATGGTCGGCAGCTGCGGATTGAGCAGGCCGTTTTCCCGGCCAACCGCGAGGTTGCCTTCGGCGAAGTCCAGGTTGCACACCTCGCGCGCGCCACCGGCAGCGGCGCTCAGGCCGACGCCACAGGTGTAGGCGAACAGGTTCAGCACACTTTTGTTTTTGCTGTGATCCTTGACCCAGCCGCGGGTGTTGCGCAGGTCAAGAAACAGCAGAGGATCCTGTCCGGCGTGGCGGCCGCGAACCCGATAATTGAGACCCCATTCGTGGCCAATCAGGTCTTGCAGTGCTGCATCGTCGGCGCGGTAGACGTTGTCTTCACGGTCGATGCGCGAGTTGCCACGGGAACGATCGTTGTAGACCAGCAGGGTTTCGAACCCCAGGTGTTGATTGACGATTTCGTGCAGTTGCAGCAGCGCCTCACGCTCCAGCGACTGGTGGAAACTTTGCACCAGCAGTTGCGGGCCGTAGCGGTCGATGGTCAGGCCGCCAGCGCCTTCCTGGCTGCCATGGAACAGGCGATAGCAATCGGTGCCTTGCTGGTGCAGCTCGGCGAGCAGGTCCTGGCGTTGATCGAGGGCGGCGCGCAGCGCCTGATTCAAGGAAGACATGCTGGGCGCCTTGCAGGAGGAATTTGGCGCGGGAGTTTAACAGCTTGAGCACTGTAAGAGCTGGCCCTTGTGGGAGCGTGGCTCGCCCGCGATGAACGATAATGCGGTTTGTCAGTTGAACCATAGCGTGGCCATCGCGGGCAAGCCACACTCCCACAAAAGGCTATCAGGTCAGCAGGCCCATGCGCCGTCTGGCCCGTTGCACCGAGCCGTTACGCACCGCCCAGCGCAGCATGGGCGCACTGCGATTGACGCTGGCGCGGATCAGTTTGCGCTGCAGCGGGCTCTGGCTGACGCCGAGCATGTCGCTGGCCCAGTCCGGCAGCAGGTCGATCCCGGCTTGCATCATCAACCCGCCGAATGGCCTGGCCAGACGGCTGGGGGCGGGGGCGTTCAACAACAAACGCAACACTTCGCGGCTGCGTTCGTCGCACAGCAATTGCGGGCGCATGCGCTCCAGATAAGCGCAAACTTCCTTCCGGGAGCGGGGCACATTGCAGGCACCCAGGCGTTCGGCGACCAGTGCGATTTCTGCGTAATAGCGATCCTGATCAGCCGGGGACAAGTGCGGATTTCGGTAGCGCAGATGCGCGGCGAGGAAGTTACTGACCTCAGCCACATGTACCCATGTCAGCAACTCTGGATCGCTGGCGGCGTAGGGGCGGCCGTCGGGCGCAGTGCCGGTCACTTGCAGGTGGATGGTGCGCACTTTTTCGATCAGCCAATCGGCGTCCTGACTTGAGCCAAAGGTGGTGCCGGAGATGAACTGCCCGGTGCGGCGCAACCGGCCGAGCATGTCTTCGCGAAAATTGGAGTGGTCCCACACACCGGCCAGGGCCAGCGGGTGCAGGGCCTGCAGCATCAAGGCGCTGATACCGCCGATCAGCATGCTGCTGAAGTCGCCGTGAACCTGCCAGCTCACCGAGTCGGGCCCGAACAGGCCGGGATCGCCCTTGGGGTTTTCCAGGTCGAGCTTGCCCAGGGACAATCCGGTGAGGCTCATGATCTGGGTTTCGATACGGGTGCGAATGAATTCCATGGCGACTCTGTAGTTCTCTGCAGGAGCGAGCCGGCTCGCTCCTGCAAAGGCCAGTACGTTATTGGTTCAGGCGTTTGTCGATCAGACCTTGCACCACGCTCGGATCGGCCAGGGTCGAGGTATCGCCCAGGCTGTCCAGTTCGTTGCAGGCGATCTTGCGCAGGATACGCCGCATGATCTTGCCTGAGCGGGTTTTCGGCAAGGCCGGTGCCCACTGGATCAAGTCCGGTTTGGCGAAACTGCCGATTTCCTTGCTGACCAGGGCCAGCAATTCTTTCTTCAGTTCATCGTTGGCTTCGACGCCGTTCATGGGGGTGACGAAGACATAGATGCCCTGGCCCTTGATGTCGTGTGGGTAACCGACTGCAGCGGCCTCGGCGATGCTGTCGTGCAGCACCAGGGCGCTTTCCACTTCGGCGGTGCCGATACGGTGGCCTGAGACGTTGATCACATCGTCAATGCGCCCGGTGATCCAGTAGTCACCATCTTCATCGCGCCGCGCGCCATCGCCGGTGAAGTAGTAACCGGGATACGGCTTGAAATAGGTGTCGACCATGCGCTGCGGGTCGCGGTAGACGCTGCGGATCTGCGCCGGCCAACTGGATTTAATGGCGAGTACGCCGCTGCCGGGGCCTTTGATTTCCTTGCCGTGCTCGTCAAGCAGTACCGGTTGTACGCCGAACATCGGCTTTGTGGCGCTGCCGGGCTTGATGTATCGGGCGCTCACCAGCGGGCTGAGCATGATGCCGCCGGTTTCGGTCTGCCACCAGGTATCGACGATCGGGCAGCGCTCTTCGCCGACCTCATGGAAATACCATTGCCAGGCTTCCGGATTGATCGGCTCGCCGACCGTACCGAGTAGCCTGACGCTGGCGCGGGAGGTTCCCTTCAATGTCGCGGGCCCTTCGCGCATCAACGAGCGCAGGGCTGTGGGGGCGGTGTAGAAAATGTTCACCTTGTGTTTGTCGATCACCTGCCAGAAGCGTGAGGTTGTCGGGTAGCTCGGTACGCCCTCGAAGATCAGTGTGGTAGCGCCGTTGGCCAGCGGACCGTAGACGATGTAGCTGTGGCCAGTGACCCAACCGACGTCGGCGGTGCACCAGAAGACTTCGCCCTCGCGGTAATCGAGCACGTACTTGAAAGTCATCGCCGCTTGCAGCAGGTAGCCGCCAGTGGTGTGCAGTACGCCTTTGGGTTTGCCAGTGCTGCCAGAGGTGTAGAGGATGAACAGCGGGTCTTCGGCATCCATTGGCTCGGGCGGGCAATCGGCGCTGACGTCGCGCAGGGCCTGCTGGTACTTGAGGTCCCGTCCTTCGACCCAGTTCACTTGTACATTACTGCGCTCGATCATCAGCACGGTGCTCACGTCCGGGCAGCTTTGCAGCGCCTTGTCGACGTTTTGCTTGAGTGGCACGGGCCTGCCGCCACGCACGCCTTCGTCTGCGGTGATCACGGTGCGGCAGTCGGCATCGAGAATACGGTCGCGCAACGAGTCCGGAGAGAAACCGCCGAACACCACCGAGTGCACCGCGCCGATGCGGGTACAGGCAAGCATGGCGTAGGCTGCCTCGGGAATCATCGGCATGTAGATACACACGCGGTCGCCTTTTTTCACGCCACGGCTTTTCAGCACGTTGGCCAGGCGGCAGACGTTTTCATGCAATTGCTTGTAGGTAATCGATGTCGAGTCGGCAGGGTTGTCGCCTTCCCAGATGATGGCGACCTGATCTGCGCGTTTCTCCAGGTGCCGGTCGATGCAGTTGTAGCTGACATTCAATTTTGCACCGGCAAACCAACTGGCCTCACCGGTCTTCAGGTTGTAACGCTGGACGGTGTCCCAGGGCGCGCTCCAGTCGAGAAAGCGTGTGGCCTGTTCGGCCCAGAAGGTGCTGGGGTGTTCGATGGATTGGCGGTACAGACGCTGATAGTCGTCTTGACTCAATTGTGCAGCCCGGCGGACGGCATCGGCTTTGGGGAACGTGCTGATATCGAACATGACGGTTCCTTATTCTTGTTTTGCGACAAGGATAAAGATGCGCCGAGTGACCAATGGGTTCAAGAGGGGAGCTACGCGACCCTCGTAGGAGCCGGCTTGCTGGCGATGGACGCTAACGATGACACGGGTCTCCTGAATGCCCATGGCGCTCTCCGGCTTTTCGCGAGCGTGCTCGCTCCTACAGGGGAGCGCGCCGAACTGTAGGAGCGAGCATGCTCGCGAGGGACGTTAACGATGACGCGGGCATCCTGAATGCCCGCGGCGCCCTCGGGTTTTTCGCGAGCGTGCTCGCTCCTACAGGGGAGCGCGCCGAACTGTAGGAGCGAGCATGCTCGCGATGGACGTTAACGATGACGCGGGCGTCCTGAATGCCCGCGGCGCCCTCGGGTTTTTCGCCAGCAAGCCGGCTCCTACAGGGAATGGGGGCATTGCTGCCCCGTCAGATCACCCGCGGTGACGACCACGGAAGTAGTTGATCAACCCTTGGGTCGAGGCATCGTCAGCGGGGGTTTCTTCGCTGCCAACCAGGCGGTTGTAGACGCCTTTGCCCAGTTCCTTGCCCAGCTCCACGCCCCACTGATCGAAGGCGTTGATGCCCCAGATCACGCTCTGCACGAAGACTTTGTGTTCGTACATCGCCACCAGTGCGCCAAGGCGGCGCGGGCTGATGCGCTCGACCACCAGGGTGTTGCTCGGACGGTTGCCCGGGATCACCTTGTGCGCGGCGAGTTTCTGCACGTCCTCTTCACTCATGCCTTTATCGCGCAGTTCGGCCTCGGCCTCGGCCAGGGTCTTGCCGAGCATCAGCGCCTGGCTTTGCGACAGGCAGTTGGCGTACAGCCACTGATGGTGATCGGACACCGGGTTGAAGCTGACGATCGGCACGATGAAGTCGGCCGGAATCAGTTGGGTACCCTGGTGCAGCAACTGGTGATACGCATGCTGACCGTTGCAGCCTACGCCACCCCAGATCACCGGCCCGGTGTCGGTGGACACTGGCGTGCCGTCCTGGCGCACGCTCTTGCCGTTGGATTCCATGTCCAGCTGTTGCAAGTGCTTGGTGATGTTGCGCAGGTAGTGGTCGTACGGCAGGATCGCGTGGCTCTGCGCGCCCCAGAAATTGCCGTACCACACGCCGAGCAGGGCCAGCAGCACCGGCATGTTCTGCTCGAAGGGTGCGCTCAGGAAATGCTGGTCCATGGTGTAGGCGCCGGACAGCAGTTCCTTGAAGTTCGACATGCCGATGGCCAGGGCGATGGGCAAACCGATGGCCGACCACAGCGAATAACGGCCGCCGACCCAGTCCCACATCGGGAAGATGTTTTCTTCGCGGATACCAAAGGCCACCGCCGCCGCGTTGTTGCTCGATACGGCGATGAAGTGGCGATACAGCTCGGCTTCCGAACCACCCTGAGCCAGGTACCAGGCACGGGCGGCCTGGGCGTTTTTCAGGGTTTCGAGGGTGTTGAAGGATTTCGACGAGACGATGAACAGCGTGGTCTCGGCGCGCAGCTTCATGGTCAGTTCGTGGAACTCACTGCCGTCGATGTTCGCCAGGTAATGGCAACGTACGCCTTTCTGGGCGTAGGACAGCAGTGCTTCGGAGACCAGCTCGGGGCCCAGGAAGGAGCCGCCGATGCCGATGTTCACAACGTCAGTGATCGGCTTCTCGGTGTAACCACGCCACAGGCCGTCGTGGATACGGCCGACGAGGTCAGTGATCTGGTTGAGCACCTTGTGCACTTCCGGCATCACGTTGACGCCATTGACCGACAGCTTGTCGCCGACCGGGCGGCGCAAGGCGGTGTGCAGGGCCGGGCGGCCTTCGGAGGAGTTGACGATTTCGCCGTCGAACAGCGACTTGATCGCGCCCTTGAGGTCGACTTCGTTGGCCAGCCCCACCAGCAGGTCGCGGGTCTGGGCATTGATCAGGTTTTTCGAGTAGTCGAGAAACAGGCCGCAGCTGCTGAGGGAGAATTGCGTAAAGCGCTGCGGGTCGGCGTTGAAGGCCTCACGCATGCTGAAATCCTGCATGGCTTGGCGGTGATCATTCAACGCTTGCCAGGCGGGCAGAGCGGTCACGTCGTGAGGAGTGCGGTAGTACGCCATCGCTGCGTTTTTCCTTTTTACTTGAACGGCCTTTTGAACACTGAAGATCCCGGAGCGCTGCGTATAGGCGTCCGGGCAACTGCGCCGACAGGGTTTCATGGCGCAGGGCGAATACAGTAAACCCCGCGCAGTGATCTGTCTTGACTTTGTCTGACCTGTTTCCAGCACTTTTTTAACATCGGGCTGCAAATCGTCCGACAAACGGAGCAATGACCGGACTTCAGTCAGATCAGGCGACCTGGACCGGGATGGCGTTGCTGGTATGGCTCAGCTCATTGCCCGGTGCCATATACAGCATGCGTGGCTTGAAGTTGAGCAGTTCGGCTTCGCTGTAATGGGCGTAGGCGCAGATGATCACGCGGTCACCGACCTTTGCCTTGTGTGCTGCGGCGCCGTTGACCGAGATCATGCGCGAACCTTCTTCGCCACGAATGGCGTAGGTGGTGAAGCGCTCGCCGTTGTCGACGTTGTAAATCTGGATCTGTTCGTACTCGCGGATACCGGACAGGTCCAGCCATTCGCCGTCGATGGCGCAGGAACCTTCGTAGTCGAGCACAGCGTGGGTAACTTCGGCGCGATGCAGCTTGGCTTTGAGCATGATGGCGTGCATGAGTGTTTTTCCCCAGGTCAGAATCGAACGGTGGGCAATGTGCCCGAAGGGTTTGAAATCGGCAATACGAAATCGGCAAACACACAAAACCGCTGTGGGAGACTGTGTGTTGAAGGGGCGCTTTTGTGGTGAGTGGGCTTTTGTGGCGAGGGGGCTTGCCCCCGCTGGGCTGCGCAGCAGCCCCTTGTTTTTTGGGGCCGCTGCGCGACCCAGCGGGGGCAAGCCCCCTCGCCACAAAAAGCCCCTTCAGCAAAGAAACCCCTTCACCACAGAAGTTCGCTCCCACAGAGGGGGGCGATATTCAGGCTGGCATATCCAGGTTCAGATGCAGGTTGTCGATCAACCGTGTCGTGCCCAGGAACGCCGCGACCAGAATTACCAGGTCGCGATCTTGTGCAACCGCCGGGCGCAGGGTCAGTGCGTGGCGAATTTCCAGGTAGTCCGGGCGCAACCCAGCCGCTTCGAGCTGTTTGACTTGCGCATCGATCAGGGCCGGATAGTCGCGCTCGCCTTGCTTGATCGCATCGCTGATGTTGCTCAGTGTGCGATAAACGATTGGCGCCACGGCTCGCTGTTCTTCATTGAGGAAGCCGTTGCGTGACGAAAGTGCCAGGCCATCGGCGGCACGCACAGTCGGCTCGCCGATGATCTGCACCGGCATGTTCAAGTCCTGCACCAGCGCACGGATCACCGCCAGTTGCTGGAAGTCCTTCTCGCCGAAAATCGCCAGGTCTGGTTGAACCATGTTGAATAGCTTGCTGACCACCGTTGCCACGCCTTCGAAGTGCCCCGGACGGCTTGCACCGCACAGGCCTTCGGAAAGTTGCGGGACACTGACGCGGGTCTGGCCGGTCATGCCTTCGGGATAGACTTCTTCAACGCTCGGGGCGAACAACAGATGGCAGCCGGCCTGGAGCAGTTTTTCCTGGTCGGCGGCGAGGGTGCGCGGGTATTTGTCGAGGTCTTCACCCGCGCCGAACTGCAGCGGGTTGACGAAAATGCTCGCCACAACGAAGTCCGCCCGTTGCGAGGCTTTGGTGACCAGCGCCACATGGCCGCTGTGCAGGTTGCCCATGGTCGGCACCAACGCGATGCGCTTGCCTTCACTGCGGGCGCGGGCCACTGCGGCCCGCAATTCGCGTACGGTTTTTACGGTGTTCATGCAGAGAATCCGTGTTCGATTCCAGGGAAGGTCGCCGCTTTGACTTCGGTGACGTAGGCACGCAAGGCCGCATCAATGCTGGTTTGGCCGGTCATGAAGTTCTTCACGAATTTTGGCACCCGACCAGTAATGGACAGGCCCAGCATGTCGTGCAGGACCAAAACCTGGCCGTCGGTGCGGTGGCCAGCGCCGATACCGATCACCGGGATGTTTACCGCCTGGGTGATCTCTTCGGCCAACTCGCTCGGCACGCATTCGAGCAGCAGCATCGCCGCACCCGCCTGCTCCAGGGAAATGGCATCGGCACGCATTTGCCGCGCCTGGTTCTCATTGCGACCCTGAACCTTGTAGCCGCCGAGAATGTTGACCGATTGCGGCGTCAGGCCCATGTGCGCACACACCGGGATACCGCGCTCGGCCAGCAGGCGGATCGAGTCGGCCAGCCACAATGCACCTTCTACCTTGACCATGTGCGCCCCGGCCTGCATCAACAGCGCGCTGTTGTTCATGGCTTGTTCAGTGGTCGCATAGGCCATGAACGGCAGGTCGGCGAGGATCAACGCATCGCTGTTACCGCGCTTGACGGCGGCCACGTGGTAAGCCATGTCCGCGGTGGTGACGGGCAGGGTGCTGTCGTGGCCCTGCAATACCATGCCGAGGGAGTCGCCCACCAGCAGCACTTCGACGCCAGCCTGGTTGCAGGCATGGGCGAAGGTTGCGTCATAGCAGGTCAGCATGGTGATTTTTTCACCTTTTTGCTTCAGACCTTGCAGGGTGGTCAGGGTGATGGCTGGCATGAAAAAGTTCCTCATTCAGGCGCTGTGAAAACTACTGCGAGTAACGCGCGTGATTCTTCGTGTAATACAGGCGCACGTTTTGTTTCGTGCTTTTAAGGCCTGGATTGCGCCCTTAAACGCCATGTAGGCGGCAGCGGGACGCCTATAGTCGTGAGGAGAACGTGGGAAGTCAATTGCGTGTGTTACCGCGTTGTTACGGGTGGGGTGTTACCGCGGGGGACTGATGCGATTCAGCACGATTGTGCAGCAATGGCAATGTGG
>Ga0247818_10001795_pt1 | contig 13752 bp, 10 predicted proteins | sample 13C_Glucose_Day1_FD_192424 | JGI IMG/M metagenome (GOLD analysis project Ga0247818, IMG submission 192424) | Soil microbial communities from agricultural site in Penn Yan, New York, United States - 13C_Glucose_Day1 | ecosystem: Environmental > Terrestrial > Soil > Agricultural land | place...
TCGACCGCCCGGGCGCACCAGCGCTGCCCCTCCGCGAGCTCGCCACGGCGGGCGGCCAGCAGCGCGAGGCGCAGGGCGGCCCGGCCGTGCCCGTCGTTGGCGGCGCGGCTCCACCACAGGGCCGCCTCGCGCTCGCTGCCCTCCCGGGCGAGCAGCAGGCCGAGGTTGAAGGCCCCGTTGCGGCTGCCCGATTCGGCGGCCTCGCGGTACCAGCGGGCCGCGCTCGCCATGTCGCCGCGCGCGGCGGCCAGCATCCCGGCCCTGACCTGGGCGCGGCGGTGGCCCTGCTCGGCCGCCCGCTCGTACCACTCCTCGCACTCGGTCTTCTCCGGCATCGGCTCCCCGAGCGCGGGAGGCCCCGGCGCCGGCTGGCGCAGGTCGAGTACGCCGGCCAGCCGGAAGGCGGCCTCCGCGCTGCCACCGCCCGCGGCGCAGCGCAGATGGCGCTCGGCCTCCTGCTCCTCGCCGTCCCGCAGCAGCGCCATGCCGACCTGGAGCGCGGCGTCGGTGTGCCCGGCCGCCGCCGCCCGCTGGTACCAGCCGAGCGCCGTGCGGTCCTCGTCCCTTCCGGCGTGCAGGATGCCGAGGTTGAAGGCGGCGTCCACGCTGCCCGCCTCGGCCGCCTTGGAGAACCAGGGCTCGGCCCCGGTCGCGTCCCCTGCCTGGAGCAGCAGCACGGCCAGCGCGTTCGCCGCCTCCCGGTGCCCGGCGTACGCGGCCCGGCGGTACCACTGCTCGGCCTGCGGAATCCGGTCCTGGGCGGCGCAGAGCAGCCCGAGGTTGTAGGCGCCGTTGACGTCGCCCGCGTCCATGGCCGCGCGGTACCAGCGTTCGGCGGTCTGCTGCTCGCCCCTGGCCGCGTGCAGCGCGCCCAGCGCGTTCGCGGCGTTGCCGTCACCGTCCTGGGCGGCGCGGAGCCACCACACGGCCGCGCTCTCCTCGTCACCGGCGTCGCGCAGCAGGAATCCGAGCGCGCACGCGGCGCGCGGCTCTCCCTCCTTCGCGGCCGTGAGGTACCAGCGGCCGGCCTCCTTCAGCTCACCCCGCTGTTCGAGGATGGCGCCGAGGTGCAGCGCGGCACGACGGTGCCCGCGCGCGGCGGCCTGGCGGTACCACTGCTCCGCCTCCCCCACGCGTCCGGCGTTCGGCCCCGCCACGGGGCTGTCGCGCTTCGCGGGCGCGCCGGCGGCCAGCCCACGGGGGCCCTCGGCCACGACACGCCCCAGACCGAAGGCGTCGTGGGCGTCGCCGACGGCGTTGCGTTCGATCGCCCGTGCCAGGCGGTACGCCGCCTCCCGGTGGCCCTGTTCCGCGGCAGCGCGCAGCCAGCGCTCCGCGCCGACGTCGCCCCGGTGTTCCAGCAGGTCGGCCAGGGCGTACGCGCCCAGCGCGTGCCCCTGCTCGGCGGACTGGCGCAGCCAGTACTCGGCTCCGGGCTCGTCGCCCCGTTCCCGGAGGTGACGGCCGAGGGCGTGCGCTGCGGCGGCGGAGCCGGCGACGGCGGCGATGCGCCACCAGCCCGCCGCCTCGTCCGCGTATCCCCGCTGGTGCAGGAGCACACCGAGGTTGTTGGCGGCGGCACGGTCGCCGTCGGCGGTGGCCGCACGCAGGTAGGCCTCGGCGCCGTCCAGGTCTCCCCTGCGCAGCAGCAGCGCGCCGAGGACGCTCATCGAGGCGGTGTCCCCGGCCTCCGCGGCGCGCCTGTGCCGCGCCTCGGTCTCGTCGGCGTGATCCGTGGTGTCCGTGGTGTCCGTGCTCCCGGGAGAGCCGGTGGCTTCCGCGTCGTCCGTCGTCGTGTCAGCGGGCTCCACGACGACGGCAGCGGCCTCGTGGGCGTGCTCGGCGGTGTCAGCGGCGTCGGCGTCGGCGACGGCAGCGGCGAATACCGCATCTTCCACTTTTTCCGTCGTTCGAACGCGTCGCTGCACAAACCGCCCTGTCTCCAACAGAGTTGCCCTGTCCCCCATAAATACCATCGTCGCACCACCTGTAACCCGCGTACACCTCGTATACCGCGGCCAGTGAGGTCACTTCAGCGTTTTGTCGACATGCCCACAGAGAGACAAGTGAAACACGGTTGGGTCCAACTCGTGCCCCGCGAACCGCACTTCACTCCGACAACTTGAGAAAAAGGCTCACGGCATGACGAAGGCCCGGATCTCAGAAGATCCGGGCCTTCGTCATTCAGTAGCGGGGACAGGATTTGAACCTGCGACCTCTGGGTTATGAGCCCAGCGAGCTACCGAGCTGCTCCACCCCGCGTCGTTGTGTTCAAACCGTACCACGACGCGGGGTGGCGCTTTCTCAACTTCCCTGGTCGTCGCCCTCCGGCTTCGTGGCGCCCTCGGAGTCCGAGGCGCTGCCGGCCTTGGGCTGAGCGGCCGCGGCACGCTCGAGGGCCTTCTGCAGATCGGCCTGGGCCTTGCCGTAGGCCTCCCAGTCCTGTTCCTTCAGAGCCGTCTCGCCCGCCGTGTACGCCTTCTGGGCGTCCGCGATGGCCTTCTTGAGAGCGGCGTCCCCGGTGGCCGGCGGCTCCGTGGTGTCACCCGGGGGCTCGTCCGGCTCCGTGGGTGGCGTGGTCGGGTCGGATCCCTCGACCCCGAAGACCGCGTTGAGCGCCTCCCCGAGACTGTTCTCGAAGACGATCTTCGACCCGTACGAGGCGGCCACCTTGCGCAGCAGTGGGTAGTTCTGCGTGCCACCGCGCGTGTAGACCGGCTCGATGTAGAGGAAGCCCCCGTCGAGCGGCACCGTCAGCAGGTTGCCGTACTCGATGTCGGAGTCGGTGCCCTTGAGGTTTCTCACGAACTCGGCGACGTCGTCGTTGCCGTTGAGCTCACTCTGTACCTGGCCCGGGCCCTTCACCGTGGTGGTGACTCTCAGCAGCCTTATCGTGCCGTAGTCCTTGCTGGCCGCGTCCGCGTCCACCGCCATGAACGCCCCGAGGTTGGGCCGTCCTCTCGGTGTGAACGTCGTGGTCAGTGAGAACTTCTGCGTGTCCTGACCCGGCATCTTCATGCTCAGGTAGTACGGCGGGACGGCCCCGGGCTCCTTGTTGGTGGGGTCGTCCGGCACCTGCCAGGCGTCACTGCCGCTGTAGAACTGAGCGGGGTCCTCGACGTGGTAGCGCGTGAGGAGCTCTCGCTGGACCTTGAACAGGTCCTGCGGGTACCGCAGGTGGTCCATCAGGTCCTGCGGGATGTCGCCCCGGGACTTCACGGTCCCGGGGAAGGCCTTGCGCCACGTCTTGAGCACCGGGTCCTCGGTGTCCCACTCGTAGAGCGTGACCTTGCCGGTGTAGGCGTCGACGGTGGCCTTCACCGAGTTGCGGATGTAGTTGACCTGGTTCTGCTGGGCGACGACCGCCCGCTGGTTGGTGGTCAGCGAGTCGGCCGTGGTGTCACCGAGCGTCGTACGCGAGGCGTACGGGTAGCCGTTGGTCGTGGTGTACGCGTCGACGACCCACTGGATGCGCTTGCCGACGACCGCCGGATAGGCGTCGCCGTCGATGGTCAGCCAGGGGGCGACCGCCTCGACGCGCTCCTTGGGTGTCCGGTTGTACAGGATGCGCGATCCCTCGCCGATGGCTCCTGAGTACAGGATCTGCGGCTCGCTCATGGACACCGCGTATGCGGCACGGTTGAAGGCGTTGGAGAGACTGACGCCGCTGTCACCCTTGTAGCTGGTGGTCTTCTCGCCGTCCTCCTCGTAGTCGAGCTCCTTCTGGGGCCCGCCGACGATGGAGTACTGCTCGGTCTTCTCGCCGTAGTAGATCCGCTGCTCGTACTCCCCGAGCTCGCCGGTGGTCGGCAGACCCGACTCCGTGAAGTCCGGGGACCCCGCCGGGTTGGTGCCCGTCGTGGTGCCCCGGGCCGCGATGGCGCCGTAGCCGTGGGTGTACGTGAAGTGGTCGTTGATCCAGTTCCGCTTGGGGAGGCCGTCGAGGTTGAGCTCCCGCAGGCCGATGACGGTGTCCTGCTCCTTGCCGTCCTCGCCCTTGTAGCGGTCGACGTCCAGCGTCTTGGGGAACTGGTAGTAGTTCCTCCTCTGCTGGAGCTGCTGGAAGGCCGGGGAGACGACGTTCGGGTCCATCACCCGGTAGCTCGCGGCCTCGTTCGCGGAGGTGCGCAGCTTGGCCGCGTCCGTCGTCGTGCTCTTGCCGGAGTAGTCGTCCACCTGCGCGTCGTCGATGTCGTAGGCATCACGTGTCGCGTCGATGTTCTTCTGGATGAACGCCGCTTCCTTGGCCTGCTCGTTGGGCTGGACCTGGAACTTCTGCACGATCGCCGGGTAGAGCCCGCCGATCAGGATCGCCGAGAGCACCATCAGCCCGAAGCCGATCACCGGCAGCTGCCAGGTGCGCCGCCAGAGCGTCGCGAAGAACAGCACCGCGCAGATCACGGCGATGCAGAACAGGATCGTCTTCGCCGGCAGGTAGGCGTTGGCGTCGACGTAGCGCAGGCCCGTCCAGTTGTCCGTGGCCTTGAAGTCGCTGGACTTCACGGCCAGGCCGTACCGGTCGAGCCAGTAGGCCACGGCCTTCAGCGAGACGAAGATGCCGAGCAGCACGGAGAGGTGGCCGGTGGCCGCTCCCGTGGCCCGCGCACCGGGGCTCGTGACCCTCAGCCCGCCGTACAGGTAGTGGGTGACGGCCGCGGCGATCAGCGACAGCACGACGGCCGCGAAGCCGAAGCCGAGCAGGAAGCGGTACCACGGAAGGTCGAACGCGTAGAAGGCGACGTCCAGCTTGAACTGGGGGTCCTTCTGCCCGAACGGCACGCCGTTGACGTACATGAGCCACGTACGCCACTGGCCCGACGCGGAGGCGCCGGCGATCAGTCCGACGAGCGCGGTGATCGCGAGCAGCACCCACTTCTTGTAGGGGGCGACGCTCATCCGGTAGCGGTCAAGGCTCTGCTGTTCCAGCGACATCGCGCTCAGCGGCGGCCTCAGCCGGTGCGCGAGCCAGATGTTCACGCCGATGGTGACGGCCATCAGCAGTCCGAAGACGAGGAACAGTCCGATCTTGGTCCACAGGGTGGTGGTGAAGACGGATGAATACGCGACCGACCTGTACCAGAGCCAGTCCGTCCAGAACCCGGCGAACATGACGAAGGCCATGGCGAGGACCGCCAGGACACCCAATGTCATGAGCAGGGTACGGACGCGCCGGGACGGGCGGCCGACTCTGATCCGTGGCCCGGTCGGGCCTCCGCCGCGGTCCGGCATCTGGAAAGCCAACGTGCGCACCTCGAAGTTCGCGGTCGTGTGAAGCAGGCCCAGCGATCGTAGAGCCCACCTATGCAACTTACTGAGGCTTTACCTAGTTCCCGTTCCCGGGGCGGAAGGAGGCAGGATATTGACCATGCCCAACGTTTCCCCCTCAGGCCCCCCGATGGCCGCCAGTCCACTGACCGTCGCCGTCCTCGAGATCGACACCTACGCAGCCGGCCTCGGCTGGGACCAGCCGGCCCGGCTCTTCGCCCTGGTCGACACCGCGCGGCTGCGTGCCCACGAGCCGGGCCTCGCCGCGCAGCTCGGCCTCGACGACTCCTCTTCCACGGGAGCGGCCCTCACCCCCGTCGAACAGGAGGAGCTCCCCGCCGGCACCGCGCTGGACGAGTTCCTCGCCACGATCGCCTGGCCCGACGCCGTGGTCGGCTGCGCGATGACCGTGGAGCGGATGATGCTTCCGCCGTCGGCGGAGGCATCCGTACCGGAAGGCCTCAGCGACGCCCAGCTCACCAAGTGGGTCGCCGAGCATCCCGACCGTCAGGAGGTGCGGATGACCGTGGCCGTGCTGCGGGACGGCGCGCGGGACTCCGCCGTGAGGCTGCGGGAGAAGGACTCCCCGACGGAGGTCCTGACAGGTGCGGGGCTGGTCCCGGGGCTCGCCGACGCTCTCGCGGCCACCTTCGAGTCCTGACCCCTGCGGCGGGGGCCGGCCTCAGCCCACCGAGCACTTCGGCAGGGCGGCCGTGTCCCCCGCACGGATCTTGTCCAGGGACTTCTTGGCGTCGTCGAGCGTCTTCACCCTGACGAGTGTGAGACCGCTCGGGGTGTCGGACGCCGCGGCGGCACAGTTGTCGTCCGGCGTCAGGAAGTACCGGGCACCGGCGTCCCGCGCGCCGACGAGTTTCATGTTGATCCCGCCGATGGGCCCGACGGTGCCCTCGTCGTCGATGGTCCCTGTCCCGGCGATGAACTTCCCGCCCGTCAGCTTGCCGGGAGTCAGCTTGTCGATGATGCCGAGCGAGAACATCAGTCCCGCGCTCGGGCCCCCGACGTCGGCGAGCTTGATGTCGATCTCGAAGGGGAACGTGTGGTCCGTTCCCGCCTGGATACCGACGATCGCCCGGTCCTCGGAGGGGCTGGACGGGTCAGCCGGCGCCTTCCGGGTGGTGAGGGTGACGTCGCGCGAGCCCTGGGGCTCCTTGCCCGCCTTCTCCGCGGCAGCCGCGGCCTTGGCCGGAACGACCGTGAAGACGACGTCCTCGCCGGGCTCGTGCTTCGTGACGAGCTTCGCGACGTCCTCGGGCTGCTCGACAGCCGTTCCGTCGACCGCCTTGATCACATCGCCTGCGTGCAGCACACCCTCGGCGGCGCTGTCCTTGACGACCGTGGAGACGACCACACGGGAGGTGACCGGGATCTTCAGCTCTTCCAGGGCCGCGACCTTGGCGCTCTCCTGGGACTGGCTGAACTCCTCGGCGTTCTCCTGGGTGGACTCCTCCTCGGTCTTGCCGTCCGGGTAGAGGGTGTCGTGCGGCACGACCACGCTGTCGTGGGCGAGCCAGCCGTAGACCGCCTCGACGATGTTCATGTCGTAGTCGGCGCCGGTGACGCGGACCGTCGTCATGTTGAGGTTCCCGGACGTCGGGTACGTCTTGTGGCCACTGATGTGGAGGACGGGCTCGCCTCGCGCGTCACCGAGGGTGTTCACGGTCGGGCCCGGAGACATCTCCGAATACGGCACGGGGATCAGCACGCCTGCGCAGAGCAGCGCGATCAGGATGAGGGTCGAGGCGAGCATCGTCGCGGTGCGGCGTGGCATGGAACGACAGTACGGGAAGGGCCTGTCAGTGCACCGTCGGGGCCGGTCCGTACGAGGGGGAGGATCCGGGGTGTCCCGGGGGGATCTGAAGGGCGCCGCCGGGTCGCTCGCCTCGCGGTGTACTCGCGCGTACGGAGAGCGGACGCGGTGCCGGATCGGCAGATGCGTACGACTGCCGGAGTGTCAGACGGCCTCGGAACCGGAATGCGATTTCTCCATCGCCTCACGGAACCTGGCGTAGCCGGCGAGTTCGGTGACGTCACCGGTCGTTCGGTTGCGGGCTGCCCACCCGCCCCATATCGCCGCGCCAAGAGCAGCTATGAGCGGAATCAAGAGCCAGGCGAGTGCTGCCATCACGACCTCCCTACCCCATGAGCGACCGCAACTGACGATCAGAAGATTAACCACCTGCAGGACCAACGCTCATGGCAGGGGTGCGGTTACGCAAATCGGGGCTGATGCCCCCTGGGGCGGTTTGCGCTCAGCAGGCGCCGACCCACTCCTCCGTGCCGTCGGAGAAGCGCTGGTGCTTCCAGATCGGGACCTCGTGCTTGAGGTCGTCGATCAGCTTGCGGCACGCCTCGAAGGCCTCACCCCGATGGGCGCAGGAGACGGCGACGACCACCGCCAGATCGCCCACACCCAGTTCACCCACCCGGTGGACGGCGGCCAGCGCACGCACCGGGAACTCGGCCACGACCTTCTCGGCCACCCTGCGGAGCTCGTCCCCCGCCGTCGGGTGGCAGGAGTATCCGAGCGCGCCGACGTCCTGTCCGCCGTCGTGGTCGCGGACCGTGCCGACGAAGAGCGCCGTGCCTCCCGCGGCGTCGTCCCCGACCGCGCGGAAGACCTCGTCGACGGAGAGCGGCGTGTCACGGATGTCCAGGAGCCGGATGGGGTCCTGGGCTGCCTGCTCGCCGGGGTGATCGTGGGTGCGTGCCATGGTGCCATCGTGCCGCACGGCACCCGCATCGCGGAATAGCGGTTTCGACCGGTGGCGCGCCGGTCGGCTTGGAGCCTCCTACCAGGGGGACGTCGGACGGGAACGGTCCGGCTAGAAGCGGCGGCGTGCCTTGCGGGCCCGTCTGACCAGTGCCGCCGTGCCGAGCAGTGCGACCGTCGCTCCTGCGGCGCCCGCCGCGGTGGCGTCCTTGCGTCCGAGTCGACGGCCGGCGACGGTGTGCCGGCCCTCCACCTCTTCGAGCAGTGCGGCGAGGACCTCCTCGTTGGTCCACCGAGGACGCCATCCGGCGTCGTGCAGCCGGCTCACGCTGACCACCCAGGGATGCATCGTGTAGGCGAGGTCGCCCGCCGGGGACGGCGTGAGGCCGATCCGGTGCAGTCGGGCCGCGGCGCCGAGGGCGACGGCGGACGGCAGCTCCATGCGGCGCACGCCGGAGAGCTCCTCCACCTCCTCCTGTTCCAGCCAGCCGTCGCAGCCGACCGCGAACTCGCCGTCGATCTTCTCGAGCGCCGCGTACTCCAGGGCGGTCACCAGGTCGTCGACGTGACAGAACTGCCAGGCCGGGCGTGATCCGGCGACGACCAGGAGCCTCGGGGACTCGAAGTACCGGGTGAGGGCCGTGTCCGTGCCGCCGACCAGGACCGTGGGCCGTACCACCGTGACGTTGAGGCCGGGGTGCGCGCGGGGCGCACGGCGGCCGAGTCTCTCGATCTCCAGCAGGTCACCGACGCCGGTGGCCTCGGCGGTGGCCCGGAGTTCGGCGTCCTCGGCCAGCGGAATGTCGTTGTCGGGCAGCGCGCCGTAGACCATGGCCGAGGTGCAGAGCACGACCCGGTGGACGCCCACGGCCGCGGCGGCCGTCAGCACGGTCTGGGTACCGCGCACGTTGTACGCGGTACGGGCGGCGGGGTCGGTCTCCAGGTCGAGGTCGAGTGCCATGTGCACGACGACGTCCGCGCCACGGAGCTTCTCGGCGATGGCGGGGTCCCGTACGTCAAGGATGTGCCAGGTCGCCTCGGAGACATCTCCCCGGCGCTCGTCGATCGCGATGACCTGCTTGATCTCTTCGGAAGCGGCGAGATGGGCGGTGAGCAGTTCACCGACGCCGGTGGCGGCGCCGGTGACTGCGACGACGGGGCCGCGACTTCGGGAAAGATTTTTCGTGGGCTTGCTTTCGGGCGAGGGGTCGGCCAGGTTTCGCGCTGCGCGAACCTGCGGATCTGGGGAACTCACCGGGCGTCTCCAGCGGTTGTCTTCAGTACGTACCCGAATGACGCGTGCGTACCAGGTGGCGTCCATCCTGCCGCAGGCCGGGAGCCGGCGGAGCACTGAGGCCCCGAGCGGGCTTCGGTGTCTACGCTGGATGGTGATGTCGGGCAGTCGCCGTCGGTTCGAGCCGGCGGCCCTACGAGCCGAGGAAACCCGTGAGTGACACCCCATTCGGATTCGGCCTTCCGCCGGAGGAGCCGGAAGACGGCGACGAGGGCAAGAAGAAGGACCCCACCGGTGGTGGGCAGGGCTCGGGCGGGCCGGCGAACCCGTTCGGCTTCGGGCCCGGCGCGGGCGGGGACAACCCGTTCGCGGCGATGTTCGGCTCGATGAACCCGAACGACCTGGGTGCGGCCTTCCAGCAGCTCGGCCAGATGCTGAGCTACGAGGGCGGCCCGGTCAACTGGGACATGGCCAAGCAGATCGCCCGCCAGACGGTGTCGCAGGGCACCACGGACGGCAGCAAGGACGCGAGCGTCGGCCCCGCCGAGCGGACCTCCGTCGACGAGGCGCTCCGTCTCGCCGACCTCTGGCTGGACGGCGTCACCTCGATGCCCTCGGGTTCCGTCACGACCGTGGCGTGGAGCCGTGCCGAGTGGGTCGAGGCGTCCCTGCCCGCCTGGCAGCAGCTGGTGGACCCGGTCGCCGAGCGCGTCGGCCTGGCCATGGGAGATGTCCTGCCGGAGGAGATGCAGGCCATGGCCGGCCCGCTGATCGGCATGATGCGGTCCATGGGCGGCGCCATGTTCGGCCAGCAGATCGGGCAGGCCGTGGGCGTGCTCGCCGGCGAGGTCGTCGGTTCGACCGACATCGGCCTTCCGCTGGCGCCGGCCGGCAAGGCCGCGCTGCTCCCGCTGAACGTCGAGCGGTTCGGCAAGGACCTGAGCGTTCCGCAGGACGAGGTGCGGCTGTATCTGGCGCTGCGCGAGGCGGCCCACCAGCGGCTCTTCGCACACGTCCCGTGGCTGCGCTCGCACCTCTTCGGCGCGGTCGAGGCCTATGCGCGCGGCATCAAGGTCGACACCAGCAAGCTCGAGGACGTCGTCGGCCAGTTCGACCCGTCGCAGCCCGAGCAGCTGCAGGACGCGCTTCAGCAGGGCATGTTCCAGCCCGAGGACACCCCGGAGCAGAAGGCTTCGCTGGCCCGTCTGGAGACGGCTCTCGCCCTCGTCGAGGGCTGGGTCGACGCGGTGGTGCACGAGGCCGCGAAGTCCCGTCTGACCTCGGCGGACGCGCTGCGCGAGACGATGCGCAGGCGCCGGGCGTCCGGTGGTCCCGCGGAGCAGACCTTCGCCACGCTCATCGGCCTCCAGCTGCGGCCGCGCCGACTGCGGGACGCCTCGCGTCTGTGGGCCTCGCTCACGGACGCCCGGGGCGTCGACGGCCGTGACGGCCTGTGGGAGCACCCGGACATGCTGCCGACGGCCCAGGACCTGGACGACCCGGACGGCTTCGTCCACCACGAGCAGCTGGACTTCTCCGAGCTGGACAAGATGCTCGGCGAGGCGGCGGAGGGCGGCACCCGGAAGCCCTCGGCCGAGGACCGGGGCGAGGACGGGGCCGGGGACGACGGGCCGAGGACCGACGGCAAGGACGACGACGGCCGGTGAGCCTGCACGACGACGCGGTATCGGTCCTCAAGGGCTACGACGGGGGCGACGCGCAGCAGGCCGGGCTCCGCCTGGCCTACCTGGACCACCTGGCCGGGCATCCCGACGGCATGTGGAAGGCGTGCGGAGCCGGGCACCTGACGGCCAGCGCGCTGGTGGTGGACCCGGAGCGCGGACGGGTCCTGCTGACCCTGCACAGGAAGCTGCGGATGTGGCTGCAGATGGGCGGACACTGCGAGCCCCAGGACACCACGCTCGCGGCTGCGGCCCTGCGCGAGGCCACGGAGGAGTCGGGGATCGCGGGGCTCTCCCTGCTGCCCGGCGGGCCGGTGCGGCTGGACCGGCACCCCATCCCGGCTCCGTGCCACTGGCACCTGGACGTGCAGTACGCGGCGACGGCGACGGCCGGGGCCGTGGAGCAGATCAGCGAGGAGTCACTCGACCTGCGCTGGTTCCCGTACGACGAGGTGGCGGGGGTGGCGGACGACTCGGTCGTGCGGCTGCTGGAGCGCACCAGGGCACGGCTGGCGCAGGGCTTCTAGACACGGGTGGGGCGGTCTCCGTCCGGAGACCGCCCCACCGCCCGCGGTGACGACCGGGGTCAGTTCCAGGCGTTGTTCCGGTTCTGGCCGTGGGCACCGTGCTGGCCCACACCGAACTGTGCCGCGGCCCCCTGGCCGATCTGGGCGTTCTGCGGAGGCAGCACCTCGCTGGGCTGCACGAGGGCGAAGCCCTGGCCCAGGAAGCTCAGCTCCCAGCCCTCGCCGGTGTTGCCGCGGCGCCGCATGACACCCGTGGAGTGCGTCTGGGCCTGCATCTGCACCCGCAGCCCGCTCGACCAGGCGACGATCGCGTCGGCGTCGGCGTTGACGTACTTGTCGGGTGTCACCTGCATCATCAGCGGCTGGCCGGAGGTCATCAGCGCGACCTTCCCGTTGCCCGAGATGTTCAGCTGGTACTTGCCGGTGCCGGAGATCCCGTACTGGCTGTCCACCGCGATGACCTCGGTGTGCAGCGAGGAGTCCAGCGCGAGGACGTACGCGCTGTCGACCGTCATCCCCTCGTGGTCGACGTCGACCACGTGGATGTACTGGGCGAGGTTGGCGAGGTAGACCGTGCCCTGACCGGAGCACCGCATGAGGTCGAGGCCCTCGCCCGTGCTCCTGCGGGCGCTGCGCTGGGCGTGCGACTGGTACTCCCCGTCGAACTCCATGAGCCCCTGGTAGGCGACCATGGCGCCCTTGCGGGCGAGGACGTCGTCATGACCGGTCAGCGCGACGCGCAGGAGCTGCGGGTTCTGGACGGTGTAGCGGTCCTGCGACTGCTGTTCGGTGTGGCTGAAAAGCGGACTCTGCATGATGTGTTCCTCCCCCGCTCAGTTCCGGACCCGCAGGCGGTCCGTACTGTCCTCGCTCGGCTGGACGACGACGATGCCCTGTCCCGAGAAGGCCATCTGGTAGGCCTCTCCGCTGCCCCGCCCGATGAGCGAGCCCGCCTTGAAGCTGCGCTTGCCCTTCACCTTGAGGTTCGGGGACCAGGCGACGAGTGCGTCGGGGTCGACGTACGTCTCGTCCTCGCCCCGGCCGCAGTCGACGACGATGGGCGTGCCGCGCGAGGTGATGGCGACCCACCCCGTGCCCTGGACGCAGACGTTCCACAGGCCCTGGCCGGCGAACTTGGCCAGTCCCTTGACCCGCTCGACACCCCAGGTGAGGTGGCTGTCGAAGGCGAGGAGGTTGGTGCCGTTGACCGACAGGGAGTCGTTGTCGAGGTTGATGACGACCACGTCGGCGCCGTAGTCGGCGAGGTAGAGCAGCCCGTCGCCGGCGCACTTCATCAGCGGCGCGCCCTCGCCGGTGATCCACTGGGAGGCGATCTGGCGGACGGCCGGCGGGTTGGGCTCGTACTGGATGAAGCCCTCGTAGGCCACCATCGAGCCGGTGCGCGCGTACAGGTCCTGGCCGCTTGCCATGGCGACCTTGAGCATCGTGCGGCCGTGGTTCTCCATGCGGGCCGTGACGGGGGTCGGGGCGAAGCCCGCGAGTTGCTGGTTCATGACGGGCTCCCTCAGACCTCGTAGGGCTGGACGACGACGAAGTTCCCGGGGGCTCCCCGGAACTGGAGGTTCACGGTCTCCCCGCTGTGTCCCGGATACGCGTTGCGGCGCAGCCGGACCTGGCTGGAGACGATCACCTGGGAGGCCGACGACCAGGCAACCACGGCGTTGCAGTCGGCGAAGGTGGTCGGCGTGACCGGCAGGACGACCGGCACACCGTGGGTCTTGACGACCACGGTGCCGGTGCCCTGGAACTGCATGGTGAACAGGGCGCCGCCGGGGATGCCGTGCCCTTCGATCCTGCGGACCTCGTACTGCAGGGACTCGTCGAAGGCGAGGACGTTCTCCGCGGAGACGCAGATGCCGTCGCCCTGCAGTTCGATGGGGTGCAGGTGCGCCCCTTCCTCCGCGAGGAAGACCTGGCCGCGGCCGGTGCAGCGCATCAGCTGCATCTCCTGGCCGGTCGCGTTGCCGACCATGCGGCCGGCGAACCCGGCTCCCTTGTAACCGAAGTCCACCTTGCCCTGGTACATCACCATGCTGCCCTGGCGGGCCAGCACCGGCATACCGCCCATCGTGAGGTCGACGCGCATGAGCTGCTGGTTCTGCGAGGTCCAGCGCTGCCCCGTGGCCGCCTCCTTGTAGGGCTGCAGGGCGGCCTGCAGACCCGCACCGGTGGCGGGAACACCCTGGGGAACACCGTGCGGCAGGCCCGGAGGCTGCTGCCCGAACGGCACCGGGGGCTGCTGGCCGTAAGGCGGTGCCGCGGGGGGCTGCTGACCGTAGGGCGGGGCGGCGG